>OFQV01000055.1_pt1 | contig 37478 bp, 42 predicted proteins | sample 1542971 | NCBI WGS metagenome assembly OFQV01 (sample SAMN07774229, study PRJEB24372) | wastewater metagenome | isolation source: WWTP Cannobio (Effluent) | place: Italy: Cannobio | collected 2016-01
GGTTTGACCCCTTCGCCCACTCGACGGTTCCGACCTCGGCTTTTGCCAGTTCATATGCTGTGTTCATGGCGCATCCCCGATTTTGCTGATCGCGGCCTTGATTTCCGCGATGCCGACCTGAATTGCCCGCAGATCGCTGGTCTGGCTTGCCTGATTGATTTCAACCGCCCGAACCCGCGTCTCAAGCTGCTGCCGTGCAAGCGTGGCCTCCTGCCAAGCATCACGACTCTGCGCCACTTGCATTGATAGGGTGGCGATGGTCAGCCCGACATAAAGCCCTGAGCAGATCAGCCCGCCGCCGATGGTCCAGGCGAGTTGTTTGTTCAACGTGATGCCCCGGTCACTGCTCTCGATCATTGGTCTATCCATCATTTTTGAGCCCCGCCGTGCTGGTTTATGCCGAGCAGCCCTGCCCAGTATTCGAGGGGTTTGTTCATCCGCCGATCACCTCGATCAAACTACTGGCCAAGCGATATCAACTCCGGTTTGTATCATCGCTTGCGGCGTGATCTTGGCACGGACGGTTCTGGCCCCAATAGTTACATTACCGGCGTTGTGGGCGGTAACATCGACGTTGAAAACACCAGCCGTCAATCGCGGGTTGAACGTCAGGCTCTGCCCGATCAGCGCCGCTACCCATGCAGCCCAGAACAGCGCAAACAGTGCGATGATCGCCTCGAACGCGCGAGAGGCGGCGGTGTATTGTGTGTAGATGGCCCAGGTCATTTTGCCACCCATCCCGTATTGCCCGCGCCGCTCTCTTTGACATAGAGCGTCGTTCCGGCCCCGCCATCAGTGCGCAGGTAGAGCGTGCCGACTGGTGCCATCAAAACTGCCTCGGGCGTCCCTGCGCCAGAGGTGATAAACACACCGCCCGATGTTGGCCCCGCGAAAATTTTATTTGCGAATACATTACTCCAACGGCGGTTGGTTAACCCAAGATCGCGCGCGCCATCAACCGCTGGTTCAATTGATGCATCCCCCAAAACAAGGCGGTTAGTTCCCCCAACCGACAGCGTGATGTTGGGGTTTGCAGTCCCAGCGCCGAAAGCCAATGCGCCGGTAGCGCATGTAATTCTTAGGCGCGGATACACATCTCCACGCGCTTTCCAAGCACAATAATCCCCGCCGATTGCAGACCCGAATTGTGTGTTTGGATCATCTGCATCAGTGCCGGATGCAGTCGATAAGACAAGCAGACCATTTGCCCCGCTAAATGAGTTTCTCATCGCAAGCATTCCGGCAATTTGGCTCCCGAACAACTCAATCCGTGGAAATCGGCTACTGGCGGCAGGTGGAGCAAAGTCCTTGCCAACCCTACCAGTGACAACGCCGAGCCGGTCAACTGTAAATGATGCCGCCCCCGTGCCGGTGTTGGCGTAGATAATAGCGCGCAGATATGTCGCAGCCGAATCAATCCTTAGAGACACAAACTGCCAATAAAATCCAACCCCCTGCGGCCCGCCTGTATCGGTCGATGAGCTTGCTATTCCGTCATAAAGACTGATCCGACCGGCAGAATAGATTTCTCCTGTGGGAATTCTGCATCTGACACAGAGCGTCACCCACTTGCCGCGCAGGGCTTTGATATTACCGGATGTCACAACGTCAAGTGACAGTGTTCCCGTAGCACCTGCGGTATTTGTTACCGCAATACCCCCGCCTGATGTCTCAAAATTTACCGCGTCAGCAGCGATGGCGGCATTGCCCGCGATGGTCCAGTTGGACAGTTCCCCGACAGAATGCGCCGAATAGAGCGTTAAACCGTCAAGCGGTGACACAAGCGCCCCTGATGATCCACGATCCAGTGCAAAGGCCGAATGCACCGACCGCGCCCAAAGGCTAGACCCAATAGCGTTTGGATGCACGTTGTCCAACATGAGTGTTGCGCGCGCTATCGGCGATTGCAAAAACGCCGAATGCACGTCGATAAACCCAATACCGCGCCACGCCGCAAATGCTCGAAAAGCCTCAATTTTATCAGACATAGTTGCATCATCAAGGCGCGGGTTTTGACCTATCAGGATGATCGGGATGTCCGAAAGCTGTTGCGTCAGCTTGGCAACCAATGACCCCAACATGTCGATCTGTTTGGGGACAATGGTAGAGCCGTTAAGTCCATAGCTCATGATTACCAAGTCCGGTGCATTATTGCTGACGGCAACCGCAAATTTATCGTTTAGCATCCAGTCCGAAGTGGCACCTGGGACAGATCCATTATAGACCCGCAACTGATTTGGCCCGGTGCCAACCTGCACTACCTGCTCTACAAAATAAGTGCTGGTGGTATCATCCCAAAGCCGGTATTTGACAGTGTACGCCGGGTAATCAGCCGCGAGTTTGTCGGTGAGCAGCTTGACCCATTCAGTCGGATCATTGCCGGTGCTATCGCCGATGATCACCAGAGAGGCGTCACCAAGATTATTCCGCAATCGCGCCAATATGCGCTGCGTGAATGGCCGCGCCGATGCGGCAAAGTTAAGGTCATACAGCCCGATGCCGCCTACAGCCGCCGCCCGATCATGTATATCCTGCGCCGTGATTTCCGCGATCTCATATGTAGCATCAATATCAATCTGCCGGATTAGATCTCCAGCCGAGGCGTTGGTATAGGTGATTGTATCAAGTTCGGCTCGGTTATCTACTTTAGGCCCGTCATACAGCGCAGCGGCAACCGCGCTGGCTTGCGCATCGGCGGCGGCACCCGTCGCGGTGGCTGCGCTGGCGAGGGCTTCGTCAGAATAAGCCTTACCAATCGCCTCATCAATTACATCAGCAACGAAACGTTGACCTTCCCGCATTCTCGCAGCGTCAATTTGACCGGTCAAATTGTCAGGATAAAGCGACGGGATGGCATTGCGGAGATCATCGGTATTGACAGGCATGTTCAACTCCTAAAGTGTTAATCACCTATAGCGTGAATTGATCAACTGGCAAAAGGGTTTTCGAGGTCTTCTGCCAAAAGCAGTGTAAGTCCAATCAAAAAGTAGGCATGATCGGAAACCTCATCCCGCCCAGGACGATGCACAGGCTGCCCAATGGATATACTCATCACACACGGAGCCCTCATCGGCTTGTTGAGTCCGAGGATTCCCGTGGAGGACTGCTTCGCTTTCACAAGTGCTTTGGTGACTTCGGCAGATAGCCCGTAGGCAGGGTCAAGCGGATGGTTCTTGTCGTCAGCGACGAATCCCTGAATCAAGACTCGAAACGTATTTTGACTTTTGCCGCTTGTCGTAGAACCGTTGAACGCTTCCGGCGCGCGGGGATCTTCCAGCACCGACAACATGGGTAGCGGATCATTGGCACCGAAGAAGTCGCGCCCGCGGAACACACGTTCGGTCACCCGATCTGCGCTGTCCATGAAGTCAGCAAGGTCAAAAGTGTAATAGTTTGCGACGGTGATCTCTTTCAGCGCATCACAGATGCCCTTCATCACTCGAAGGCGAAAGGAATCAACCATTGCTTTTCTCCAGCAGTTCGATTTGGCGATGGAACTCGCCCACCATGAAATCCAAAGCCTCTGGACTCAATTCTTCATAAACACCGTCGCCATCGGTGGCAGCCAGTAGCGCCTGATCCACGGATGGTCCGTAAAGAAGCCAAAGGTTTTTTCCGATCTCTTTCGGTTTATAGGCACCGGGCGGCTGGCCCCCGTTGGTTCGAACTGCCAAGCCAACGTTGTTATTCCGCAACCTAATCAGAAAAGCACGAGGTATCGCCTTAAAGCCGCCACCGGCTTTGACGCGCACGTCGATCTTGTCACCTTTGGGACGCTGTGATCCTGCAGTCGGAACCTTCTGCTTTGCGAAACGTGCAAGCGAAGTTGCGGCGTCTCGACCCTCGATCGAACCGAACAGTGAACCGTTGCGGGCACGCTGTCGAACCCACAAACGCTTGGTTGCTGGTCCGAGGTAGGATGCGGGAAAGGCTACCTGATCCAGCACAGCCCGAGCGGCACGGGTACGGGTGCGATCTAGGGTTTTGTTGATGGATCTGGTAATGGCAGTTTCGACGTTGGCGGGAAGATTGCCGGCCGCATCGGCGAACTTTTCCAAGCCTTCCAGAATGATCACAGAGTCCTGACTCATGTCAGCACGCCGATCCACGCAGGGTCGCTGAGATCAAGGTCTGCGATCAGAGCAGTCAACTCCGTCTGCGCCACTTCGCTGACTTCAACCCAGATGTAGGCGTCTCGCTCTGGTTTACTTGGGCCTGTGAAATACGCTTCGCTGCTGCTCAAGATCACATAAGCTTTTGACATTACACCTTCTGGCACCACAGGCAATTGTGACTTCTGGAAGATGATGCGATCTGCGGTGTCCAACATCGCCGCAGCATCAGTTTCAAACTGCGGACGCTCGACGATCGGCTTGCGATGCACGCGCACGGTGACAGCGATAGGCGTGCCGGTGGCGTGAGTCAGGTAGACAGCCGAAATTTCGAAGTGGTTATGCACGTCGCTCAGCATCGTTCGCTTTTTCTCACGCCACCCAGCCATCAGTCGATCAAGTTTTTCGAGGGTTTGCCTTTCAGCTTGCCTTCGGCAGCAGCGGCTTCGGCAGCAGCGGCTTCGGCAGCAGCGGCTTCGGCAGCAGCGGCTTGTATATCGGGGTTGCTCATCTTGAACAATGCGATCTCGGCGCTGGTGGCCTCGCGAATTGCGCCCAGCAGCAGCAGTTCCGCGAAGTTTTTCGCATCGGTCACAGGCAACACAGTGCGCGGTTCGATTGCGATCGTCTGCATGATGATGCGATGCAGGGTGTAAGCAAAATACATGGGAGTCTCCTGTCAAAGGTGAAATGCGCAGCCCCGTTGCGAGGCTGCGCTGTTAAGTTACGGTGCCAGCACGTTGGCCAGCAACGTGGCGTTCGGGTTGATCGGCACCATCAGCGGAGCGGACTCGTGCTGAATGTATTCGACCTCCTGGGGCTTCGGTCCCAACCAGTTCTGCCCAAAGATTTCCAGCGGCATGTAGCTGGCAGCGCGCGACTTGATCGCACCGAACGCCTGGTGACCCATCACATCTTCGGCAGTGCCGGTGAACAGCATCTGATGCGAACCCAAATAGCGGGTCGATGCGTTGGTCTGTGGATCGAGGTAGGTGGAATTGTCCACCCACAGTTCGATGATCTGACCGGAAGCGCCGCCGATGCCGATGGTGCCGACACGGAACACTTTCTGACCAGCAGCCGTGTAAAGGCCACGCTCGTATTCCAGCAACGGCTTGGACGAATAGTTCAGGTCCAACAGGGCCTTGAACTCAGCATCCTTGCGCATCACAGCCCAGACGTTTGCGCCCATGGTCACGCGCACAGGCACAGCACCAAACGCCGTCACGGACATGGTATCGATCACCAGTTGCAGGAAGTGCAGAATGGACACACCAGCATCACCGAAGCGGTCGCCCGCGCCAAGGGTAATCGTGTGACCGGCATCGCGCTGGAAGTCCACCAAGGTCGTGGGGTATTCATCCCCGGTCAAGGTGATCTTGCCGTCGCGCAGCGCCACAGCCGCCATGTAGTTGTGCGTCCGCTTGATCGCACGGACATGCGAAGCGGTCATGGCGGCGCGGATCAGGTCCAGACGCTGCATCGGGCTGATCAGGTCCAGACGCACCTGGCTCATGTTCGAGTCAATTCCAACGCGCCGGGTCAAGGGCATCAGCGGGTCGATCTCGTCATGCACCTTCACATAGGCAGGCTTGAACCGATAGGCGGTCGAGCTGTCGTCGTAGACCGACTTGCCACGGCCTTCCGGCAAGACGAACGGCGCCAGTTTGCGATTCAGGATCGGCATCTTTTCGAAGTCGATATAGCCGGTCGCATCGGTTTCAACGGTCTTGGTGAACCACTGCATCCAGTAGAGGGGATCTTCCTCCACATCGCGCATCACACCCAAGAAGGTGTTGGTGTCCCAAAGTTCATAATTCACAGAAGTCGAAGGCATGGTGTGGGCTCCTTTCCGTTATGCGCCGCGAACAGCGACGATGATGTTGGTGGGGGTCGGAGCGTCACGGAATGCCGCTTCTTTTTTCGCGTTGGAGTCGTAAGACCCGTGCCAGACCAAGGCATCCCGGTTGAAACAGCCGGAATACCAAGTCGGCGCATTCAAGGTGCCAGTTGCGCCAAGGGCAACCGCTTGAGGCAGGACGCCAATAGGTTTCACGCCGCCGAGGTTACGCCCGCCCGTCAGGGTCGCTGCGCCGAACGAAGTGCCAGTACCCGATTCCGTGGTGGCAATATCGTTGCCGTTCGGACCCAATTCCTTGGCCGTGATGGTCACGACGCCGGCCGCCGACGAAGCGGTGACCGAGGAATGGGACACGCTGCCGGTGCCGTAGGTGGTGCCAGCACCAGCCGCGCCGTTGATCGCAGCAACGAGGTTCGCGGCTGTTGCAGTCACCGAACCGCCGATCAGCACCTGGTTTGCAGCACTCAGCGCATCAACCAGCGTGTAGACCCGGTTGCCGATGGTGATGGTGTCAGCCGCCGTGCCGACGCCACTAAAGGTCAGCGTGCCAGTTGCCGCCGCAGGTGCGGCACCATAGGTCGCCAGTGCCAGTTTGCCGACAGCATCCAGACCAACGACCGAAAACTGCGCGAACGAAGTGTTGTTCGCCATCGGAAAGCTGAATGCCTGTTGCAGTTCTGGATGCTGACCAGCCAGTAGATAGTTTTGCAGATAGGTGTCCATGACCTCAAAGGAGGCACGGCCCAAATCAGCATAGGGTGGGGTGATGGTTGCCATTGGTACTTACTCCTTCTTGGCTTTGAAACCGTCGATGCCGAACTCCCGAAGGTTGGTCAGCACGCTCGACTTGGCGTCGGTCTTGTCGTCCTCGTTATCGTCGTAGTCCGCCGTGATGCCGGGTTGCTCAATGCCAGCCATCGCCGCTTTGAGCATTCCTTTTGGAGCGCCTGCGGTGGTCGTGGTCTGCTTGTCACCAGCAGCCGCAACCGGCTTTTCTTCTGGCAGCTTGGCCAGTTCGATGGCAGCGGCTTCGGCGGTGATGCCCAGATTGACCATCATCCGGGCGGCGCTCGGGCGGGTCTTGGCCAGATCGGAATCCAGAATGGTGGAAATCCTGGTGCGTTCGTCGGTGACGCCGAGGGTGTTGCCTTCGGTCACACCTTCCGCTTTCGCGGTCGCGGTCGCAGCAGCAACAGCCGTTGCAACCTGCGCATCAACTTGGGCCTGCGTGATATTGTCGGCCATTTCGTCCTCTCCTTCAGAGTTGATTGTGGCCACGAAGGCCGTGATTGCGTCGTCAAAAGTGCCAATTGCATCGGCCAACCCGTTTTCGATCGCCTCTTGCGCCATGAACGTCAGGGCATTGGTCTTATCGACCGCCGCTTCGCTCATTCCGCGGTTCCGTGCCACAATGGCCACGAACTGATTGTGGAACTCATCCACGCGAGCCTGAATGCGCTCTTGCGCATCTTTGCTCAAAATCTCATAGGCGTTGCCTTCCATCTTTCCAGGCTTCGACCGGATGATGGTGGTCTTGTATCCCGCGTTCGCCAGCATCTCGGAATATTCCATGTGGATAACAACCACACCGATAGACCCTACGCCGCCCGTCCGTGCCACGGTGATGCTGTCACCGACCGAGGCGACACTGTAGGCTGCCGAGTAAGCGTGTTCGCAGGCAAAGGATTGAATAGGCTTGCGGCCGCGCAACGCGAATATCTTGTCGACCAGTGCGAAGTTGCCAGAAACCAGCCCGCCACCAGAGTCGATGACCAGAGCGATGCCCTTCACATCCGAGTCGTCCATGCCACGCTTGACGGCTTCCCAGATGTATTCGTAGCCAGTAGCATAAGCACCATAGGCGTAGGGGAAGTTATTCAGCAGCACGCCTTTGACCGGGACATGCAGAATGCCGTCCTTGACTTTGTAGGGCCTGAAGTATGAGCGATAGTCGTCTGGGCTGAACCAGAAATCATCGTTCGATGCTTCGATCTTGGCGAATTCAGCCGAAACTTCTTCGACCTTTGACAAGCAGGCTTCCAACCACGCGCTGCGACCTTCTTCGATCAGAGCGGGCTGATCCTGAAATTGCGCCATGAGGGGGTTCAGTTTACGCGACATTTTTCTCCCTTTCTTTTGCAGTCAGGGAATTCTGCATGTCCTGAGTGTTCGGGTCGGTGTAGATCGAAGGAATCTTCAGCGCGGCATCCATCGCCAGTTCGCGTTTGATCTGACGCTTGACCTGCCGCCAGTCGCCGCCCGACATCTTTGCGATTTCAACTTCCTGCGTGGACAGTCCGTTTTTCATCCGCAGAATCGCTGCCTGTGTCTCTTTCAACGGGTCGATCTGACCCTGTCCCGCACCGATCCATGCAGCCTCGCAATAGGCGTCGATGTTCTGTGACTCGTAGAAGTTTGGCATGTTGCGGCGCTTGAAGCATTCCAGATCGGCGTAGTTGACGGCTTCTTCCATCCACAGCCGATATACGAAGTTCGCAGTGCCATCTGCCACGAGGCGTTTCTTGGGCAACATGCCACGCAGCGACTCGCCAATACTGGCGCGGGCCGACGAGTAGTTCGTCTTCGTATAGTCGCGTGAAAGTTGCTCGTAAGAGACCCCGAGGCTGGTTGCGATGTGCCGCAGCAGCGATGCTTCGAATTGCTCGCCCAAGGGGCTTTGCGCGCCAGGGTTTTGAATTTTCAGATGGGTGTTCGGCAAGAAGACGGGTATCTTCGTACCTTCCATGTGAATGTTGCGGGCGCTGTCTTGGTAAGCAGCCTGCATCTCCAGAAACTTCTGGATACCATCTACATAAGGGCTCTCGGATGTTTGCCCTGCACCCATGGACAGGGCGGCTTCACCCGGAATATCGGTCTCGATGGTGGCAGCATAAGTCGCGCCGATCACGGCTCGCTGCAATTCGGTCTTGCGGAAATGCTTCAGCATCCGCATTTCAGTTAGCGCCGTCACCATCCCAGCTACGCCGCGCGTCTGATCCGGTCGCAGGCTTTCGTAGATGTGCAGAACTTGCTGACGGCCCCAAGCGTTGAACCGCTTCACCCGCTTCCAAGTGGGCAGGCCAAAGTTGCCGTAGGTCAGCCTCACATCATTCGGATGCTCTGTGCGAATGTGATAGGCGATCGGGGCACCGCGCTTCGTCCGTTCAACACCGGAACGAATGCGTGAATTCAATGACGAATCGAAGCCGGTCGGAGTGCTCAAACGATCTGCGTCGATCATCATCATGTTCGATGCAAATGGGCGACCGTCATTGTCCCATTCGGCGGTGCCCAGCACCTCACCACCAGAGACATGCGTGCCAACAGCAAGCCGTATCAAACCTGTCAGCGTGTTGACGCGCTGTGCATCCGGCCAACACATCGGGCTTTCAGCCCAGAAGCCGAAGCGGGTTTCGATTTCTTCCTGCGCTTCGGATTCCCAGTCTTCGTCAATCTTGCCGAACAGGATCTTGCTGTTGGGCTTCGCGTTGAGTCGGTACTGTTCGCCAACAATGCTGTCTTTGTGGGTCGCAGCGCCGCCCGCCACATAGGCATCGTTGCGCTGCATGTCGCGCACACGGGCATCCAGTCGTGGCTTCTCATAGAGCATGTCGCCGTCAGCAGAGCGCAGCGGCGGTGCCCATGTCGCAAGCTGATCATGGACGCTCGACCCGTCATAGGCTACCCCACCACCAGCCACTGCCATAGCTGGTGGCGAAGCAATCGCATCAGCCGTGGTCGGGGAGACACCACCCAGAGGGCCAAGCAGATGGGAGAGATCGGTGTTCACGAGAAAATCGGCCTCAAGGGCCGACGTGCTGCCGGGGTTTCGGTTCCAGCAATCTGTGCTTTGAGCCATTGAATGTAGGCCCAAAGCCGAGACGCATTTGCTGCGGTGTAGCGCGCACGTTCCCCGTTCGCGTCCTGCGCTTCCACCATCGACTTGCCAGTTTGCAGGTCGTGATAGGCTGCTTCAGCCTCAACCAGCCACGTTTGCATTTGTTCGACGGTCGCCATGTGAGAACGGTCCTGTGTGCAATCCTATTGCAGGAATACAGCAGTCACGTTTCACTTGCAAGTATTGCTTGATTTTCAAGTCGTTAGTGAAAGTCAAGCTACTCTGCGGCAATCATCTTATGATTCTCGATATTGGTGAGAATCTTGCGGATCTTCGCAAAATCACTTTCTTTTCCGCCAGCGGTGATGAACACATCGCCATAACGCCGAACCCAAGTTTCAAAAGAAACCGAAGCTTGTCGAAGGAGCTCTGCCACATGGTCAGCGTTGTCCATGTCAACTTGAAGATAGCCGCCGCCCGCTCTACGATCTTCAATCGGGGATACATAAGCAGGAGCCTCCCGCACCACAACGCCAGAAATTGATCGTTTTGTGGTAATGACCTCAAACTTGATCCTGAGTCCCTGTACAAAGGTTCGAGCTTGCCAGATGCGGTACTGATCAGCGGCAGTTTCGTCGTCCCACTGGAACCACTCAAAAGCCGGGTGAGTGTCGCCAGCTTCGCGAACTTCCTCGACGAAATTAGCGGGATCGTAGGAACCATGACGCGAGATAAAATCGTCAAGGATTTGCTGTCTCAGTTGCTTTGTGAATCTCACGTCATGTCTCCTGTTTCAATTTTCCTGCCGAACCTCATCATACCTGACCGCAACGTACCGAACCTCGTCTGCCTTACCCCGCCCGACCGTAACAAGCCCAACCATGCCTGCCAAACCACAGCTTCCCGAACCAATCCCAACCTTACCTGTCTAACCCCACCTCACCATCACTCGTCTCACCATACCTGCCGAAACACGCGATACCCAATCCCACCTTGACGTAACAATCCACGCCTGTCTCACCGCGCCGCAACGCACCCGACCCCGCCATACCGTTCCTCGCCTGCCTATCCTTGCCAGGATGCGGGCAACAACGCTGCCCGCATCAGGATTCCCGTCGCTACTAGGCAGCGCGGCGGTGAACTTCAGCCTTGTAGAAATCCATGAGTTCTTCGGTTTCTTCATTGGCGAACTCGGGATCGCGCAGCGCCTCGATCTGTGCATCACGACCATGGTGCGCGACGAGATCATTCCACTCGGCGTCATGTTCGTCGGGACCGATGACCCGGAAAGACCCGAAGGCACCTTTACCCTTGTCCTGACGAAAATCGCCGATGCCGATCAGGAAGCCGGCGTTTGCCAGCAAGCTCGCTACGCCGGATGCGTTCAAGGCAGGACGAACGTAGCGAATTTCGACTTCAGCACCCCATCTAGGGATGAAGCACCGCGAACGCATGTCTGGCGTCCGATTTATGTCGGCGCTGCGCACCACATCGATCCGAAGTTGTGGGGTGCCGTACAGAGCATAGTGGTCACCTGGCATGAACAAGAGACGCTGCGCCGAAGTCTTGGTCAATCCCGGCGTTTCGAGAGCGGCCTGACACATGGCTGCCTTTACGGCAACGACACGAATGCCGAGAGCGGTGGGACCGGTCTTCAGCATTTCTGCGCTGGACCGAAACTCGGACAGAGGGTCGTGCTTGATCTCCACCCGTTCTGCCTTGGTCTTTTTCGCGCTGCCGACCAGAAGTTGCTGACGTGCTTTCTCAGCCATGCGGTTCTGAAACATCGGCGTCGTACCGATTATGCGAAGTTTGATGATCTCCTGCCGGATTGGAGGAATGATCAATGTGGTTTCCTGATTCGAGCTTTTCGCAACCATGCCAATGTCTCCCGTGACACTTACCTGAAGCACATTCACTTCATACTTGTATCTATACAGCACGAAAAATCACTTGCAAGTTAAAAGTGAAACTCTAGCCGAGTTTCTTGGCCAACTCAGCCAATGTCAGTCGCTTAACCTTCTCAGGTTCCGGCACCAACTCGTCGTGCGTTGGCGTGAACACATGATCGTTCGCATCCCAGTCAGCAGCCCACTCAGGCGGCGCGTCCCAGTTTAACCTGTGCAGTTGGATGTTAGCGTAAGGGCTTTCTAACTCCACCGACCGAAACACCAGAGCCATAGCATAATAGGCAGTGTCAAACGCTTCGTTGCGCCGACTGCCGATCTTTTTCCAGGTTTTTTCGTCGCGGACCTCGTTAGTCATCTGCGCATAGAACCAGTCAGGAATCCAAGACGGGTAACGCAGCCTTCCACCACCAGGCTCGTTTTCACTATTTTCGGCAACGGTGCGCGCCATGAACTGCGCGACGGTATCTTTACCCATACGGGCTCCGCAGAAAATTACCGGAATGGCCCCTCTAACCAGAGCGTGCTTCTTACCCTGACCGGCTTCTACGATTTTGGTTTCCGCAATAGGGGCGTCCAATATCGAAGAACCTTTTGTCACCGCGAACCGACGATGGCTGCCGTCACCGCGTTCCTTCAGCCGCAGCCACATACGATACGCCTGAGTCGTGAAGCCTTCCGAACCGGCACCGTCGACCGAGCACATTTTCACGCGCATCCGGCGACCTGAGCCATCGGCAAGTTCAAGGCTGTGGGTCAACAACTCGTCGGTCAGTTGGTCCCAGTCTTCACGGAACGCTGCGGTGTTGATCGGGAGGTTTTTTCCGTCCGCGTTCAGGCGCCGTGAACTGTCGATTCTCCAGCTATCGAGAACAACCATGTCGCCGTCAGCGGTGAAGCCGTGCGCCTGACACGCGAAGTACGCCTTTTGCACGTCGACCGTGATGACATAGAACCGCACACCTTCTGGCACGGTCGGGTTTTCCTGAGTGGAGCCCCAATCTTCAGCCTTCTGCTTCAAGTCTTCCGGGTTGCGATCCGAAAGCCGCGCTTTGGAGACGTAGTACATGCCGTTTGCAGTCGTCGTCCATGTTCTCAGCGGTCCTTCGTCGCCAAGCTTCTCATACGCTCGAATCGCCGTGAGATATCCCGTAACCAATTCTGCCCATGTACGGTAACCCGCAGCCGGTCCCTTCAGCCAGAAGCTAGCGATTTTGCCGCGTCTCACTTTCTGTCCAGTGATCGGCAAAATCTGACCTTTGAAGTCAATGTAAGCACCCTGCGGCACCCATCGACCGCGAGCGTTCATTCCCTCTTTGGCAGAGGGTGGAATAGCCTGCCCACAACACGGGCACTGCAAGTAAACAGCTTCGGCAGCCTCGGTTATATCAGCAATATCCTCCCACCCTTTCAGCAGATCAAACGTGCCTTCAAACCACTGCTTGCAGTCTTCATGAATACACTGCCACATCCAAAGGCGACGATCGCCACGATTATAAAGATCAAAGATGCCTTTTGCTGGTGGCGCTTCATGGGGAGTGGACGAACGCCACTTCGGGTCTTCCATCTCCTTGTCGGGATTCGGGCTGCTTTCGGCGGCACACATTCCGCGCCGCCCTTTGGTAAGTGTCCGCACCGCCCCAAGGTCGTATGGTATTGACGACTCTGTGGCATCATCCTTGATGCGGTCGTAGTCCATGAAACCGACTTTCGCCACGGTGATAGCTGATAAGTTTGAAGCTGTTGGATACGTCAGAGTAAAGCGCATCCCTGACTTGAACTGTTTATCTTCTACGTTATCAAAATGTCTCGAAGTCATCTGGCGGCTGCGCACATCAGTTGAAGCTACGAGATAACGTTCAAATTCCCCTTTAGACCATTTGCTGCCGTTCTTTTTGTCGGTATGAACGATCAGCATGTCATCAGGATCGTTCATCACCGTATGCGTTAACCAGTTGAGAACCATCACACTTTTTCCGGTTCTCGCCGGTCCCACAAAAATCATGCCCGTATGATCGAGGCTGGTCAGCGTGTCCTGGGGCTCGGCGATGTACGGTGTCTTACGCAGGGACCAATGGACTGTGCGACCGACACCGTCGCCGATCATGGTGTATTTCATCGCGGACTCGGTGACGCTCAGACGCTCGTTGGGAACGAAGTCGCTGGCCACTTTGGCAAGCAAGCCCTCCAGCGTCTTGAATGGCGCGCGGTCGAGCGTCTCCTGCATCGACGGGACCTTGGTGACCTTCTTAGCTTTCTGCGCTGTCGTCATGCCAATATGCTCGTCAAATCCGTCTGTTTGCGATGCTTCTTCATTTCTTCTGGTTTGATGCGACAAGCACCGTTGGAACTCTCGATCCGTTCAACCATGATCTCTGCTCGCAACTCCTTGCTGCGAGGAATGTAGGTGCCGCGCCAATTCGAATCCCGTCCAATGTTGATTGCGACATTGGTGCTGTCAGCACTGCTCAAGGGCAACTGTGAGAATATTTTTGGATTAAGCATCCGCAAACCGTGCAACTTGCAGATCGGATAACCGTTTTCATTGGCAATCGCTGAAATTGCTTCGTTTGCTCTTTCCAGAAACTTGTTCGGCGATGAGACATCATGCTTGCCGCTTGAACCGATACAAACTCGCGGCCACGATTTTGCCAAGCGCACCAAACGGTCTATGCTTTCGTCGGTATGCCAGACAACAGCAGCCTCGTTCTTTGGAAAAGGCCACCGATCCATCATCTGATCATTGTCGTCTTCACCACCTTCAATCACATCAGGAACAACCGCAAAATCAAAGCCCGGATGAAAGCGCCACAGATCAACCCATTCGTAGAACCGGTTCCAATCGGTTTGCTTCTTACCTTTCCAAAATGAAAAAGCTCCGTTGTCCAGAGCGAACGACTGGCAGACTTCTGCCGCTAGATTAACTTGGTCTGGATGCGCAAACGAAATGAATGCGTGCCGCCCGGTCCATGCTCGGGCGGCAGCGGTAGAAGGCGTGATAGGGCCACCGTGGTAGTGGATCACGGACGTTGCCCAAGGGCCATAGATTCGGAGTATTCACGAGCGCGCTCCCTAGCCCTCCACCCAAAGAACCACAACAGAAACGCGACTGCCACGCTGGCGTAGAGTTTTGCAAGGATTGTGCCTGCAGCGAACTCAATACTGCCGAACGCGATCCATACGAAAAGAACGCTGTCAATCACCGATCCGACAACGCCAGACGCCACGACTGCAAGTGGCCGGCCGCGCTTGCGCAGCGGCGTGTAGACAACCATGTCGGAAATCTCGCCAAGCCCAAAAGCGACTGCAGACGCGATTGCGATGGAAGGGGGCGAAAACAGCAACGACAGTCCGACTCCAATCAGGACAGCCATTGTTGCCCATTTCCACCCGGTCAGCTCGTGTAGCGCGTCACGCAGGACCAGCGCCAGTCCGATCATCAGCACACCAGATGGTGCCATAAAGCCGAACCCCACCGGGATAAGGCACGGCCCGCTCGGAACGCAGACAGTGCCAATATTCGAGATCAACCAGTTTGCAGCCGGGATTGTCAGTGCAAACAAAAGAAAGGCGACGTATTTCATTCTTGACTCCATGTTAAAGTTAATCATTTCCACCCTCGTCATAGCCTTCCAGCTTCGCGTCGGAAATTTCATCCATGATCGTGTGACCCATCGACGCCGTGGCGAATTGTTTCGGCGCTTCGACCAAAGCGTTCTTCACGCGAACCATCAGCGCGTTGACCTGATCGGTGACCCAGTTGTATTGCTCATTGGACAACGTGTCCTTGTCGGGCATGTCCTCGACCCAGTTCTGCGTTTCCGACTTGATCATCATCAGCACGCGACCGAGCAGCGCCATCACATCGTCGTCGTGCCACAGTTGACCGGCCTTCTGCATCGCCCGGATGCGCCCGTTCATGGAGTCCCAGAATGCTTTTGAAACCTGCGGCGGCAATGATGCTTGGTTCTGCTGCGCGAACCAGTCTTCAATGTCACCCTTGGGAGGCACCAGATAGGTCATGGCCGTCATCAGATCGTACATCGGATGCTGCTTGCCCTGATGCGTGGTCCAGGATGCAACGGGACACTTCTCCAGCCGCTTCTGGATCTGGCGCGGTTGCTTGGCCAACATCGACGCAATGAAAGTCACGCCGACCGGCTGCCGGAAGACGCTGTAATGCGGCATGGTGATGCTCATCGCAGCTTCTTCAGCCTCGCGCGCTCGCTGCGCCAAGTCTTCCCGCGTCGGGCGTCCGAGCTTCTGACGCGGCGATTCATCCCCGAGCAGGTTCGATAGATCAGTTGGCAAGGGTTTCTTCCATCCACTTGTCAACGACTTCAAGCGGCCACACCGCAACCCGGTGCGATAGGCGCTTCGGCGCAGGAAACCGACCAGCTCTGATCCTGCGATGGATTTCAGTCTTCGACAGGGCAGTTTTCACTACCAAGTCTTTCATCCGAAGAAACTGTTCGTCGCTCATTGATGCGCCCCCATGTGGACCAATGAGTATCACATTTCGCGTGACATTCAACTACGAATCACGCTATGAAGAACTTGTCGTTCTACCGGCCCCTCGCCTTCGGGCAACATAAGAACCGTTTGCTCTTATGCCGGTCAGGAGCAAAACCCGAGTGCGTCGGGCACCAGCCGAAGGTGGGAGCGGCAGAGCGCACAACCCACAAACCGCTTTCTGGCGGTAAGGCAGACCTAAGCGTGCTGACCCCACGTTACGCCACGAATGATCTTCGGATCGGCGGCAGCCTTACCCCCTGAGCGCGGAAAACGACACTTAGTAAGCGGGCCTGACACCACGCAGAGAAGTGAAGGGTGATCGCCGCGCTCAACTGATCCCTACCGGGATGCCTCCCTGTCAACTGACCCCTGCTTCGGCGGGGGCCTTTTTATGAGAGGGTGTTGTTGCCAGAGTGGTCTAACGGTGACGCCATCTAGAGCCTGATCGTGACGATGGTTCAGTCAATACGATGCCGGGTCCGTGGGTTCGAATCCCACACAAATCCTCTCAGCACAGCAATGCGCTCAGGTCCGTGATCGACGTATCGCCGGAATGCTTGGATAATCTGTCCGACCACCATGTCATGAGCGCGGTTCTTTGCGGCCACCATTCAGCCGCATTATACGCTGAACGGACTCTGTCTAAAGGAACATGGGCCAACTGGCGCTCGATCCAGTCTGGCTGCCACAACCCAGACTCGTTCAGCACCGTCGACTGCCGTTGGGCTGCACGAACATGTAGAGCCCTGCTGCATCGCTGATCTTGTAGGCTTTGTCGGTCGGCTTGGCGGTGCGGCAGGCGGCGTCAGTCAGGGGCATCTGTAGGCGGCTCAAAGTAGAAGGTCGCATTCATCTCAGTTGCCGTGCGAGTCAGTGCATCGAACAGTGTTTCATCGCAGTATTGAACGACGCCGGGGAACGCTTCCTTGCGACCATCAGAGTGAACTATGGTCAGTTTGGCCAACCCTTCAGTTTCAAGGGGAATGCCTCTGTATTCCATCTTCCCGTCTCCCACTACGGTATCGCCGAGCGACTACCGTGAAATCTACCGTGAATTTTCTGGGACACATGGGTTCCCACCGAGTTTTTCGGGGCGGTGACCTGTGCCGGCGACGATCATGTGAAAAGCGTTTTCCGCACCGGAACGCTCCCACGAGTCTGCCCAGCGAAAGTCACACCATGCAGACGATTGTGATTCATCTGCGCCGCCATTCTGCTCGGGTCTTCCCCGAACCGCTTCTCGCGCACATAGGCATGGATGTTTGGATAGCGGCCCAGCGGAACATCGCGCCAAGAAAAGTTCGGTACTTCCTTTCGGAACATGCACCATTCGCTGTCCGAGCCATCCCAGTATTCCATATACTTGTGAACGTAGTAAGACAGGACTATGGGATAGGCTGCACCATTCCATGCGCCGATATGCGCAACTCGGGCAGAGATGGAATGGGGTTGGCTTGGTCGCACCCAGTCTTCAAAGTAGAGGAACGACACATCATCGCGGACTTCGAGAAACGCTGCTCTTGGGGGTGCTGCGATAGCGGGCAGCGGAACGATGGCAAGCGCGCCGCCTGCGACCAAAAACTCACGACGATTCAGCATCTTCCCGTCTCCCTGTTTCACGCCGCCACCACCCAAACATGCAGCGGATCGACCCGCTGCCGCAGCATCCGATAAATCCGCTCCAGCCCCTCGGGCTCGGGATGCGAGCGAACCCAGACGCCAGTGCTCGGGTTGAAGTTGTTCCTGAACCACTCGTCGAGATCCGGCCGCGCGGTGCTGCGTTCCAGATCGACCCGTTGCGCGGTGTGATCGAACACGGCATCGCTGACGAGCGGGTCGTCGTGCATCTCATAGGCCCAAGCGTAGACCGCGACCCGGATGCGCAGTTGGGTTTCTTTACAGACGCCGGTCATGCAGCACACATCCAAATCGTCATTGCATCGCTCTGCACTGGCACCGCGTCGATCACCATCCCGTCCAGCTCAGCCAGATGCAGGTCGAGGCGCCGCCCGATCCAGGAGACGCAGGGCACGGCCCAACTGTTGCCCAGTTGCTTGTAGCGGGGTCCATCGGCAGCCATGCCTTTGCCGACCGGAACCAGCGTCCAGCCGTCAGGAAAGCCCATCAAACGTTCAGCCTCGACCGGCATCAGTCTCCTGACCGACATATCTCCCCATTGCGCATTACCATCCTCGGGTCGCCCCACCTCACGAACCGCTGGTAGTGCTTCGAGCAGTATCCGAACGCCTTCTGCCGTTTCCCGCACAACTCGCAGAATATCTTCTCGCGATGCTCCTTGGTGTGACAGGACCGACAAAGCCTCTCCAGATTTTCCGGCGAGTTGTTTTGCCAATCCTCGTCCTTGTGATGAACATCCGTTCGGCCCATGCGTCCACACTTGACGCAGCAGTCTGCCTGCGGCGCTATCTTCCGAGCGTGGTAGTGCGCTGTCATCCACCCAGGGTCGATTTTCTTCGGTCGCGCCTCGAAGGCTTGCGCCATGCAGCCACGTCCGCAATACTTCCGGCGAATGAAGTGCAACAAGGATTCCAAATCCCCATTTGGCATACGCTTCCGCTCCAACTGCTTTGAGCAATGTTGACAGAACTGAACTGGCGTCGGCTTCATAGGCATCGGCATGTCTGCGCTCCAAATAATCAGCAATGATCGGCTGACCTCGACCCGTGCCATCCTCTGACGCATCGAAACCTTCACTTGTCAACGTGTGGGTAATGTCGCCAGTCACGCAGACAGCCAGTTGCCCGCCGCCGTTTTGGTGCGACCCGGAATGGTTCATCGCCCGCATCGTTGGTGCCAGATCGGCTGTCACATCGTTGCCGTAGTCATTCGACGAGAACGCCAGCACATGCGGCTTGTCACCACCACCACCACTTGCCCGCAGAGTCCCGGCCACATCGTCGCCCAGTTCCGCCGTGCTGCCGCCTTCTCTGCCTCGCAAGGCAACCGATATGGCCACCGCTGGAGGATGGTTGCCTGCGGCCAAGCTGAAGCAGGGGTCACCCCATTGCGGATTGCTGCCGTTCTCTGGACTGGTGATCTGCGTCGTGTTGAAGGGCATAACCGCAACCGCGTGCTGCTTCGACGATTGCAGCGTGAACATCGGGTCGCCGTCGATGCCAATGCCAATGCCAGCGCGCGGATCGGTCGTGCTGTTGCCGGTTCGCGCGCCCGCTTCAAGGATCGGGATGACGGGTTGCAGCACCGCAGGGAATCGGTTCTTCTCTGGCATCGTCTGCCCCTTGTGCAACACGGCGTCGAGTCTCTGGCTGACGGGGGAACCGTCCCACCATTGAGGGGTCAGTTCAGCAGCGCCGACAGGTCTGTCACCAACAAGGTACGCCCCCCGTTGGCTGAACAGTTCTTGGTTGCTTTGTCCGATTCCACCTGTGTTGAAGGATTGGTTGAGGCTGGGGTGAGGGTTGGCGGGGTTGTCACAGTGACTGCCGCGGTAAGCGCCTTCATCAGTGGTTCCGGCAACGCTTTCCCCCGCGTCTCTGCTCGGCGCAGAATCCCGGCGCAGGCCGTCGAACTCAAATAATACGACTTGGGGATCAAACCCCTCACGAGCACTTGCGACAAGGAACACACGCTCGCGTCGTTGGGCCAGAGCGAAAAATTGGGCGTCTGAGGACCGCCATGCGACTGTCCTGCGGGGTCCAGCAACAGCACCTGCACTTGACCACTTTGCCACATGCTCACTGGTTTCTTTTTTCCATGTCCAATGGGCAGAGGACCGTCCCGGTTGAGGTCGTGGACCCGGTTCGATGGGATTTTCCACACCCACGAGTGCTGCGAGAAAATGTCCGAACGCATTTTGAGAATCACTCCTTACACCGGGAACGTTTTCCCAAAAGATTACAGACGGTTGCTGTCCGAAAGAAGATCGGCGGTCGTCAATGGCATTGGCGAGATGAATGAAAGATATAGCCAACTGGCTACGAGGATCGCGCAAGCCATCTCGCAATCCCGCGACCGAAAACCCAGTACAAGGCGTGCCCCCGCAAAGGATGTCTGGTGCCTCGGCGGCGCCAGTTCGCACCGCTTCCGGCAACCGGGTCATATCGCCCCAGTTGACCAGTTGGCTTCCCCACTGGATTCGGTTCAGCGATTTCTCGGTGCCCGCCAGCGGATAGCGCGGAGCAGTCGCCCCAAGGCGATGTGCAAGAACTGCTGATGCAGACACGTCAACTTCCGCAAGCCACGCAGGCGTCCAGCCGAGGCTATGCCACGCGACACTGGCGGCTTCTATGCCGCTGCACACTGAACCGTAGCGCATGTAAACCCCTTTGAATCTTTCGCAAACTCTATCTGAAAGTTCCACATAAATACAAGCAAAAAGTGAAACTACCCACGGTACAAAAAGTTCTGAATAATACGATTCTGAGTTGCGCCTTTCTCTTGCAGCACATCCAGCGCGCGTTCATCGTAAGTTCCATCTGCGATAATCGGATAGATCAGCACCTGTTTTGTCTGTCCAGCTCGCGGCAGTCGCATGTTGGCCTGCTGCCACAGTTCCAATGACCATGTAAGGTCGAACCATGCAGCAAGGTGACCGCCGTACTGAAGGTTGGTTCCGTGGCCGATCGACGCCGGATGCGCCAGCAACCGTTTTATCTTCCCCTTGTTCCAGTCGGCGACCAGATCACCCTTGTACTCGTTTGCCACCACCGCGTCAGGGTGATGCTTCAGGATCATGTCTTTGCTGAACTTGAAGCCGTAGAAAATCAACCAGTTCTCATCCGGCGCCATCGCCAGCAGTTCGTTCAACGCTTCGATCTTTGCATCATGGATATGAGCCACGCTTCGATCTTCGCGGTAGGCCGACCCGGACGAAAACTGCATCAGCTTGTTCGCGAGTACCCCTTTTGAAACCGCTTCAACATCATGGATATGCGAGTAGAGGGTCTTCTCAAGTTCCCGGTATTCCTCCATCGCCTTGACCGGCAGCCGCACGCGCATCGGAATGAACTCTGCGTCTGCGCTCACTTTCTTCGGCGGGATTGTCACCGCCAAGTTGCCCATCTGAGCAAGGATGTTTGCCTCGGCGTTCGGCTTCGGTGTGATCGTGTGATTGTACGGGTCTTTGTCGAACCACGTCTTTTCAAAATCGCTCTTGTCGCGACCAAGCGCGGAGCCCTGATCCAGGAGATACGATTGACCCCACAGGCCCTTGAGATCGCCAGGGGTTCCGGTCAGTTCCACGATGCGCTTGATCTTGCGGCGGGCAGTGGTCATCACCCCGAACCGAGTCATATTGCCGCCCTTCCGAGCCTTGACCACAATGTCACCAGTTGCCTTGTCAACTGACTTCACCTTGGTCGGCAGCGTGCGCCCCTCTCCTGCGCGGAACCGGCTGGACTCGTCGATGATCACCATGTCCCAGTACCAGTTTTCTATGGTGCGAATTTGCTTCGCGAGCCACGGCAGGTTTTCAAAGTTGATCGTGGTGATCTCGGCACGGCGATTGATCGCGGAAATGCGTTCTTCTGCGCTACCGACTGCAACGGCGCAACTGATCGCCTGAGTGCGCTTCCATGCTTTCAGTTCATCAGGCCAAGTGTTCAAGGCAACGAAGCGCGGGCCGATCATCAGAACGTGCTGCACAGCCAACCGGTTCAGCAGAGTGACAGTCCCATCCAGAGTCCCACCCGTTTTCCCTTGGCTCATGTCGGCAATGATCATCACCGCCTCGCGTTGTTGCACGAGGCGGCTGATCAGGCGCTGGCCTTCCCAAAGCTCGTCAGGAGAGCGGGCTTGCATCAGAGTTCGAGGATGGCCGGAATGGGACGGTCAGCCTGCCCCTGATACTTGCCACGGTACTGCACCGGTTGCGTCCATCCCCAGATGAATCCTTTTGTAGAGCGCAGAGTAGTAGTCCGACCATCTGGCTTGGTAATTATGGCTCCGTCAGCAACACGCTGGATGTTGGTAGGGTTGCCCCCAACGTCTCGTGCAGCTTCGTGAAGCGACAGATATGCTTTGTGAAGTGATCCGTCCTTGTTGAACGCAGCGACAGCCTTGTGCTTGGTGATTTTGCTTCCGAACTTTAAGTCTCGGGTTCCTCTGCGGTCGTTCTCTCCCCAGGTGACGAGATCCAAGTTGCCAAGGGAATAGGGCAGATTGGAGTCAATCCTGTCGAAGCTGGGAGCGAGGTATCGAAGGTGTCCTGTGTCTTGATACGCCTGCCATAAGGCAGGGAGTTGCGGCTGCGCGTGAGCCCATATGATGAGTTCATCTAGCGAATAGTCTGGAGTCGGGTGCCCCCTCTTTGCGGATGAGGCTTTCTGCGTGACGTAGATCTTGCGGAAGAACCGATAGAGATCAGACTTCTGCGCTTTGTTGTAGCATTGCTTGCAGGTTGATCTCCTACCGTCAGAAAACCCAGAGTGCTTGGAAAACTCCGAGACAGGCTTGGGTCTTCCGCAAGAGATACAGGTTCTCATGTCAGCCGCACTTGCTATGGCCGCAGTCGATGCACTGGAAGCACCCGGCTTCATGCTTCACGTTCCCAGAAAAGCACTTCGGGCACATTTCATCACCTTTGCGGGGCTCGCTCACCATGCCGCCCGGAGCATTGACCACTTCGATCACATGACCCCCATCGTCAACCATAGCTGGACGCATATCGGCGATATAGCCAATGGCAATCATGTGGCGCTCAATCACGCCACCGATGGCAGCCAGAACCGAAGGAACATATTTTCCGCCAACCCATGCACCGCCCTTGGGATCGAACACCGCTTTGAGTTCTTCCGCGACGAAGCGACTGTCATGCGGGCGGCGGAACACCGCGGAAATCATCCGGGTCAGCGCCACCGTCCAGGCGAAATGCTCCATGTTCTTGGAATTGATGAACACCTCGAACGGCCGGCGCTCCCCGTTTTCCACAATGTCGTTGATGGTCACATACATCGCGTGCTCGTTGCCTGGCCACTTGATCTTGATCGTCTCCCCGGTCAGGGTCGCTGGTCGCTCAGTCAGGGTAGGTTCGACCTGCTTCGTGACCGGAGCAGCCTTGTTCACTTCCGGCGCGACACTGAGCACCGATCCCGTGACATCGTTCGGCCGGTAGGTTGTACAGCCCTTGCAGCCCATGTCATAGGCGTCGAGGTAAACCTGCTGGAATGCCTCAAAGCTGATGTCTTCCGGCAGGTTGATCGTCTTGCTGATGCTGCTGTCCACCCACTTTTGCGCGGCTGCCTGCATCTTCAGATGGGCCTCGGGTGGTAGGGTTTGCGCAGTGACGAAGTAATCAGGCAGCATTTCGCCACGGTCAGGGTGCAGTTCGCGATACCGGGCCACTGCGTAATCCTCGACCCGTTCCGTGATCTTGCTGCCATCGAGTTGGAGAACCTTCCGGTCATAGGACAGCGCGAACACAGGCTCGATGCCCGAGCTGACGTTGCCAGCCAACAGGCTGATGGTGCCGGTGGGGGCGATGGACACCAACAAAGCGTTGCGAAGCCCGAAATTTCGGATTCGGACTTTAAGCGGCGTTGTCAGCATCCGGTTGGCAAAATGATCACCAGAGAGAAACTTTTCAGCGTCGAATGTTGGGAATGAACCCTTTTCTACCGCCAAGTCAACCGAAGTCGAATATGCTTGTAGCGCAATTTCAGCCATGACCTGTTCGGTCCAAGCCACGGCTTCATCCGACCCGTAAACGATACCACACATGATCAGAGCGTCAGCCAACCCGGTCACGCCGAGTCCCAACTGGCGATCCTGCAGAGCCTTTTCCTTCTGTTGAGGTAGCGGAAAATCACCGACATCAACTACGTTGTCCATCAAACGGATTGCGCGACTCACACACTCGCGGAGTTTATCGAAATTGAAATTGGTTTCCGCCGTGAAAGGCTTTTCGACAAACTTCGCCAGATTGACCGATCCGAGAAGGCAAGACGCATACGGACCCATGGGTTTTTCGGCGCAGGGATTCGTGGTTGCAATAGTCTCAAGATACGAAATATTGTGATCCGCATTCGCCCGGTCAATGAAGATCACACCGGGTTCAGCAAACGCATAGGTGTTCTCCATGATCCTGCGCCACAGGTCGCGCGCCTGAATGGTGCGCTCAACCAGCGTCACACCATGCCGGTCCTCGAAGTGAAGACGCCAAGGTTCATCGTTCTTGACTGCTTTCATGAAGGCATCTGTCACCAGCACCGACAGATTGAACATGCGCAGCTTGGCCGGATCGCGCTTCGCCTCGATGAAGGCTTCAATGTCCGGGTGGTCGCAGCGCATGGTCGCCATCATCGCCCCGCGGCGCGACCCGGCTGACATCACCGTGCGACACATGGCGTCCCAGACATCCATAAAGGTCAGCGGCCCGCTGGCATCAGCCGCTACACCCTTTACCTCAGCACCCTTGGGGCGCAGCGTGCTGAAGTCGTAACCGATCCCACCGCCCTGCTGCATGGTTAGCGCAGCTTCTTTCAGGTGGGTAAAAATACCGTTCATGCTGTCGGGAATTGTACCCATGGTAAAGCAGTTTCCAGTGTGAATCCCAAGATCAAGTTGAAATGATCCTGTAGTTTTTACTTCTGGACAGTAGACAGATTCAGGCTCTGAAAATTGACTGATACTTTCAACAACCCACGGATATTCGACCTCACTGAAGCGGTCACGGTGTTTTTCTCGGATGAAATCTTCCCGGATCATCACCCATCTGCGAATGTTCACATTGAAAATCGACTTATTGCGAATGCCGTAATTGGTTTCATCAGAAAGTTTTACAGCGCAAGAGACTTCCAAGCCAGAAATTGCCCCATGTTGCTTCAGCCATTCGGCTTCATCAATACCGCAAGCAAGGGATACACTGCTGCGAGACCCATCGACGCAACCATCAGTGGCCAACCAACCTCTGAGAAAACCGGTCATATATTCCACCGACACGTTTTCAGGCAACTGCTTCATCGCAACAGAAGCTGATGATCTTCCTAAATAAAGGGTGGTGTCGCCGCCTTGCAGAGCGCCCACAGTCCAGTCGTCTGAAAAGTAGTTGTTCAGTTCGGTTTTATCACCGCACAAACGGAGGTAGGTTTCACCCTTGGGTCGCTGCGATCCGTCGCCATAAATGATTCCGTGCTGAAGGCCGGCAATGTAATCGTTCGTGTGAGCGACATCTTTACGCTTGACTGATTTGAGGACCATGCCAGTCAGAAGTTCATCAGTGCGACATTCACCACATGGCAAAATCCAGCGATGACCGGCTGTTGCTCGAATGGTTTTACGCTCGCGCCCAAGATAGCCGCCGCGAAGCGTCACGGAGGCCACGCTTTGAAGTCCGAACGCTCGAACCTGAGCCTGAACCCAGTTACCATCGCCATCAAGAACGGTGACAAACTCACCTGCCGTTTCACCAATTGGAACAAGTCCGTACTCGCCAGTCAGAATCAGTGTCTCAGCAGCTAGGCAATTGGACAGCGTGACTGAGCGCCCGGTTCCAGCGCCCGAAATGATCCGACCAGCGGGGCTGAAATAACCCTTGTTCATGGTCGCAAAGAAACGGCGCTCCCAGAGATCGGCATCTTTCTCCACCGACGCCAAAGCCTTGGCAACACGGCGCCAAGTATCATCCATACTTTGATCAATGGGGGTTCCATCAAACTCTTTGAAACGATACTTCTTGTCCCAAATCTGATGGGAAATCGGCGGCAGCGTATCCGTCATGGCGGTCCTCTTTCGATTGATTCTCACTTCTAAAGTGAAAACTATATCTTGTTTTCAACTAAAGCAATACCTGCTACCTGTAGGTGAGTGCCATCATCCTCACATTTCCCGTGACTTTAACGTGTTTTCACTAAAGGAGCAAGGCATCTGGGTTTTGAGGAATTCGATGGCAGTATCAGCGGTATAGAACACTTTGACCTCGACACCGACTGCTGCCAGTCGTTTGTGTTCCTCGGGTTGCCCCGCGGTAAACGCTGACTTCTTGCCTTTGCGCAGCACTTTGAACTCGACCGGGATGATTTTGCCGAAACCGAAGAAGAAGCGATCCGGGCAACTGCGGCGACCTGCGTAAAGCATCTTGCGAACAACCCATCCATTCGACTCTGCCCAAGCTACGGCAGTCAGTTCCTCATTGGCTTCCAACTCACGGGTTTCGAAGTCGAAATCATCAGGCACTTTCATGATGCGGGCTCCAGAGGTAATGGACGTTGGTTCCGGCGAACCGGGTCTGACAATGAGAATGCTCTATCATTGGCCAGTTGCGCTGAAACTTGCCTTCCGGCCAACGGGTGCCGGGGCAAGTTTCGTACTGGAAAACCCCTTCACCAGCGCCCACCGCGCCGCCACAGCGGTAGCATTTGCCAGGGAAGCGGTTCGGCTCGCTCATGGGGCCACTGCGAACTGCGAAAGCACGGCCTTGCGATTGGCCTTGGTGATGCGGATGCGCTTTTGAGGTGGTTTGATCTCACCGAAGTAACCGAGGTCGCGCAGGATATCCTTTGTTTCGTCGAAATATTTCGCATAGTCGATGTCGCGTGGGAATTCGTCGGGAAGCATCATACAGGGGATTGCACCATCTGACTTTGGCACCTTTTTGTAGTTGCCGGTCGAGGCGTGAGGCTCTTTCTCCATGATGGGAGTCCCGTCGATGCCCCAATAGTAGCGCACCACTTTGCCAAGATACTCGTCTCGCCACGTTGCGCCCTTTGACGCCTTGATCACCGTCACGAAGTCACGAATATCTTGGCTTCCCCGGATCGTTTCTTCGATAGGTGTGCCGTCCTTGATCAGCGCCAGCGCAGCATCAGAACAGATCGTCGCCTGCGGGTTCTTCATCAACTGACCGCGCACCGGGTCGAAGTCAGATGGGTCTTTGTTCCACGGGTTGCCGAGCGGACCTTTCCGTTTGTGGCCACCATCGGCTTTGATCGCGAAATAGCTGTTGACCGACTGGTTGTAGACCGACTTGTATTCGCCAAACTCCAACTCCATCACGGTGTCGCGCTCCCACTGCGAACAGATGGCCTCCAGCGGTGAAGGTTTGAGTCTTTCACCAGCTAAACCGTTTGTCTTTGACCTTGGGCAGCGAAACAGTACGCCGTCAGTATTACCGCTGACCACAGGAATCCCGGCAGCCTCGGCGCGCTCGATCAGCATCAGGAGGGTGAGTTGGCCGGTCAACGTGACTGAGATCATCAGATGGGGGGCAAATAGAACGCTGTAGCGACTACCCAATTTACCGTATGTGCCATTTAACGACACCTTTCCACCTGCATCTTTGACCTTACATTCAGCTTCTTCGGCACGAAGGGTTTTTATTTTTTCTCGAATTTCGTCAGCAGTCATAACCGTTCCTCCGAAGCAAATCTTTTGCTTCATCAAGAGTCGGTCGAATTCCATAATAGATGCGACGACCTTCAATCGTTCTACGAACTATGAAACCATCAGGGGAAACGGTAATACCGCGAACTCCAGTTGTTCCATCCAAGCGGGCACGTCGCTCAATCATCTTCATAACCGAAAGATCATTAGCGTGAAAACCACGAATGAAGTGATTCCTTGCCTCAACAGCTTTTTCTACGGTTGGATAGCGTCCAAGGTCATACCGATTGTGTTCATGATCATATCTGGCGGAATAATTTCCGTCGCGACACTTTACGACTCCTGTGGAACCAGTAGAATTGTTCTTAAACTTGCGTCGATTATGACACTGTGTTGTTCGATCTGTCCAGATACAGTTGTCAGGACAGTAACCTTTATCATTGTCCACACGCTCTATAGTTAGTCCAGTTCGATAAGTCGGATACATATCAGCGGCAAAGTTGGCAAAATGCGCCCATTCTGGACAGTAAGTGATACCTCGACCACCGTAATTTTGAAAATTTACCACGTTTGGATTATTGCATCGCTCTTTTATGCTCACCCAAACAATATAAATCGGATGATCCCGAACTGGAAAACCGTCGACAAGTTCACCGCGCGGATGGTAAGTCTCATTTGCCATTTTCTAACTCCTTCAACTGAGCTTCAAGCGCGGCGATCTCTTTCTTGATCACCTTCGCGCGTGCTTTTGCTGCAAGGCGCTCATCGTAAATCTCACGGTAAGCAATTAAAAACTCAGGTCCAAGTGCCAATGGATAAAGACCAAGCATCAAAATTATTGAAGGATATTGCGACTTTACATCTCCGTCTATCAGAACAAAGTCGCTATCTGAATGCACAGCGCGATTTGCCTCAGTGCTGTGCAGACCTCCTATCCCCATTTGGTAGGTTGTATTTCCAATCGTAACCTGCGTATTTGCAAGCCACTTCGGCATATCAACTTTACCATCAGAGGTAATCGTAAAATCAGTTGTGCGAAGACGGTCAAGTATGGCCTGCAATTCCGGTGTCTGAAAGCGCATAAAATCTGGAATCGGATAACGGAAAGTGGTTCCGGGTTTCATATTGATCTACCAATCTTGCGGCCGGTAATTTGCTCTACCCGCTTTTTAACAATCGCTTCGCCTATTTGGGCGTCTGACTTGCTCATAAAATTGGAATCATACCGCTGACCAAGTGCCCGCCGCATTTCCAACGGGCCTTGAAGGGCATTCCAAAGGTTTTCGGTAGCATCCAAATCGCTATGCAAGCAGTAATCCGAAATCGCGTCCATCTGCGCATCAGTAGGATCAGTCTCTGGAGGATACGGTAAATCCTGCAACCGCGTTCCGTGCATCCGACCGTTTAGCGCCTTCAAGCCAGCAAACGCATTCGGCTGCGGTTCCATCAGGTCGATATGCCGGTTCTTCACGTCCCATGGCAGCCGGATGCCGAGGAAGTCCTCGACCTCCCACGGCTTCAGGTTGCCCTTGATAATGCCGTCGCTGGCACGCTTCAGTTTCTCGTTGGTGATATTCTCATCCAGCGAATACCAGATCATCGGCAAGTCATAGGTCAGGCTGTTGTAGCCGACTGTCTCGTTGCGCAACAGGATGCGCCGCACGAAATCCCGATCATAGTTCTGATTGCGCCGGCTGAACTCGACACCGACCCGCTTTCCATCATGCTGGCGCTTGAAGCCGATGAAAAAGTAATTCTGGTAGCACTCAATGTCGGTGAAGATCGTGTGCATCACAGGTCAAGCAGAGTGCCGGTCTGGGTCTGCGCTTCGATCACAGGCGCTGCCTTGCGACCCTTGATCTCGCGCCACATGCTGCTGACCCACATCGCTTGATGGCGAGCATCATCCAGCGCATTATGATAGACCCCGGCACTGGTCTCGATCTTTGGTGGACGGCGACCGGCCAAAAGGGCCACTGTGCGGCAGCAACGCACGTTCCAGAACTTCCAGGGTGCGAGTTGACCGAGCGCCCTGTGATAGGCGTATTCGAGAATCGTCATGTCGAAGCTTGGACCATTGCCCCAGACTTCCATATCCTTCCAGTCCGAACGACCGAATTTGGTCAGTTCGCTCAACCCTTCGGCCAGAGTCTTTTGCCCCGCTGTCGCAGCTTTGCGCGCAGGATCGGCCTGCTCCATCCACCATTTGAAAGTGTCGCCGTCAGGAACGCCGTAGCGGAACGCATCAACAGGCGATATTGCGACATAAAACTCGCCCCCAAGCTTCCCGGTGGAAGGGTCAAACATCACTGCACCAATCGAAAGCACAGGTGCATTTGCCCGCTGTCCGCAAGTCTCAATATCAATCATCATATGGTGCATGGCGTGAGTCTCCCGTCAAAAGTGATTTGAGGGGCAGCCAAAACTGCCCCTCAGTGCCGTCAGAGGTCGAGCAGGCTGCCCGACGAAGCGGTGCCGGTCTTCGGGCCACTGTCGAAGCTATCATCGGCTTCCAGCGTGTCGAAGTCATCATCATCGACATAGATGCCGCCGCCGCCCAGACGATCACCTTCCTGATGCGACCGAACCGCCTCGACAGAACACGTCAGACGCGCCGTGCCGCCATTGTCGGTCGCATAGAAGCTGATGATCACGTCACAATATGAACCGTTGTAGACGATCTCGTTGATCTTGGTGACATCCGTGATCACCTTCTTGTAGCGGTCGCGAATTTGCGGCCGCTCACGCCCACCACGCGGACCCTTAGACACGATGACGAGGTTACCTTCGTAACCCTTGTAGATTTCATCGGTCGCAGTCTTGAACCGCTCTCCCTTGCGCAGCGCACACTGCTTCGGGTCGTCGGCCATCAGGGTCTTGAACCAGTTTTCCGGCCGCTTGAATTCGCGAGCCGCAGCCTGCATCGCCGAGATAATGGCAGCCTGATTGCTCTCGAAATCCGGCGACCCCGCTTCCAGCAGCCAGTTGGCCGAGTGGGCGGGTTTTGCGGATGGGTCTTTGTTCTTCTTCGGAAGCTGCGCTTCTTGCAGCGATTCTGCGAAGGATGCACGCATCCTCGTCAAAGTGACCGTTCGACCGGTCGCGTCTTTGGAATTCACTTTTCCCATGATTCTCTCTTTCTCTGTTACTCTAGGTCTTCAAAGTCATCATCCGAAACCACCGTGTAGGCTTCCTTCGGATGATCAGCCGAAACGAGCTTCGGCCTTCCTGGTGGTCGTCGCACCAGTTCCTGAAGGGCATCATATTCTTCTGGATGCCCTAATTTCTTGCGACCGGGCTTCATCAGTCGGTCGATTTCAGTGATCCCAATGACCTGACGCGGCTTGTAAGCCTCATCGCCTAGCGCCTTTACAACCAGCGCCTCGGCAGTCTTCTCATCGGAAAAATAGCGATGGCCTTGGTCGCCCATGATGGCCTTGGAACCCGGATCGGGGTCTCCTGCCATTGCTGCATCAAGCGAAGCCTGGTGCATCTGTGCCAGCCACGCGCGTATCTCGGCAGCATGGCTCACGATGTAGTAGCGCAGCGCCCGCGTCATCTGCGAAGGGTCACGGAACGATGGCATCGCGCTCGGGTCCATCAGACCAGCGCCAAGCATCTGCATCTGCCAAGCGTTCCGCGCAGCGCAGCCGCGCTTTGTCTTCCGCACCGGGCACCATTGGCAGCCTTCCTTGGTCGGCACAAATTCCACGTCGCCACGCTGCACCCGGCCATAGGCGTTGCGCAGTTCTTCGCCAAACTGAAGCAACACCGGAAGCGGGATCGGATCGTCAAACTTCATTCCACCTGCACGCGGCTGGTCAATGTTGATCACGACGCTTTCGATTTCTGGTCGCCCCAGCATGTCCCACACGCCCAAGGCGTAAGCGCGAAGTTGGCGGTTATTCTTCGGCGAAACAGGTTTACCGACGCCGTTCTTGAAATCGCTGATGAACAGTTGGTTCTTGTAGACCCAGGCTGTATCGCAGGTGCCGAACTGCCCCGGCAGCCACGCCGAAAGGTCAACGCGGATCTCGACCATTGGCGAAATAGTGTGCTGGCGCACGAAGTCGATGCCTTCAACCAACCGGTCCAGCATATCCTCGTCGAAGGTGAAGCTGAAACCATCGGCAGAGAAGGTTTTGCCCACGAAGACAAATGGGTCGAGGTTCAACTCTAGGCACAGTTGCCGAACCTCGTGCAACACAGTGCCTTCGGCTGAAAAGCTAGTGGAGTCTCTGTCACCGAGCACCACATCATCATATGCGCCAGCTCCGAATTCGATCACGTCATCTTCGCTGATCTGCTCACCGTCGCTTTCCAGATCGGAAGCCTTGATCTCGCCAGCCTGCAACAATTGGTCAATTAACGGCACAGATGCCGTGCAGACCATAGCCCGATCAAGGCCGGAAGGGGGGAACAGGCGAGCGTGTGCCATGTCAGCCGAGTTTCGCCCGAACAAGACAATCTTTCGCTTCAAGCAATTTGCGCAATCCGGCGCTCTTTTCGGCACCGTCAGGAAGGTTTTCATCCATCAAGATCGCCAGTTCGCCGATAGGGCGGCTGACTGATTGGAGGTGTTCGGGAAGGTGGGAAAATGCGAAATGCTTCATTATCGGAGAGGACATAGTTTTCTCTTTCAGGGTTCATCTAGCACCATCCCACCGATCTAAAACCGGCCCCAACCGCACAGGCTTCGAGGTGCGTCTCTAGGGGATGATGCTAGAAGAACCCTGCCCGTTTCGGGGCAGGGGTGATAATCAGATGACCGTCAACTGGTCTTCATAGAACCAGTCTTCACGGGCGCAGCCATCGGCGTTGGTGAACTCGACGAAGAACTGCTTCGACTTGCTGCGTTTGTGCAAGGCGAAGCCGGTGATGGTGCCGGCTTCACCCGACCTGATGATAGCAACGTTGGCCCCGAAAACGGTGGATGAAAGTTTCAAGCTCATCACAAAGCCCCCAAACCAGCCGAAGTAATCTCGGCACCGGCGTAGCCCCGGTTGATGTTCAAGCCGGTTGCCTTCACAACGAAGCCAGCATCACGCAGTTTGCCGAAGTGGATGATCGCCATCGGGCCGGGTTTGTCAGCCACCGCTTGCAGGGCTGCTTTCTGCTTTTCAGTCATGGAAAACATGGTCGTTCCTTTCGTGTGTCAGAGGATCAGTCCAGCAAGCCGCCAGCGGCAGGTGGAGTCGTCAGATCGCCTTTGGCCACCTGTGCTGCCAAGTTGTCCTTGAACACCTGGATTGCGTCATCCTTGATGTTCGCGGCGTCGAACACGTTGTCGGGGGTGCCCGGCTTCTTGATCGCGTCGTGCTGCAGCAGCTTCTTCACCTTGTCCTTGCGTGCCGCCCGTTCTTCCTCACGGGTAGCCCCGCCGACCCAAGCTGCGATTGCTGCTGCAATTTCCTCATAGACCTTCGGATCGACGCCAGAAGCAGCCGGTTCCGCTTTGGTCTCTGCAGGTTTGGTTTCTGCAGGTTTCGCAGCGACAGCCTTTGCGGCGGGAGCGGCGCTGGACTTCACAGCCTCGATCGCCTCCGAGCGCAACGCCATCAAATTCTTGGTGGCTTCCGTGTTGTCCTTCAGCGCGGCGGTCAGGTCTTTCAACAGGTCTTCAAGTGCCATAGGTGTCTCCCCTTTTGGCGTGAGTGCCACGACAAACGTGACGATGGGCCACTTTGAACATAGTTCGTTCTTTATTTCAAGTCAAAAGTGCATACTTTCACTGCGCAGTTGATTTTGCTCTGTGACGGGGTTACAGGTTGAGTCTCACGCAGACAAAAAGGGTGACCTGTGACCAAGACTTCCAACCAAACCGGACGACCGCCAAAGACAAAACGGCCGAGCATTTACTCGACGCCGCTCTACAAGCTTATGCTGTCGAATCTGCCTGAGCGGTTCATTTCCGAAGATGGAAAAGTGAACACGCTGAAGCTGTCGGAAGCCATGAAAAACAAGCGCATGACCATCTATCGCTGGTTTCAGGGCTTCAACATGAGCGTCAAATCGGCGAATCAATTGGCTGAAATTTCGGCTGCTTCAAAATGTGAAAGAAAAGGGCTTCTGACCGTACAAAAGCTGTTGCCGTTCGTCGGCCTCTGACGGGTCAGAACACATCATGGCAACAGTTCCCACGCTCTCGGGCGTGCTTGCACACATTCGCCCGCTGGTCGCTGCCGGAGCATCTTGCCACTGGCTGCATCCGTTCGATTATGTCGATGAAAACGGCTACAAGCGCGGAAAGACGCCGCGTACCTCCAAATGGTCAGAAGAACCGACGCTCGATCTTGCTGATCTGGAGCGTACCTATCGTGACCGGTCAAATATCGGCATTCGCTTGGGTGAACCTTCGCGGATTTCCGGCTTCTATCTCCATCTGATCGACCTTGATGTCCGCAAACCGGAACTTGAAGGCGAAGCATGGGGTGCCTTGCTGGCAATTTGGCCCGAAGCCCGCAATTTTCCTCGGGTGATCAGCGGCAGCAGGGGTGCCAGCAGACACATTTATTTCCTGTCGCGGCAGCCGTTTCGCAAACTGAAACTGGCCAAATCTACAACATTCGAATTGGTTTGGGACGACATTCAGAAGCGGCATGTTTCCCGAAATGATTGGGAAATCGACCTTATGGGCACTGGCTCCCAAGCGGTTATCCCCCCTTCCCTACATCCTGATACCGGGCTCGCCTACGAATGGGAACAGACGCTTGATTTTTCGATGCTGGATCTGGGCATCGGGCCGATCGTTCCGGTGGAATCCATTGAAGCCTGGGGCGCGCGGCTGACGCAGCCCGAATCAGATGAAGATGATCTTGAGACCCTGTTCAACAATTCCCCGTTGAACCTCGATGATGATCAGATTGATGAAATTCTCACCCTGATCCCCAATGATAGGGAAGAATTTGACAGTGCTGGGAACCTGATTCGAACCGGCGCGCACTATGACGATTATATCGAAGTCGGCATGGCGCTGCACCACCAGTACCAAGGGGCCGAAGATGGCTTTGTCAAATGGGTGGATTGGGCATCACAGGCGTCAAAGTTTGACCTGAAACATGCTCGCTATCGCTGGGACAAGTCGTTCGGCGATGCCAAGAACCCGGTTCGCATGGCCACGCTGATTCAGAAGGCCAACACGAATCGGCTGAAGTCTGAGCATGACTTTGAAGCAGAAGATTCATTTGACGCGGCGCCGGGAACCGCACTCGCTCTGGTCCCATCTACCAATCTTTCCGGTTTGCTCGACTCACCTAAATCAGCAACCAATCTCACAGATATTCTAGGCGGTGCGATTGCACCGGTAGAGCCTGTTGGAGACATCCCGCAGCCTGATGCAAATTGGGAACGCTTGCTCGCCAGAAACGAGGAAGGCGAGTTGAAATCGAACGCGCACAACCTCGCACTGGTGGCTGCCAACGATATACGACTTGTCGGGGTTCCGGCAATCAACGAGTTTACCTCCGATATCGTACTGTGCAGACCGCCAAGGCGCATTCGCAAGAAAGATCGTGCCAGTTCCAACCCGGTCAGGAACTTAGAAGGCAAGCTGTGGCAAGTTACTGACACCGTGAACGGCGACCCGTGGCACGACAGTCACGACAGCGCTATCCGCATCATGCTGGAGGCTCCGGGCACGCAGGGCGGATATGGGATCAAGGTCACAGACCGCGATTTGAAAGCCTCGATCGACGCAGCAGCTCAGAAGAACTCCTTCCACCCGGTTCGCAGCAAGCTGATGGGCTTCAAGTGGGACGGCATCCCGCGGGTCGAGAGCATGTTCGTCGATTTCCTCGGCTGCCCTGACACCGCCTACCATCGGGAAGCGAGTCTGTGCTTTCTCGTCGGCGCCGTAGCGCGCGTCTTTGAACCCGGTCACAAGTTCGACTTCGTGCCGATCCTCGAAGGCATCCAGGGCAAGGGCAAATCAACCTTCATCCGCATCCTGTCGCTGGACTGGTACGGCGAACTGACTGGAGACATCGCCAAAATTCAAGAGATGGTCGAGGCGATGCAGGGCTGCTGGATCATGGAGATCGGCGAACTGTCAGCCATGCAGCGGTCTGAGGTCAACGATCTCAAGGCATTCGTTTCGCGCACGGCTGACAAGACCCGTCTCGCATATGACAAGCGGCCGAAGACCTTCCTGCGGCAATGCGTGTTCTGCGGATCGACGAACGATGATGCTTACCTGCGTGACCATACTGGGGCTCGGCGCTTCTGGCCAATTCATTGCGAGATCGAGGGTGACATCGACAACACCCGGTTCGCCAGTGTGGTCGAGCAGATATGGGCTGAGGCCGTGATCATATATCTCGCCATGCGAGCGTCACAGCCACAAGGCGACCTGCCACTTTACTTGCGTGACGAGTTGTCTGCAGAGGAAGCCCTGCGCATTCAAGAAAGCCGTCGCGTCGAGACCGCTGAGGACGTGCTATCGGGCATGATTGCTGCTTGGCTGGAGCGCCCTGTGGACGATGGGACGGGTTTTGACGATCTCGACACCGATGCACCCAAGGTCTACCGCCAAGAAACCTGCACTGCCGAGATATGGGAGAAGGTCATGGGCGGAAAGGTCGGCAACATCCCGCAGAACGAGTCCATCAAGATCGGTCGGGCAATGGGGTTGCTCAAGTGGCCGCGCACCGAGAATAAGGTTTCGAGTTATGCGGTGAACAAGACATACGGCACGACCCGTGTTTACCTTCGCCCGAAAGAGTGACCTGACCCGCTTCGGCGGGTCTTTTCATGGGGCGAGCATCCAAGTGTGAGCGTTGCGCGTACTATGCGCCATCTCATTGCATCGCAAGTAATTTTCTCTAACCGCGCTGGCCTGCCTAAGCCGAAAGCGTTCCTGTCTGAACCGGAGCACATCAGACTTTCTGGCGGTCAAGTTCTCGAACCTGTTGTCGAGCTTGTCTTCGCTCAAGTGGTAAATGCGGCCGGTAGGAAAAACTGTTGTAAAATAGAAAAAGACCAGATGCTGCTCAAGGTAAGCGGCGCCATCAATCATGATTTTTCGGTATCCATGGGTGTCAAGACTACCTGCTCGACGCAGCGGTTTACGGTATGACTGCTTCAGGAATCCCCGATCATCCTCTGAATACACCAGTCGTTCACGCAAGCGGGCGTAAGTAAGATTGATTTTTCGCATACTATCATATCCAGAGATTTCACGTTTTTATGGTTATGCACTTTTGTAGTGATTTGGTCAACCACCACAATACCACTCATTTTTATGGTGGTTTTACCACTCTACCACTAGCTACCACTCGACTCCATATAGACCCCCAACGAGGTATACCATAAACGCTGTGACCAGTGTTTGCCGGTAGGCTACTGCTGTATATACCCCTTCTTATACCTTTTATAGAGAAGCTAGTGGTAAGAGTGGTAAAGGTGATAGTGATTTGGTTTCATTGACTAATTTTTACCACTCTAGCTTTACCACTAGGAAATTATAGTGGTAGGTGCAGAATTTTCAATCTAGGTCAGTTTCACTCAGTGTAAGGACTCGAACTGAACTGATGGGTTGACTGTCTCAGGCTGCCGGGTCGCCCCGAGGCATGGTCAAATCGCAAACCGTGAACAATGTTCAGAATGTTACACTATAACATAACTGATCGGCTAACTATCGGGATAATTTTTCACAAATCACTGTAAAATCAATCTGTTAAGCCAGTTTCACTGTGATATTTTTCAAAATAGGAATGAGTCGGGGTCGGTGCTCCCCGCCCCTACCGTTGCTTTTTTGTCACAGGACCCGAAGCCAAGTGGAAAATCTGCAATGTGTTGATTTGATTGGATTTTTGACGCGCGACCAGGCGCATGACTCAGTGCAGAATTCCGCATGATCTGGCCTAGCGCATGATGCAAGAAAGCCCTTTGCCGCGTGCCAGGGCAGCAGGGCAGCAGGGCAGCAGGGCGCCAGGGCAGCAGGGCAGCAG
>OFQV01000057.1_pt1 | contig 37355 bp, 53 predicted proteins | sample 1542971 | NCBI WGS metagenome assembly OFQV01 (sample SAMN07774229, study PRJEB24372) | wastewater metagenome | isolation source: WWTP Cannobio (Effluent) | place: Italy: Cannobio | collected 2016-01
CAGAAGAAACACTTAGGCAAGCCTCTAGACCCACTGTTTAACCTTCCAAAAGATCAGAGACAACTTGTGCTTAACAAGAAAGCGCTTAAACCTGGGCAATCAGACCCACAACTAGACAAACTATATGAGCAACCTTGGTATGGGGCTTATAAAGATCAGTCATCTAAGTACTACGCCGCTAAAGACAAGTGGACTAAGAAACAAGGCTTTACACCTTTTAAGAGTGATAACCCCTACCCAGAGGCCAAAGGCGAGGTTAAAAAACTTTCAGATTTCTATAACTCACTACCTAAGGGTAATGGGCCTAGGGGTACTAGCCCTTCACGATCTGCATGGATAAGGAACAATCCTGCTCAATTTGCGAAGCTTAAAGATCAATGGGCTAAGCAAGATGCTTGGGAAAATACAGAACGTTCAAAGTATGGTCTAGCAGCTACAGAAGGTGATGCTGGTGTTAAAAATGGGTTCAAGAAAGCTTATACTTCCAGTAAAGGTAAAGGCTCCGGTAAAAAGAAACACAAGTTTGACTATAAGCTAGACGGCTTTGCTAAAACCAAGAACTCTACAAGCAAGAAATTACGAGACATACTTGAAAAAGCAATGAACGGTAAATAACAGTAAAATAAACTGGTAATCACAAGCGTTTTGTAGTATAATGTAGGATAAGAAGCGCTGACCTCACCGAAGACCCGCTTGAGGGTTCGGCGACGTGACGCTAGATCAAGCAATAACTCGAATAAGCTACGCTCTTAGGGGTGTAGATGATGAAGTTCCTACTGAAGGCGACGAAGAGTACATATATTGGACTGAGACTCTTAATCGTAAGAAAGATGAACTTTATGAAGACGTTATCCAACGTTGGTCTATTGCCTATGAAGAACGCTCACTAGGTACAATAAGTGTATCCTCGTCTCCTGTATACAACCTACCTACAGACTTCTTAGCTCCATCTACCAGCGTATACATAACTACAACTGACGATACACGTGTCGAGGTAGAACTTGTACACCCTGAAGAAAAGAACGTAAATAATCGTAACGTATTCGTAGCTGATAACACTCCACAAAAACTATACTTCACAACTCCAATAACAACTGGCGAATCTATAGTAGGTGGCACTTTATACATGCCTGGATATTACCTTCCGGCTGATGTATCTGATGCTGCCGATAGTTTAATAGCACCTGACCCAAACTGGTTAGTCATGGCGACTGCTGCTGAAGTGGCTTTTAACGATATTGTATACGAAGCAAAAGCTCCAGACTTAAACGCCAAAGCTAACAACCTATACAAAATGATGACCTCTAAGAATAGACGAGGCACTTTCAACCGACCCCGTAAAACCCCTTACGCTAACTATCGAATTAAGTCTGCGGAAATAGCGAGGTAGCTTTTTATGTACGAAGTGCAGCGATCACGCAGCAATCGAAAGTCTAGAAGACCGATAAATGTTCACCAGAACAAGTTTTCTAAGGGGTATATCTCTACTATAGACAACTCTCGACGACCTCTTGATTCACTGTCTGACATGACAAATATGGAGGTTGTGCAAGATAACGTTGTTAGACCTAGACCGCCACTTGTTGCCTACGGTACGCAACCTAGCAAGACAATCATAGGCCGAATGCAAACACGCTACAACGACACTCGAAGCATGTTCTTTATGATGGATGATGCCGGAACCGGCAAACTCTATAAACAGACAGACGGTGGAGCTTATACAACGGTAGGCGGCACATACAGCAGCACAGCATGGGCTGGCGGCGTTCAATCTATGGGCAAGCTATATATCTATAACGGAGTGGACAACTTGAGCTACGTAACCCTTTCTAGCAACGCCATACAAACATATACGAGCCTAACAACTCCGGCTATATCTTCTGTCACTAAAACAGCTATGGCTGGCACTACTTACACCCACTACTACCGTGTATCTGCTAATAACGCTGTTGGTGAATCAATCGCCTCAGCAGTTGGCTCAGTGACTTCAGGTAAGGTTCGTGACGCATGGATACTTAATACCGACTATATCGACGTAACATGGGGCGCTGTTGCTGGTGCGACCTCGTATACAGTTTACTACGGTAATACTGCAACTACTCTCAACGAACTCTACACTGTAGCCGGAGCTGTAACGTTCCGAGATGACGGCTCACTCGCTACAAACCCTTTCAAGTTAGCCCCTGAAGGTAACTCTACACAAGGTGCTGTATTTACATGGATGTACGCCGATTCCAAGAACTCACAACTGTTCGGCGTAACCGCAGACAACGTTCTCTACTACTCAGCAGCCGGAACAGGTGACTTCTCGCCTTATAACGGTGGGGGTTATGTAGGCATAGATGAAGACGGCGATACTGAACTTAACTTTGTTGATGGATTTAGAAATGGTAAGGGTGACCCTGTTATTACAGTCTCAGCCAGAGGTGCAGCCGGAAAAGGTAAACTTTACCATATATCTTTCGAGTCGCTAACAGTAGGCGATCAGACCATCGTTTATCCTAACGTGTACGAAGCTAACGGACAGTCTGGTACTTACGCTCCGAGAGCCACGATCAAAGCAAGAGACTCTTTAACATATCCTACCGGACAAGACTTTAAAAACACCGGAACTTCACAAAACATAGTAAACATACTTACTACTAACACGATTTCACAAGTTATCGAACCGGACGTAGCTCAAATAAGCCTACAATACTTACATAAAGCGGTAGGACTTGAATACAAAGACAGGCTTTATTTCGCACTTCCAGTAGGCAGTACAGAGAATAACGAGATCTGGTATGTAGACGCTTCAAGACGTAACTTATGGGTACTTAGGTGGCCTATAGCTGCTAAAGACATGTGGCTTTATGAAGATAATGACGGAGCTACTCATTTCTGCGTACTCGTAGATAATGAAATCTTAGAATTTACACGTGCTGGAGCACAAACCCATCAAGACAACGGCGTTGCTTGGCAAAGTCGAGTAGCATTTGAATCTCTTGTATGGGATGAAGACGGTATAAACCTAGCCAAGATAAGAAAATGTTATTTCAAACTCCTATTCCCTAAAGGAACCATTACAGCCAACACCACAGGCCTTACACGTAAAGGCGTTCAACAATCAGTCGGTTCAGACAGTTTCACGGTTACTACTACGCCGACAGGATATGACGACTGGACTTACGACAACTATCAGTACGATGCCGACCCTGGGGTAGTTAATACATACGGTAAAAGCATTGCTGTGCTTCAGGTTAAACCTCGTGGGCTATTAGCTCAACTTGATTGGGAGGTTGTATCGGAAACAGTAAACACGGATTACATATTAAGCGCCGCCAACACTCGTGGGTTTAGTCTCGACGAGTTGGTATTAAAAACATAAAGGAGTAAAAAATGGCAGCAAGCGCATCAGATTATTTTCAGAAGGTAGGTAGAGCAACAGCTACTACTCTTTCTGCACCAGGTTACACGGTGGGAGATACATCAATAACAGTAGGTTCAACAACGAACTGGCCTACATCAACAGGCGTTACATTCGCTATAGATACCGTTGATTCAGCAGGTGTTCGCATAGACGGTACATATAACGTGTTCAGAGGGACAGTAGCTACAGGTACGTCAATAACAAACGTTACTTATGTAGGTGGTGACACTAACAGAAACTATGCAGCCGGAGCGACTACTAGAGTTTACATACTTATTTCATCTTATAGAGATAACAGAATGGTAGACGGTCTTGTAGTAGAACACAATCAAGATGGTACTCACTCAGATATAACAGCTACGACTGTTGCAACTACTGGCGTTATCTCAACTGGCAGTAATATCAAAGTAGCGGACACTAAATCTATAGTAGATGGTAACTCCAATGAACTTATAAAGTTCTCTCAAACAGCTTCAGCGGTCAATGAGTTAACTGTAAAGAACGCTGCTACAGGAAATGCGGTGCAGATTCAGGCAACGGGCGGCGACACAAATATAGGTGTAACTCTAGTCCCCAAAGGAACTGGCAAACCGTCTGGCTTTGCTAACTTTTATGCCGGTACGTTTACTATATCAGGCACAGGTAACAAAGCTGTTACAGGAGTTGGCTTTACCCCAAAACTTGTTGTGTTTGATTGGGTGGCAGGAAGTAGTGCGACAGCCGATAATAACACTTCTGGCTGGATGACTTCGACTGCACAATTTGCAAAATGGTCATCTTCTAACTCAGGTGCGAACACTTCTGCCAGGAACGCCTATACGGATTCGTGCTTTGCTAACGGCTCATCAGCCAGCTCAACAGCCTCAGAACGAGCTTCTTACGTATCAATGGATTCAGACGGGTTTACTGTGAATGTATCGACTAGTGCAAGTGGGACTTGGGCTTTTATAGCCTACGCATAGGAATCAATCATGGCAGAACGTATAACAATCAACCAACTAGCAGAACGAGTAGATACTGGCTTTCAGGTAGTTAAAGAAGCTATCGAAGATCTAAAGACTAATCAAACCAACTTCTCACGCAACGACGTACTCGACCTAAAACTCAAAGAAATTGATGTACGCCTACAGGAGCTATCTAGTAAAGACAAAGAGCTTGAAATAAAGCTCGACACACTCAGACAACGTAGCAACTTTCAAACGTGGATTACCGGATCTCTCTCAGCCGTTCTTGGCTCGGTACTCACGTTCTTAGTCGTATATTTTTTAAACAATATAAAGGGGTAACATGGCACTAACAAAACAAGAAGCAATTAACTGGATCAAGAGTTCAGTTGGCAAAGGGTTCGACACAGACGGAATGTATGGCTTTCAGTGCAAAGATCTAGTAAATGCCTTCGCTAATTACCTAGGATACCCATTTAAAGCTGGTAACGCTATTTCAATAAACCAACCGCAAAAAGGCTGGACTAGGCAAGGGACACCACAAGCAGGTGATGTATTCGTAATGGACTTTTGGAGTGGCGGCGTTAATTACGGACACACCGGAATCGTTGAAACAGTAAATAAAGACGGTACATTCACATCAGTAGACCAAAACTGGCTAAACTTCAGCCTAAACAAGGGATCGAAAGCCGCTAGAGTCAAACACCCTATGAGTGGCGTGAAATTCTACCGACCTACATATAAAGCAACTCCGGCTAAACCGAAACCACAGCCAAAACAAGAATGGAAAACAGTCAAAAACCCTGTCGCCTATGTACGCAAGCAGCCAAACAGTAAAGCAGGGCTTTCAGGATCACGCATTTTACCAAAAAGCACTAAGTTCCGAGTGGTCGGTTCGGTACGAGGTGAAAAAGTAGCAGGTATAGATAAATGGTACAAGACCGTACACGGGAACTATGTATGGTCCGGTGCTCTTAAATAAAAGGAGAAAACATGAGTTTTAAACCAACATCACTAACCAAAGAACAAGCTGTAAAGGTACTAAAAGCCCTAGGATACGCCTTTGTCTCAACATTCGTATTCACACTACTTGTTAACCCATCTCTACAAGAGATAAACGAACGAACAGTCATAGCAGCCGGTGTAGCCGGAGTTAACGCTGTTCTTGTAGCAGTCAAACAATTATTCACACTTGAATAGAAAGAAGGCATCATGGAGTTCTTGGATGGATTTAAAGCAGTAGAGTTACATCCGTTAGAGCGACTTAAACAAGCCGCACACTTTGTTGGTAGCATAGTCAGAAATACGAACGTACAATTATGTGAATCAGACCACTACGTAAGAGAACACTTTACGGATGCTCCAGTCCAGCAACCGCAAGGCTTACCGCCAGCACAACAGTTTGAAGAACCAGGGTTGTAATGATAAACCCTGAAGAAGTCCAACCACCGTTTGAATGTCAACAGGTGGATGTTGATGGTATTCAGATGCACATACCGTTTATGCGAGTCAGAGCTAATGGGGAGGAGTTAATACTTCATCCGTTTAATACTTTAGTCAGACAGTTTGAAGATGAATCTCTAGATCACCTAGAAGTAACGATTGAGGGGGAGAAGCACGGCATACCTATGGATGAGGAAACTCTCGACCAATTCCTAGATTATGACTTTTCTTACCAGTGGAATAAAAGGCCGGATAAGTCGACTACTACATGGTTGGTTAATTTAGCTATGGGAAATATAGATCAAGAAATAGAGGAGCTATACGATGAGTCATGAACACTTAATAAGAATCATAGATCTAGCCGGAGCGTTAGATTTAGACATAGAAAGACCATCAGACCCTAGAGAACGCTTGCAGTATTTAGAACGTCATAGGGCTTGGCTACACGGTATACAGGAAATGACTTTGCAAGAAATTGAAGGCAACTGGCAAGAGCAACAGGTAGCCAGAGGCGAGCTATATGGAGCAGAGTAAGCAACCAACCGGAAAACACCATGTTCTTTTCGAGAGGATAGTCTGGGATGCAAGAGCTGAGTCACGCTGTTTAAGGCGTTCTAGTGGACTAATAGTAAGATTAGCTCAAGAGCCACATACAGCCCTACACAGAGCCGTCACAACAGTACCAGTACCCAATGTATACATGGTGCGGAACATAGCTAGAGAGTTCGTTCCTAGTGGTGATATCTTTCAGGCTATGGACAACTTATGTTTTGCAGTAGATGAAGCAATGCAGCATCCTAAAACAACTCAGTTAGATAGAAGGCTAGGTCATTTAATGATCGAATCTGTAGTAAATCAAAGACCGTTTATAAGAGAGGGGCAGATATGAGTCCTGAACTAGAAGATGTATTAGATCAACTATACGAACAGCGTAAATACGCTATAGATCCTGAATGTACGTGGAATGTAAGAAACGAAGCTTGGGTAGCGATTGATGGGTTACTTGATGTGTTCAATGAACTGAGGGCAAATGTCTAGGGTACTAATTTACGATATAGAATCGGCTCCTATTATCGCTACGGTATGGGGTAAGTACGAACAGAACTTTGTCTGGTCTATACAAGACTGGTATATGCTATGTTTCGCTTATAAGTGGCTAGGCGAGAAAAAAACACACGTAGTTAGTCAAACAGACTTCAAGGGGTATAAGCCTGGCTCAGAAGATGACTTCAACGTAATAAAGAAGATACACGAGCTATTTAACGAAGCAGATATTATAGTTGCTCACAACGGTAACTCATTCGATCAGAAGAAGTCTCAAGCTAGAATGATAATACATGGGCTTGAACCTCCAGCTCCATATAAACAAATAGACACTAAGCTAGTAGCGAGAAGACACTTTAACTTCACTTCTAATAAACTAGATGATTTAGGAGACTACTTAGGTTTAGGCCGGAAGATACAGACTGGCGGCTATGATCTTTGGAAACAGTGTATGGCCGGAGACATGAAAGCTTGGAAGAAGATGCAGAAGTACAACATCCAAGACGTAGTATTACTTGAGAAGATCTACTTAAAGATGCGACCTTGGATGAATAACCATCCTAACCTCGGTATAATGGACGATAGACCTAAAGCTTGTAATAACTGCTCAAGCCAACACATGACCATACATAAGAAGCGTGTAATAAGTAATACTGGATATAAAGTACAGTATCAATGTCAGGACTGCGGTGCTTATAAAACCGGAACGAAGCTACACAAACTAGACGAGAAGCTAATATAGTTGACTTTAACAGTAGTGTGCGATATAATGTACTAGAACTGCAAGGAAAATAGCCCGATGCGAGAGCATAGTACGGGCTATTAGACGTATTATCTTGATTAAAAACTTACACAACACGCCTCAATGAATAGGCGTTAGTTATGTGTAATAGTGAGGGCAACAGTCACACGGTTAGAGAGTCAGACATAGGCTCTAACAGCTTTCGTTTGTGCTGGACAAACGCTGGTATGGCTTAGCTGACGATAAGTCCATATGCCCTCTCTCATACACATAACATTTCATCATAGTATTCGTTTATTGTGAGTTTACTGGACACTCTAAAAGTCCAGCGACCTGCACAGTAAGGGAGGGTAAGGAGCTGATACTACGGAAGGGATATAAGCAGAACAGATAAGCCTTGAAAGGGTAAATGGTGTTGTACGACCACCTATAAGTGAAGTTATTTGCAAAGATTTCTATTATATAAACAAAGACGTAAATGAATCTGGAAGCCATAGAAATACAAAACTCTTGTTGTGTAGGTCACTGAGGGTCTTGCTAACAAAGCAGGGAGACCTTATAGTGCCTGAAACAAACTCACAATTACCATAATATCAAAATGAGTGGGTGCAAAAAAAGACTATTTTTAATGCACAAAGGTCGTTATTATGGAAAGTCCTACCAACAGAACCCAGCAATGGGCGGACACTAGGCCAGAAAGAGGTGGTATGACCATATCCGATGCGTTTCACGTGTATCGGCAGGTTAGCGTATTCAAAAATCAGTCTCCCAAGACCGAAGAACACCTTATGATCGTATGTAAGTTGTTAATAGCGTTCTTTGGAGATACTGAGATTGAGAAGCTTAATTTTGACCTAATAAGGCGTTGGAAAACAGCCATTGCTAAAACACGCTCTCAAAGCACCGTAAGAGGATACGTAATTAAACTACGTGTTGTTTTAAAGCATTGCCAGAAGCTAGGGTTAAACGTAGTAGATCCCGAACTTATACCCGTACCCCAGAGACCAGATACAGTTCCGTCGTTTATATCGTCAGATGAAGTCACACTACTTATTAAAGCCTCACTTAGGTTAAGAGCCAAAGCGATTATAGCCTTGTTATACGCAAGCGGTATTCGTATATCAGAGTTATGCTCACTTGATAGAGGTCAGATACAGGATCGTTCTTTTACAGTAGTAGGTAAGGGGGGTAGGGCTAGACTATGCTTTATAGATGAACGTGCAGAAAAGTATATAAATCAGTATCTTGAGAAACGTACTGACAATAATCCGGCATTATTCATATCTCAGACCGGAGCTAGGATCTCGCCGACTAATATTCAGCTATTAGTACGAACATCAGCCGTAAACGCAGGTTTAAAGGGTAAGCACATCACTCCACATACATTAAGACACTCATTTGCTACTAATCTACTAAGAAACAACACTAATATGCGTTATGTACAGGTAATGTTAGGCCATAAAGATTTAAATACCACAGCAATGTATAGTCATGTAATCAATCCTGATCTGAGGGAGCAGTATGTAAAGCACCATACGATATAAGCATTAGAATATTACTATTGACAAAAGCTTATGCATTTGCTAACATTAGCTTAGTACTTTAAAAACTCAAGTTTCGTTTCGCAAGAGAAGGAATTTGAGATACCCCTTTCAGATGGGAAACCACCTCCTTACCATGGACGTGCTCTACCACTGAGCTAAGACGGCAATAGTAGCCAGTATAGCAAACAAGGTATCTCAGATAAACCACTCATGCGAGTGGCTTTTTTTATTGCTTCGTTCGGGCTATTTTCCTTGCAGTTAATAGTTCGGGCGTTGGCAACACAAGTAGCTGACGAAACGGAACAGATGGACACCCCTACGGTGGGCTGAAGAACCTTACACTACCAAACCTATCAGTCAGCCTATCGCAGGGCGTGTACATCGTAAAGGAGAAGATATGAAATTCTTACTTGCGTTAGTAATAACACTGGTAATCATAGCAATCCCACGTTCCACCCACATTAAAAAAACGGTTACGGATAGCAAGATCGACAAACAGAGTCGGGTTGTTGTAACTAAAAGTCCTAAAAAGAAGAAGAAGGTAGTTATACCAGCAGTTATTAGTAATTGTGAACAAGCTTTACCTCTGTTAGCCCGATATTTTGGTGATGATATAAGAATCGCAAAAGCGGTGATGCAAGCAGAATCAAGCTGTAACTCACAATCAGACAACTCTGGATTAAATACCGACGGTAGTAACGATGTCGGACTGATGCAAATCAACTCCGTACATTGTCCACACCTGATTAGATGTGAAGATCGCACTAACCCCGAAAAGAACCTACAAGCCGCTAGGCAAATATATAACGGTTCCGGTTGGTCAGCTTGGTCGGCATATAACTCAGGTTCATACAGACAATTTTTGCAATAACTCGTGGGGTGTATTGGGCGGTATGCAATGGGGGTTGAGAGAGACCCCCCATTCATCCGTAATAGGGATTACCTCCCTATACGCCTCATGAGAAGAAAAGGGAGGGAACGATGATAGGAATAAGAAATATGTTCATACATGACATAAAACCATTGAATGATGCACTACAGGCTACTCTAGTTCGTAAGACGCTCATACGAGTAAGAGACGAATCAGAGCCTTGGTTAATCAAAGTTCATTCAGATAGATGTAGACTATGCGGTCACGTTATAACGCCAAGAGCTGAAGAATGTGATCCTTGGTACGAAGGAGCTATAGATGACTAAATGTGTATGCGGAAGTATATACGTGGTATATACGCCATGTTGCGATCCTGAAGATTATGGGTATGAGCGATGAACAGTGTAAGTCAAAGAGTTGACACACTACAAAGTCACACACTCTATAACGGAACAGTTAGATTAGACTTTGATCCAATCAAACACCGCTATAAGATCAACGGAGAATACGCTTACGGTGTTACTACAGCACTAAGCGTAATAGCTAAACCGCAACTAATATGGTGGGCTGCAACAATGGCCGCCGATCATGTAAAAGCTAACTTAGTACCTGGTGTGGGGTTAGATGAATTAGAGATACAAGAACTTTGCGATGGTGCTCGAAAGGCACACAACCGCAAAAAGGATAAAGCGGCAGACGCAGGAACTTACATACACAACTACATAGAAGACTTTGTGAACGGTAAGAACCCTAGTAGACCGATCAATCCACAACTTAACCGAGTGATAGATGACTTCATGCAGTGGTGGGATAAAACCGACATAGAAGTTATATCAGCCGAGCAAGTGTTTTGTAGTCCTACCCTAAAGCTAGCCGGAACAGCCGACTTAGTTTGTAAGGTAGATGGCAAGTTAACGATCATGGACTGGAAAACTGGCTCCGGTATATATCCTGAGATGTTTCTGCAATTAGCAGCCTACGCAATTATGTGGGAAGAAGAACATCCGGATCAACCTATAGAACAGTTATACATAGTCAATGCAAGCGTTAAGAATATGTTTCAAACAGATAAGAGCGACCAACTAGAGTTCTTTAAAAAAGGCTATAGACAAGCTCTTGAACTATATAGAACAACTAAAGAATTAGAAGAGATGTTTAAGAAAGGGTGGAAATGAGCAAGATTAAAGATACGGTAAAGACAAACGTCGATACCACTAAAACAATAGTTACAAACCTAGGAGAGTTCCTAGACGCAGTAAGTTTCACAGTTGTAGCACTATTCACAGTGTTTACAGCGTTCGACCATAAAGATGAGAGCAACTGGTACAAAGCACTACTATTCGCAGGTTTAGTAGTAAGCTTTCAGGCTTTCAGATTATTGGTACGACACTTTAATAAGAAATAAGGGGGACAGATGAGCAGAAGCAATCCAACAACAAAGAACCCAGCAGTAAAATTCTTTTCATGGTCAGGTAGTGCTGGAGAACTAGTACACTACGATAAAGAGCAAGAAAAGCGAGTATCACAAAAGCTACCGTTTACTTTCATAGTACTCGACGAGCTTAACACCATCACTGGTTTTAGCGATGAAGATACAAGTAGCTACTGGTCAAATGAAGTTCGTAACATTAAAAACGACGAACTGATAGTAAAGACAAGCAAAGGTACACGAGCTACTGGCAAGTATGACGAACTAACAGATGTTAGATCTAAGGGTGCTAAGTACGCTAAGTCTGTATACATTGCTTATCAAGATGGTGGTCATAAAGTAATAGCAAACTTCAAGGTTTACGGTGCAGCACTTACGTCATGGATCGACTTCACTAAAAAAGCGAACATCTACCAAGTAGCAGTCACAGTAGCCGGTAAAGAAGAAGCTAAGAAAGGTACTACAACTTACTTCACTCCAGTGTTTGAATCTCAGAAGATCACAACAGAGGAGAACGAAGAAGCAGTAGCACTAGATAGAGAACTGCAAACGTACCTTAACCAGTATTTTGCAATCAAAGAAGATGATGAAGCAGAACGCCCATCACTAAGCGGTCAACCACCTATCGAAGCATACGCTGAAGGCGGTGAGCCGTTGAACGATGTAGATCTTTCAGAAATACCTTTTTAGGACTTTAGTAACCGTATAAGTGGGAGATGTGGGTAAACAAACAAAGAGAGGGTAAACGAGATGATACGAATGGTAGTGGTGGCCTACGATGATGAACAAGAAAATTGTCTCGTTTGCCGAGCACAAAGCACGTTTGAGAGAGACGAAGTACCAGACTGGTCATTCGTACAAATGGAAGTAGAAGATCAGTTGAACATGAACATTGGGGAATTGTCATAAGTGTCCATTATGGTAAAGCCGCTAAAGGCAAAGCCACAATACTACACTCAAAGGTAACTAGGATGATCGGAGAATGTGAGAAGTGCGGTAAAACGCCAAGCCAGGCACAGATGCAATGTGCACACATAAACAGCCGTAGATTTAATTCTACAAGAACACTGTTGATAAATGCCTACTGCCTCTGTGCAAGCTGCCACAGATACTTTACCGATCATCCACGAGAGTTCAGCAAGTTTATAACAACTACATGGCATCAGCGGATATATGAAGATGTATTTACTTTAGCCAGAGCTACAGCAAGTCTCAAGATAGACTGGCTAGAGCGAGTCCAGTTTCTAAAAGAAATGGCAGAGAATATTGAAGCAGGAATAATGACAGTCGATGATGCTCGAAATGAAGAATATCACCGGATGTTTGAGGTATAGGAGGGTATATGACTTTAGAACAACAACTAATTAAGAAGATGGAAAAGAACGAAGCTCTTAGAGCTAATGATCGACTGCTCATCATTCAGCAGTGGAGAGACGAAGGACTAGAACTAACACCACACCAAGAACAAACCTTCATGTGTGTCAGTAGTCCGGAATCAATACGTAGAAGCCGTCAGAAGATCCAGGAGCGAGGAGTATGTCTACCAAGCGAAAGAGTACAAAGACTACGCCGTAAACGCTCTACAGAGGTCAGACAAGCTGTTAGAGAGAGTAAAACACCTATCTTACAGACTATGTTTGATACACCTCAAACTAAACCAGATATTTGGAGCACATTATAAGTAACGAACAGGAGCCACCCAGTATATGCCCGAAACAACTAGAAACACCGCTAACACAACTACTAAACGTAAGTACCGAATGTCTGCTGAAGGTCTTGAAAAGATTAGACAAGCAGGTAGAACAAAACACCCTAAAAAAGGGTTCGGTACACACAAAGATCTTGCCAAGAAATACGGTAAGCAAGCTAAGCAAACACAAACTCAACTTTGAAACAAAACAATACGGCATAGGAATTAAAAAGAAAGGGAGGGTATATGAGATTATCAGATCAACAAAAGGAGCACAGAGCTTATATAACTAAGCAGACTAGCCTTAGACAACACGATAAATATTCTGCTGGTGCCCTAGAGCACGGGGGAGTATTAAAGGACAAGTCACTGGTATGGTTAGCTGAAAACGTAGTCGACGAAGCTATAGATCAAACTACTTATACACTTACGATACTTCAAAAACTTCAGGACTTATCTATATGGAGCGATGACGAGCTTATAGAGTTTAGAGATCGTATTGAGGTGGAACTAGAGCGTAGATCCCAAGCAGAGATGATGGAAGATCTATGACCTACCTAATACAACAATTAAAGATAAGGAGTAAATAGAATGAAGGAATATCACAAAATTGAGGGAATCTTCATAAGAGAAGATGAACGACCACACAAGATGTTATGGGGGCAGTACCGTAATCCTGTTTGGAAAGATTTAGAAAAGCTAGAGTGGGTATTTACAGAGAAAGTCGACGGCACAAATATAAGGATTCACTGGGATGGTCACAGGGTATTATTCGGTGGTAGAACTGAGGCAGCTTCAATACCAGCACATCTATTTAACGAGCTAGCGTTAATGTTTGATGGTACTGCCAACGAGCAAGTATTTGAACAGAAGTTTGGCGGACAAGAAGTGACTCTATACGGCGAGGGATTTGGTAAAAAGATTCAAAAAGATGGCGAGAAGTATCGAGAATCAAAGCCGAGCTTCATTTTATTTGATGTAAGTATCTCAGGCAACTGGCAAGACCGAGAGAGTGTTGAAGATATAGCTAAAGCGTTTGATATAGATGTTGTGCCAGTGGCTTTTACGGGAACGCTAGATGAAGGAATCGTATTTGCAAAAGAAGGTTTTAACTCTTTAGTTGCGGAAGTAGAACGCTTAGCAGAGGGTTTAGTAGGTACTCCGAAATGTATGGTTCTCACTCGAACTGGTCAAAGAGTAATAGTTAAACTCAAAACACATGACTTACAAAACCAAATTAAGCAGGCTTAATAATAATGTTACAAGATAAGTTAAGGGGGAAGTGATGACTAAATGTAAACAGATGCAATGTCGTTGTATTAGAAAGGTGAAAGTATGAGTAAGTATAGAGTAATCGGAATAGTTGCAATGTTAGTAACCTTCATAGTTGGTATAGGCGTAGGCTTTTGGGCTGATTCTGGTAGCGACAGAGTACAAGTACAGGAAAAAGAAGTAATTGTTGAAGTCGAACCAGACGAGCCGAACTTTAGCCCAGTAAAGGCAGCTAGTGATGCTTGCGTGAAACAAGGCGGAGTGCCAACTTTTAGTGCGTGGGATGGTGGCGTAAATGGTTGTATCACTCCAGAGGCTAAAAAATGACCCCCACAGACAACACCAGTAAACGTATAGACGATTGCTTAGAAGAACTCTTATTTGGCGAGCATGATGATGAACGTAAAGCTATCCAAGAAGCCAAGAGTCTCATTATGGAGCTAATAGCAAAAGAGGTTGAAGATTTGAAAGATGGCATAGAGAAAATACACGCAGAAGTTGTTGAGCAAGACTGGACTGCCAACTTCAAAGATGGTTACGGAGCAGCCCTTAGAGATTTAAGGCTTGATGTCAAAGACCGTTTAGAGCAACTACAGAAAGGTAAACTATGAGTACCACCTCAAATAAAGAGAGTAAAGAGCAGACACATACAAGAGCCACTGAACTATTCAACTCAATGCCCCAAGAAGATAGACACAAGGCTGGACTAGGTTACTCTCTGGCTCAACTAATAACAATCAAACAAATGAGAGCTAAGAATAAAGAAGCACTTAAAGCCCATGACAGAAAACTGGCTGACTGGCAAAAGAATATCGAGCTGCATATTCAAAAGGAGTATTTGTCATGAGTAAGGATAACTTTAGCTTTATAGATGAGGTGTTTGAACAGTATCAGCTAGGTGATGCAACTCTAAAGCACCAAAAAGCCATTGAACAAGCTAAACAGGAGTTACAGCAAGGCTTTAAGGCAGCTATGTTAGAGGGCTTACCAGAGAAAAAGATGTTCAGGACTGTAACCTGGTCGGACGGCATACAATCAGAGGAAGTTGTCGGTCACAATGACTGGTCTAATCACATGGGCAAAGGCTACAACCAAGCCATAGAAGATGTCTGTCAAGCCCTAGAAACTCTAGTAAATAGTAAAGAGGAACACAAACCACATAAAAGGAATGGGGAGGTTGTATGAGTGATGAATACAACTTGAAAACTGCTGGCTTCTTTACCGAGGAGGACTTACTAGATTTCAAGGCGAGTGAGGAAGAAAAAGGCAATACAGTTAGACTTATATATATTACGCCAAAACAGCTGACTCATTTAATAATTAGCACAGGTTTAAAGCCACGACTCAAAACAACAGGTAAAAAGCTCGTAGACTTCTGGAACACACCAGATACGATAGATGGAGTTAATGCTGTTCATGGTGTAGAAATAAGGTTAGAGTCATGAATACCAAAGAAGAACTAAGAGAAGCTATTTTATTAGAGTTTAAACAAGTCCAAAAATTAGCTCCTGCTGATTACACTGAAAACTGTACCAATGTTGTTATGAGCTTAGTAGAGAATTATGTTGTCAGCCGAGAATCAGTCCTATTGAGTAGAGTAAGGGACATTATAGAAAATACTAAGACTGACGAAACCCTACTCGGTTGCCCTAAACATTGGTCTGACGATTCATCAGCTATCTGCACTTGTGATGAGCAAGAATCAGCAGTTAAGGGCGGTCAATCAAGACTTCGTGAAGCCCAGAGAACCAAACTAGACCAGTTAAGTAAGGAGAAAGGATGAAGATATTAGTAGCGTGTGAATACTCTGGTCGTGTTCGTGAGGCTTTTAGAAAGCTAGGGCATGACGCTTGGAGTTGTGATTTGCTCCCGGCTGATGACAATTCTCCTTACCATTACCAGTGTGATGTGTTCGAGGTTATAGATAAAGGCTGGGATATGATGATTGCTCACCCACCATGCACTTACCTGGCGAATAGTGGAGTGCAACATATGTGGGCTGGTCGCAAGAAAGAGAATGGTAAAAACGAGGAGCGTTGGAAACTCATGGAGGAAGGCAGAGCGTTTCTACTGGAACTACTTAATGCCCCTATACCTAAAATAGCAGTAGAGAACCCGTTGCCCCACTCTTATGCCAAATTGCCACCGTACACTCAAATAGTACAGCCTTATTATTTCGGGGAGGAAGCACAAAAAAGAACTTGCTTGTGGCTTAAAAACCTACCACCCTTAGTTGCAACCAATATAGTGGGTAAAGGTGAGCAGTATTTTGATAAGAACGGCAAACCTAACGGCTCAAAGTGGTATCAATTACCACCAGGGAAAGACCGTTGGAAACATCGTAGCACTACATTCCAGTCAATCGCAGACGCTATGGCAGCCCAATGGGGAGAGGCAGAACAGAGTATAAAATGAAAGAACTCCAAAGCATAATAAATCATAAATCTCAAGACTTACAATACATATTCATTAGCGGTATAATAGAGTAACTAAACAAAACAAATTAACAGAGGTGGAATTAGGAGTTTCTATGGTACGTGTCTTTACGACTCAGACTTGCGGTCAATGTAATACAGTAAAAAGGTTCTTAGAGCACAAGCAGATCCCTTACGAGACTGTAGATATTACCAACGATTACGAGAGAGCTGTAGAACTCCAACTAAAGACAGGCTATGTAGGTGTTCCAGTAGTAGAGATCAACGAGTCAGTGTTTATCAAAGGGTATAACCCTAGTGCGATGATGTCAGCACTTAGATAAACTTGCAAAATCGCTAATGGTTTGGTATAATGTACCTAAGTTTGGTAATTAACCTAGCAGTCCGGCACTAACGTGTGGGGCTTTTTTGTATATCTGGATTAGTAGAGGAGGTTTGAATCCACCCTTTCCTTCTCTACTTGTCTGGGTAAGTAAATAAAGGGGGTACGTGTGGACTATCCGATGAATGCACCAGTCTGGTGTAGCAAAATGGACAAAGCAATGTCCGACTTAGAGACTCTTGAGGATGGTGAACAGACATCGTTCAACTACAAGGGCGAGAAGTTTATCTTTACTAAGGTAACACCAGAAGATGAGGAGTTCTTAGAGCCTTGCTTCTTGATGACTATAGAACGTAATACGAGTAGAGGTTGGGAGTGATACGGGAATGAACCAAGACGATCACATAGCTGTAACTACATTAGTTGTAATAGCAGCAGTATTCTTAACGATCTTTATAGTCAACGTAATTAAAGCAGGAGGTGTGAAGTAATGGGTAGAACAGAACGATTAGACCAACAAGACATAGACGCTGTATTCGAAGCAGAGCGTGAAGGTGGACATCCACTAGGTCATAGAGCTGTTAAGGAAGTAGTGGAAAAGACTGAGCTAGGTCAACAACAGTTTGACGGGATGATGGATGATTAAGTTATATTGCGATATATGCAAAACGGAGTCAGATGAGCTGATTGATTATGTCGATAGACCTTACGGCGTGAATGTATCACTTGACCAAGCTTGTTATGACAAAGTTGTTGACGACATAGAAAAAATTAAAGTAGCACATGATAAGAAACTAAAGAACTATTTTAAAGACAGTAGCCTGGTTGAACAGCAAGATGATAATCACACCCACAAGTTTAGTGTTGCATTTATTAGCAAAGATAAGAATGGCACTACACCAGTTGAAATATGTAACGGCTGCAAAGAAACAAGAGAATATGTTGGAACAGTTGAACAAAAGCGAGCCTCCAACATGGGCGGTGAGTTCTCAACTAATTGGAGACCATAGATGTCTAAGAAGTTAACGGTAAAAGAAGCTAAGTTAGTCAAAGCTAAGGCTGAGGGTCTTAAGCATACTGAGGCATGGGATAAGGCTGGCTACTCTCAAAATAGTAGTGATGCCACAAAGATAGCAAACACTCAAAAAATACTGAGCAAACCAAAAGTACAAGAGACACTCGCTCAACTCATGGATGATGAAGGTATAGGAGATAAAACATTGCTCAATACTCTCAAGGAGGGACTGCAAGCATCCAAGACAATTGTAATGGGGAAAGACGAGGACTCTTTCGTAGATATACAACCAGACCATGCTACTAGACACAAGTACCTTGAAACTGGATTGAGATTAAGAGGGCACGGGGTAAAGGCAGAACAACCGAACAATACAATTATATTCAACCAAGGTGATGTAGTTAAGAGTAAGTATGTCCAAGATTAACTATAAAGCTTTTATTGAGGATAACTTCACTATCACAACAACTAACGGCGAGTTAGTACCGTTTATATTTAACGACATACAAGATTACTACTATCAGATGCTAATAAGTGATTATGGTGAGGAGCTATCGGGTATTAGGGAGAACATACTTAAGTCTAGACGTTTCGGTTTTAGCTCAATCATAGATGCAATGTTTGTTGTAGATTTTATACTTTCAGAACTAGGCGCAATACCATTCACTAATTCAGACGTTTACTCATATAAAGACAAAGACACACAGGTATTATTTACAAGGGTTAATCAGTTCTTAGATAGCTGGTTACTCAAAGATCAGGGAGGTGACTATACCAACCTAGATCATCATAAAGAGATAGATAAACTACGCAAAGCATTCTTACGGGCTGATGTACATGGATCAGTTATTGTAGGCAAGAAAGGTGCTGAGTATCATTGTCTAACAGCCGGAGCTAAAGTATCTGGTCGTGGTGGTACTAAGCAGAACATACACTGGTCTGAGGTGGCATTCTACAATAATACCGACATACTTGATGCAGAGAAGCTAGTAACTGGTGCAGAAGAGCAAGTGTCTGCTGGCATTGGTAAGGTATTTAGAGAGACTACAGGTAACGTTACTGAGGACTTCTTTGCTAGAGAATATCAGGAAGGTGTTGATGGAGTGTCGGACTTTAAGTCTCGATTCTTAGCATGGTATAAGTTCTCACAGTATTCAAAAGAAGCACCTCAAGGCTGGTATCCACCGGAGTACTATAAATCCATACTCACTCAAGGCGTAACGGTGGATCAATGCTACTGGCACTTTGAGAAGACTAGAGGCCTGACTAATAAGCTTAGGATGAGGGAATACCCCACAACAGACGTCGAAGCTTTCTTATTGGGAGGTGAGCCTTACTTCAGTGAAGATGCTCTGCTCTACTACACTAGCGTAATATCTAAACCTATCAAGGAAGTAGAATATGCTACGGCTCTATAGACGACCAACTAAAGGCGAGTTCTTTGTGATATTCGGAGACTGTGCACAAGGTGGCTCCGACAGTAACTATGTTCAGTTCTTATCTAAAAGCCAGACTGACATACCTCTAGTGTTACAAGTTAAAGATGTAGCAGCATCAATGACACCACTACTACATCAAACGGCAGAATGGGTATTTGAACAGACACAAGTTAAACCAGTAGTTTGCCTGGAAAGAAACAACGGCGGCGCCTCAGAGATGGAACGACTAAGGATACTCAATAGGTTAGACAAATACAGACTATATTCAATGAAGCGTGATGGCATTGAAACAGATAAACTAGGCTTCATAACAGATCAGATAAGCAGACCTAAACTGATAGGTGATTGGAAAGTAGCTTTTGATAGTCAACTAATCAGGATATACGATGAAGAAACAATCAAACAGCATAGACAGTTCATTACAAATAAGAGCAATAGACCGGAAGCAGCACCTAATACACACGATGATGCAGTCATATCAGCAGCAGGAGCTTACCAATTGTTCTTAACCGAAAACCCAATATCAAAACCAGTTCGCACAAGACCATTACCGAAAAGGAGTAGGTATCATGTTTGAGATACATAACACGTTAGATATAACAGACTTTAAAGAACAAGGAGTAGAACTTGCAAAAGCCATTGAGAACGCCGTTAAAGATACCCAGAGAGTTGTTATACGTGAACTACCTAACGAACTGCTGATGACGCAGGCTCAGTTTGATGATCTCCAGAAAGTCACAGGAACGTTTGAGTCATACATACCCGATTACTACATGTTCAAAACTAAACTAAACGTAATGGAAGTGAGGGTCAAAGATGCTCGAACCTAAACACACAACTATAAGAACACACACTCCGGTAGATGAAGATACTGTAAGCATTGAGACTAAGAAGTACTATGAGAAGCTCGCTTCAATCAAACAAGAGATTGAACAGAATATAAAGACTGACTCAAGTAAGTTCCTAAGCGATTTAATAGCTGCTGTATCAATTATCAAAGAACAGAAGACTCAAGAGTTAAACATATCCATCAAGTGTGATGAGAGATTCTTACCTAAGTTAATTACCAAGACATACACTACAAGTAAAGAAAGGTTTGATAAAAGATAAACTGTACAAATCATAAGCGTTGTAGTATAATGTAAACATAAAGTAGCCAACCGCATCGTCGACCCTACTGTCTATAGGCGGCACAGTTGGCTTATCTCAAAGATGCGACGGAGATCGGTACCCAATATCAGCTATCTCGACAAGAGTCTGATATTTGGCGTGAAGATTACCATGAGTTTGAACGACTCGCAAACAATGACTTAATAGACGACTTAGACGAGTCACTGCCTGAAGTAAACGATGGTACACTCGCTGCTTCTTTATATAAACTTCCTAAACGTATTGTAAGTAATAAGTTAAAGGGTCGTGCTAAAGCAATAGACTCTGACGAAGCATGGGTTACAGAGCTTGCGAATATGCAATGGGAAAACGAGATAGTTCCTAACGCAAACTCTCAAGCACCATTTCACCGGAAGTGGAAAGACGCTGTACGTAAAGCGGCTATATACGGATCTGTTCCTCTAATAACTTTATTCGTAGAACGTGGCGATTATATAGGTGCAGACTTTATTGTTGCACAACCACAAGACGTTCTATTAGAAGCTGGTAAGGTTTCGGATTACGACTCAGATGTTATGTTTTGGGATGTTTACTTCACCAAGCTCCAAGTAGAGGGCATGATAGAACGTGCTAAAAAAGAGAACGAAGAAGCTAAGGCTAACAAAGAAGACGGTTACAACAAGTGGGACATACCTGCACTAGAAGAGATCTTAAAGTCCAACCCTGTAACATCAAGAGACACTAGACACGATTCAAAAGAGGCTGAGAAAAAAGGTATACGCAAAGAGGGTATTAAGTTCTGCGTAGTTGTCCAACGTGGTGTCGGTGCACCCTTCTACATGTACCACAAAGATACTAAGAAGACGGTACGTGAATGGTCTAACCCTGATCCTACTGGTGATGTACCTATCCACTTCTTATATTGTTACCAAGACTTTGTTAACCCTTATGGTGTAGGCATCGTTAAGCTTGCTGGCGGTACACAAAACGTACTAGATTACTTCAGACAAGCAGATGTGCTTGCTACAGAGTTAGGCTTCAGACCTCCTGTATCTATTAGTGGTGATATTGAATCAGCAGATCTTGATTCGATTGTATATGCACAAGATGCTCAATGGTTCATTGGTAATGCAGTTGTTCAACGCCAAGAGATTAGCAACCAAATATACTCACAACTACCTAACCGTGTATCAATGTATAAGATATCTCTTAACCAGTTAATACCAACTGGCGACACTTCTATTGGCTCCGGTGCTGGTGATCAAGAATACTCCAAAACCCCTGCTGGCGTTAAGTTCCAAGAACAGAACCTATCTATAGATGATGAAGACTTTAAAGATAACCTGTACATCACTTACCAGGCCGTAGCTAGATCAATGATCAACACTCAATTTGCAAACATGCAAGGCTCAGACATCATGCGCCTTTCTGATGAAGAGCGAGAGATACTTCAAAAGGCTGGTCTAGACTTCCCTGAAGATGAGTTTGGCCAACAGGCTAATGAGTTAGAAGTTATATGGGATGAAGCTCGTGCTACTTTTGACTACGAAATAGACGCTGAACAGGACAAGACTAAAGATGATGAGCAGAAACTGGAAGGACTTACTAAGGTTGCAGAACTTAGACAATCAGACCCTATGTTCGATCAGAAACTAATGGCCTCCGGTAAGAAACTCAATGATGGAGAACTATACGCAGATATTGTCTCATTACTATCAGACAACGAGAAGATCCTAGAAGATATCTCTCCAGAAGACCAACAGATGCAAGAAGAGCAGATGGCTCAACAAGAAATGGCCGGACAAGAAGCACCTGAAGAACAGGCTCAGGATATGGGACAAGAAATGCCTAACGAAGCTATGGAGCAGCACTCAGATCAACCACACCCAGACGATGTACAAGAAGCACAGATCATATCTCAAATCATGCAGCAATATGGTGTAGATCAAAACGATGCTATGGCTATGCGTGAAGCAGAGAACTCAGGCTTTGAACCCGAAGAAATAATGGAAGCGCTTAAACGCCAGAAACTAGGAGGCGATGATGCCTGATAAACCTATTCGTACTGACGGCGTACTATACTCCGGAATTACATCAGCTAGCTACGCACAAGTCAAAGAAAAGAAAGAAGAACTTAAACAGGCTAAGAAAGATCTACGTGTAAAGATCGAACCTGATGCTCAATTCATATTAGACGAGATTGCTAAAGAAAAAGCCGGAATACCTCAAAAAGTATGGGAATTAACCAATTCTACAACAGATGGGGACGGCTGTAGAGCCGTTCTAACAGGCTTAAGAATGTATGACGAGTATTTAGACAACTTGAAGAACAAAATGGCTAATATCTTACGAACTAATAGCGCAAAAGACGAGGTTAGCGATGAGTGAAGAACGTCTAACCTATAAAGAATTTAAAGCCAAGCAAAAAGAAGAGCAGTCTAAGCAGTCCTATAAAGAAATCAAAGAAAAGCTTGCTAGACGTAATGAGTTCATGTTGGAGCTAGACAACTTAGTACCACAAGAGCATCGCTGGGTAGATAGAGGTCTAGTAATGAGCTGCGAAGGAGGCACACACCCTAGTCACAGAGCGTTCAAAAGGTAGTCGTGTGGGGCGCTGGCCAAAATAGTCAGCTTCCCACAGGGTTACCTCCAATTACCCTAACGCTCGCATCGTACTGCTGATCCGGCTGAATTAAGGACTCGCCATCCAACAAGAAAAGGAGTGCCAATGCCACGAGCAGAGGATACACAGGTAGACGATACTAACGTACCCGAACCTACCGATACATCAACTAATGAGGACACTCAAGACACAGAAAGTGAAATTGAAGCCGATCTAGAAGAAATGGATGGTTTCGACGAAGCAGAAGATACAGAAGAGTCCGAAGAATCTGAATCAGATGAGGCGGCCACCGAGACTGAAGATGAGGATGAGGAAGAATCAGAAGAAGATGTCGAATCTAATGACGAGGAATCGAAAGACGATACCGCAGAAGATTCAAAGGAGCCTGAAGAGAAAGACACAATCTCCAAGGAAGAGCAGAAGCGTATTAACGACGAACATGCTAAACAGCGTATTGCAGAACGTGAAGCACGAGAAGCTGCTAAACGTGAAGAGCAGGAGAAGTATCTCCAAGCTGCCGAGGATGATAAAGACTTAGCCCTACGTCAACTCCAAATAGACGCCTATAACAATAAGATCGAAGGTAACGTTAATAAGTTACAGAATGGCATAGATAAAGCTGTTGCAGGAATCGACTTATTTAGGACTGGTACACCGGAAGTAAAGGAAGCACTCGCAGAAGCCTTAGATGACTTTGAACGACTGTATGTCCAATATGACCAAAATGGTGACCCCATCCAAGTTAAAGGTGATGTGTACGAATATATAACAAAAAAAGCAGAGACTATCCGCAAGCTTACTGGTGTAGGTGCACGGACACAGGCCAAAGCGAAAACAAAAGCTAAAGCACGAACTGACACTCTACCCACTAGAGCACCAAAGACTCCTAAGAAAGATCCGGACATGGATGCTTTCGATGAAGAGGCAAATCGCTGGTAGTCCATCGAAAGGACATAAATAATGGCTATTAACCTAGCAAGCAAGTTTGAAGGCAAAACTTCTGACCTTGTAAAAGCCCGACGTAAATCAAAAGAATTTACAAACCAAGACTGGTCTTGGGATGGTGTTAATGCAATCAACGTTTACACGCTTACTGACCCTACAATGGGTGACTACGCTGTAGACGGTGGCGCTAACCGTTACGGTAACCCGACTGAAGTAGAAGATACTCTACAGACCTGGACTCTTTCACGAGATCGTTCATGGACTAAAACTATCGACAAGAAAAACTACCAAGACACTATGATGGTTCGCAAACCTGGCAAATACCTTGCACAGGCTACGAAGAACGTACTTGTACCAGAAATTGATACTTACATCTTCCAGACTATCGTAACTGCTGGTGAACTTTCAGATCGTGATGACATTGCTACTGATGCAGCTACAACTGCTTCAAACGCTTACACTGACTTCACTCTGATCAACGCCGACATCACTAACAACGAAGCTCCTGAAGAAGGTCGTGTTGCTGCAATGACTGCAAGCTACTACAACTTCCTTAAATCTTCTGGTTTCGTACTAGCTAGTGACTCAGGCCAAGGTGCTCGACATAGCGGTGACTTAGGTGAAGTAGACGGTGTAAAAATCGTTCTAGTCCCATCTAGCCGTATGCCAGCAAACACTAACTTGATCATCAGCCATCCTTCTGTATGTGTAGCTCCTGAGAAATTAGTTGACTATACACTACACCAGAATGCCCCTGGTATCAGTGGTGACCTACTTGAATACCGACACCGCTACGACGCTTTTGTTGACACTAACAAGATCTACAGCGTTGGTATCCACAAAACAGCCTAGTAATTAATAAGTAAGGAGATTGAATGGCAAAAGACACAAAACTAAGTTGGCTCGAAGAAGTTAAAGCCGATGCCGCCTACAACGTAAGGCGTAGGTTCCGTGAAGAGCAGGAGCGAAAAGAACACGAGCTAGCCAAAAAAGGTTTAGCCACTCCTGAAACAAAAATTGAAACAAAAGAAGAAAAGAAAGGTAAATAACAATGGCAGCTATAAACATTGGTGGCTTCGGCTACAACGAAGTTGAAACTGTATCTACGACTAAAACTCTTGATGAGGGTGATAGCGGTGTAGTACAAAACGTTACTGCGACTACTACTGTTACTCTTCCCGCAACTGTAGTAGGAACATCTTACACGATCCGTGTTGGCGCTCTAGGAAAGACTGTAACAGTCGCTCCAGCAGCAGCAGACAAGATCATGGGTAACGGTTTCACATCAGCAGATAACAAGGCTCTAATATTCACTAATCAACCAGTAGGCAGCATGGTGCAACTTGTTGGTGATGGTGTAAACGGTTGGTTTGTTTCCAGAATCTCTGGAACAGCTACACGTGCAGCTTAGTTAACTAAACCGGAGAGTGGTTACGCCACAGATAGTGTAGCTCTAGGGAGCCAGAACACTACGGTAAAAAACTACTCTCCACCACATTAAAAGAAAGGAATATCATGGCAGACTCACCATACCTATACTCGAAACTTACAGGCGACACTCTTGTGAAAACTGGTGCAGGTCAACTATACAGCGTTACTTTTACATGTAACGATGCAGCCCCTACTGCTGGCTCAGTAATCATTTACGATAACACTGCAGAATCAGGTACAGAGATACTTAACCACACATTCACTACCACGCCATTCGCTCCATGTACGGTAAATCTAAACGTATCGTTCAAGACTGGTCTATACGTTGGTTTCACTACTACAGCAGATGTGAACGTAACAGTTAGCTACCGATAGGAGTTTAAGTGGACGATCCATTCAAAAGACTTAAAGAGATAAACGAGCAAAAAAATAAGCTCCAGTTAGACGAAGCCAAGCATAACGATTTGGTTACTTCTAATATCCAGACTCAACAAGTTATACTGCAGTCGTTCACTACTCTTATCGAATACTTGTCTAACAGGGTATCTAAGACAGAGGTTATCAATCAGTTAGAACAAATAGGTACTCCTGATGTAGCTTATGTGGTTGATTCTCTAAACTCACTACACGACACTCTTAAAACTCACGAGAATACAGATCTTACAGAGATCACTTCAGTGATGAAGCAAGTTCTTGACGAAGCTAAGAAGATCCCCAAAGAACTACCGGAGTTTAAAGAGCGTGAAGAGATAGACTATTCAACTCAACTTGAAGCTATGCAGAAATGTCTAGAGTCACTAGAAGATACTGTAAAAGATAAGGAATTGAGAGTAGAAGCTCCTATTGTGAACGTGGATGCTCCACAAGTAACAGTAGATGCTCCTGATCTCAAACCACTTACAAACGACATTAAGAAGACTTTTACCGAAGCAGTTAAAAAGATTGTCATACCTGATTATTCAAAACACAACGATAAGGTTGAGAAAGAACTTACTAAAGCCAACAAACTACTAGCAAAGATAGCAGACAAGCCTAGTGGGGGCGGTAGTAACAGTGGTGGTTTAGCAACGCCATACGTTGACAGCAATTCTATACCAGTGTTTCCGGTTGTTGACGCAAATGGCAACATTCCTACTGCGTCTACTCCCTCCGACTCCTATAAGTTGGTGCAAATCGACGATACGTCTTCGGCTAGCTACGAATACTACGCTTATATGAATAAAAACTCTGCTTGGTATATTAAACGATTAACTACGGCTACCAGTTTGTTTGAATTCACCACGCCAGTATCGACAACCTACTCAACTGGTTGGACTAACAGATCATCACTAACTTACTTGGCCTATGGAGGAGCTTTCTAATGACACGACACAAAACATACCAAACACACTACGGCTTCGTAACTATAGACAGCCAAACTGAAACTCCACCAGAGGAGTACATAGCAGTGTTTGATAACACTGAACTAGACGAAGTAAAAATACGAGCTGGTGGAGCAGACATAACTGTAGACGATGGCTTAGTTATTGATAGCCCAATGACTGACAAAGATGCTAAGAAAATACTCAATGAAGAATTGACCATTGCACAGTGGCGTGAAGACAACCCAGATGCAGTACTACTGGCAGGTAACGAGTAATGGCAACTTTCACAATTACCACTGGAACAGTCGGTTCGCCAATCAACGCAGACTCCCTTACGTCTAAAGCTGGTGGAGATACCTATAACATAAACGGTGGTTATGTAGTATTTGACCAAGACTCACGTTATGGAGTCGAGCAAACTACATCCACCACACTTGGTAACATAACCGTATCTGCAACACTAGGCGGTGGCGTACAGTTCAAAGGCTCGTTAGTTCGACTTATCCCTTACGATACTGGTTCAGGTAACGTACCAGCAGCAGGAACAACTATCTCTCAAGGTTCAGCTTCAGGTGTATTACTTGGTGTTTACGACACTCTGACAGTAGCTCCAACCGCAGCAGGGGCAGCCATGCCAGCAAACGGTCACATAAAGATTAGACAATGGAACTCAGTCGCTTACGCAGCAGGAGCTTTAACAGGTATCGGTGCTAACGCCACAGGTACAGACGTAGTTGGCTGGATAGAAATATCCGCAGATGATGCAGCCATTATAACAATGCCTCGACTTGGCAACCCATCTTTCAAACTCGCTCAAGGAGCTTGGTATGAGATTGGCACAACTGATGGGAACAGAGCGACTACTTACCAGATCCCTTCAAACGGCTTACTCCAGTATCACGCTGGTGTGTTTGTTGAAACTGGCACATCAACAGGAGTTTACGAGTTCTACCCAGTAAGCGGTCAGACAGCCACCGCAGCCAACGTAGGTACGGAAGCAGTGAGAGGTAAATTCTGCTGGATTTCTACGGCTGGTGTTCTGACGCTCGGGAATGACGGTACAAACTCCACTGGTGGTTACATACCACCATCAGGCAGGAAGATTGTGATAGGTAACGTATTCTTTGTCTGTAACACTACAGCAGCTCGTACAGCCAACGTAGAACCTAATGCAACTCTAGCAACTCGCTACAAGTTTACTACTACAGGTGGTGGTGTGATTGATATGGATAAAGTATCAATGAACTGGTACACCAGATGGACTAACGCCTATTCAATTGCTCTGACAAACTGTGGCTTCTTAACCACGCTTGAACCTTCTAACGTGTCCACAGCACCAACAATTGATAGGTGTGGTGTGGGGCAACACTCGTCAACAGCAGTTGGTACGGCTTCACTGAACGCCCTCGGTTGTCTTGCTGGTATAACAGTTACCAATAGTGTATTCGGGCACTCACCATCTATCTCTAACGGTTTTGCTGGAGCGTTCTTAAACTGTAACAACTTAACTATTACAAGTACTAAGTTCCAATTTACAGGAGTCCGTACCAACACAACCGCTGGTAGTCTGAACCTTGCTAACGTAACTACTGCCACATTTACTTCTTGTGTATTAAATAGTCGTGTCTTGCAGACAAGTTGTAGTGGTATAAGCATCGTAACGCCTACCTACTACGACCCACCAGGCGGTAATACTCTGAGTGCCAACGCTCTAGCAGGGTTCAGTCTAGTGAACACGCAAAACTTCCTTCTTGATGGGCTTGATTTTGGTGGGCTGACAGGAGTTGGTCCATACGCTGGGTTTATATCCTATAACCAATCAAACAGTAGCACGATTAAAGTACGAAACATCGGTACTCAATCGTCACCTCTTAGTGTGGGTGGGGTTAAGGTTGACAACGCTGCCTGGACTCGTGTTACTACAACCGCTACTGTTACTTCAACGGCTCATGGGCTTGCGACAGGCGATACCATTGACGTTATGGTCTCCTCGTCTACAACAGCAATTAGCCTTGCAACTAAAGTTATCACTAGGGTGGATGCTAATACTTTCACCTTCACTTGTTCAAATGCTGGTTCAGCATCGGGGACTATCAGCTATATCCTCGTAACCTCATCTGCTATGTTCATAGCACAGAACAATACCTACGGCGTAACCCTAAAGGTACAGAGAGTCTACCTAAATGGGTTCCGCACAGGTTCTTGGTCAGCAGCCAACGATATGTCAGATTATCAGATTGATAACTGTTCTTTCGACGGGGAGAATACAGGTACATCTATCTTTGGTGCTCAACGCATGATGGTTCGCTCCGTGCTATCTAGTATTGCTCGTACTGCTCAAACTGGTGTGTATGGAACTATCTGGGAGGATTACTATATCGGGAGAATGGTGACTACTCCATCAGCACAGGCGTGGTCAAGAACAACCACTACGGCAACTTTCACAAGTACCGACCATAACCTCCGCACAAACGACCTTATAAATATCACAGTATCAAGTGACGAAACAGCGGTGGCACTCGGTCAACGTACTGTTACTGTAACAGACAAAGACACGTTCACTGTAACCGCTACCAACGCTGGTTCAGCTTCTGGTACAGCCACATTCAAACCGCTTAACGGCATAATCAACATCCAGATGAACGAGTCTGAGTCCAACACTAGCACCTACTACACCAAGGATGCTGGTACTCCTGTATTCACCTCGGCTGGTACGCTTGTGATGGGGACAATTAACGACCAAGTAACTTGGGAAACCCCAGATTGGATTCTTGGGCACCTGAACTTTAATGTCGCTGAAATCACCATGACAGGTGGTACACTGACTGACTACCTCGTAACTTATGCAATCGACACAGGTTCGGGCTATTCGTCTTTCAAGAACCTCTCTCGACCAATCGCTGCAACAGGCGGTGGTAGTGGCTCAACTACAATTAGTATCGCTGATACAACCCTAGTGGCAGTTGGGGACTATGTATTTGGAACCAATGTTGCCCCACGAGCTAAAATTACAAGCATTACTAACGCTACAGACTTTGTAGTAGATAAAGCTAATACTGGCGTGGTATCAGGCACACTACGCTTCAATCAGCTCCCAAGTGAGGCTGATAACCCTAGTACTGGCTTTAAGCTGAAGATACGAGTCGTGACTAAAACGACTAATACCTCGGCATTGAGTGCACTATTCTTATACGCCTACTCAACTGCTACTACTCGTGGTTACAACTACTTACTCGACCCACTCCCTTACCAATCTGTTACCGTATCTGGTGCTACGGCTGGTTCACGCATACAACTGTACGACCTAACCTCTAATACTGAGCTTTACAACGGCACTCCTACATTCCCTTACACCTGGACTGACCCAGACTACTACGCAGCCGACAGAGAGATTAGACTACGAGTATCTTACGTCTCAGGTACAACAGCCAAAGAGTACATCTCAACCACAATTGGTACTGCCACCGAAGATGCACCAGACTTGGCTTATCTAGTAACTCAGACAGACGATACGGTTTACAACACAAACGCAGTAAATGGCTCAACTACTACAGGTATTACAATCTCAGCAACTAGATACTCGCTAACTGTAAGTAGGACTTGTGCCCAAATATACGCTTTCGCCATGTATACCGCTTTCACTGAGACTGGTATTAGAGACTACGGACTCGCTATGTCGGCAGTTGATACGGCCAACTACTTCTTAGATGAGGTACTACTCAAAAACACATCTAGTGGCCCAGCTATAGCAGTGTCTGTAACTGGTGGTTGGCTAAGAGACTTCGACACTGGCGTAGCACTAGACCTTGTAGACACAACAGGCGGTACACTATTCCTCGCTCCTGACCACGTTGTGGCCTATGCAAGTGCTAGTGATTACGCTGAAATAGCAGATGCAGTACTAGACGCTACACAATCTGACCACACTACTGCCGGAACTATAGGTAAGTCTATTAAAGATGCAAGCAAGGCTAAACTACTGTTGTAGCTGTACTTTTAAGCGTAAACGATGTATAATGTAGGTATAAACGTAGCTCAACCTCAACGTAGACCAGCTTCGCCAGGCCTGACTCCATCGTGAACCGCCCTGCTACAACTCCATCGTGAACCTAGCAGACAGTATTAACAAAATATTGTCTGTTTTTTATTACAGACACGAACACTAACAATTTGGAGAGATGACTAATAAGTTGTATAATTTCACCATGAAAGACTGGTTATTTATACCGTTCGCTATACTTATCATAATAATTGCGATTTTAGTATGGGTTGGCATATCATACTGGGCAGTAACGAGTTCAGACTCGTGTACAGCATACCCTGATAGAACTGGTGAGTATTCCGAAAGCTGTTAGACTTGACAAACTACCTCTGATGTGATAGCATTAAGGCAGAATGAAGAAGATATTTCTTGGAGTAGGAATCGCAATAATAGCCCTTGTAGGTAGCGTTACATATGTGGTGGCTAGATACGCACCATCAGATGTAAAAACTGCTCAGACAGCCCCACAAACAGTTACACAGACACCTAAGCCGCCTACAGTTAACGAACTACTAAAATTAGTTAACCTAGAGCGTAAAAAGGTTGGTGTAGCACCACTTGTTATAAATGCCAAAATGACCGAATCTGCACAGAGAAAAGTTGAACAGCTAAACAATGATGGTTGGGGTAAGACCCCTCACGTTGATAAGAATGGCGTACATGGTTATACATATGCCCATGAAGCAGATCCAAGATGTGTGAAGATAGGTGAGAACTTACTAACTGACGCTTACACAGCAAAAGAGGGTGTATACTGGTGGGTCGCAAGCAAGCCCCATTATGAGGCTATGATAAACCCAGCTTTTGATAGTACTGGATTTGCAATTAAAAACGGTTATATAGTAGAACACTTCTGTAATCTACCATAAGAAATAATCATCTCTCCACAAAAACAGGAGAGAAAAAATGGTTAAACTACCTGGCGGATTTTCGCCTTGGCAAGCAGCACAACAATTAGCAGATGACGCAAACCCCTTTGATGGCGGTTCAAGAGACAGAGATGTATTTAGCGATAGAGGTAATCAGAGAAATGGCGTAAGACAGGGCTATACAGGCCGTGTAATACAGGTTAATGCACCTAGCAAGACAAATGGCGCAGCCGAAGTAACCGACCCTTACGGTTACGGCGGAGGAGGTGGTTCTGGCGCAAGCGCAGATGATCTAAACTACCTTAACGATCAAGAATCACTATTACAAAGACAACTACAGTCAGCAAGACGTACTCTAGGAGACAGCCTTACAGCAGTAAACGACAACTATAACAAAGAAGTAGGTTCAGCAAACGGTCAACGATCACGAGCTTTAGAAAACTTTGGTATGCAACGTGAAGATACTCAACGTGGTAAAGACGGTGCACTTAGTCAAGTAGATATGGGCGCTAGAACACTCGCAAACAGCCTACGGCAGAGAATTGGTCTTGCATCCGGATCTAGCTCTTCAGCTTATAAAATAGCAGCTCCTAACGCTGTAGCACGTGACGCTTCAATGAAACGTACCGGAGTAATGGACTCTTACGGTAAGAACTTCCGAGATCTAGAAGTATCTGAAAAACGAGCAGTAGCAGACTTCCAATCACTATTAGATGACCTAGCACGACAACGAAAACAACGTGAACAAGGTGTTAGAAGTGATGTACTAACACAAGAACAAGAAATAAACAGGAACCTAGCAGAAGTAGCTCGACAACGTGCACTAGCTCAAGGTGGTGGTTATGATCAAGTTAAACAAGCCATGAGTCCTTACTCTGATGCAATTAACTCTAGACAAGATCAGTTAGATTCTATGTTTAGCAAGTATCGCCAAGCTTATAAGGTTAACCCTGTTAAAGTTCAAACTCCACAATTAAGAGACTACACTGTAGACCGTTCAGCTATAAACGCTAACGAACAAGCACAGACAGAAGATCCTTACGCACCTTACTCACCGTTCCTAAAAGCAGAAGACGATCAAGATCCACTATTAGCTTAGGAGGCTAGATGTTTAATCTCCGTAAAAAGCTGAACGAAGCTTGGTCTGGTGCAGATTTCTGGGACAAAAAAGAAAATCAGCAACAGCGCCAACAATTCGCAGCACCAACAAAACCAGCTCCAGCACAGACTATTTCTAATAGACAAGCGCCTCAAACTGCTAGTATTGCTAAGCCACCGTTATACCAACAGCAAAGAGATAGTCTGGCTGATCTATATACACATAGAGCTAACACGCAAGACTTCTTAGACAAGTTAAACCTCGATGATACTAACAAGAGGCTGTTAAACGTATCTGCACAAAAGAAGGCTGGTGTAATAGACAGTAATACCGCTGGTGAAGCAGCCTATGCTATTACTAAGGGCAACAAGATAAAGAATGATCTTGTAGACACCGGCATGGAGAAAAAGGGCAACGTATATGTACCACGTAAAAAGACTGGTAACGTTGAGACATTCTTGAATAATGCTGGTGGGGCAATAATGAATGTCGCACCTCAGAGAACCGCAGCAAGCATCGCTGAATATGGGGGTACTTTATTCGGTAATAAGAAAGTCCGAGATTGGGGAGAGAAGCAAAACAAAAACTTCAGAGACTTCAATACTTACGCACAAGAAAGCGCTAGTAACAAGACTCTAGCAACAGGCTCAAATATAGCTGGTAATTTACTTACTTTACCCTTAGCCCCTCAAGGGAAAATAGGTATGGCTACTAGATTTACTCAAGCTGGTGCGAATGCTGCAGCAGACACTTCATACGCTATCCGAAAGGGCGGTGGCAGTGAATTAGCACAAAAAGTTGGTGGTGGGATAATGGGCGTAACATCAGGACTCTTAAACTCTTACGGCGGGGAGAAGGTATTAAACCCTATATCCGGAGCTGGTAAAAGAGTAACGTCTAGGCTGTTAGCTGCCGGTAATAACGAAGGTCTTGAGAACGTCGGCGAACAGTTCGTGAATAACCTAATTGCCCAGAAGACGTACGATCCAAAACGTAAGTTAACCGATGATCTGGCTTCAAACTATGGCATGGGGCTAGCTATGGGCACTGCCGTTAGGGGTGGGGTAGAGATCCATAATAGGTCGCCTAAACTACAGCAACCTAAACTATCTCCATCAGATATAGCCACATTAAGCGACTACCAAGAAGCCAACTTAAAAAGAGTGAACGATCCTAAGTTAGTTAACCAACTCCACAGACAAGTACGTGAAATAGGTACTAAGAACGGTGTTGACGTAGTAAGTGGCTCACCTAGAGATATTAACGATAGGATTAATACTCTAGTAGACTCGTTCTATAATACACAGCCTAAAGCTCCTTCAAAATTACTGAGTGGCGCTAGAGCAAGACTTACACCTCTTAATGATGGTGGATACGCAAAAGTTCCTTGGCTAGAGAGTGGAGAGAAGGACATACCTCAATTCGCTCAAGACTTTGCGGCTGAAACTAAGAGTACTCAAGACATGATAAATAGTGCAGCAGACGCACACTTTCAGGCAGCTAAATCTAACAAGGGCGGCCAACTTATTGATAAGTCTGGTGCTAACGACGCCTATGGTTCTAACGTGCAACGTATTAGTGAGAATGATCCGTTTTATCGTGAGTTCTATAAAGCTAATAAACGTAGACCGACTAAACAGGACTATCAAGCAGAAGTACAACGCCAACTTGAAAATGGTGGCGGTAACCTAGTATCACCAGACGAATCACAGGCATATGGTCTAGTGAAAGAACGAGAAATTGCAAACGAGCAACTCGCTAAAACAAAAGAATTACAGCCAGAGCCAGTCCAGCCTGGGGTAAAACCCGAGGGCTTCATTATCAAAGAGACCAAAGGTCGTGGCGGTAGAAAAGACACGATACGTGTTGCCCCAAACGGTAAAGGTAGATTAAAAGCTACACAACAGAGCGAAGACGTTATTAGAAATAACATAGCAGACGCTCTAAACATACCAAAAACAGACAGAACCTCAACTGTAAGTGATTTTGATAAGAACTTGATACAGAACGACAAAGTAGCTAACGTAGTAAACGAACAAACTCCTGAATACGTGGCTAAACAACCTAGGGAATTAAATGATAAATCATCTAAAAACGAGTTTAAAGATACTGTTAATAAGTGGCTTGGTACGAAAGAAGCCACTAAGACTAGGGCTACGTCACTCGCAAGATCTATAGATAAGTTAAAGAAGAAAGATGCTCTAGATGCTATTAGAGCGATAGACGACAGTAGCTACAAACCTAAGAACGCTCAATCACAGAAACTTGTTAACGAGTTCCGTAAAATTACTGATGATCTATATGCACGATATGTTGGCGAAAAGGGTGTAAAGATGGGCTATGTGGAAGATTACCTACCTCGTATATATAAGAACCCTGAAGGCGGTGAACCTTTGACTAAGAGTGAGTATCAATCTCTAATGATGAGTACAGGACGTATGAAAGGCCGTGAAGTTACAGGATTAGATGAAAACGCTCTAGTAACGAAAGATCCACGTGTTCTGCTACAGAAGTATGTAGAAAGCATGGAAAAGACAGTAAACGACAGAGCCTTTATGAACGGCTTAGTTAAGTCTGGACACTTAATGGAAGCCCCATCTCGGCCTCAAGGCACACAAGTAGTTGATGCTCCAGGACTACCAGAACCTCGAACGTTCAGAAACCCCGACACAGGCGCAGAAATACAAGGTAATTACTATGCTACACCGGATGTTGCGAAACAACTAAACAGAATGTTTGAGCCAGATATCAGAGACTCTACAACAGGTAAAGTTTTACGAAAGACGGCTGGTATAGCTTCTAAAGCACAGGACTTAGGCCTATCTGGTGGTATCCCAAAGACACCTATCAACGCTTTTGGCTTCGCACAGATTCTAAGAAACACAATGGGCGGTAACATAAGGGGTACAGCTAAAGGTGCAACGTTAGCGTTCTCTGAGAAAGCTACTAATAAGTACTTTGACAAACACGCAACTGACTTAGCGGAACTACAAGAACAAGGCATTAATGTTCGTACTAGGTACGCAGATAAAGGTCTAAAAACTTTCATGCAGCGTGTTCTCGATGCAGAAAAGAAGCCTGGTCAAAAGATGACTAAAACCAAGGCTTTATTTGCCGAATCGTGGGGCGCAGCTATGAATGATCCTACATTCTCAAGACTCCTACCTGTAATGCAAACAGACTACTACATGCACATTAGAAAGAATTTAGAGAGATTCGGTGTTCCTCACGAGAAAGCCGTACAGCTTGCCGCACAGAGGCTAAAAGAGTTTGAAGGTATGACAGACCTCGCTACACAGGCGAATAGAAGTAAAGTCGGCAACGATGCTATGACTACGTTCTTGTTCGCACCTAAGTATCGAGAGGCGATGATCAATTTCTGGGGTCAAAACGTCAAAGCGCTTGCTCCTCAGAACGTGTATAAAGCCCTAAACCCTAAAGATGGTAGATACAGAGCCAACTTAGTGTTTAACGCTATGGCCATGGTGATGTTCCTAGGAATGAATGCAGCTAACAGAGAACAAAACGACGGTAAGAATCTATGGGATAACCCTCCTGGTAAACAAGATAAGCTGCTTATAAACATACCTGGTAACAAAACTATAGGTATACCGTTTCTATCATCAATCGCAACCATGCCTAGAACCGGACTAAATATTGCGAACGATATTCGTAAAGGTGACGGTGAACAACTAGCCAAAGATGCTAAATCGTTCTTAGGATATGGTATCAGACCTCTTGCAGATGTGATCACTAATGAGGATTACTTCGGTAACAAGATACGTAATGAGCAAGGGTCATTTGCAGAAAACCTTAAGAGAAGTGGTTTATTTATTGCAAAGGCTTACTCACACCCTTGGATAAGAGGTGGTATAGATTATGCAGTTAGCCAAAACCCTAAAGTAAAGGACGAAGACAAGAAGTCTCCACTACAGATTGTGAGTGAAAGTTCGGAATCTCCTATCAGATGGTACAACGACAAGTCTATTAAATATGGCGCAATGTACGCAGATCTTGATAAGACTCTCTCTAAAGCGAACAACCAAACTAAGAAACAATTTGAACGATGGCACCCTGGACGCAACGAGATGGGCGAAAAAGAGAAGTTTGATGACAACAACTTCTTTGGTAAAGAACGTGCTGAAGCACTACAGGATGACGATTACTTCAAACTAGAAAAAGCCTACCAGTTAGCGCAGAAGAAACACTTAGGCAAGCCTCTAGACCCACTGTTTAACCTTCCAAAAGATCAGAGACAACTTGTGCTTAACAA
>OFQV01000062.1_pt1 | contig 36638 bp, 46 predicted proteins | sample 1542971 | NCBI WGS metagenome assembly OFQV01 (sample SAMN07774229, study PRJEB24372) | wastewater metagenome | isolation source: WWTP Cannobio (Effluent) | place: Italy: Cannobio | collected 2016-01
AATGATTAAATCTAATAATTTCTTGAATATTATCCCATTAAAACCCCATAAAACTGATAAACAGATGCGAGCACGCTCTATGCAAGCTCGAATGAGGGCAGGTGGAGTTAAATTTGACAAGCAAGCTGACTGGTACATGGGGTTTGAAGACGAATTAATGAAGTTTCCCCGAGCAAAGCACGATGACCAAGTAGATGCTTTTGCCTATTTGGGACTTATGCTAGAACAACTAACCGAAGCTCCTACCAAGGAAGAAGACGAAGAGGAACAATACCAAGATGAACTTGAACGAAACTTCTCCGGCCAAGGAAGAAGCAACTATACTGGGTACTAGTTCAGATTCTGAACAACCTAGCCCTGGTGAGAGTCTTCGGGCTCTCTTAGAGCAAACTAACATTGCCGAAAAACTGGACGAAGATAAGCTCAAGGAAATCTCACAAGAAGTTTCTGAGGGTTTTGAAACCGATCTACGTAGCCGTGACCATTGGGAACGCTCTCTAGAAGAGTGGACCAACCTAGCTCTACAAGTACGTGAGACAAAGACATGGCCGTGGGTTAACGCTGCAAACGTTAAATATCCACTTCTTTCAACTGCCTCCATGCAATTTAACGCACGGAGCTATCCAAGCTTAGTACCCTCTACTGGTGACATTGTCAAGGTAGAAGTTATTGGTAAGGACCCCACTGGGGAGAAGCTAGAAAAGGCCAAGCGTATTGGTTCCTTCATGACCTATCAAATTCTCAACCAGATGTCTGGCTGGGAAGAGGACATGGACAAGCTTCTTATCATGCTGCCTATTGTTGGCACCCTGTTTAAGAAAACCTATTACAGTCCAGTAACGAAACAGAATGTCTCTGAACTCATTCTTCCTAAGAACCTAGTAGTCAACTACTGGGCAAAGAGTTTAGATGGAGCGGAGCGAGTCTCTCAAGTAATTGAGATGAACAAGCGAGTTCTTAAAGAGAAACAGATGAGTGGTATTTACCTAGACGTCGATCTAGGGGAACCGCAGATTCAGGCGAACGAGCCTAACAAGTATGTACCTGTTCCACAGGATTCAACCACACCCTATGTGCTTGTTGAGCAACATTGCTTCTTTGACCTAGATGGTGATGGATATGCCGAGCCCTACATTGTAGTGTTCGAGCGTTTCAGTAAAAAGGTGCTACGTGTAGTGGCGCGCTATGATGAAAAAGGAATGCACCTAGATGATGCGGGTAAGTTACAGAAAATCGAGCCAATCCAATACTTCACTAAGTTTTCTTTTATTCCTAATCCCGATGGTGGTTTCTATGACATCGGCTTTGGTCTACTTCTCACCCCAATTAATGAAGCTGTTAACACACTGATTAACCAGCTTCTAGATGCCGGTACATTAAGCACCCTACAAGGGGGCTTTTTGGGCAAGGGTCTAAAGCTTAAGATGGGTGAAAATCGCTGGCTTCCTGGTGAATGGAAGACAGTGAATACTACAGCGGATGACCTTCGTAAACAAATTGTTCCTCTCCCTGTCAAAGAACCCAGTAATGTTCTCCTAGAACTTATGGGAACTCTGGTTACTTCTGGCAAAGAACTTGCGTCCGTGGCAGAGATTTTCGTTGGGAAAATGCCGGGACAAAATACACCAGCTACCACTACAATGGCTACCATTGAGCAGGGTATGAAGGTATTCACGGCAGTTTACAAGCGTGTGTATCGCTCTTTAAAGAGTGAGTTCAAGAAGATTTTCGACTTGAATGGTGTCTACTTAGACCCTGAACAATACGCCAATGTGGTTGACGTGAAGATTATGCCAGATGACTTTAACAACGATAATTACGATGTTTGTCCTGGTGCTGATCCAAATACAGCGACTCAATCAGAGAAGCTCATGAAGGCGCAGGGTTTGCTAGAACTCTTGCCTACAGGTATTTTAGACCCAGTGAAGGTCGTGGCTCGTGTGCTAGAAGCACAAGAACAGCCAAACTTCGAGCAGTTGTTCACACAACAAGTACAAGAAACTGGTCAACCTCCACAGCCACCACCTGATCCTAAGATGATGGAACTTCAGATGAAGAGCCAGATGGATCAGATGAAAGCACAGCAAGATATGCAGAATGATGCATTCAAGCGTGAGATGGATTCAAGAGATCAGAAGTTCCAGTTTATGATGAAAGCAGCAGAGCAAGAGCGCGATGCTAAGCATGAAGCTGTGATGAATGCTATTAAAGAACGTGCCACTTTCCATATGGATCAAGCACGAGTTCAGGGAGCAAGAGCCCAGGCTGCGCAGAAGGTGCAGCACACTGAGGTTCAACATCAACAGAAAGTTCAACATACTAAGGAGATGTCACGAGTACAAGTACAAGCGGCGCGGGCGAAGCCCTCCGCCAGTGGAAAAGCCAAGAAATAACCCAAGCGGTATTTCAGATGCTGCAAGGCATCAAAGAGGTTCTTACTGAAGAACTACAAGAGAATGCGGGGAAAGACCCTTTACAAGATAGATTCCGAGTTGGGTATATCACCGCAGTTAATGATTTCCTTCGAGTACATTTTGAAGAAATCACCATCCAAGAGGAGACTGAATGATAAAACCAGCAGGCCATCGGCTAGTAGTTAAGCCATATAAACAAGCAGAAGTTGATGATGTGTTTCGTAAGCACAAAGAGTTCCTAAAGGACTTTCAGATTATCAATGACAACAAGAAGCGTGAAGACCTAAGCGTTGACAAGGGTATTGTCCTCTCAATTGGTCCAACTGCTTGGCAGAACGAAAGCCACGGGTACACACCCTGGTGTAAAGTAGGTGATGAAATTGTCTTTGCTAAATTCTCAGGCAAAGAAGTTGAAGACCCAGAAACAGGCGAATATGTATTTGTCCTGAATGATGAAGATGTAGTAGCTGTTGTTAAGGAAGCACAATGACTGAAGAACTAAAGCCAGCAGATGGCACAACCCCCGAACCAGAAGTAAATCACGTCGAACAAGCGGCAATGGAACGGGGCTGGAAGCCTAAAGATGAATATAATGGTGATCCAGAAAAGTGGCGTTCCGCCGAAGTTTTCTTAGCTCTAGATGAGCCACTAAAACGAATTGAACATCAATCAAAGGAAATGAAGCAGCTACGTGCTGCTCTTGAGGCCTTTAAGGAACACCACACCAAAGTAGAAGCTAGTGCATTTGATCGCGCACTGAAGCAACTACAGACGGAACGTAAGCAAGCAATGATTGACGGCGACACCGAAAAGGTGTTTGAACTGGAAGCAGAAGCCGATCAGGTTAAAGAACAAAAGCGTGTTCTGCAAGCAGAAGCTGCTCGACCAGTTGTTCAAGAACCACAACTAAATCCTGAATTCGTCGAATGGCGAAACAAGAATAGTTGGTATCAAAGCAACACAGCTATGACTGCTGTTGCCGATGCTTATGGAAGAGAACTTAACGCAGCTGGGCACAGTCCTGCACAAGTTCTTAGGATGGTTGCGGAACGTGTCCGCGAAGAATTTCCTACCAAATTTAAAACGCCTGCAAGTGGACGTCCAAGTCCAGTAGAAGGTAGCACTCGTGGTGGTAGCAGCTCTAAGGCTGAACTAGCAATGAGTGAAGAAGAGACTGCTATTATGCGTCGCATCCTCAAAGTGGGGGGTATCACCGAGGCCCAATATAAAGCAGAATTAAAGCGTGTCAAAGAGCTCTAAAGAGTATCAACTGACTTGTAAAACGTGTGAACAACCGATGGTTGCTAAAAACACACGCCGATTATATTGTAATGCCAAGTGTAAGAATGCAGCTAGACATTTATTCCATTGGGATACTTATCGTGAAAATAAACTGCAAACAACATATGGAATCTCATTAAAGGATTACGAGCAGAAACTACAAGACCAACAAGGTGTTTGTGATTTGTGTGGTAATCCAGAAGATTTTAAAATTTCTAGTTCAGCACGAGTCTACTCTTTATGTGTAGACCATGACCATGCTACTGGAGAAGTTAGAAATCTTCTATGTAGAAAATGCAATTTAATCGTTGGTTATGTTGAAAACAATGAGGAGTTAATTATGCAAGCTATTAAATATCTGAATAAATTTGTGGAACTAAAGAGAGTCAAGGAGCTTTAAGATGAAAGAATCAATTGCCAAAAGTCCGAGTGGACGTGTAGCCCGTACTCCTATTGCTAGCCGTAATGTTCTTACGGTTCGTGGTAAGAAGGAAGGGTTTGAATATCGAATTGTGAATGATACGGCAGATCGTATCCAAGCATTTCAAGAAGCTGGTTATGAACTAGTTGACGCTTCTGAGGTTTCTATCGGTGACAAGCGTATTAACAACGCTTCCCCGGAAGGCACTAAAGCCCAACTATCTGTAGGCAAGGGTGACAAGGCATTTCTAATGCGTCAACGTAAGGACTTCTATGAAGAAGACCAAGCAGCCAAGGCCGCTAAAGTAACTCAGCTTGAAAACACTATGAAACAAGAAGTTGTCAATGCTGGTGGACGTTTTGAAATTGAGCGATCAACTAAATTCTAACACTCTCTGCGACGACTTAAACTTAAAAAAGGAGCCTAATAAATGGCTAACGTAAGTCGTCCTTTTGGACTACGCCCAATGAAGCACCTAGATGGTTCAGCTTGGAATGGAGCAGCGGAAACGTTTGCACTCCTAACCGGTGATGCCACTGTGTGCGGTGTGGGTGATATTGTAAACTGGGGTGGTACTGCTGACGCTAACGGCGTTGCATCTATTACCCGCGCAACTGCCGATGCCGGCCTACCCGTAGGCGTCATTGTCGGTTTCGTTCCCGATTATTCTAACCTCGCTATTCCAGGTCAATACCGTGCAGCTAACACTGCTCGCTATGCCCTTGTGTGTGTTGATCCTACTGTTGTTTATGAAGTTCAAGCAGGTGCTGCTACGGCGATTACCGCTATCGGCATGAACATGGGTATGAACTACACTGCTGTTAACACTGCTACTGGCCAATCAGCGATGACTGCCCTAGGTGGTGCTGGTGCTGTAACCGCTACTCTCCCCCTAAAGGTGATTGGTGTTGTTCAGCGTCCTGATTCAGACATGAGTGACTCTGCAAACTGGAAACTCCAAGTGCTGCTAAATACTGCCAATATGGCTGGTAACACCACTGGTGTATCTTAATCTAAAGGAGACATAAATGTCAGTAATTAATAGTGGCTCATTTGCCAAGGCCCTATGGCCTGGTATCAATGCCTGGTACGGAAAAGCCTACGATCAGTATGACGTAGAATACACCGGCCTATTCGATAAGTTCAGTTCTTCAAAGCAATTTGAAGAGGACGTTGGTATCAGCTCATTCGGTCTTGCCCAAATCAAGGCAGAAGGTGCTCCGTTCGTCAACGACAGTGAACGACAAGCATTCGTCACACGTTATAACCACGTTGTGTATGCGCTCGGCTTTATCATCACCCGTGAAATCATGGAAGATGACCAGTATGATGTCGTTGGTCAACGCAAAGCAGAAGGCCTAGCTTTCTCAATGCGCCAGACCAAGGAAATCGTTGGTGCTAACGTATACAACCGTGCTTTCACTGCTGGCTATGTTGGTGGTGATGGTGTAACTCTTATCAATGCTTCACACCCCAACTATGCTGGTGGTACTTGGTCTAACCAAATTGCAACTGCCTCTGACCTGTCAGAAGCTGCACTAGAACAAGCTGCCATTGATATTGCTGGTTTCACTAATGATCGTGGTCTTCTAATTGCTGTTCGCCCACAGGCGCTCATCATCCCACGTCAGCTAGTGTTTGAAGCCAATCGTATCCTAACGGCTGATGGTCGTGTTGGTACTGATAACAACGATCCGAATAGCATCAAGAATCTTGGTATTATTCCTAAGACTGTTGTCAATCACTTCCTCACTGACACTGATGCATGGTTCATCCGAACCAACGTTAAGAATGGTATGAAGTATTTTGAGCGTCGTGGTGACCAATTCGATATGGATAATGACTTTGATACCGAGAACGCTAAGTTCAAGGCAACTGGTCGTTACACTTTCGGTTGGACTGATCCTCGTGCTCTGTACGGAAGTGCCGGCGCTTAATTAACCTGGGGGCCTTGATTGTGCCCCCTTTTAAGGAGCTAAAATGGCACTTATTGTTGTTCCAGGCCAAGTCGCTGTAGGCGATCCAAATCCTGGTGGTCCAACCGCTACTAGCAATATTAAGTCACCTCGTGTGACTATTGTGAAACTTTCTAGCGCAAACTTCTCAACCGTTGGTGTGAATACACTGGTAGCTGTTTTACCAGCAGATTCCACGATCACGAAGTTTCGTCTTCATGTAAAAACCCAACTAGCAGGTGGCTCTATTTCAGCAGCCACTGTGGCAATTGGTACTGCCTCTGGTGGTGCTCAACTTGCTGCTGCTTCGTCAGCCTTTGGTGCTGCAGGTGCTAACAACGACGTCGCTTCGGCAGTCGGTATTATGCAAACCTACAACCCACCTTATGGTGCAGACATTCAGATTTGGGTGCTAGGTACTGCTACCACAGGTAATCCTACCTCTGGTGAAGTTTACCTCGAAATCGACTACGTTCGTTAAGAACGCGGTGGGGTGAAATGCCCCTCCTAATAACAAAGGGCAAGTCAATGGGACTTGCTAACAATCCTTGGGGGATTTATGAGCTCAAATGTTTGGCAAAAGAGTGGTACTGTACGTAATATGTTTCCAGAACCAGGCACTACAAATGGTGCTTTAACTGGTGCATGGCTTTATAAAGACAGTCCACAAACCACCTACCAAGCCACTGTAAGTGGTACAGGTGCAGTTACAGCTACTGTTGTAATTGAATATTCTAATGATGTGAATCCGGCCACTGGACTAGGGAATGCACTTTCCACTGTCGGTGGCACTATTACTTTAACTGGTACAACTGTTACTAGTGATGGTTTTACTACAAGCAATGCTCCGTGGAAATGGAGCCGTGCACGTACAACGGCTATTAGCGGTACAGGTGCTACCGTACAAGTGTATCAGGGGGTTTAAATGACTGTAGTCGTAAATGGAAGTGTTAGCGGAGGAACGGCTAGTGGACCCGATCAAACGGTCGGCGCGGGCAACACCTCGACACAGGTCTCCACAGTCGCGGGCACTGGCGGCATCGATGTTGGCAACACCGACACCCTGACCCTTACGCTGGCCGCGGACAGCGCGACCGAAGTCGCAATCTCCAAGGTCAATCAGGTCCAGTATTTTGGTGTTGGCAACCTCACCGGATCGGCGCACATTGTTGGGTCATTCAACTACGCCTACGTTGACGCCACCGGTAAGACAGTAGCGCTCGCTATCGGCAGCGAGAACTCGATCGGCAACAACAACGGGACGATCACCCGAGCGAATTCGTCGCTGAACACGATCAACGGCAACGCTGCCGGGAAGACCATCACCCTGTGGACGGGTTCTACCAGCGTTCCGACCAACAACGCCGGGACGCTGACGAAAGCGCAGGGCTTCCGGGCGGAAGTCACCAGTGGGAATACCGGAACCATCGGCGAATGGGCCGGCTTCTACAACGAGGATGTATCGGCCATCGCGGGCATCACGACGCGGTCGGCATTCGTCAACAACGACCCCGGCGCGCCGAACACCAGCAAGACGCCGTGGATCGATAGCTCGTTCTCGGCGCTGACGCCAACCAACGGCGGAACCACGGTTGTCCCCGCCTTGACAGGGCTCATCGTGCTGAACAGTGGTGGCACGATTGCCACTAACACCATTCAGTTTCCGGCTGCAACGGCTATGCGTGATGGTCAGCGCATCAAGTTTTTCAGCGTGGAACAGATCACGACGCCCTCATACACGACGACTGGCGCCACGCCGCTTGGGTTCCCGCCGACGATCCTTGCGAATGGGTATTTCGAGGTTCAGTACGCCTCCACTGGGCCGTTCTGGATTCGCATCGGCTGACCCCCATCAAGTAGCGCAAGCCATGAGAGCCTTAATTTAATATGGACGCACAAACTTTATCAATTGGTCTGTTTCTTCTTAATATCCTACTAGGTATTGCCGGTTGGGCAATGAAGAGTCAGATCACTGACCTCAAAGCAGAGGTTGTTAAAAATAGTGTTGACATCGACAATGTCAAAGATAAATACTTCAAAAAAGAGGACTTTACCGATTTTAAAAAAGAGCTGTGGCAGCGACTAGATCGCTTTGAGCAGGACGTAAAAGACCAACTACACAAGAACTAAAATGCCTCAAAGTTCGTTTAAATCCGGCTCATGGTGGGTTATCTGCAAAGACTGTCAGATTGAAAAAGAGGTCTCTGAGTTTTATATTAATCAAAGTAATCAGAAACCTCGTACGGATTGTAAAGTTTGTTATAATTTAAAGCATAAAAAGCCTACTAAAGAAAAACGACAAGAATATACAACTAAATACCGAGAATCTAACCCTGAACTTTCACTTGAACGTACAAGGACTTGGCGTAAAAACAATCTAGAATATGATGCCTTTAGAGCTGCTAATAGACGTGCTCTAAAATTACAACAAACACCTCCTTGGGCAAACATGGATAAAATTAAAACTATCTATTTGAATTGCCCAGAGGGCTATCATGTAGATCATATTATTCCTCTAAAGGGAGAAGCTGTTCGTGGTTTTCATGTAGAGACCAATCTACAATATCTCCCAGCTAAAGAAAACTTGGCAAAGAGAAATCGCTATGCCAACTAGTTATTTTAAAAATGGTAGTTGGAACATCATATGTGATGTGTGCGGATTTAAGCACAAGGCCGATGAAATTAAAAAAAGATGGGATGGTTTGCTTGTCTGTAAAGAAGACTTTGAGCAAGACCACCCACAGAAATACTTAAGGGTTAGGGAAACAGGACAAGCAGTTCCATTTATCCGCGAACCCAATGACTCTTTTGTTTATGTCTGCTCTTTATGGAGCGCTAGTGGATATGCTGATTTAGCAGAAGCTGATTGCGCACGGGCAGACGTGGCTATTTTTAACTATGAATATTTAGTAAACCTTCGTGGACCATTAGACCTCTATTTAGATGACTATGCTCTATACCTAAATGATTACATATTGGGATATGAATGACAATTAAAGTAAAAGACGCTAGCCAACGTGCGGCTGTTCCAGCTACCGCGGCACAAATTGCAGAAATCCAATCTGACCTGGGTATTTTAAGTACCGATAGTGTACAAGCACTAATCCAAGCCAATACTTCATTGGGGGCATTAGCAGCGCCTGTACAAACAATTGTAGATTTTGCTAGTGGTAATGACCGCGCTCGCGCTAACCACACTGGTGTAGACCCTGCAGGTAATGTAGGAGTTATTCTGCCGGCCGGGGGTACGACTGATTTACAAACGTATATTAATGCCCTAGAGATTCGTCTAACGAATCTCGGAACAACTGCACCCCAAAATACTGTTCAACCCGCAGCTCCGACTGGTACTCTTACCGTTGGTAGCACTCTTACGGCTGTTACTGGTACATGGACTGGTGCATCAACTTATAACTATGTCTGGTACCGCGTTAACACGACTACTGGTGTATTCACCGCCACTGGCGGCACGGCTTCGACGTACATTCTCCAACCCGCGGATGCAGGGTTTAAAATGGCTGTCTCCATTGTGGGTGTTTCTGCGGCAGGTATTGCGGCTGCCCCGGTTAGTTCCGCTTTAACTGCCTCTGCTGTCGGCGTGACTCTCCCAGCAAATGCTGGTGGCGCGAATCTCCCAGCGGTTACTCCCTCTGGTTCGCAAGCTGTCGGTGTTACTCATACTTGCACTACTGGAACTTGGACAAACGCCTCCGGCGCGGTTTACACCTATCAATGGACACTCGATGGCGCGGCCATCTCGGGCGCAACGGCTAATACCTACACCACCATCACGGGACAAGCTGGTAAAACGCTTCGGTGTAACGTTCTCGCGACTACCGCACAAGGCCCCGCGGCTGCCGCGGCTACTTCAAACGCCATCACTATTACCGGGACACCGGCTTTGGTTAACAGTGCTGCCCCGTCGTTCACGGGTACTGTTACCGAAAACGTTACTAACCCCATCATCCCCGCAACTTGGACCGGTGGCACCCCAGATGCTAGTCGTACATGGCGTATTTACATAGCCGCAGGTTCGGGCGGTCTTGTTACGCCTTACGCCCAAATCTCCGGCACGAGCGGGACCTATAACCCCGCAAACGATTCTTTTTACCAAGCCCAAACTGGTTTATCAGTTATCGCGGGTCAATCTGTCTACATCGACGAAGTTGTTACCTACCTCGGTGTTACCTACACCTCTCCGAAATCAACGGTTAAGCTAATCGCAGCTGCGTCTGCTACTCTCGCGGCGACTACTGATAATACCAATATCAGCCTCACCCAAAATAGCGCGATGACGGGGGTTAAACCTGTTTCCGCATCTGGGGGGACGTTACCTTACTCTTATGCTATTACCCCCTCAACCACCGCGCTGCCGGCAGGGGTTACGTTAAACTCCGCAACTGGGGTTCTTACCGGTACGCCGACGATTGTGTCAGGGTCTACTACCTACTCAATCACTGTCACCGATGCTACTGCGGCGTCCGTGGTCTCTACCTTCACTATGCTTGTAAACACCGCGTCTACGTCTATTCCGTTGTTGATGTATATCAACGCGAACGAGACCCTCGCAGCGATTGCTTCTCACCCCGAAGGCAACTGGAGCGTGCAAATGCTCGGGACTTCTTACGGGGTTGCAGGTATTTCCGAGTCAACCGGAGTTACTGGGTCCAGTGCCATCACGGGCCCTTCAACTGTTGGCCCCTCTACAAAACGCTTTGCTCGGGTTCCTGATCCAATTACCCCGGCAGAGAATATGTTCTACTTCGCTTCTAACTCAAGCGATCCGACTACCGCGAACCATCGAAATCGTGTTGAATTAACTTGCGGAGGAGCGCCTGGTTTAGCTAAAACCGGCTCTTATTGGTTCAAAGTTCGTAAGTATACCCCAACCGTGCGGTTCAACCAAACTAGCGGTATCGCCTTACAAGTGCATCACAGCTACGCTCCGAGCCCTGCTACCGGACCGTTTGAGATTGCGTATAATAACTCAGGTGGAATCTGGCCGCCGGGCCCTTGTGTTACAGCTTCATGCTACTGGTCATCGCAAGATGACCCGAGTGTTGGTGGGTTTAACGACAATCAATGGTATCCGTATATCAGCGATTCTTCTGCGGTGGGTGGGGTTTCCTACGCTAGTGGCATCCCAACCGGCGGGACGCCTTACGGTAAATATGGCCCCACCGCGTTAGGCGGGACTCCTTTAACTGACCCGAGTCTCCCGACTGTTAATGGCCCAGCAGATTCTCGCGCGTTCCCGTTGAATGTCTGGAACGACTGGATTGTGTTTTACAAAGGCGACCCCTCCGGCCATACTGGTATTTTCAAAGTCTGGTTAAACGGCGTTCTTGTGGTTAATCTGAGTGGTATTAATATCGGTATCCCTTCTCACCCTGGAGCGACCACTGATTATGTGAAGGTTGGTTTAGATTCCGCGGGCGGGTTCACCAACGGTCTTACTGGGGCGTGGGAGGGTATGAAATACCTCTACGTGGTAAATGACGCTTTCGGCCCATTTACCTTCGCGCAGATTAATACTCTCGGTACTTAAAAATGGCTCAGACTCAAGCTGTCGTAAGTAACGGTGTTGCAGCAGTTACCGCCCCGATTACTTTATCCGCGACAGTCGGGGGTACGTTAATCTACGCTATTTGGTTGGGAAGCGGGGCTGTTACAACTCTTGTAGACTCAGCGGGAGGGTCTTTGGCCGGCGGGCAATGGGCGTCTTCTGGTGCGGGGGGACCTTGGTTTATTTATTATCGGCTTAATGCTCCAGCAGGGATAACCGCTGTTACAGCAGCTTTCGCATCTGCGGAGTACTTGGCTTATTGCTGCGAACGGGACGATATTGTGTCGTTCGATAAACTTGGGGCTGTAACGGATTCTGGCGGGTCGGTGTCTTCATGGGCGTCTGGTTCTACTGGTACCTTAAGCTTTGCAACAGAAGTTTGCCTCGGGTTTGCCGCGACTTTTACCGGGGGTGCCCAAGGACCCGCAGCTTCTGGGGGCTGGTCCGCAGGAACTGGGACTGGGTTAACCGCAGGAGCTTGGACTGATCCGGGAGGTTTACAAGCGTTCGTAGAAACCCAAATCGTAGCCGCAACAACCGCATTGCAGGCTACAGGCACGTGGGTCACGCCTTCTTATACTTATGCGGTTGCAGTTACTTTCCGCCAAACAGGGGGAGGGGGAGGTGGTGGTATAGGCCGCAACAGACTTTTAATGGGAGTAGGATAATGTTCGGATGGGATGATGTAATCAACACTGGTCTGAAGATCATTGATAAGGTGATCCCAGACCCAGCACAAAAGGCAGAAGCTCAACTTAAGCTCATGCAGCTACAACAAGCTGGTGAGTTTAAAGAAATGGAAATGCGTCTAGCTGAACTAAAAACTCAGACAGACATCAACCTAGAACAAGCTAAAAGTGCAGATAGATTTGTATCGGGTCCTCGCCCCTTTCTTATGTGGGTGGGTGGATTTGGCGTAGCCTATCAATGGCTAGTTGTTCCCCTCTTCTCATTTGTCTATACGCTGTATACAGGCCATGCTCTACCAGTTGACCCCCCGGTCATGGATAGCAATCTAATGGTTATGCTTGGTGGTTTAATGGGCATTCAAATTGGTGCTCGTAGTTACGAGAAAGTTAAAGGGGTAGCTTAATTGGCGACATCGAATAATACGAGCTGGGAACTGACACGCGATCAGCTTGTTATTGCTTCCTATAAGAAACTTGCCTATCTCGCAGAAGGACAAACACTATCTGCTGAAGCACTCGCAGATGGTGTGGAAGCCCTCAATGCTGTAATCACTCTTCTAGAAACAGAGGGAATGCCTCTCTGGAAAAGAACGACTCAGGTATTTGCTTGTAGCACTACAAGTCAGGTATATATTTTAACAGCTGGTGTTAAACTAGCTCAAGTAGTCTTAAAAGATGTAGATGGTGGAGCGCAGTATGACCTCATTGAAAAGAGTCTGTATGACTTCAATCGTCTACCTTCTAATGCCGGTCCAGGCACTCCTGTTCATTACACATATCAGCCTACTATTCCTACTGGCACTTTGTCTATTTGGCCGCTGTTGTCTGATAGCACTACAGTTACACAGAAACAAATTGTAGCCGTTTATCAAAAGAAGTTTGATGGATTCTTTGCCGCTGGCGAAACAATGGACTTTCCTTCTTATTGGACACAGGCAATCATCTATGGTACTGCTGTTGCTTTAGCACCACAAGCAGGTACTCCTCTACAAGATCGAGAAGTTTTAATGAAAGAATTTCTAACATACAAAAAGATGGCGGCGGATTATGGGGATGAAGATGGCTCTCTATACATGCAACCAGATTTCATGGGTCTAGGTGGTTTCCGAGGGAAATAATGGCTTACACAAATAGCCCTACCAATAGTACATACAAGACAGATCAGCTCACATTCGATGGAACAGATGTGTTCCGTTCAGGTGATCTTACAATCCAACGGGATTGTCAAATTGTCAATATGTACTATGAACGAATTAGTAAAGAGAATGAACGGAGGGATGTTTGCTTACGCAAGCGACCTGGTTTAACAACTTCGTCCTATTCTCTTTCAAAGGTTGCTCCTTCTGATACTATCCGTGGGAGCTTTTATGACGTCGATCAGAATGCTTTCTACTGGGTTATTGGTAACAAGCTTTACAACTGCAAGCCAGATGTAGGTACTATAACCAACCTAGTACAAACCATCAACACCTCTACGGGTTATGTGGGCTTCTGCTCCTTCCTTAAGAGTGACAATACGCGGTATGTAGTGATGTCTGACGGCACTGATCTGTGGCTACATGATTATGTTGCAAATACATGCACACGAGTCACTGACCCAGATATGCCTACTCCACATCAACCCTACCCTATCTATCTAGATGGTTACATTTTTCTAATCAAGAGCAACACTGGGGATATTTACAACTCAGATGTTGATGATCCATTCTCCTGGATTTCAGGTGATTTTATCACCGCTGAGATTTCTAGTGATTATGCTCTTCGTATGGTGAAAGCTAAGAACTATCTTATTGTACTTGGTTATAACTCTGTGGAGTATTTCTATGACGGTGCTAATGCTACTGGCTCTCCTCTTAGTCGAAACGACTCTCCTTTCCGTGGGGTTGGCTTGGTTACAGGCCTCAAGACGATTGGTGATACCACCTACTTCGTAGGACAAGATAACGAACAAAACCTCGCAGTATTTATGATTAACTCGTTCAAGGTAGAACGAATCTCTAATGCTGTAGTAGATAGAACTCTTCAGACAATTACATCAGGTGATAATGCTAAGGGCCAAGTGTTCTTAAGCCGAGATGGTTATTCTATCTCTTGTGATGGACACAATTTTTATGTGTTGGTTACACCACAGACAACTTGGGCCTATGATGTAGAAGAAAAGTTTTGGTATGAGTTCAAAGGTAGTGATAATACAGGCCTAAAGGTAGAAGCTGTTTGGGGTATGTACGATGGTTCTACCTACATGGGAATTACTGGTCAAAGTGTTATCAGTATTATGAATCCAAGTGTCTACCAAGATTTTGGTGCCAACTTTAAATGCAGTCACACAACTAAAGACTACACAGCCGAGACTACTCGCTGGAAGATGATGAGTCGTTGTATGGTTATTGCAGATATGCACAACTATGTAGGAACCTCTAACATGGTTTTAACATGGAGTGATAATGATTGGGCTGATGGTGGTTCCACTATCGCACGCAATGTAAATCTATTTACTTCAAGTCCGTATATTCGTACAACTGGTAGATTTCGTAATCGGTCATTTAGACTCGATTACTCAGACAACTACCCATTACGACTTCGTGGTCTTGAGTTTGAAATTAATGTAGGAAACACCTAATGGCATCAACTTTCTTTTCGCCAGGAACCATTATTGCCTCTACTTGGCTTAATGATGTAAACACTGTTGTCTACAACCGTGCGATTAATTATACATCCCCACAAGAATATGGTGCTGTGGGAGATGGTGTTAGTGATGATACCACTGCTTTACAGACAATGCTTGCTGCACAGCTCAACATTGATTGGGGTGGTGCAGATAAGAGTTATCTAATCTCTGGTGCCTTACAGCTTCGTACAGGACATTATCTAGCAGCTCATGGAGCAACAATCACCCAATCTGCCGCAAACACAGAAACCTTTAATGGTGTTGCACAAAGCAATATTACCATCTTGGGTTTCAATGGTGTTGGTAAAACTACTGATTACATTGAATCTGATTCTTCTCGTGCTGTGTTCTTCTATGGAGAAACGTCTGGAAGTAATAACTATGTCAACTTTAATACCCTAACTGGTTATAGTTACACAGCGGTTCGGTTTAAGGCAAACACAAACAGCGGTGCTTCCTATAACAAGATTGTTGGACCGGGTACTCCTATCCTCACCCCTATTACTTCGGGTAAGAATTATGGGCTGTTAGCTGATGCCAACTGTGACGGTATTTTGTTCATGGGTAACTCCATTTCTAATACTGCCCAGGGCCTTCGTATTGAAACATCGAAACGAGTTCGTTCCTCTGCCAATAACATTTTTGGTATCGTAGGACAGCATGGTATTTATGCCGGTTCTGGTTTAGAAGATATTACAATTGATGGTAATACTATTAATACCACAGCTCTTAATGGTATTAAGGTTCAAGCATTCGATGATGCTCTAGCTGATAATAAACGTATCAGTATTATTGGTAACTCAGTGTATAATACGGGTGACCAGGGCATTATTGTTTACAACGCTACTGGCGCAGCGGCAACATATAAAGTTCGCGGTGTCACTATTACCGGTAATACTATTGATACTACAGCCGGGCAAAGTATTTATCTAGGTAATATTGTTGGTGGGGTTGTATCAGGAAATACTTGTAATTTAGCTGGTCAGTCGGGTATTGCCATGATTGCCTGTACGGCCCTACGTGTTAGTGGTAATACTGTTACTAATTCTGTACTAACTGGTATTCGAGACCTTGCTGCTAATACCAATGTCACTGTAGAGAATAACACTGTGTACAATTGTGCTTCTAATGCAACAGTTGGTGATCGCTTTGGTATCTACTTTGGTGCTGGTACTAGTATCTTCATCAATGGCAATACTGTCTCTGACGACAATGCCAAGATGGAATATGGCATCTATATCTCTGGTGGTACACAAACCACTATGGGTGTTCGTAACAATGTTGTCCTGAATTCAACTGGTACAGCGTCACGCTTTATTGCAGCAACCTCTATGTTGTACTACAAGGATAACAACTGGACCGGCACTGGTGGTGCTGTTACCAATGAACCAATTCCACCAACTGTGGCTAGTGCAGCAACTATTGCTCTACCCCAGGGTTGGGACACTGTGTATATTTCAGGTACAACTAACATCACTTCTATTACTCCTGCCGGACACTCTGGTACTAGCAAGAGACTAATCTTCCTAGGGGCACTTACCTTTACCAATGGTAGTAACTTGAAACTCGTTAGTAACTTTGTGACTACAGCCAATGACCAAATTACTTTGAGTGGTGATGGTACTAACTTCTATGAACAAGGCAGAGCAGTTCTCTAATGGCTGATGTAGTTCCTCCTTTTCCAGTTGATGCTCCTTTCGGTAGCTACACAGCTGTTGATTGGTATCAAAAAGTTAGACGTGCTATTAACGATGCAACAAACATCTCATGGTCACAAATCTCTGATTTTACAGGTAGCAATTTAACTCAACTTACCACAAGAAATTATTCTGATCTACAGGGAATTCCATCGAACTCGGTGGTTCTTCCTTTAGCAAAGATTACAGGTGGTGGTGCCAATGGTAGCATCACTGTTGTCAATGGCTTAATTACAGCCTTCACGGCTCCTACATAATATGTTTGATTCAGGTGGCGATTCAGGCTTTTCATTAGACTCCATGTATACAGGGGGAGTGAATTTCTCTCAACCTGCTACTGATCCAGCAGCTCCCCAGGTTGCTCTTCAGGATGATAATGAAAATAAGAAGTACAACCCTAACAATCCTCTGGCCTATTACCAGAACAACAGTCCATTTTCCTATACCTACAATCCTGCTCAAACACTAACGCAGGGACAGGGAGAAAGTGGAGATGGTCCTGTAACTTATGACCAAGGTGCTCAAATGCTTTCCAGCAATGGACGAGCCCTAGACCTTAGTGCAGATAATACTTTTCGTGATGTATTCGATAAACCCGGTGGTGCCGGTGAACGTGAGAAGGTTGGGGTTACCTATCAATATGATCCCACAAGTGGTTCTAGCACTCCTACACGGGCTAGTGAGTTTTATCAGCCTAGTGATTGGTCTAACACCTGGATGCCTGTTCTACAGGCTCTAGCACCTGTTCTAACGGCTGGTATTGGTGGTGCTTATGGGGCAGGTAGTTTTGGTGGTGGTGCAACTGCTGCCGAAGGTGCTACATGGAACCCAGCATTAATTGATTCTTATCTAGGTACTTCTGGTTATGGTGCTAGCTCTGCTAGTGGTTTAGCTGGTGGTGCTACCGCAGGTGGGTTTGATGGTGGAGATGGTGGTGAAGGACTAGACACTGGTGGAGAGGATTTTGTAAGAAGTTCTTCAGATCGTGCTGCTCAATATAACAACACTGGTTATGGTGCCGGTAAAGATTCCTTCCTACAAACAGTGGGAAATGGTGCTCTACGGGGTGCTGGAGTTAATGGTGCTATGACAGCCGCTCAAGGCGGCGATATGAATGACATTTTAAAGAATGCAGCAATTGGTGGTGTTACGGGTGGAGTTGGTGGTGGTATTAGCTATGCTAATCCTGCTGAATACGCAGGTATCTCTGACCCAAGTTATCAACGTTATGCAAACAATGCGCTATCGGCTGGTGTTAATGCTGGAGCAACTGGTGGAAATATAGGACAGGCACTAGGTCGTAGTGCCATTGGAAGTGGTGTTAATTATGCAGGCAATGGTGTTGCCAACTATGTCAATTCAGGAGGTGGTGATATGCCATTAGGAGATATGCCAGATATTGGTACTCTAGGCGGAACAATGCAGGGTGAAGGTAGTCAGCTGGGTGAAAACAGTGCCACCTTAGGTGGTATGGGTAGCAACCTACAAGCTGGTGCCGATGCTGCTGCATCATACAATACTCCACAGATGGGAAGCAATCCCTTTATGCCAATGGTTCAACAAGCTCTTGGCTTGGTTGCTCCTAATGGTTCTGGTGGTGTATCAGGTAATGGTCTAGGAAACATGACAGGCTCTCTAATGGGTCTTTATTCTGCCTATCAGAAGCGCAAGCAACTGGGACAGCTACAGGGTGGTCTACAAGGTCTTTATGGTCAGGACAGTCCCTATGCACAGAATCTTCGTTCTCAGCTTGCCCGGCGTGATGCTGCTGGTGGTCGCCGTAGTCAATATGGTCCGCGAGAAGTGGAACTACAAGCAAAGCTGGCAGGACTTAATGCACAGATGGCACCAACGCTAGCAAATATTATGGGCCAGCACAATGGTGCTACAAACATGGGCCTATATAACATTGCTCAATTATTTAACGGTACTGGTGCTGGACAGAAGATTGGTGGAATGGCTGGTGATTGGGGCCAAAGCCTTTATAACCAACTATTCGGTAGTCCAATGGCTGGTGCCAATGTTGGCCCACAAATGGAGGGATAAATGGATTTCCCACAAGTAGCCCCACAAAATCTAGAAGCCATCTTTAGCCAGAATCCTGGCATGTGGGGGATGGCGCAAGACTACATGCAACGTGCTAATCAGGGCAATGATTTGTCTATGCAGCATCAGCAACTTGCTAATCAATATGAACAACAAAGCCAACCCTTTAGACTAGCACAGCTAGGACTTCAGAATGACACTACTCGTGCTCAACTTCCTGGTATGGGCGCCCGTAGCTCTATGGATGTTCGTAAGAATGCCAATGAAGAAACTCTTAATCCAGACATGCTTAAGGATGTTCTTGGTAAATATAAGTCAGCAGAACTCAAGCGCCATGTAGATGACCTAGACAATGTTGGTACAATGTTCCGACAATATGCCTCACAGGTAGAAAATGGTACACTGCCTGGACAGAAGCCAGCAGAGGGTCTTAAAGCCCGTTTAAAGGCCGCAGGACTAGACAACCTTATCAACCCTGAGTGGGACAATTTAGATGCCCCTACGCTCTCTAAAACACTTAGTACCATTGGGGATCAAATTGGCAACGAAAGTACAAAATATCGCAGTGCGATTGATCTTCACGCAGCTAAAGCGGAAGCAGCCCAAGGTCTTGCAGATAAGAAAATTGCTGCTGCTAAGGAACTAGAAGCCCAAAAAGCAGCTAGTCGTCTTGCTCTACAGAAAGCCATTGATGCTGCTAAATCAGCAGCTGGTGCTAAAGACCCCAAGACTTGGGAAGCTCTTGCAGCTAGTGCAGTACAACATGCTGCACAAATGGGAGAAGGTCCAGAGAAAGATCAAGCAGTTGCTCTTGCACAACAAGCACAGGCACAAGCTATTGCTCTTAAGAGTGCTGGTGTGGTTGCTGGACAAGCTGGTAAAATTGATACCCCAGCAGTGGCAAATCTTCCTTCAATTCAACAAGCTGCTCCTCCTACAATTGCTGTTCCTCCTAAACCAGGAAAAACGTCTTCTCCAGAAGGCCGTATTAAAGTTGTAGGACCAGATGGTAGGACAGGAACTATTTCTGCTGCCAATAAAGAGAAGGCTCTAGCTGCTGGATATAAATTAGCCGATTAAGGAATACATGGACCTCGATTTTCAACCTGATGATGGTTTAGACTTTGAGCTAGACTTTCAACCCGACGAGGCTCCGAAAGGGGCCTCCTCTCCTTATATTGCCCCAACAGGTTCTATGCCTGTTACACGGGAGGAATTGTCTTGGGGTAGAGAAGCACGTACCAAACCAAAGAAGAGTTTGCTTACTCGTGTTGGTGAAGAGGCTGGGGGTATGGCAGATGCAGCTGGCCGTCTTATTGTAGGTGGTGGTGCGATTGCTCTTTCCACACTACCTGCTGCTGCCAATCGTATTAATGAACATCTTCAGGGCCGTGGTAACCAAGGCTCTCTAGAGCATGATATTGAAACCCTGTCTAAGAAGATGACTGATGCTGTCTTCTATAACGATCAGGGTATTCCAGAAGCAGGTGAGAAATATAATGATGCAGTGAATGAGGCAATCAATCGTGTTGGTATGCCTATGCTGGGTCATCATCTTCCTGGACGTCTAGCAGTTCCTTCTGCTAAGGAACTTGCTAAGTTCTCTGACGTTGGTAAGAAGATGGAAGAGTTGAAAGCTGCAAATGAGGCAGCTCGTAATGCTGAAGTTCTTAAGAAAGACTTCAAGGTAGATGACATTCCACAAGAAGTACGAGATGCTCAAAGCGTCCTGAATGCTCAGGATGCTGGTGGGGCTTTTAAGCCAGAAGCTGTTGCTCCTGATATGTCTAAGCAAATGGAACTGCCTTTCACTAATTCTCCTGTAGAGAAAATGGCTGCTGAGAAAGCTGCTGAGTCTCCTCAAATGGATTTGTTTGCTAAGGGAGAAGACCCCCGTATTATTTCTAATGAAGCGGAAGCTGCACGTAATGCAGCCGGAGAGCAAGCGGCTAGAACAGCCGAACAGGAAGTTAAGGCTAGAGAAATTGAAGATGCTCATGCAGCTAGACAACAAGAGCTAGCACTAGAGCCTGATCCCGTTGTACGGGAGATGAAGGTAATTGAGTCTAGCACCTTGCGTGAGCAAATGTTAGAAGACCTACAAGATCAACTAACTGCTTCAGCCTATAAGGCAGACCGTGTACGTAAAATGCGTACTAGTCGCTTTGGTGGTGGTCAAAGTGGCTCTGCCCCGGTAATTAACCACATTGCTAAACTTATTGAAGATACAGCTAAGAAAGGTGCGGATGCACTACGTGATCTTCATGGTACTCTATACAAGCAATATGCTGATAGCGGATATAAGAATACAGCCTATCTTGATGCTGCCCATGAAGTAGTTCAACGAGAGGTTGAAGTTCGTAAACAAGAGCAGTATGTTGATAATGTAAACAATCCAAAAATGGGTGTGGTTGGTCCTAGTGGGGAAACACACATCCCATCTGGCACTAAGATAATGGCTACACATGGGGTTAAGTTTAAAGAACCTACCCGTGCGACTGTTGTTGGTGAAAAGCAGATGCAGATTAATGGACAGCCCTACCGATTTCCAGTTGTGGATTTTGGTAATGGAGAGGTTCGTACTCTAAGTTATGGGGATGTTAAACAAGTCTTTGGTGGTCCTAAATTTACTCCCCCAAAGAATCAGCGTGGCTCCGCACCCATCATCAATGAGCTTGCTAAATATGTAGATGGTGTTGGTGATTTCTTTCGTAAGCCAATGCCGGCAAAGGAACTCCTAGATCGTGCCTTGCAGGAAAAAGACGGACGTGGGATAAACTCCCTAGAGCCAGGTGGCAACCTTACAGCAGAGAAGCGCAATAGCACGTTTGTACGTGAAGGAGTGCGTTGGATTCAAGGAGCAATTAAGAAAGCAGAAGAAACAGACCGCATCTTTGTTAAGAGTTCGGAAAAGGATTTTAAGAAGCTTTCACGTCAAGAGATTTCTGACCTAGCTGATGTAGTTAAAGAGGAGATGTTCAATCGCTCTATTACACCAGAGCAGGTTCTACAACTAGGTCTTACAAAGGATCAACTTGCTGCTTACAACTCAATGCGACAAATGCATAATGAGGCATGGCGTCAGCAGAATGAAACACGTATTAAGCAAGGCCTTCCTCCAATTACTAAACAGGAATACTATCTGTCTAGTCGTTGGAAAGGAGACTTCCGTCTACCAGTACATGATGCCCTAGGTAATATTAAGTGGTATCTAGCAGCCGATAGTCGCTTTGGTTTAGAGCGTCAATGGAAAGCTTTATCTAAGAAGTTTCCAGAGCTTGTTAAAGGACAGGAACACGTTGTAAAGACGTCTAAGAACATTAACGATATTCAAGGCACCTTGGCTAATGCCCTTGATGTTCTAGGTCGTAATGATCCTGCTGTGCTACGTCTTAAGGAATGGGCAGAACAGCAAGCAGTTGTTGAGGGCCGTGGTGCCTTAGGACAAGAGAAGCATTTTGAGAACAAGGCCAATGTACGTGGTTTCGTAGGCGATCGTCCTGGTAAGGGAGGTCCTGCAGAAGCCATTGAGCTGTTCCAACAGCAAATGCAATATGCCCGTAATGCCTTTAAATGGGCAGAGCTACAGAAGGCTACAGATGGGCTTAAGGAGGTTATGAACTCCCCTGAGCTAGCAAAGCAACAGCCAAATAACATGGCCTACATGAAAGCCTACATTCGCAATCATATGGGGATGGGAGAAGCTAAATGGGTTGCTGCTCTTGAGGATGCTCTACGTAGCAAAGGACTTTCTCCTCATGTAATAGGTACTGCTGTAGGCGGAGCTAAAACACTATTTATTATGCAGAAGATGGCGTTCTCCGCAGGCTTTGTCCTGTCCAATGCCATTCAGCTTGTTAACATTCTTCCTCACATGGTGAAGGAATCTCTAAACCCCGCCTATCAAGCAGCAGCAGTGGCACAGGGTCTTGTACTAGGTCCTATGATGGCCCTAGGCCATTATATTAATGCTATGGGCGGTAAGAAGAACATCCACACAATGCTTCAGGATAAGTTTATCACTGATGCTATGAAATATGCTGAGGTCAATGGTATTACAGCTCGTTCTGTTCTAGATGAAAGTCCTATTAGCAATTCATTCAGTGCTCTAGGTAAAGTGGAAAACTTCGCAGGTCAAACTCTTAGTATTCCAGAAACTGTTTTACGTAGCACTGCTTATATGATGGCTACTAGTCTTCTACGTGCCACTGGTAAGTTCGGTAAGGATCATCTTGCCCTCTTCCAGAAGGCAGAAGAAATGGTTAACATTGCTATGGGTGACTATCGCCAAGGTGAACGTGCTACAGTGTTTAGTAAGCTAGGTACAGCAGGGAATGCTTTAAACACCCTACAAACCTACCCAATGAACTTCTACCAGCAATACAACCTAATGGCTAGACAAGCTCTTAAAGGTAATGTAGCTCCTATCATTGCTATGTTAACAGCGCAAGGACTTGTAGCAGGTGCAATGGGAATTCCTGGATTTAACGAGGCAGATAAGCTTATTGATTGGTTCAAGGGTATGGTGAGTAATGAAACTTACGCCAAGATTAAGGATGTTTCTTTAAAGGAAGCAGTGCTTAATGCTGGTGGTCAAAGTGCTCTATATGGTCCTCTGTCTACTGAAACTGGTGTGGGCCTAACCTCACGGGTTACAGCCCCAGGCTTAACAGATATGGTGACATCTCCCGCTGGTCCTGGAATTGATTTAGCCAAGCAAATGGGTTCTCTAGGAAACCTAGCAATGGACCCAATGAACCAGGATAAACAAACACAGGCCCTAGTAAACTCTGTTCCTACAGGCCTACAGGGGGCAATGGAAACAGGTCCTTTACGTGACCGTATGAGTGTTCCCGCTGCTGATGGTAAACGTATGTATCGCAAGACTACAGATGTAGCTGACCACAAGGGAATGTATGCTAGAACTCCTGAAGAGGAGCGTCTACGTGCTTGGGGCTTACGCGGTCAAGGAGAAGTGTTTGAGAAGGACATGGCCTATCGCCTGTCACAAAAGGAAATGGAAACTACGAAACGTGGTGGATCAATTATCAATGACATTTATGCTGCGTCTCGTCGTCAAGACGTAAAGCAAACACAAGAGCTTGCAAAACTTTATGTACAAATCACTGGTAAGGAATTAACCAACACACAGATTGAAAAGCAAATTATGGATGAATATACCTCTGCTTTCCAACGTGCTGTGGGGAATGCCAAGACAGTAGATGCCCTAAAGGCAGTAAAGCAAATGCAAGACTTCTTTAAGGAAAAGCATGCAAATTAGTTACAGTGGGATTAATGCCCTCAAAGAACATGAGGGCCTTCGACTCCAAGCCTATAGAGATACAGGGGGAGTCTGGACAATTGGCTATGGCACCATTAAGATTAATGGCAAGCCAGTAGAGCAGGGAATGACATGCACACGGGAGCAGGCAGAACAATGGCTCTATGCTGACCTTGCGTGGGCACAAACAGCAGTTAACAAGCTTGTTAGAACTGTGCTTGCTCAGAATCAATATGACGCACTTGTGTCGTTTGTTTACAACATTGGTGAAGAGGCTTTTACTAAAAGCACAATGCTACGCAAGCTTAATGCTCAGGACTACGTTGGCGCTGCCAAGGAGTTTGATCGATGGGTGAATGATAATGGTAAGGTGGTTAAAGGTTTGGTTGCTAGGCGACGAATAGAACGTGATATGTTCGAGGGACACCCGAGTTAACAAATAGTCAGACGTAGAAAAGCCCCCTTGGAGAAATCCTTGGGGGCTTTTTTGTTGGTAGCTTCAGACTAGTCTGTCACCTGAACTATGGAGTTTCACACCAGCCGGAAACACAACTGAGTTCATGCATGTTCATATTAGCATCATCAACCTCAAATTGATCGAAGTTTTCCCAGTCGATCTTCGGCATATTCGCAGCAAGCTGCTCAAATTCCGCCTGAGTAATATCCTGATAAGGAGCCTGTTGATATACATGGTCATTGTGTGGCAAGAAGCTAACTCCTCCAATGTCGTTTAAATGTTGATAGACCCAAGCACCTACTTCCATCCATTCATCCTCTTTCACATAGACAGTGATACTAGGATTATGCTCACACCAGCTAGATTTAAAAACCAGATAGTGTTCGAGCACTTGGATTGCCGTTCGTTCATGACGAGTGATACAACCGTTAGGAGCAGCGATAGGGAAACTAAACACCACGTTACTGGGGTTGGTAACATCTAGCTCGTTCGGAAGACCCGCTTCCTTAAGGAATACAGCCAAGGGGTCTTTAGCATCTGCACGTACAGTGCGCACATAATACTGACTATGTCTAGTATGAATGCCAGAAGCAGAATCAGCCAACTGGCTGACAGTACCGGAAGGCTTAACAGTAGTGATGCTAGTAGAAGGGTTAATACCAATCTTTGCAGCCCACTGCTTGTTAGTTTCAATAGTCGCATCTTTCAGTTGCTCCAACGCTTCTCGAAGATTAAAATCATTCTCGAAGCTTTCATCATCAAAATACATTTGTGAACCACTTAATACTGCATGGTCCATAATACCAGTCATGCTTACACCCAATAGACGTTCTTCCTCAGCATTTACTTGCCATTGCTTTCGGATGTATTTGAAGTCTGTGAGGGTGCTTTGGAAAGTTCCAATGATAGTGGCAAGCCTAACTTTTCGGTCAAGGTCCGCGAAAGAATCTCCAGATCGTACAATAACTTCGCTAAGGTTGCAGAATCCGAACGGGCGGAGAATAATTTCTCCACATGGGTTGGTTCCAAAGTCGTGAGCTGTGTCACGGCGTCCTGTAGACTCTGCCTGCTTCTTTGCAGAGACTCGATTAAAGATTCCACGTTCTCCAGACTTAGACTCATATAAGCTATGCCATTCCTTCATAAAGATGCCAATGTCTGGCTTCTCTGTATATGCAGCAGAGATGTTTGCTAATGCACGTTGTGTATCGTCTACCCACCATTGTCCGTTCTTGTAGTTGCGCATACGTTCATCTGTGAGGTTTGATAGACAGATAAGCGCAGATCGCCGCACCCCCCCAACCACGACAACTTGCGCAATCTTACATACCAAGTCTGAGCATTCAACGGAAGTGAGTTTGCGACCAGCAGCTTTTGTAAACAGGGCAATTGTGAAGCGGAATAGGTCTTCCAGCGGCGCAGGCCCGCTAGCTCTTCCTCCAAAAGTTTTAAGTCGAGCACCAGCGGGTCTAACTTTTGATACATCCCATTTCGGAATTTGACCCGAGTAGAGTAGACTAATGAGTTGCCGCAATGAGGCAGCCCAGCCTTGTTTGCTGTCTGCCACGACAATAACAGTATCTGTACTGTGAAAAGTCTCTGCAACTTCAGGTAGTTTGTTAACGTATTGACGTTCGACCGAATAGCCGACACCAGTGCCGTTAGTAAGTATGTAAAGGATTTCATCAAAGCATCTCTGGTCTTGAATGGGAATGTAGGAGCAATTAAATCCCGCAATGTTGTCTCGTTCTAGTGCTGGGCCGGCAGTCATTAAGGCCCGCATACTAGGAACAACATCAAGGTTTAGAATACCTTGGTAAACATCGTCGTAAGGGAATAAGTCACCATAGCGATTCCGCCAGAAATCGCAATAACGGGCCACCGTTTCGTGCCAGCGTTCCCTACGGCCCAATTCAGGTAGCCAGCGCGCATAACGGCTAGCATGGATATAGCGTTGATAATCAGTCGGTAGATCATTTGTCTTCTCTTGTAGGATAGTCAGGATGTTCTTCTTTCTCGTTATATTGTTTAATCTCGTGCTGTGCTTCTTCTTCTTCAACTAAGCGTTCAAGATAGCGTTTCTTGCCACGAGTCTTTTCTGTTTCACGTTCTTTAATTGTCTTAGTGCCTGTCAAAGTAGAGCCTCACGAAACTCCTCTTCCTTCCCATCGATAAATTGCTCAAGAGCATCTACCAAGTCAAATTCTTCCCAACCAAGAATGTCTAAAATCTCTTCAATACTAAGCTGTGCGGCAATTAATGCCTTTAGGTCGGGAGCCATAGTTTCAACTGCTTCTCTTCTTGTTCTGTAAATTCGTGGAAGGCAGAGATAAATGCCTTATAGGCGTAGACAGGGGGCATACATTGTGGACGGAACTCTTCTTCTACATGCCATACACCCTTCTGGAAGTAGCTCCAATCAACCCCCTTACTAGGGATTAGATAATGAGCTTCTGTAAACAAGGCACGTCTGTCAGCATCTTTAACATCTGGATGCTTTAGGTTTACATCAAACTTAGAAGCAATGGCCATTTCATTAAGCTTCTCTAGTGCTCTGTAGTCTGGTAGTACAGCCTTTAGAGGGCTGGGAATATCACCAAGATAAGCTTCAGCAGCATCATGTAGAAGACCAGCCAAGCGCAGATGGGTAGGCAAACGATAAGCAACAGCAACAGAATGCTCCGCCACCGAATAAAACTGCGTGTGACCTGAGAACCTAGTTTTGTTGCTGAGAGCAAAGGCAATGTCTTGAATGTCAATTTCATCTGGTGATGGGTCTAGAAAGTGGTACTTAAGCCCGGAGGCTGTCTCAATCCAATTTTCCACTTAGGTACGTGCTCCCATGCGTAGTAGCATATTGAAGATAATACTGAAGTTGGTATCAGCATTGTCTGCCATAAAAGGCACTAGGAATGCAATGAATAGAAGGTAGGCAGTGCTGCTTGTAGCAAATAGCCAAGTAATCCACTTGTTGTTTTTAAACAACCACAGCCAAAGACTTGCACCACACAAAGCCGTTAGGCCATATAACACATAGATTAGGTTCATTTATTTTCCTTTGTATCGATCATCGAATTTCTTATCTGTAGCAGACAGAAACATAATACAGCACCCAAGGTGGTGTAGATGACTAAGGCCAGACTCTGGATCGACGTCTTCACCACGGTTGAAGGCTGCAAGATGGCGATAGGCACTTGCAACCAGCCGTGAATAATCAATTCCGTTCCGCCAATTATGAGCAGCATACTTACTGGCGCCAAAGCCAAGAACATTTGCAACACCTTCCAAGAAGTTTGAGTCGAGCAAGTCCATGCGAGGCTTACCGGAATCAAACTTAGTACCAATAGAAGGATCGAACTTAGGCTGGACAAACTTAGCATCTTTATAATCTTTTAGATCAACTTCTGAAATCATAGATAGCGCGCCTTTAGAAACTTTAGGGAGACAGGCATAGCTTCAAACTGACCGTCTTGAACATCGTGAAGCATGATGATACCACGGAAGTGTTTATTGCCTTGAGGACCAAGATAATCTTCGTCGTGTTCGTAGCAACTACCGGCAATAATACTAGTAAGCATTGAACCATCCGCTCGACTACCGGTATGGATTTGCAAGCCTTGCTGATGTCCAGCTACACAACTCATGTTAGTCTTACGAAACTGTGCAGCCGCGGTACTTGCCGCTCTCCCGGCAACACCGGTCACAAAGTAATGACTGTATGCTACACCATCTAGAATAACTACTTCTAGGAATGGATAAACAGTCCAGCCAAATTCTTCATATCCCAGATCACTAGTGGAGAGAACACCCTCTAACTTAGCATCATTATTCACTGCACGAGTAATGCGATATTCATGATTACCTAGAGTTAGATGTTGCTCAGGCCAATACATCTTATGCTTTGCCTGTGCTTGCCGTTCATTGTAGCTGATGAGAGGCTCCATAAGAGCCGCCATAGCCTTCTTAGTGGCAATTACATCCTTTAGATAGCGCTTACCTTCAAAGGACTTACGACCAACATCGTAAGATGATAGGCTCGGCATATCTGCAAAATCACCGCCAATAATAATCTTGTCTGGTCGTTTAGCTACGATGTAGTTTCCGATTGCTGTTAGAAATGATGTATCATCTCCATCCCGAATTTGAGTATCGGGCAGATAAAGGTGTTTCAATTTAATGTCTTATTCATAGTTGGTTGGAAAGAAGCAATGTCCTCACCAAGTTGTTTAAAGGGCAACATATCCTGTTCGACCATGTAAGCTAGTCCACATTCAATGATGAAGTCGAGTTCTTCTTCACTGACTTCGCCTTCAAAGACGACTTTGCCTTCGGCTGTTTCGAGAGTCTTGTTGATTTTCGTTTTGTTTTCTCCTTAGCGCTCTTAATGTCATGACAACCAGTACAGAGCACTTGGAGATTGTCTTTGTCACAAAAGAGGCGAGTAATGTAGGTGTTCCAATCTATAAATCCTTGTCCCGGGTCAACGACAGGAATGATGTGATCAACTTGTACTTCTTTTTGAGGCCAATCCTTTTTGCATTTCGCACATGCATAATGCTGCGCAAGTCGCTTTGTTTTCGGATTGATCTTTTTAGTTGTCTTAGCGTCGTTAAGGGTTTCATACTTGGCAGGAAAACGTCGAGTTCCCTGTCGTAACACCGCTATGATAAAAGCTTTTAGTCTTGCTTCAGTCCAAGTCAATCTGGTAACTCTCGATACTGACGTTCGCCACAAAGTTTACAGTCATAGATTTCTTCACACCAGTCGCCATTATCTCGATCATCTACATATTCCCACTCATGTTTACATTGATCTTGATATTTTACCCAAGGCTTTGGTTTGTTTAATTTATATTTGGTGGGGTCCATTCGTCATTTTCTTTCCTTAATAAGTGTAGCAGCTTGGCATTGCGATGCATAATACTAGTAGCAATTGATCTATACATATTATCAGGAGCCTGTGATAGATAAATATCTTCTACATATTCATACATCTCTTGTTCTTCTGTCATTCCATTAAGAGGTTCAATGAGACGTTCAATGAATTTAGGAACTTGGTGTCTCACCTTGCCATCAAAGCTAGGAATGTTGTCTGCACCATCACCTGCAATTAGCTGACCATAGAACTTTCGTAGTCCTTCAAAAGGACTTATAAAGCGGGTAACTCCAGTAACAAAGTTAAAGTGCCATCCAGGGACTTGGAGTAAATCTTTGTCGATTGAGCAGATGATTGAACGGTCATTGAAACTACGTTGCTCGATACAAAGCTCGTCATCAGCTTCCCACCCACAAACAACTCTACCGTGGTGATACCGGACAATGTGTTCACGGATTGCATCCAAGTGAATAGGCTTGGGCTTGTTAAGTCTGTTGCCTTTATACTCGGGATAAAGTTTGTAGCGGAAGTTGTCATCACCACTGAGGAAGCATTTATAGTCTTTCGCTTCGGTTTCGTGGACAATTCTGCGGATGAGTTCATCTGTTCTAAGTTCTGCTATTTCTACTGGAACATCTTGTGTGGTAAAGCCAACACGATAACAGACGATGTCCGCGTCAATGAGCGCAACATCTTTCATTTAGCTGAGTTGAGATACTGATGTAAGAAGGTTGCGAAACCATCTACAAAAACTTCATCGTGTTCTGTAGAGGGTTTGCCCATACTGAAAAGGATTGTGTGGACCAATTCGTGACAGAAGGTTTGCTCTTTGATTTGCTTTGCTAGGTCCGACAATAGTTGAACCTTTGCTTCTTGTGAGAATGTGGCTCCCATAGCTCCCATTAAAGGGGTAGTCTGCTCCACTGTCCAGACCGTTCCACCTAGTTGATAGCTTTTTGGAATCTTCAATCTGGCACATCGTCCGACATATCGGCTAGAGCTGTCTCCGGAACCTTGCCGAGAACCCAGTCTACAAACTCTTGTGCTTGCTTAAGAATTAGGTCTGTGCTTGGGGGAACCTTAGCACCCACTGTTAGAAGGTCTACAGCAGCCTTTAGAGCGCTTTGCTTGATGATGTATACCTGTGTTACAGCGCGGTCATCTGCCCACGCTGTAGAGCCGCTCTTACCGGCTGGGGTTGCTGCCGGAGTAGATGCGCCTCCAGGTGCGGCTGCGACAGCTTCTGTCCAGTCCCAATAGGTAGTCTTTTCATTCTTCTCTGATGTAATGGTGAAGGTGTCATCCATCTTAGCTTCTACAAGCGACTGATAAACCTGTTCAGGCTTACCAAAGCTCATCAGCTTTTTGCTTTCAATCTTACCTGTGTCTAGTCGCTTGTAGGTCAGCTCTAGTTGAATGTAGGGGGTCTTAGGACCTTGTCGAGTAGTCTTCTCAGACTTAATTACACTAATATTAAATCGCACGTTATTTCCTTTTATTTGAATACATACTTATTATTTTACAGGAGTATGCGTTTCCTGTCAAGCATTGTTACGCTTTTTCCATATCTTTCATATTCATACCCCACTTGACTTCACACGTCAACGGTGTCTTCCAATCATAATTAAACAGCTTCTTAATGTTAGCCGGTAGGTCTCGGAATACCTCAAGGAAAAGTGTTGAGACCAACTGGAGGTATTCCTTCGGCGCATCGACAACTATGCTGTCGTGTACACTTGACACTAGGAGAATAATTTTCTCCAAGCCAAGCTTCTTCAGCCGATTGAAGAACGAAATACGGGCAATCGACATAACATCCGCTGCCGTCCCCTGCACTGGGTAGTTCGTAAATATTGTCCACGGTAGTTTCAGTTGTCCTTTCCAGTCGGTGGTCATAGAGATATTCCAAAACCGCCCTAATGGTCCGTGAATGGTTTCTCCTGCGACGACTTTCTCTGCGAGGCTTTTGTGCCATGCATCGAGGCCGTAGTATTTCTGGTAAAACTTCTGATTAACGTCATCCCAATATTTGGGAGAGCTACTAACATGCATAAACTCAGGGTCATTAGCAAAAGCAAAACCACTCCCACGAAAGATAGTGCGGAAGAGATATATTTTGGAAATGAGGCGAGACGGGAGGTTGAATGCCAGTTGGTTCTTGCTATGTGTGTCTTCCTTGTTGAGAATTTCGTTTAGGGCAACTGTATCACCACTAAGCTCAGTTGCTACACGCCATTCTAGTTGACTTGCATCACACTGTATTAACATTCGCCTGTGTTTCGATCCATACATGTGCTCCGCAACTTAATGGCTTTTCAGGAGAATATACAAGTTTACTTGGCCCATCAATTGAAACTTCATGGGCATATGTAGTTGTCTTATAATTCTTAACAGTTAAGACAGGATTGCAAACGCCATTCTTTTTATTAGCTTTAATGACGTGTTGATTTACATGGATAATTGTTTTCATTTCTTTAACTGGCCTAGAGCGTAGTAAAGCATTTCGTTATATTGAGAGGGGAAGCCAGCCTTCAGTTGCTTCCATAACTCCTGTGCTCCAAACTCTTTAATGGCTTCTGCAAGGTCTAATACCGAAAGTTCTAGGTCGTCCTCAAGCATAGAATTCCTCGACTTTATAAAACCACTCAGATTCATGGGTACCGTTTAAAGCAATCTTATCTTCAGAAACATCAAATTCTTCATTGTCCGTAAGAAACTGAATAATGTGATTTTGTTTTTCATTCCACATACTCATACCATTTACATACACATAAAACTTCCTTGAAACTTTCTTCTCTACCCGTGCTCCTGTGTTAATAACGGGGTAGAGACGCCCAGGAACGGGCTTAGGAGGAATTGTTTTAATAGGTGGAGGGGCAGGTGCCCACTCTGGTTCTACAGGCTCTGGTGGCTCGTTAAAGGGATTGAAATATGTGCCAGAATAATACGAATTAATTCCTGGATTAATTGAAATCTTAGGTCCTGTCCAGGTGCCCGGGGTAAACGTTACTGTAGTTGGTCCTTGCCCACCAATTGCCTGAACAGGAGCCGGTGCAGGCTCTTCTGCGTCAGCCCATGAAATTCCATCATGGACTGCATTAACAATCTTATTCTTTGCTTTTACAGGTGGGGTTGGCTTGCCAATATTATCTAGTGGATAGGCCCAATTCTTAATCTTTGCCATTAGTTTTTTAATCAAAGCGGGTAATGAAAATATCTAGGCAGTCGCCTGAAAAGTTTTGTAGGTTGGGCTGTGAGGAACTTAAACGTCCTGTCTGTGCAACAACCTGGTTAAACTGTCCATGAATCTTGCCTTCCGGCCAGTTCATTTCTTTAGCTTTTTTAGGAAGTCCTTTGTAGTACGTGCTGTCCAGCTTTTGAAGTTCTGCCAGCTTAAGGAGAGGGCCGACATACTTCTTTGCAGCCGGTCCTTTAAGTTTTTGTAGAGTTGCTTCATCTGTTGCATAATAGCCTTCTTTCTTTAGTTCTGAATTCTTCAGAGGTTCGACAAGTCGCGGTAAAACCGTTTCGCGTATAACATTCTTGAACTTAGGTTGTCCAACTTTGGCACCGGACTTAAAGAATCCAATGTGTTCCTTGTCTTCGGAGTAAATGGACCCTCCATACAACCATGCTGAGAGTTGGTCACCCGATCCAAAATTGATAGCCAATTCAGGGTAGACATGGTGTAGTTGCTCTTGAATAGCGGCAATTTCTTTTCCAATGTTGATAGACCTTTCTTCGCACAACGGCTTGTCATACACCAGTCCATTCCATTCCATCTCTTCCAGCACCAGGAGGTCTTGGCACATAAGCTTAAACAGTTTGTACAGCTTAGGTTGTGCTTTGAATTGTTCTAGTTGTTTGAGATATATCTGATAAGTGAGGGAAACATCTTGACAACAGTAGGTCGAGAGTATGTCCTGGGGTATGGCATCAGTGTCAATTTTTATGTTGCTGCAAGTATGTGTATGCTCTCTCCACCCAGTCTGGTCGTTCAAGATGTCCCAAAGATGCATTACATGCTCGACATAACATATCTCTAACTCTTCCTGTTGTGTGATCGTGATCGATGCATAAGGGAGATTCAAGTTTTCCACAAATAGCGCAGTTTGTTTTAGCCATGAGATAATCATACTCAATATCTGTGAGTCTGTATTTCCGGCGTTTTTCTGCTCGATGTGCTCTAGCCTTTGTGTCAGGATTTGTTCGTAACTTCTCAGCTCGGCGGAGTTCAATAAGTCTTTGCTGCTCTGGATTAGCCATTCTCCATGCTCGCTTTTCAGCAGCTCTAGAAGGTCTTGTTTTGTTATGTCGTTTATTGTAGCAAGATTTGCATAACTGTTTAGCATAGTCTCCAACCTCTTTGCAATCGAGACATGGCAACTGCAGTTTCTCTCCCAAAATTCCTCCTTAATTAAATCAATCTTATGACCTAAACCATACTTAACTGCTGCCTCTTCGAGAGAGGGATAACGTTGCTTCTGGCCTGATAGAAGGAACTCTGCAACTTGGCAGCACCAGATTTTGTTGGGTAGTTTGAAGCCCACCCGACGATACCAATGAAGATCAAATTTCGCATTAAAGAAAACATATAAGTCCCATACATCTGGGTTGCAATAATTCTGAATTGACGAATCTAAAGTAAAGTCACACCAAGCATCTTCATCATTATCTTTAAGGCCTAAGCAAACAGCTTTATTAGTTTGATCGAATGGATTGCCCTTGTTACTTGTGGTTACTTCAAAGTCACTTGTGAGAACGTTCATAGTCCTTTCTAGCGTCTACAGCTACAGAAAAATCAGGGCCAGTGTAGAGCTGTTTAAATTTTCCAAGTTCTCTACAAAATGCCTGCCAGGTATCTGTAACTAAGCCCTTGGCTTGTACTCTTCTAACACCCGTAATACCTGTTGTGTTTTGCTTTAGAACACGTCTATTGTTCTGCTGTTCTTCTCTAGTTGACCATTTTACATTACCAGCACAGTAGTGTCCGTTGTTATCAATTCTGTCTAAAGAATAGCCCTTCGGTTTTGGACCTATTTCTTTGTAGAAATCATCAAAGGAACTAAACAAAACTTGGATGCCACGTCCTCCCCAGTCTTTATAACGTGAATGTTTTGGGTTATTACATCTTTGTTTTGCGTCAGCAAATGCTTGCCGTTCACTTTTTAAAGTCATTATATCTTGCCCTTAGTGCATCAATTAATACCTCATGTTTTGAATGGCGAAGATTTGGATCAGTTACTCCTGCATCACCAGCCAACTTATTCTTGCTAATGTTTAGAAAGCGAACGTTTTCCCAACCAGAATCGACAATCTTACCAATGCCTAGAATCCAATCGGCCTCAGCCTGCTTACTAGTTTTAGCATTAGCTACATGTCCCATTGTCAACCAACGTACATTTTCCCCTGTACCATCCGCTTGACAGATACCAATCACTGGGCCATAGGTCTTTGCCAGCTCACGCGCCCATTGATAAATGTCACCAAGCATCAGATCATCCCGATCTGCAGCAAATCCCGTTACCTTATCAATGACGTCAATAATAATTAGTGACGGTTGATATTTCTTACAAAGGCGTTCAATCTCTTTCTTGTGATAAACAACCCCTTTAGGAATGAGAATTTTATTCTTTAATTTCTCATCATACTTCTGACCTAGTGTTGTAGTATTCTTTAGAAGGTCTTCAGATGTTGCGTTGAGTGCAGCTTGGTATACGCGGCTCTTAACTTTCTCTGAAACTTCTTCATTGTTAATCCACAATACGGGACCTGAGCATTGCTCGGCCATGTAGGAGATTTCTGAGGCCAAGAACGTTGTTTTCCCCGTTTCTGGTCTTGCGAAGACGAATCCAAAATCACCTTTTCGCAAAGAGCCAAGGCTTCTGTTAAGAGCGTTGAGTCTCCAACGGAGTCCGGGTGTTCTGTATGTAGCATTTAAAAGTTCCTCTAGGGAATCGGAAACAAGAGCTTCCTCGGGTTCCGAAGTTGCCTCTGGCAACGAGAGTTTATCTAACAGGGATTGAATTGTCTCAAAGGGCTTCTTACGTTCTGCCACTTCGTAGCTTGCAATTGAAAGCTCACGAAGGAGACGTGCCCTATGTAGAGACGTAATAAGAACTGCTACAGTTTCGGCTACAGGCTCGTATGCTGCTAGCTCTGAAAAGAGAGTCTTATAGAAGTCCGCATCCCGCGGACGCCCTGCAAAGAAAAGGTTTGCAAGGTCTTGTACTGCTAAGTTTTGTTTCTTGTCGTTTGTTTTATGAAATGAATCAAGGGTTCGATAGAGGAGTTGTAAATCCTCCGGAAAATCTTTTGCTACTAGCTTGTCATTATATGTTTCCCAACATTCATAGTTTAGAAATAGCTTTAGGATTGAGAGTTCAGCTTGCGAAGTGCATCCTCCATTAGAATGGGTGTATAGTTGATTTGCTCCATACTTACACAGAGATACCGAGGGTCAGGTTTACCATCAAGCATAACACTATTGGCATGGCAATGGCCATGAATGTTAGCTCTCCATCGCTCCATTTGCATGGTGTGAACAGGTATGTGAGAGAGGATGATCTTTTGTCCACCGAGAACATGATAGGCTCTTATGTCACGGAAATAAGGAGTATAATCATTTAGCTGAAAAATGTCATGATTACCGCGAATAAGCACTAGATCACCATTAAGGCGGCCCACAGTTGGGAGGGCCCTTCGATTAATGACAACATCCCCAAGGAGATAGACTTTATCCTTTGGCTTAACTGTTTCATTCCAGTTCTTAACGAGAGCCTCATCCATCTCCTCCGGAGTGTCCCAAGGTCTTAGTTTTGTTCCATCACTACGGAGGAACTTACACATTCCCCAATGCCCAAAATGGGGATCAGATGCTAGAAATACTGAAGGCATTTAGAACTCCAGCAAGCTGCTCTCTCATCCAACCACGATTTGGTGATGGCATGTCCCCTTCGTCTTTTAGAAGATAGCGGCAGGTCTTCGCCACACCAATCTCACGGAGCAACCGCTTCGCTGTTTGCTCACCAATTTCTCCGGCCTTAAAGCCGGCAATAATACCTGCAACGTTATTAAGCATGTTGTTCCTTACATGGATTGATGACTTTACGTGTTTTAGCTGGAACACTTCCCTCAGTTAACCACGCAGGGATTACACCATCGTTTTCTTTATACGATAATTTCCAGTTAACTAAAGCAACTGGATTAGCAGTAGAAAAATCCAATATATTCATATCTAAATTATTTTTTATCTTATAATAATACATATATTTATTATAATAGTCTT
>OFQV01000068.1_pt1 | contig 35320 bp, 44 predicted proteins | sample 1542971 | NCBI WGS metagenome assembly OFQV01 (sample SAMN07774229, study PRJEB24372) | wastewater metagenome | isolation source: WWTP Cannobio (Effluent) | place: Italy: Cannobio | collected 2016-01
GGAGTATTGACAGGTGGCGCAATGGGGGCCAGTGCCCAAGTGTTGAGCCATCGCAAAGTGCCCGAGGTAGGCCCGCTATCGCGCGCTGTAAACGTGGATGGTGGCGCAGCAGTACCACAAGAGCCTGCACAACCACTACCACCCGTAGCCATGTCGCCAGAGCAGGAGCAAACGCTACTGGCGCTTGCCAATTGGCGCAACAAGGCATTGACCGACAAGGCCAATGGCACGAAGGACGTAAAGACCACGGCAGAAGACGGAACGCCGGTCACGATCCCCGGCAAGCAGCCGGAATTCCTGACCCCTGCCGAGAAGGAAGAACAAGCCTTCTTAGCTGAGAACGGCGGCGATGTGCAGGCACTTGCGCGGGCTTACCCCGGCGTGCTGGCCGTGCCCGAAGTGGCAGAGTTGCCAGCACAAGCCCCGATTGCGGCGACACAGCAGGCAATTGACGTACCGCCAGAAACCCCCGGCCAAGTGGCAGAGTTGCCACCTGTAGCGCCTGCCGTTTTGGGGCAGCCAAGTGCCGAGGCATTCGCAGCGCGGGAGCAAGACCGCCCAGCCGAGCCTACAGGGGAGGTGTTGCCAGGGGACATTCTCACGCCAAGAGGAAACCCGTTCAAGAACATGGCAGCAGCCATGACGGCGCAAAAGCGTGCCGGTGATACCCATGAAATCGTGCGCGTGGCCGGTGGGCTGGTCGTGCGCCAGAAAGCACAAAGCGATGGCACAAGTGTTCAAACTGCCGGATTGGATCGACCAGCCGCTACGGGACAAGATAGTGAGCCCGCAGGAAGCGCTATCGCTCCAGTGGTTGAGCCAGCAAGCGGACAAGCAGGGGCTATTCAAGATAACCCCGGACTTGCAGGAGGCGGCGGACAGGCTTTGGCTGTACCACTGGCCGGTACAAGCTCGCCTGCAGTAGCGCCTACTGGGAACTCTGCCAGGCCGCAAAAACTTCCTGTGCAATTGGCTGGGGCCAAGCCACGGTACAACTACGGGGCAAAACAGTTTTTTCTGAACTTCGCCAGCGACATTGATCGTGCAGCCTACATTACGGCGCAGGGCAAGGCTTCATCGCGCGATGCTGACTATCTTGCATTTGTGACCCAATCCACAGGGATGACAGACGAGCAGGTTCGGGCGCATGGCGTTGCAGTACGCGAGTCAATCAAAGCGCAGGCTAAAGACGCCACCCCTGGTACGTTGGATGTGGCCGAGGTTTCGCGGGCGAGTGGCAAAGTTGCCAGTGAAACCACCACAAAAACTACTGAAACCACACTAAACGTACCAGATAGTGAAAGTACGCTTGCACAAGCGCCATCCGAAAACCCCGAGTGGACGCGCATGCCCCACGCCGAGCGCTTGGCGCTGACGACCCGAACCGGCATGAGCAAGCTGGTTGCCGACAAGATCGCGCGCACACCATGGGCTGACATTACGCTAAAGACCCGCACACGCATTGAGGCGGCAATGGCAGCACCCGTTAGCGATATGCAAACCGCAGACGCGCCAGTGGCACCCAAGCCAGCCAAGGCGAAAAAGCAGGATAAGACACGGGCGGCACGGCTTGCCGCCTACGACAAGAACCCGCTGATTACGTTCATTGCAGCGCATGGCCTGTACCATGACAAAGACCAGCCCGGAAGCCTCAAATCTGAGTTTTCACCAGACAAGGAAATCATGGTGCCCGGTTATGGGCCGGTATTCCGCAAGATGGGCAAGCGCCTGGACGCACTGGTGCAAAACGCCATTGAGGACGGCTACCTTCCAAAAGACGGCACCGAGCAGCAGCTATACAGCCTGATCCAGCGTGCGGTTGGCGGTGAGAAAATCACACCCCAGTATGCAGAGGGCGTGGCCGAGAGTGAGGCGCAGGCACAAATGGACGCCCGCGCAGAGCTTGAACAAGAGCAGTATGGCGCTGACAATAGCGAACCGGCAACGGCTGACGAGATTGAAGCGGCACTAGATGCCGAAATGGAAGCATCCGACGCGGCGTTTTTTGCTGTTGATGATTCCGATATTCCATGGGATGCCCCCGGCAATTCCAGCACCGAAGCATTTTTACGCGCCATGGGCGCAACCGAACAGGAGATACGCGATGGCCTTGCCCAAGAACAAAACGGACAGAGCAGCAGCAATCAAGCTGGCGCTGGCACTCAAGAAGCTATCACCGGAGCAGCGCAAGCAGGTAATGGTGGACGGAGCCCGCAGGCGGGGGATTCAGTCGCGGCACGACCCGGTGGAAGTGACAGCGAAGGACTGACCGCACCCACGCGGGATGATGTGCTGGCGCAGCAAGATCGCGCCGACAAAGCCGACAAAGCCGCCAAGGCCGAGAAGGCACAGAAAGCAGCCCAAGACCTGAAAGACAAACAGGAGCGCGAACGCAAGGACATTGCCAAGGCATCCGAAGCCGCTGCAGACACGTTCACGCTGGGGGGCGATCCAATGGAGAACCTGACCGGGCAGCAGGATGTATTCGGCCAACCCGACAAGCCAGCAGCCAGCAAAAATACCATCTTCACCGAGGATGCCGCAGAGAAGGCACGGGCACGCTTGAAAGCCAAGCTGCGCAACCTGAATAGTGGCCTTGACCCTGAAATGATGCTGGATGGCATCACGCTGGCCGGTTATCACATCGAGAAGGGCGCACGCACCTTTGCAGCCTACGCCAAGGCCATGCTGGCCGACTTGGGCGATGGTGCGAAGCCGTACCTCAAGAGTTGGTATTTGGCAGCGAAGTTTGACCCGCGAACTGCAACATTTGACGGAATGGACAGCGCGGCCAGTGTGGAAAGTGCGGAGATTGATGTACCGGCAGAGAGCGCAGAGAAGGCGACAACAACCACACAAGAAACACCGGCCATCGTGGAGCACGTTACCGGCAATGGCAAGACCCTGCGCGGCGTGGTGCGTACCGACCTGAGTTTGGCCGAGGCCAAAGCGATCGACAAATTCACGTTCAAGAAGGACGGCGGGTTTTTCATCCGTGAGGAGCACTTGGACGCGCTCAATGCCGCGCACCCGGAAAGTGGCAATATTGCCAGTGGAAACCCAACGCTTGAAACCACCGAGGGGCGGCACGTTGTTGCGAAGCTGGTGGCGGATCACCTTATCGGCGGCAACAAGTTTGCGACCATCATTGAGGCGCGCAAGTTCATTGCCGACAAGACTGGCACCAAAATTGAGCCGGGAACTGATGCTGCCAAGCGCGCAGACGAGGCGATTGAATTGGGGGTTGTCATTGCATCCCGTGAAATCGTCTACGCGGCACGCAAGCAAGGCCATTCTGATGATGTGATCTTTAAGCGGCTGGTGAGCCTGTACGAAGCGCAACCATCCCTAAACGTGCGCGATTCGGTTAGCCTGCGCAATCAAGCGTACAGCACGCCGGTGCCGCTGGCGTTCGTTGCCAGTCGGCTTGCGCGCATCACATCGGACAAGAAGGTGGGAGAGCCCACGGCGGGTAACGGCGCTCTGATGATGGAGGCAGACCCAAAGAATGCCACGGTCAATGAAATTCAGGATGACCGGCTGGAGGCTTTGCGCTCGCAAGGCTTTGCACCAACGCAGAATGATGCGGCGGCGATGGCGTTCAAGCCGAAGTCCCTGCAATCAATGGCGATGAATCCCCCATTTGGCCCCGTGAACGGGAAGAAATGGACGTTTGGCGACTTCACAACGGGCGAGATTGACCACGCCATTGTGATGAATTCGCTTGAAGCACTGAAAGACGATGGCGATGCGGTGCTGATTATTGGCGGTACGCTGGCGATTGAAGATGAGGCGCGTAAGGACGCCTACCGTGGCAAGGCGAAGCGCGAATTCTTCTACAACCTGTACGGTCAATACAATGTGGTCGATCACTTCACAGTCAGCGGCGATCTATACAAGAAGCAAGGGGCCGCTTACCCTGTGGATGTACTGGTTATTCGTGGCCGTGGCAAAAGTGCGCGCGGGTTGCCTGCCGCACAACTACCCCAGTTAGTAAACACCTGGGATGAACTCAAGGGGAAATTAAATGAGACTGATAGCTTGGGCGCCCAAGGGGCAGGAAATTCTGGCGGCGGTGGAAGTTCCAACGGGGGAGATTCTGACCAAGGAGGGTTATCTGGATCTTCTACAGGGCCGAGTGGAAGACATGTCGCAGGGGGCGGATCAGACGGACTTGCAGCAGGTGTCGGACTTACTGATGGAAGCGGGGTTATTGTCGATTCCGCTGGATCAACAGCGGCCAGTGGGGCGGCAGATCATTCAGGACAACGAGGAAATGATGCTGGAGCTAAGACGGCTGGGGATACCGGGGGAGTTACCACTACGGGCGGTAATCAGCAACAAGGAAGCACAGAAGGCAATCGCCCAAACAAACCTGCTGGGGTGGACGCTGGAAATCGTAAACGGGTTGATCCACAGGGAATAGCCGAGGCCGCAGCAAGCGGCAAGCTGCAAGTCAGTTACGCGAATTTTTCGGGCAATCGCTCGGTCAATACGCTGGTGGCGACAAACCACCTTTCGGCCATTGCCAACGCCTTCAAGAACCTGCAAAAGCGCGTGGGCGACATTGACAGTTTCGTGATGGCCGAGTTGCAGTACGAGCCCGAGCAGTTCGCAAAATCGTTTTCTGCCGAGCAGGTAGAGGCGCTGGCGCTGGCAATCGACAACATCGGCCAGGGTAAAGGCTTCATCATTGGCGACCAAACCGGCATCGGCAAGGGCCGCGTGGTGGCCGCGATGATCCGCTACGCCAAGTTGAACGGCAAAACCCCCGTATTCGTCACGCAAATGCCCGACCTTTACGGCGACATGATGCGCGACCTGAACGACATTGGCATGGCTGGCACGCGCCCGCTGATGACAAACAACAATGCATCGGTGCCGCTGGATTCCGAGGCGCTGAAATGGTTTGGCGAGAAGCAAGGGATTCAGACCCGCATTACTGAATTGCTGGATGCAATGGAGGATGTTGCAATTGCCGACCTGGGCGAAAAAGCGACAAGCATGGAGCCAGCAGACCGCAACAAGGCCATTGCCACAGCCGTAAAAACATCAACAAACCCCGAACTGGTTTCGCTGCGCGCCGAAATCAAGGAACTCAAAGAGAGCATGCCCGAGCGCAGGGGTAAGTTTCTGGACACGCCCGCCATTGATTCGCATGAAAGAACCCTGCAAAAGATGGTGAGTGATGGCTCCATTGGCGACCATGACGTAATTTTCACCACCTACAACCAGATGGCCGCATTGGATTCTGGCAAGCCGAAGAAGGACAAGGAAACAGGGGAAAGGACTGCATCAAAACCGGCAGAATTTGGCTACAGAAACACCTTTTTGGAGCGCTTCGTTAACTCCGATTCGATGCTGATTCTTGACGAATCGCACAATGCTGGCGAACGAGGCGATGGCCGATTCCCCAAGGTGGGGGATGTGGTGCGGCGGCTTATCAGCCAGTCGGGCGGGGTGTTCTATTCGTCGGCCACGTTCGCTAAGAACACGGCAGTCATGGATGTTTACAGCAAAACCGACTTGGGCAGTGCGTTTTCAAATCCCGAAGATTTGGTGAACGCCATAAACAGCGTGCCTATGCAGCAGATCACATCGGCCATGCTGGTGGAGGCTGGGCAGTACCTGCGCCGTGAACGCTCTTTTGAGGGCATTGAATACAAGACCGAATCGGTAGAGGTAGACCAGCAGGCGGCAGAGGACGTATCGACGGCTATGCGGCTTGTGGTGGCCTTCGATAGCGCGAAGAAAGAGGCCATTGCCGAGATTCAAAACGAGCTTGACCAAGAAGGCGCTGTAATGGCGGCGGTGAATGGCGGCGGATCATTGGCATCCGTCGATTCGCTGAATTTCACTTCCGTCATGCATAACGTGGTCAACACCTTCTTGCTGGCGCTAAAGGCGGATGCAGCGGCCAATTCGGCCATTTCCGCAATCCGCGCAGGGGAGAAGCCGATCATTACCGTTGCGAACACCATGGAAATGTTCATCACGGAATTTGCAAAGGAGTCCGGGCTCGGTATTGGCGATACCCTCAATGCAACCTTTGGCGATGTGCTTAAACGGTATTTGGAAAAGACCAGAAAAGCCAAGATTACAAGCCCTGGGGGACAAAGTGAAGTTGTCACGCTGACAGACGATCAACTTGGCTCTGATGGCGTAGAAGCCTACGAGGCGGCACTAGAACACATTGAAAGCATGGATTTGAATATCCCGCTTTCACCCATCGACCATATCAAGCAAAAGATAGAGGAAGCCGGTTTCAGCATTGGCGAAATCACAGGACGGCAGACGGTGGTGGTGAATGGAATTCTGCGCAACCGCAACAAGGCCGAGTTGAATACGGCGGGCAAGAAAAACACCATTGCCAACTTCAACGGTGGCGAGCTTGACGCGCTCATCATCAACCGTTCGGGCTCCACTGGTTTGTCTATGCACGCATCCGAGACATTCGCAGACAAGCGCCGCCGAGTGATGATTGTGGCGCAGGCCGAGCTTGACATTAACAACCACATGCAAATGCTGGGGCGCATCAACCGCACCGGGCAGGTCACAGAAGGCCCATTTGACAGCGACACGCCCGAGCGCCGGGGCAGTCTTGCCATGCGCCAACGTAACGCAATGCAGAACGCACGGCGCATCAACGCATTGAGCGCACGCACCGGCAAGGTACAGGGCGGCATTGCAAGCCCTGCGCGTACTGCCATGGGGGCCAAGCAGGCCAATGCAGCGTTGAAGCTGGCGCAGCAGGGCCATGCGATACCAGAACCAACGGATGACGGTGGCAAGGGCCGGACTTACGGCGGGAAGCCAGCCGCCTACGGATTGCCACGGTATGCGCAGATGACGGCCAATGTGCCAATTGAATTGCGCCCAGCCGCAGTGCTATCGAACAAGATGGCGGGCTTGAACGCCAATACAACCGCTGGACGCAAGAGCGCAGTAGAAGATAAAAGCGCCCTGGACTTCATGAACAAGTACGGCGACCGGGTTGCCGCTGAAATGGTGGGCGGGAATATCGTACTGAATGAAAAGCTGGGATTCCCCATTAAGCTCGATGAACACGGCGCACCATTCGTGCAAGGGGCTATCTCCCGAGTGACCGGGCGCATTGGTTTGCTGCCACTGGCCGAGCAGGCTGACCTTTACAGCCAGTTGGCCGCCGAGTATGGCGATTTGATGGCGCAATTGGATGCGCTTGGGCAGAACGACCTAGAGGCGAAAACGTACCCATTGGATGCTGAAACAGTAGAGAAAAAGGTACTCCAAAAAGCTGACGCAGGCACGGCCAGCCCGTTCACATCCGCAGTAACGGCAGAGAAGGTCAACATTCGCAAGCTGGGCAAGCCATACCCGAAAGCCAAAGTACAGGAGCTGGTCAAGGAGGCATTGGGCGGCGTGGAGGCCATGGAGGCACGGCGAAAAATACTGTCTGACGTTACGACGCAGATCAATGCCGAAGTGGTTGCGCTCCAAGGCGTAATGAATAGCGCCACTGCAAGCGAACGGATAACCATTCAGAAGCACATTGACTCGCTCAATTCGGCAAGCACGCGCTTTCGCCAATCGCTACCGGCCATTGGCTTGTCGGTGGTGCTGAAAACGGATGCCGGGAATATGTACGGCATTGTGACCGGCATCGACAAGAAGGGCAAAGCAAAATCAGCCGGTGCATTGAGCGCATGGAAGATCAGAATTGCCGTGGTGGACGGTGCGCGAAGCATGACGCTGCCACTCACACAGCTTTATGTGGACGAAACCGCTGTGATTCCGCCAAATGGCATTGTGATGAAGCAGGCCAGCGACATGACCATACCAAACGCCGAGCGCAACGGGTTTGAAACGGTACCAGTGCTGGAGGCATTTGACCGTGGACAGACGGACGCCAGGGAAAACCGCATCATCATTACCGGCAACATTTTGCGCGGTTACGGCGTGCTGCGCGGCAGGCTGCTGAACTACACCGACAACAAGGGCGGCATTCAGCAGGGCATTTTGATGCCCGCAGACTTCGACATTGATTCGGTTGCCGCACGGTTCACGCCAACACTGAAATCGGAAGATGAAGTGATTGGGCTTATTGACAAGGGCGGGGTGGTGATTGACAAGGGCACCACAGGGGAAACTCTGCGTATCCAGAAGTCGGGCAGCGTGTACATCGTAGAGGTTGCAAAAACAGGAACGGGCAAGAAGCTGGCAAAAAATGCCGAGGGCTTGAACTTCGTTTCTTCTGGCAACAAGATGCGGGTTCGCATTTGGGATAGCGCCGATTTACGCGCGTTCCTCAAAGACACGGTTAAGCCAGAAGGCATTAGCCTGATTCCCAACGCTGCAAGTACCAAGCTGATGGAAGGCGGCGACTCCGCAGCCTACAGCCGGTCAATCGCCAGGACAAGCGGCCAGCCTGCCGAGCGCGTGCAGTCCACGGTGAACATGATTGTTTCGCGCTGGGTGAACGCGCCAAAAGTGGTGGTTGTGCAAAATCTCGATGACCCGCGTGTGCCCGATGCCGTGCGCAAGGATGAAAAGGCGTTCACGAAAACCGCTGCCCAGCAAACGAACTCGACCAACAACGCCGGTTCAATTGACGGGTTTATTGACAGGGAAACAGGTACGATATTTTTGGTTGCCGACAAGCTGGCCGGTGATGCCGATGTGGTGCGCGTGCTGATGCACGAAAGCCTTGGGCACTTCGGGCTGCGTGGCCTGTACGGTACGCAGTTAGGAACTATTCTAGACCGCATGGCCGTGCTGAATGCCGATAAAGTGAAGCATGCAGCAAAACGACTTGAACTTGACTACAACAACCCAGTACAGCGGCGTGTGGCCGCAGAGGAAGTGCTTGCCTATATGGCGCAGAACTCTCCCGAACTTGGCTGGGTCAAGAAGACGGTGGCGGCGATCCGGTCTTGGGCCAGAAATTACATTCCGGGCTTTTCCAACATGCGTATGAGTGATGACGAGTTGATCCGCAACTTCATCATCCCGGCGCGCAACTGGGTTGAAAACGGTGGGCCGGAAGGTGGCGGCGGTGGCAAAGTTGCCACTCGCAAGACGGATTCGACTGGCAACTCTGCCACTCCAGCCATGTACAGCCGCAACCTTGGCGAAGCCTTGACCAGCGGAATCAACAATGTCCGCGATGTGAAACTTGCAGCCGGGTATCAGGTAAGCGACCTCTTTCAAGGCGAGGGACGCTTGGGCTGGTGGCATAAGTCAGTGGGCAGCATGTACCACTTGGCGCACAAGTCCGTGCCATTCAAGCGGGTGTACGACTCCATTCAAAACTTCTTGAACGATGTGAGCTTCTACGCTGCCGAAGCGGCGGATTTGGCGCCCACGATTCTGCCCAAGCTGGACAAGGCCACGGACGCACTGCCCAAGATGACGATTTTCGGCAAGGAAGTGGGGCAATCCCCACTGTCACCCGAAGATACCAAGGCATTGAGCGCCCCCGTGTTTGAAGGCACCTTGGCATGGGGCCGCAATAAGGCCGGCGTAGCGATGCCATCCGAAGACATTGAGGCCGAGCTTGGCGCAACCAGCCTGGACGACAAGGCCAACATGCTGATGCGCGCGGGGCACATTGACCCCAAGGTGTTGCGCATGTGGCAAGGCTTGCCCATGGAGCAGTACGAAGCCATCATCAACGGCAAGTTTGAAAAGCAATTCATGAAACCCGGTGTGGTGTTTACCCCTGCCGAGTTGAAAGAGCATTTCAAGATGACCGACGCCCAGGTGGCGCTATACCAAGAGTTCCGCAAGGCAACGGACAAGAGCATCGACAATCTGGCAATCAGCGAAATGCTGAACTACGCCGGTAAGGATGCGCTGCCGATCCGTGAGCAGGTATTGGAATCGGCCAGCGTGAGCGAGGCGGGGCAAACCCTGCGGGACTACCTTGTGTCGCTGGTGGAGTTGGAGCCCGAGCGCGACGAGGTGCTATCGGCCACGGCGGCCAAGATGCTGGACATTGCCGCGCATGCGCAGGATATGAAGGATCGCGGCTATGCGCCACTGTCACGCTTTGGCACCTACACACTAGAGGCCACGCTAGACACGGGGGAGCGCTATTTCAGCCTGTTTGAGACTGACCGGGAGCGCAACAAGGCCGCGCGCATGCTGGGTGCGGAAGGCGCAACTGGCATTACTTCGGGCACTATGTCGCAGGAAGCCTACAAGCTGCTGAACGGCGTGAGCCCGGAAACGGCGGCACTGTTCGGTGAAATGCTTGGACTCGATAGCCAGGGCAATGAAGCCAAGGATTTGGCCTTCCAAGAGTTCATCAAGCGCGGCACGGCCAATCGCAGCGCCATGAAGCGCTTATTGAAGCGCAAGGGCATTGCCGGTTTCAGCGATGATGCTGGCCGGGTGCTGGCCGGGTTTGTGTATTCCAACGCCCGCAAGACGGCGAGCAACCTGCACACCAAGGAAACATCGCAGGCCGTGAGCGACATTCCGAAGGAACAGGGCGAATTGAAAGACGCTGCGGTGAAGCTGCAGGAGTACGTGAGCAACCCCATGGAAGAAGCCGCGGCATTCCGTGGCCTGCTGTTTGCGCAGTATTTGGGTGGCTCTGTGGCTTCGGCCATGGTCAACGCGACACAGCCATTCACCACGACGTTGCCCTATCTGAGCCAGTTCGGCGGTATCCGCAAGGCTGGTGCGCAAATGCTGGCCGCTGTGCAGGACGCAGCCAAGCACAAGACCGGCGATGTGCGCCTGGACGCGGCATTGAAGAAGGCCGAGGAAGAAGGCATTGTGAGCCCGCAGGAGGTGCATCAACTCATGGCGCAGGCCATGGGGCGTGCTAACCTGAAATCGGGCGACGGCACCACTGTGGGCGATGCGCTGGCAAAGGGTAGTAATGCCTTGTCCAAGCTGTCAATGGCGTGGGGTAAGGTGTTTGGCATAGCCGAACAGTTCAACCGGCGCACGACCTTTATTGCAGCCTACCGCACGGCGGTGGAGCAAGGCATTGCCGATCCGGCGAAGTTTGCCGAGAAGGCCGTGAACGAAACGCAGTTCGTTGCGAACAAAGGAAATAAGCCCCGCTGGGCGCGCGGGGCCGTGGGCTCTGTGCTGTTCACGTTCAAGTCGTACAGTGTGAACTATTTGGAGCTGGTCACTCGCATGGCGACCGCTGGCGAACCCGGATCACCCGAGCGACTGGCCGGCCAAAAGGCGGCAGTGCTGGCAATCGCCATTCTGTTCATGATGGCCGGGGCCGAGGGCTTGCCGTTCGTAGAGGACATTCAGGATGTGATTGACGGCGCCATGCAGAGATTGGGCTACAACTTTTCCAGCAAGCAGCAGATGAAAACCTTTCTGACGCTGGCATTGGGTAAGGACGGCGCTGAATTCGCTATGAGCGGTGTATCTGGCCTGCCGGGTGCGCCGATTGATGTGTCGGGCCGCTTGGGCATGGGCAACCTAATCCCCGGCACCGGCCTATTCCAGAAAAAGACCGACCACACCCGCGACCTGATGGAACTTGCAGGCCCAGGTGGTGACATGGTGAAGCGCGGATTCACTGGCGCCGAGCAAATGCTGGGTGGCAACTTTGCCAGTGGATTGACGACCATTTCACCAAAAGCTGCGCAAAACGTGGCGAAGGCTATCGACATGGCCGATACCGGCATGTACCGCGACGACAAGGGGCGCAAGATCATCGACACCACTACGGGCGAAGCCTTTGCCAAGGCTATCGGATTCCAGCCTCGCAGCGTGAAGAACGTTCAGGAGGCATCCATGGAAGTGCAGAAGGCAAAAAGCCAGTACATTCTTGCCTCCGGTGAAATTCGGGCTGCGATGGCGCAGGCGATTTTCATGGACGACGAAGACATGAAGCAACGCGCCCGTGATTCGATTGCTGCATGGAATGAGAAGAATCCAGATCAGCGCATGACCTTGGACATGCCTGCGGTGCTGCGGAAGGTGCGTGAAATGCGCAAGACAAAAGAGCAGCGCATGGCCGACACAGCACCAAAGGCGATCCGCGCCCAGGTGCGCGACCAACTCAAGGAGGAATTGCACTGATGAACTGGGCTGGACTTTCCGTACTTATCGGCCTCATTGCCATTGCCATTGCTGCCGTGCAGGCGTTATTGCGGTAGCGAACCCCAAGCCGGGTTGATTTCCTGAGTCTTGCCTTTTCAATCGGGGCAAGATTCAGGAGTGCCACATGACAAAAGTCAGCAAGAACATTGATTTTCTAACCGACGACTACGGGAACCTTGTTGGGTCACGAAACCCACGTAGCGCAACATCAAAAGACGCCGAGTTTGCAGACACGCACCTTGCAAGGCTCGCCACCGACACCTCCGGCAACGTCACAGTGCTGGTGGCTGGTGGTGGAGTGCTACGCGCCGACACAGGAACGGAGTTTGGGTACAAATCAGCTTTAGCGGCAAGAGCCAGATCATCAGCGCCAGCGATTGACGCAGCGACAGCATCATCTACAAAACTGAGCGTGGTGGGCGGCGCAAAGGGTGACACCCTAGCGAATATCGAAGTGACGATAACAACCAGCGCCATTGCGTCCCCGGTGACGATCAAAGACGGGAATTTGCCGGATATGGCGATTCTTCCGTCCGGTACTGCGGTGGGGGTCTATTTGGTATCCGTTGGCAAGATTTCGGTCTCTGGCGGGTGGGTAGTCACCATGCCAGCAAACGCAACAGGTAAATGTTTCGGGAGTTTTCAATAATGGCTGATTTATATTTTGACTTCAATCGCGGGAACGATGCCAACTCTGGATTGACACGGCTTCTTCCAAAGAAAAATTTGAATAGTGCAAATCTCAATGTAAATATTGGTGCTGGCAATGCGATTTTGCTTGCGAACGACAGCGTTTGGGATATTCCGCAGCTTGCATCAGCAAACCAGTACGCTAGTATCTTTTTGCTCAACGGAGCAAGCTACAACAATAAAGCATACATCACCTCATACGATGCCGCTGGCGCATCCGGGACGAAGCCTACGATTAAATTTGTCATGACGCCAGTATCGGGTGATTGGGTTTGGGATGGGGTAAAGCTCGCGTGGTACATCCAGCTTTCCTACACCTTATCTAATGTTTACGACATATGGTGCAAAGTCGGGGCAGTCTACGCGCAGAACGTAAATCAAGGTAATAACACAAACATTCAAACAACATACAACAACCTTACATCTGCAACTCTGCGAACATGGGGAGACTCAACAAACAACCGCATTTACTTATGGGGCGATGGCTGCACAACAGCAGGTACAAACCCAACACAAGCATTTGGGACCGGCAGTATCAAACTCAACTGGACACAATTTTTCCGGCTATTTGAATCCGGTAAGTATCTGACAGTGGATGGGATCCATGTCGAGTCTGGTGGTGGGTTGCTGTCCCAACAAACAGGCGGTGGGGGCATCATCATGCCGGGCTTGGAGGTTTTGAATTGCTCATCGTTTGACACATGCACTGTAATTGGGTCGTCCCCACAAAACACATCCAACAGCAGTACGTGGATTGAGCTTGTTGCCCACCACAACAACTTCCACACTAGCAGCGGCCCACAGATTACGTTTGGCGGGTGGGGGTGTGTTGCAGATATTTACAGGAATACGTTCACCAACTCTAACAATTGCGAGTCTACAGGCGGTACGATCTATTCAACGTCAAGGGGCCACTCTGGGTCAAACAATGGGATAAAAACCATTCGCAATAATGTGTTTGATGGCGCGAGAAATGGCATCGGAAACTCCGGGTTTGATGGCAGTGCTATCTACTTTGATGCGAACGATAGCAACTCATACGCATACGGCAACTTGATAAAAAACTGTTTCAAAGCCATACAACTCAACTCTGGTCGTAAGGCGGTTGTCGTTGGCAATATCGCCGTGAATTGCGACATGCTAATAAGCGCAACCGACTCTGCATCTATCGGCTCATCGGATTACACGGTTAATAACAACATCCTCTACCAGACAACAATGAGCCGTCACCCTCACGGCTTTCAGGCGCTTACGGCAAACAGTGCGGCAACCCTGCGCTCGGAAGCTGACACATCAGGGTCATTGGTGAACATCGAGTTTTGTAATAACGTGTTGATTGGTACAAATACACCAGGCGGTGCCGCTGGAGCGACAGTCGGGTATCCAAACAACTGGTCGAAGATTACATGCCAAAACAATTACATCACCGGGTTTAGCACGGCGATCAAGGACTATGGTGGAGCCGACAAGACTACAGCGACGGCCACAATGGCAAGCGGGGACTGCAACTTTACAAATCCTGGTACATACGATTTCAGCATTGATGCTAGCTCCACCCTGGCCGGTGCCGGGAATCGCATTAGCAGCACATTGTCTGGGTTGAAGTGGTACAGGGACTTTTACGGAAATCCTTTTAATGCAGCAAAACCGTCAATTGGAGCTTGTGAGGTCGTAGCCGAATAGCCACAGACAAAGTAGCCCTTTGCAGCAAACGATAAGCCCCTGAGGGGGCTTTTTTACGCCCTAGCAAAAGTGGCAACTCTGCCACCAGAGCCCATTCAGGGTTGCATTCCTGTGTGCCTAATTTCCAATGCAGGGCATGACACAGCAAGAACGAGACGACCTAATAGCCGCCATTGCAACCGCTGTCCGCCAGCGCGCGACGGATGCCCAGCTCTCCGACGATGAACAGAGATGGGTTCGTATGGCGATAAAGAAGGAAGCCCAGAGCATTGCATTGCGCCAAGCAATCATCGAGAAAAGCCTAACTGGTTTGGTGTGGGCTGCAATCGTTGGTGTTGGCGCGATGTTTTTGCAGTGGGCGACTGCGCATGGGTACAAGCCATGACACCCGACACTTTGCCAAAGCAGCCAAGCCCTGACGAGCTAGAGGCCGAGGCAAAGATACACGACGACCACGGAAATTTGCTGTGGGCAAAACAACTAAGACAACTCGCGCAGGAATTGCGCGAAAAGCACGATGGGCGGGAAATATGGTGATCGACGCAGTGGTGGCACTCGCTTTTCTCGTTGGGGCACTGCTTATTAGTGCTGTGGTTTTATGGATTTTGACCGAGGAAGATGATGACGTTTGACGAATGTTTTGCGAAATTGATCGGCCACGAAGGGGGCTATGTCCACGATCAGCGCGACCCGGGCGGAGAAACGAAGTTTGGAATTTCCAAGCGCAGCTATCCCGCACTGGATATCGCAGATTTGAACGTCGATGACGCCAAGGCCATCTACAAGCGGGACTTTTGGGTCCGTGCGCAATGTGATAGGCTGCATCCAGACCTTGCTTTCCAGGTGTTTGACGGTGCAGTAAATAGCGGAATTGGCAACAGCATACGCTGGCTGCAAGAGGCCGCGGGCGTGGCCGTTGATGGTGTGGTGGGGCCGCTGACACTGCGCAAGGTTGGCGACATGGATGTGCCAATCATCATTGCCCGGTACAACGGGGTGCGGCTCAAATTTATGGCGTCACTGTCTACATTTGATGTGTTTGGCCGTGGCTGGGCACGGCGCATTGCGGCCAACTTAATGGATGTGTAGCCATGCTTCGCAATGCAATTGAATCAACAGGCGGAAGGCGATTCTTGCTGGCGCTTGGCGCTGGCGCAACCACAACGTTTTTGCAATGGTGGGGCAAGCTAGATCCGGCAGGAAGCACGTATGCGCTGGTGGTAATTGCCACGGTGGGGGCCTACATCGCAGGAAACACCGCCCAAAAGCTGAAAGCACCCGAGGCAGACAAATGATCTACACCCATGCCATTGCCGCGATTGCTGCCGCTGCTATTGCAGCTACAGGAGCGTGGCAGGTTCAAAACTGGCGATACGAGGCAAAGGAAAACGAACGTGCAAAACAGGAACTGGCTCAAATCCAACTTAGCGCAGCGGCATCTATTCGACGGCTGGACAACACGATTGCTGCGCAAAACTCAGCAGCTACCCGCGCCGTGGGTCTTCGGCGTGATCGCGATAGTGCTTATGTTGAGCTTGAACGGCTGCGCGCACAACTCGCCAACGTGCCCGGAGGTGACGCTACCCCGAGCGCCTGCCCTGACAGAGCCGCTACCGTCCGTGAGCTATTCGCTACGTGCGCAACAGAGCTTGTCGAAATGGCGGGAATCGCTGATCGGCACGCCTCAGATGCAAAAACCCTGATCGACGCTTGGCCGAAATAATGACCGATACCGGAAAATCATCGAACCCCAAAGACGCGGTGAGCGACAAGAAGATACCCCTGTGGCTGCTTTCTCCCATTGCCAAGATGCATTGGGCGATTGGGCAGTTTGTGGGCCTGTGCAAGTACGGCGCTTGGAACTGGCGCGCGACTGGTGTTCGCTCCAGCGTGTACCTATCCGCCATCCAGCGCCACGCCGACGCCTACGCCAGCGGGGAGGAATTCGACCCGGTTGATGGTTCGCACCACCTGGGCAACATCATGGCCTGCTGCGCGATCCTGCTGGATGCCAAAGAGGCCGGCAAGCTGATTGACGACCGCCCACCGAGCCTTGGCCTGCGCACTGCGTACAACTGGGGCGAGGACGTTATGGCGCGGCTGAAACGCCAGTACCACGACAAAGCGCCCCGGCACTACACGATTGCCGACACTGATACTATCGGTGCAGATCGCGCGCCCTGAGTTGGGTGTAGCGCATTAACTGCTTTGGGTCTTTATGCCCGGTAATCAGCATCATTTCGGGGATGCTGTGCTTATTGGCCTCAACCAACCGGCTGATAGCCTCGTGGCGAAGATCGTATAGGCCAAGGTCCAGAATATTCAAATCCCGGCATGCGCGCGGGAAAATGCTGCTCCATGTCCCCTCGTTGGCAGGGAATATGAATTCTCCTTCCTTCTTTTGCCGCATGATGATTTCGTAGCACTTGCCAAGCAGGGGCACCACCTGATTGTTGCCCAGCTTGCGCCGGGGGTCTTTGCGGTCACGGATAACGATGGTCCGGTCTTCGTGGTTAATGTCATCCCACCGAAGCCGGACCAGTTCGCTAGGTGGCCGAAAGCATGAGTCCAAGATGAAGTCGAAGCGATCCGGAGTGAGGCTCTTGGAGTGCAGCCTAAACCATTCCCGTAGCCTGGTTAGTTCGTCGGCAGTAGGGCGGCGGTCCCTTTCGTTCGAGCGCTCAGTCATCCCCATGTACTTCAAAATCTCTCGGGCGTCGTCTACTGCACTGGGGTGAATCTGGATACCCCAAAGCGCACGGGCCACCTTGAGTACGCCCTTTAGGTAGGTTAAGTCAATGGCGGCAGTCACCCCGGACACTTTGCGCTCGGCGGTGATGTACTCCACAATGCGCTCTGGCGTTAGCTGGCCGACTGGAACATCAGCCAAGAAACCACGGATCAGCTTGAGCGTGTTTTCTTTGTTGCGCCCAAAAGGCTTGATCTTGCCAATTTCAAGGGTATACCTGTCAATCAGTGCGCCCACGGTTTCTTTGGATGGGACACCCACACCGGTTCGGCCCGCGTCAAAATCAGCCTCTACCTTGGTAAGCCACTTATCAGCGAGAATCTTCTTTGTGAATGTCTTTGCGCGACTGGGAGCGCCCTTGCGCCGGAACTGCGCGCGCCACTTCTCCCCGATTTGTGTTACAGAGCCCACACCGCCCCGTTTTCTGTAGCAACCTTGTAGCAACCTTGTAGCATCGGGATAGTGTAATCGCATGGTGAATAGTGGTTATTTATACAGCTTCATGCTACTGTTTGCTACAAACTTTGTCCAGCTATCAGAGTGAAACCCAATGAAATCAATGTCTTACAGCAAAAATAGAATTTCTATTGCACCCATGATGGATTGGACAAGATTGAGAGGTTTTATGCGGGTTCCAGCGGTGTCTGTAGCAACGCAGTAGCAGCGGCCCGCTGCACGTCGATGTACTTTGCAACGTCCGAAACATGCCCGTGCCACTTGCTCCCGAGCTTGAACATCGGGATTGGGCACTTTTCAGCATAGATATTGTTCTCCAATGCACGCGGGCCGATCCCCAGAAGCGCTGCCACTTGATCGAGCGTCATAACAGGTGATCCATGCATTGCCAATAGTGCGAATTCTGTTTTCACGGCTTCCCCCTTAAATGCATGTAACCGAAACGCCATCAGGGCATTTCACGTTGTCCAAAATTTCCCACATGCGTGTTTCGGTCGCACGATGGCACGCCATCATTTCTCTGTGGCTCAGACTTCCAAGCACCAGCTCGTAGTCATCCAGCACACCACGCAGCACACCACGCAGCACATCAATGCCGGTTGCATCAAGGCGGATTCCCTTGCCATGCAGTGCGCGGCGCGCGGCGTCGTCCAGGGCGTTTGTCGCAGCACGCAGAGTGCCGCCAGAATCTTCAATCTTCCCTTGCAGCACCAGCGTGTCCATCAGGTTCACGGCATCCACGATCACGCGCCAGTCGTCGGCCTTGGGCTCGCTGCCCTTCATGATTGCGAGTAGGCCGCCACGCACTCGGGTTAGCCTATGCACGCGCATGAATTCAGGCATTGGCGTGTCTGGTGATGCCATCAGGCAGGCGACAAGGCTATAGGTGTGGTGTCTCTGTTTTTTCATGCTAGGTCCAGTTCGTTTTGTGCTTCCATGTGGGGGATGGATGCAGGCCATTTGCCAGCATCGCGGATCGTTTTGCGCGTCTGTGCGCCCCAGCTTGCGGCCAATGCACGTACATCGGATGCGGGCACAAGTCGGTACTGGTCAAAATCGGCGTGGCAACCCGGCACCAGTTCACCGCCAGCACCAGGGCGTGTGCAGCACAGCGGGAATATCAGGCGGTCGCATTCCTTTCGCCCTTTGGCTGTTGGCGGTGGGTGCGCAGCCTGCGAGTAGCCTTCGATGTGGCAATTTATGCACGGCAACGCTGCAACGGCGCGGCGGTATGGCTCACTGCGGAAAAGTTCTTCTTTTGGCAAAGTTGCCACTTCATCGCCCACGCGCGGCATGTTGACCGGCACTGTCAGGCGGGCGTAGTTCGGCACGATGCGCTCGGCCTTGACGTAGGGCGCTGGCGGCTTGCGCTTGAAGGGTGTGCGCTTCATGGTTTTTTCCATGTTGAACCGCTGCCCTCTCCCACCTGAATACACCGGAATGTTCGGAAAAGAACACTTTTAACCGCACCGTCAAGGTGGCGTGGAATTCTTCCCGCCATCATCACGGCGCTGGTTGTAAAGCGATTTGGCAAAGCATCAAATACTGGCGCAACCATGGCGTAAGCACGGCCAGTGATATTTGCCCTTGCAACACCTTTTTGACAATCACTCATACAGTCTCCAAAATCTCGCCGGTTTCGGCATCAATAATTCGTTTGGTCGATGGGCGTACATACCGCGTTGCCGCGTGTTCGCGTGGGTCTAACTTGAACGCCACGGCCCACTCGGTAGCGGCGTGCGCAATGACCTTTTCAATGTGTTCGCTGTACTTCTTCACGCCCAATTCCTCGGTGCTGGATCGCACGCGGTAGGGGGTTGCGCGCTTGGGCTGCACCAGCATGCATTGCGCCTTGTCGTACACCGGCACGCGGCGCATTTCAAAGCGATCCGGCAGGAACAATTTGCGGAAATACTCTTTCCACACATCCGGCGTATAGCGTTCGCCTGACACGCGCACCTGTTCGCTGATTTGCGTCAAAACAGGTCCATGGAAAAACCGGCGCTGCTTGATGGAAACCGGGTCGGCATCTTCGCCAACTTGGATTTGCACGCGCTTGCCATCGTCAATCAAACGCTTGGCAATGGAGTAGGCTTGCATGACGGCCTCATGGGCCTCCATGCGGTTGCTTACAACGCGGATGTGGCGGGTTGTCATGCGTCTGCCTGGACGGTAATCCGCACGTGAGAGGGTTTTGCATCTGATTCCCAGCCATGAACCAGACTCGACACCTTGCGCCCAATTTCTTTGTACTGCTTTTCCCGAATGACCACCAGTTTTTCATTCGGGTGATATTTCGCCATGCGTGCCAGCGTGGTCTTGCTACGAGCGTCCATCCATCCCTTGACTTCATGCCACTCGACAGAGCCATTGGGGTTTGTCACTTTGAAATCTGGAAGGTAGCTCACGCAGCCACGCTTAATGCCTTCAAACCAAAATACGTGTGCCTCATGCTCCCAAGATGCAATTTCTCCAATGCCACGCAGCCACTCCAAGTAACGGGCATAGTTGGCCTCCCATCTGGAGCGAAAATAGCACCGCTGCAGACCAACTTCGCGCCAACCGGCCTTCCACGATCCGCGTGATCGTGCTGGAATTTGTGCATTGGACCGCCTGGCGGATTGCTGTGCATATATTTGATTTGCTCGATCTTCGTCACTCATTGATGCCCACCTTTCCTTGGATTTAATTCCGATCCGTTCTTTTGCTTCCTCGGAGTGCTTCATTCCAAGGGCGCCACGCGGGTGTCCTTTTTCGGCCAGGCGCTCTAGGATTAGTCGAGATTGATTTGCGCAGCGCTCGGCATGTGTAGCGAACTTCGGTAGTCTTTCGGGGCGCAAATCGGCTGGAAGAATACTTTTCCGGCCCTGCTGCGTCAGCCCAAGTTCGCGCGCCTTGCGGCATATATTTGCCTTGTTCCTGTCAAGCTGTTTTGCAAGTGCATCCAAGCCAATCTCGCAGTCAAATTCGCTTGTTTTGTACACAGCCCTCAAAAGCGCTATCTCTCCATGGCTCCATGCCCTTTGGTGAATTGCATGTTGAAATTCGTATCCGAACTTCCAGCAACGGTTGCGCACCTGAGACTGTGTACGCCGTAGGGCAACAGCCATCTGTTTGCATGTCATGGCTTGGTAGTTTTCCCGGACAAACAATTCTTCGTCAGCAGTCCATCGTCGAGTTGTGCGCCCTGGCGTACCAACCGCAGCAACAACAACGTGGGCAACGCAGGCCGGTGCATTCGAAGTTTCTGCTATTAAATCTGTAGCTGTGTTCATAAAAATACCGTCCTATAAAACCTGTCTGTAGTAGGGGGTCACTTAAACTTCCCCCTTACTTGAATCGCTTTTGGTGAGCGAGACTCAGCCATACCTGACTGAGCCTTTACACATCGCTTCCGGAGCCGCTGTGACTCGCTAGACGTTCGTATCAAAGGCTCTAGCTTCGCCACCTTTTTTGCCCTGTTTCAGATACTTACCAACAGTAGGGCTGTCACCCTGCGCCGCTGCCGTTTAACTAATACCAACCGGCGCAGGGGTGTGAATGAGGGGCGTGGTCAAGTCACAAACTTCACCTTTCCGAGAATCAAGCGCTCCAGCTTTTTGCCAGCGCCATCACCGATTTCTTTCAGGTAGTCGGCTGCATCCGTGCCTTCAATTCCTTCGCACCATGCAACCCCTGCGCCGATCAATTCGGCGGCGTTGGTGGCCTTCTCAATGCCCGGATTGGTGCCGCGTAGAACTTTGGTCTTGTGGTCGTTGTCGGCCATAAAAACGACGCTGCCAGTGGGCTTTAATTGCTGCGTAGCGGGGAGCAGGTTGCCCGCATCAAATGCAACGACCACAGAGGCATTTCGCACGCTCTGAAACACAGCTAGGCCGGTTGCCAAACCTTCGCAAATCACGGTTATGGCGCTGCGCTCGCGTGCCAATGTGAACGACCCGGCCTTGACCGGCGCACCCGGCCAGAACCTTTTTTGGCCGTCCGGTGCGATAGTTTGGATACTGATAAGCGAGTGGCCCAGCATGACGGGGATTACCAACAGCCCATCATGGGTGCGCAAGCCACGGCAACCCACTGGAGAGAGCCCTTTGTTGGCAATGTAGGGGTGGTGTAGCGACAAGGGCGTTGCACGGTTCCAAAACTCGCGGGCACTGCGCACCGCCTGGATGCGGTATTGGCGGTCGCGGTCGCGTTGCGCCTGGATGCGCGCTTGGTCGATGGGCTTGGCCTGCGTGGTGTTGTCGTCCTTCCACGAATTCATGCCTTCGTCAGTGGCCCAGTTTTTGTAGTAGCCACGGCCATCGGCGTGCAAGCAATATGCGCCATTCTTTTTTCCCATCTTGTCGTCGGTTTTGCAGCGCCTCCACTTGCCATCGTCTTGAATGATGGTGGGGTGAAAGCCCGCTATGCGCAGGGCTTGTTCAAAGGTCATGCTCATTGCGCAGCAGCCTTTTTGGCTGGCACTGGCAACTTTGCCACCAGCATTACAAAATCATGGTTCCGCATTGCGCGCAAGTGCTGGCCTGCGCTGCGGTTGATGTGGGCGGCAAGACGCTTTTGTGCCTCAATGCACATTTGTTCGATAGACATAGATTGCTCCTGAGTGGTTAGTGAATTCATGCTGGTACTGCTTCGCGGCGGGCTGCTGCTTGCTTGCCTTTAATAAACTTTATTTGATTAGCTTTGATCTTTGAGCGCAGTTCTGGCGTTGGGTCGGCGGGCGTGGTTGTCTCAACGCGGGCTTGTGCAAACGTGCCGGTCAGTTCGTGATAGATTGCCTGGGCGCGGCGCTGGGCTCTATCCATGTCTGGAGATGTTTCCAAGACAATCGAGCAAATTTGCGGCCAAAGCATTCGGCGCATTAGCGTCGGGTTGCCGGTGGCGACAAGTTCTTTCAGCGTTCCTGGCACATGCTCGATAGCGGCTTTGCGGGGGTACTCATGGCCGCATGAAGGGCACGATGGGCGGGGCATGTGCATTGCGCGGCAGTGCGGGCACTTCACCATTTCGTCCTCGGCGTCTTTTTCCTTGGCCTTGGGTTTTTCCTTCTTGGTGCCGTCATCCAGTTCGGTGACGCCGTTTTCAAACAGGTCGTTGACTTCTTTCCAGAACCGGGCCACGTTGCCAGAGTGATCCAACACGATGGCCTCGGTCTTGCCTTCGGCGGTACGCATGACGCGGCCCAGCATCTGCACATGCACAGCGAGAGCGCTGCGCAGTGGGCGAGCCAGAATCAGCACTTCCACATCGGCTACGTCGAATCCGCGCGTAAGCGCTTCCACTGACAAAAGGCCACGGATGCTGCTGTCCTTCTTGCGGAATTCCTGCACCAGTTCCGAACGGTCTTCGGGGTCATCGTTGGCCGTGTAGGTCGCCACGTTGATGCCGGATGCCAGAAACTGCCGCTGCAGTTCTTGCGCGTGGGCAATGGAGGCGGCGAAGCCAATAAACTTTTTGCCCTGGCCGTTGGTGATGTATTCATGCACCACATCGCCAACCACTTGCAGTGCGCGCTTGTCTGTTTCGGCGGCGTCCCATTCGCCGGCCACAACTTTGACGCCATCCATATCGGGGGCGGTGCAGGCGAAGTAGCGCAGGGGCACCAGTCGGCCCAACTCAATGAGGCGGTTCGTCGCGGGCGCGTTCACTACGGTGTCGAAATACTTGCCCAAGCCGGGGGTTACAGCGGTGGCAGATAAGCCAATGGCGTAGCAGTCTTTTGCGGCCAGCTTCTTGCGCACGGCACCATGCAAAACATGGGCCTCGTCAATGACGACCAGATTCATTGCGGGCCACTGGCGGCGGGCCAGTGTCTGCACGCTGCACACTTGTATCAGTTGCGCAGGCTGGCAGCGCCAGTGTGACGCCTGCATGATCCCATGGTCGAGCCCGTACTTGTCGAAGCGCTCGGATGTTTGGGTACACAGGCTGATCCGGTCGGCCAAAAAGCCCGCGCGCTTGTTGTTGTTTTTTGCAGCCTGCAGAATGGCCGTAGCCAATTCTGTTTTGCCAAATCCGCATGCGGCGGAAACCATGACGCGCTTGTACCCTGCGCGAAAAGCAGCGCTAATGTCGTCAACAACTTGCTGTTGCTCGGGGCGCAGTTCAAGGCCCATGGTTTACCCCTTGGTGGCGCGGGCCAAGGCTTCCACCTTCGCGGCCAGCTTGGAGTTATCTTCTTCACCAATGGCAGTACCAATGCGGCGCAGCCAGTTCGCAAAGCGCTGCAATTCCTTCTCGCGCGCATTCACGGTGTCCATCAACTCGTTTTGGCGGCGGGTTGCTACATCGGCCACACGCTTCCATTTGAGGGTTTCGGCCTTCTGGTCGTCGGCCTGGACGGCAAATAGCTCTTGCTGCAGGGCAGTGATGCGCTTTTCGGCTTCTTCCAGCAATACGATGGGGTCGGAGTCTTCGCCGTGGGCATCCTGGGCGATTTGCTTGGCCTGTGCTTCTGCCTGCGCCTTGGCGCTTTGCACGGGTTGAGTGGCAGAGTTGCCACCTTCGGCACGCTCTGCAGTGGCAGAGTTGCCAGTGGCGGGGGCGCTTGGAGTGGCAGAGTTGCCACTTGGAGCAGGTTTTGCTGGCGCTGGTGCGGGCCTGCGAATGGATGAAACCATTGTGTGAGAGCAGCCGCAATGGCGGGCAATGGCGCGGTCGGTTAACTCTGACCACTCAGGATCGGCCAACATGACGCCTACAGCCTTGCGCTTGTCCTCAGTCGTTGGGCGCAGTCCGTGGTTTGTATTGGCTTGCAGCGAAAACAGGATCGCATCGCGCTGGGTGCCTTTGCGCACTTCGACAATGATGGATGCCTTGCCGTTTTTCAGGTGGGCGAAATACCTGTGGAATCCGTCAGCAAGCCAATATTCGACGCCATCAAAAAATACGATCGGCTCGGGGAAGTTGATGTCATCGAGCATCGCGGCGGCATAGTCGGCCACGGTGTCTTGATTGATGGCAACGCGCGCTTGGGTGTTGCCAGCGATGTTGATGTTGTGAATGTTGAGTGTTTTTGTATTGGACATAGCGAATCAGGGTTTCTGAAAAGAGAACTTGGGGCAGTTGATAAGTTGGCCTACGAGGGCAGGCTGCGCGCGCTGGTGGCAGGTGTTGCCGCGCTGGTGGTTTTCGCACTCAACGCATGCCCGCCGGGGGTCAAGCTCGTAGTCCCGGAAGGCCAAGCGGTCGGCCAGCGTTTCGGCTGCAAGTGGCGGCATGCCCCTGCGCTGAAACAATCCGGCTCGGTACTTGAAACGGGCAATCTGTTGGTCGCCCCACGCTGGCATGGCGCTCATGGGGCGACCCCTTGCGATGCGGCATTGACAAGGTGGATGCGCTCTGCGTTGGTCAACTCCAGCAGCAGCCGGCCATGGCGTTCGATTGCCAAACGACCGTCCGTACTCAGGGCCACGCTGAACGGTGCGGCCTTGCGCTGGTCGGCATAGGCAAACACGGATGGCGCGGCCAGTGCGCTTACTTTGATAACGGTCTTTTCGTCTGGAGAAACCTCGGGGGCCTGGGTGGCATCTGCATTGGGGCCAAGTCGCCAGAATGCAAACCCGTTATCAACACGGCGTTTCAGCAGACCTGCACGTTCTGCGGGGGCAAGGTGCTGGGACAAACGCTTTGCCGCGCGGCCAATGCCTGATGCCAGGGCGGTCGTGGAAATCTCGCATTCGTGCTTTCGCAGGAATTGGATTGCCTCATGGGCTACGCTGCCCGGTGCTGCTACGGCCTCATTCATACGATTTGCGCTCCTTAAATTGGGCGGTGCGTTTTCGATTTACGCCGCCGTTGTCAGTGCCGATATGCCACTTTTGGCAGTGGGTGCAGTGGTATGCAGACCGTCCGTGCGGTGCCTTTGGTGAGTTGCGCTTGAGCACCTGTTCTGCCAGTGCGTATGTCTCAATGGCAACTTTGCCAATACACGAAACCTCTTGGTGGTTTGCTAGGCAAACCTTGTTGTTGGTCTTGTTAAACGAGCGCATGCTGGGATTCCTTCTTGATGGGGATCACACGGAATTGGCTTGGGTCGCACTTGCCTTGCCTGTTCATGGCCGTGGTGTGCTGCAGCGTGCAGTCAGCGCAGAAATTCCAATCAGAGCGGAATACGCCTGCGCTGTTGAATGGCTTTGCCGAAGCCTTGGAATGCTGCTGTGCAGATAGCAGGTAGTACACCCACGAATCCCTGTCTTGGAAACATGCGGGGGTGGCTGGTGCGGCGTTGGTAGGCGTTTTCATATTTAGCGTCCTACGCTGTCTGCCGCAGTTGTCTTTGCATTACCTGCATCTGCGTTGAACAATTGATTGCGAGCGAGCCACACACGATGTTCTTTTTCTTCATCCTGAGTAACCAAGTGCCTGATGTACTCGCCCTTCTCCATGCCGTTGAGGTCGGCGAGCTTTTGTACCGTGCGTAGCTGGGACTCTGTGAAGCGCACAGATAAGGGGGTAACGATCGTGAGTTTTTCAGTCGCCATTTACAAACTAAAGGAGAGAGTTATGCAAAGCAAAGAAGACCCAGTGCCAGAGGTGCCAGTGCTACCCATTGAGGAATGGGCTTGTGCTGGGGTTGCTGCAATGCTGCAGCGCGTGCGGAGCGTTTGCATTACTGAATACCAATGGATGATTGAGGAACTTCTGGAGAAGGCGTGATTCGTGCCTTGCGCGATGGGATGCCAAGTTCAGGCCATATCAACCAGTAGTCGTCAGGGTGGAGTTCTTGGCGCGTTACCGCTTTGTCCGACTCACGCTCAACAGCCACAGAGGCAACAGGCGAAAGGGATGTGTAGCCATACGCCACGTTGTTCAGGTGGCCTACCGATGTGCCGACCTTTTCAGCAAAGACCTTTCGGTCATCAGGCGTTAGGGCAAAAAAATAGGTTTTGAGGTGCATTCCGCTATTACATCAAACAATGAACTGTCAGTCAACACTGTTTGATGAATAAGTGATGCGAATATGGAAAAAATGTCACTCAAGCTAATCCGCATTGCACGGCTGAAAGAACTGGCACGCCTTCGCGGTCTTGTGGGGCCGGTTGCGCTCGGGCAAGCTATCGGAAAAAGACCAAACCAAACTGCCGACTTGCTTTCAGGAACGGCATCGTTTGGTGAAAAAGTTGCGCGTTCTATAGAGACTGCTGCCGGGCTGTCCGAATACTGGCTTGACAAAAGTGGAAGCGAATCTGAATCGGTTGTCGTTGACCTAGGTAACTTCAGAGGGAAAAGCAAATCGGACGAGTTTGTAATCCCCGAATTCAACACAGGGGGGGCGATGGGGAGTGGTTTGCTGTTACGGGATCAGCCGGGGGTCATTCGCGGATGGTCGGTTAACCATGAGTGGGTACAGAAAAACGTCAAAAGCCATAGCGGATCGCAAAACCTTTGCATAGTCACCGGCTTTGGAGATTCCATGAAAGGCATGTTCAATCCTGGCGATCCGCTGCTTGTTGATAGAGGCATCACTTCCGTGGACTATGACGCGGTGTACTTCTTCCGTGTGGATGATGAGGGTTTCATCAAGCGGCTGCAGCGAATACCGGGTGAAGGGCTGCGCGTCTTGTCAGAGAACAAGAAGTATGAGAGCTGGACAATCAAGGCCGGGATGGACTTTGAGGTGTTTGGCCGGGTGGTGAAGGCATGGCAAGGGGAGGATTTTTGATGACAAGAGGTATTTCATTGGCGCTTATGTTGGCATTAGGCGTGTCATCATTCTCGGCTCCAGTCATGGCCGGCGGAGTGATTGGAGGTCTTATAGGTGGCGCAGTTGGTGGCGCCATTGGCAAGGGCGTAGGTCAAGCAGTCACAACAACTGATGTTGGCAAGACGCTTTCGGTCGCGGCTGAAAGCGTGAATAAAAAAACACCAATAATGGTTGATGCACACACTAGGCTGGATGGCGCGTCAGCAGGGCCAGGAAGAATTTTTACCTATCACAACACCTTCGTAAATGCTGCACTAAATGACGTTGACATGACGCTGTTTTATGGCTTGTTTAGACGTGAGTTGCGAACAAGAGTGTGTGAAAACAAGGCAATGCATCCAATGCTAAAACTAGGTGTAACAGCCGTGTATGAGTATCGATCCAAGGATGGACAAATAGTGGGATCAGTTTCAGTGACGCAGAAAGACTGCGGCTTATGAAGCACCGCAGCAAATAAACGGGAATCACTAGACGTATTAAATAGAGCCGTAAAGGCCGCAAGTTGTTGGACCGCTCCCATGCGGCCCGTGGGTTTTGGAGGATGAAATGAAAAAGTTTATTGCTGTTGCGCTGCTGCTTTGCAGTGGTTTTGTATTTGCCCACTCAGGGGGAACCGACTCAGAAGGTTGCCACGTCAACCACAAGACCGGCGAAAGACATTGCCATTGATTTGGAGCCCGCTTCGGCGGGTTTTTGATGAACATAAATGCTCTGCTTTTGGTTGCTGCCTGCACGCTATCTACCAGCGCTGATGCCGGATATGCACGCAGTAAAAAGGTGCTTCGGGCGTTTGTCAATCAGCAAGCGTGTCCGGCTACCGGGTTGCACCGCCTGCCCTGTAAAGGCTATGTCATCGACCATATCAAGCCGTTGGCCTGTGGTGGCGCTGACGATCCAAGCAACCTGCAATGGCAAACCCGTGAAGCCGCGAAGGAAAAAGACAGGTGGGAACGCAAAGAGTGCAGTAAGTGACAAAACCAACCAACCGAACAACCGCCAGCTAGGCGGTTTTTTTACGTCCATCAGAAAATAATTCATCAAACAGTGTTGACGCATCATTCATTAAATGATGTAATTCTCCCAAGTCCTGCAATTCTGCAGAAAAAGGAGAAGTAGATGAACGCAACCCTTCCACCGGCCCTAGCCCAAGCGCTGCGGCCATTCGCACCGCCGCAGAGCGTAGTGCATCAAATCCTTGGCGCTGACCGCCCCAAAGACCCCGTTGCAGAAATGCAGCGCTTGGCCGACAAGCTGACGCGCCAAGAAATGCAACTGCGCGCCATGGGGGTGATGCTGTGAGCGAATTACAAAATTGGGTGGCGGCAAGTCTCATTGCTGCGGTGTTGGCTGCGTCAAGCCTGCTTGATGGCCCAACGGAGGCGCAGGCAGTGCAAGACGTTGCTGCCGAGGTCGTGGCTCTTGGCGGGGGTGTGAAATGAGTAAAGCACTTGACACCCTGTTGAACACCCTGGCCGAAAAGATGGGCATGGGCGACGATGGCGCTGGCCTGCTGGCTGCGCTCAAAACCACGGCATTCAAGCCCGCAAAGCTGAATGGCGCGATGGTTGCACCGACTGAGGGGCAGATTCTGGCTTTGTTGGTTGTCGCAAACCAGCATGGGCTGAATCCTTGGCTCAAGGAAATTTATGCGTATCCAGACAAGCATGGCGGCATCGTGCCCGTGGTGGGGGTGGATGGCTGGAGTCGCATCATCAATACGCACACGCAGTTTGACGGCGTGGAGTTTGAGCAGGACGCGGATATGTGTACCTGCACGATTTACCGCAAAGACCGTAACCACCCCACGCGCATCACTGAGTACATGGTGGAGTGCAGGGGAAATATGGGACCATGGATGACGCACCCATACCGGATGCTGCGCCACAAATCGCTGATCCAGTGCGCCCGACTTGCCTTCGGATTTGTCGGCATCTACGAACAGGACGAGGCCGAGCGGATCGTAGAAGCGATTGACTCAACGACCGGCGAGATTACCGCAGCGCCAGCCCGCCCACGCCGAGCCAGTGAAGCACAAGCAGCATTGCCCGAGCCCACGGCGCCCGTGGTGTTGGAGCCGGTCATTCCAGCTGATCGAGTGGCAGAGTTGCCAGTGACGCCCGCCGCGCAAGCCGCCGAACCAAGCCGCGCCGCTGCACCCGATACGGGCGAACCGGCCAGCGTTGGGGAGTGCGCCAATGTCATCAAGACGGCCATTGCCAAGAAGATCGACCTTGCGGGCTTGTTGGCAGACATGGGGATCGACCTTGATCCGGCCACGCTGACCGGGCTCACAAAAGCCGAATTCAAAGCCCTGAAAGCGAGGCTGTGATGGGTCTAAAAAAAGAAGTGCTGCATGCATTCCCTTGCGACACGTTTAACGGCATGACACTGCGCGACTACTTCATGGCCCATGCCCCGGCAGAGCCGCAAAAGTGGTTCAACCCGGTCATGCCGCCATGCCCGGTTGTGCCAAGCCCACGCAGCCTTCCTGATGGGGCATTGCGCGATGCGTTGCGGGATGCTGATTTCACGGTTGACATATCGCAAGAGGCAAAAGACTGGCTTCTTGAACGCGACTTGCTTGCAGCGAAGCAATCGGACTGGCAAGCCGAGTTTCGCAAGCAACTCTATATCCAATGGCCCGCCGCATGGGCAGATGCAATGCTGGAGCAGCGCAAATGCTGACCTTTGACGAGGACGCGCACCAGTACCGCTATGACGGCGTGGTGAAGCCTAGCGTCACGCAGGTGCTATCCAAGTTGCACGACTTCGGGATGGTGCCTGCTGATGTGCTGGCCGCTGCGTGTGCCAGGGGCACATACGTGCATACCTTGTGCGAGTACCACGACCAAAACGACCTTGACGATTCAAGCGTGGGCGACTACCGGGGCTACCTGAATGCCTGGATCAAGTTCAGCGCAGACCACCGCGCCGAATGGAGTGGCATTGAGGCCAAGGAATACAGCAAGCGCTTTGGCTTCGCTGGAACCATGGATCGACGCGGAACCCTTGCCGGTGTGCATTACATCGTGGACATAAAGACCGCCGCGCAGCCGCACCCCGTTTGGGGCCTGCAAACCGCCGCATACCGGCAACTGAGCGCAGAGCAAGACATGGGCTGGCTGCTGGCCCGCCGCGCCACGGTGCAACTGCGCGCAGATGGCTCTTACAAGTTTTTGCCTTGGGATTCCCCCGAGGACTGGCCCGCATTTCAAGCCCTTATCACCTTAACCAACTGGAGTAACAAATGAACCAAATCGCATTGACCCCCGCTGCCAGCGCAGCCGCCGCCACCACCGCCGTTCGCGTGGAGGTGCGCAACCTTGTAGTGACCGGCCCGGATATTCAAACGCTGCTGTCTGCTGTGTCGTTCGATATGGCCATGGTGCCAGATATGGAAATCGACTCCGACGAAATGGCCGGTGAACTGATGGAAATGCTGGGACGCTTGGCGACCGTGAGCGCAGCCATTGAGAACGAGCGCAAGGAGCGCACTGCGCCCCTGCTGGACGCGCAAAAGTGGCTGATGGCCGGGTACTCCCCAGCCCGCACGCAACTGGACAACCTGATTGTGTCCGGCAAGGCCAAGCTGACCGCCTACAACCGGGCTATCGCTGAGAAAAAGCGCCTTGCCGACGAGGCAGAAGCCCGAGCCCGCCGTGAAGCCGCCGCTGCTGCCGCTGCCGCCGAGGCTGCAGCCATTGCCGCTGCACAAGCATCTGCACGGGAGGCAGAGGCATTGCGCAAAGCCGGGAGTGAGCAAGCCGCCGCTGCAATGGAAACGCAGGCCATGGTCGAAGTGGACACCGCGCGCCAAGCCGCCGCTGTGGCCGTGCAAGCCGTGTACACCGCCCCCGTGCAGTCGTCTTACACCGCGCCCCTGAAAGGCACTAGCGGGACATGGAGCGCAGAAGTTACCGACAAGCCCGCCCTTGTGAAGCACATCGGTGCGATGGTTGCTGCTGGTGACTTGTCGCTGCTGGCCCTGCTGGATGTGAGCGAAAAGAACGTCAAGGCCATGGCAAAACTGCAGCAATCAAACCTTCGCGTACCCGGTCTAAAGCCGGTTTTCACAGAATCCATTTCAATCCGCAAACAGGCAGTAGCCGCTTAAATCATGAAACAACAAGCACCATATGTACGCGCCACCGACTTCGACCACGAAGATGTGGACGCCGAATTCACAAGCGATTGGGTATTGTCGATATTCTCCCGCGTGGTTGCATCGCTGGTCGTGTTTGTGCTGCTGGCCGCCGCAGTCTTCGTGATGATGAAAATGCCTGCGAGTTGGCTTACGTGGGTCGTGCTGTATATCGGGGGCGTGTGATGGCGACACTAGCGGAAAAGGCTCGCGGCACGGCGTTTGAGTGCCTATACACAGTCAAAGCGCCGCCGCCGCCACTGACAAAAGAAGATATTGACAGAGAACGCAAGCGGCTTACTTCGGCACGGGCCAATGCGGTCCGCGCCGCCAAAGCGAAGGCCCAGGCGGACACCAAGCAGAAAGCGAATTGGACGATATGACCACTATCAAAACGAACTGGTTGACAAAGTTCTACGACCCGTTGGCGGCTCCTGCCATAGTAGAAAAAGCGTGGGAATTTGGAGAACCACGGCATCACCTTGTTTACGCGGCCATGCTCGACGGCGTGCGTGGCAAAGATGCCATTTCCGACTACACACGGATCGGAGCCACGCAGGTAATCGAGATACTGCACGACCTAGCAAGCGCCGGGTACGTTCGGCTGGGCAAGTACAACAGCAAAGTGTGCTACGTGCTTGCGGAAGAACCAAACAGCTACTACAAGCCAGCACTCACACCCGAAGAAGTCCAAGAAATGGGCGTCCTGGTTGCCACGCTCGGGTATACGCATGCCGATCTTGCGAAGCATTTGGGCGTCAAGCGCTGGGTCATATCTGATGCGATGCAAGGCAGAAAGCAATTTAGCGAGTCGCGGGTATGACCGACGCACGCAAACACAACCGCCCGCCCGTACCGCAGCGCGCACTGTCCGACGAATGCGTGTTGGCAGTAGATGCAATGGTTGATATGACGATGACCGCAAAAGCGATTGCCCGGCGCATTGGTGTGCACCCACGGACTGTGCACTTCGCGGTAAATCGCAAAGGTGCTTATGCGGGTGTGCCGAAGGGTAACGCAGAGCTAACCGGCCCGCGCGTGGGCCACAGGAGAGCCGAATGAGCAACGACGATTCGAGCCCCGCCGACCGCGGGTCCGGGTTCAGCGCCGGGTTAGGCGCGTGGCAGCCAATTGAGACGGCGCCGCGTGACGGTACGACTGTGCTGCTAGCCGCGCCTGGCCGAGTGACGGCGGGCGAGTGGCATGCCGAGCAATGGCCGACAGCCAGCGAGCACCACAGCACAACCGGCGAATACCTCGGCCAGTACGAGACTGGCGAGTGCATCCCGGCTGCTTGGTATAGCTGGGACGGCGGGTTCACAGACGAAAACCCGCCGACTCACTGGATGCCAATGCCGGCCACTCCACAACGCGCCTAACGCCGGAAATAAGCGGTGCGCAGCATCCGATTGATTGATCAGTTATGCCGGTGACGGCAAGAAAGAAGACGATGAAAACATACGACACCGCCGCCAGCACGCACGGAACACGACCGTTTTGGCAAAGCCTGCGCGCATTGTTACGCCGCTGGATTGACCGAGAGCGCGAGATTGTGTCTCTGCGTAACGCAGTCGGCATGATGTCAGAAGCGCGCCGTGCTGACGCTGCTGAATATCACGATATGGCTGCCGCAAACCGAAAGGCGTTTGCTGAAAACAGGAAGATTCGTGAAGCGTTGGGTGCGATGTTGACGCACATGGGGATGGATGAAGACGAGTGGAACAAACCGACTTTTGATCAGGCCCGGCGTGCGCTTGACCAAGGTACGGCATAACGCATAGCTGCCCGGTGCGGAGCATCCGCGCCGAGCGTTGAGTTAAACCGAATTTTTACCGGAGAAGAGCATGGGACAAGCAAAAGCACGCGGCAGCAAAGACCAGCGGGTGACCGAAGCAGTTGAACGCGCAAGGGTTGCCGAGATAGCCCGCAGGGAGCAAGCGCGGGCCGACCGCATGGCGCGCGCAGAGGCGCTGGAAGCAAAGCAGGCAGAGCAGGACAAGGAAAACGCGGAGAGGCTTGCGCGGGGCGACAAGCCGCTTCCGGAAAGGGTGCAACTAGGGCGAGGCCGTACCCAGAGACTCAGCACCTTACTTGCTGTGGCTGGCATTGCGATGCTGGCATCCAGATGATGCGGTTTAACGCATAGCTAAGGGGCGCGACGCGGCCTTATCGCGGAGCGTCCCGCTTGAGCGACGGGTTGGCAGGCAAAACGTAACTACGGAGTGATGATGGCTGAGAAAGTGACAATCGGGAACGCTGAACTTTGGCAAGGCGACTGTCTGGACGTAATGGCGGGGTTGCCGCCGATGAGCGTGGACGCGGTGATAACAGACCCGCCCTACATGATTGGCGCGATCTCGACCGGCGACGCAAGCGCGAAGGCTGGCGGATGGGCCGACATGGAAAACAGCGCGTGGTGGTACGCGGAATGGCTGAAGCTGGCGCGGCGCTCGCTGAAGCAAGATGGATTTGCTTGTGTCTTCGGGAACTGGCGCAGCTTGCCGACGCTGCTCTATGCGTTTGCCAAGGTGAAGTGGCAAGTGGACTCGCTGATGATTTGGGACAAGGAATGGATCGGACCGGCGGGGCCGCGCCAACTGCGCCCGACTTACGAGGTTGTGCTTTTTGCAGGAATGCCGGACGCCAAGATAGACAACAGAAGCGCAAGCGATATTTACCGCTGCCGCTGGATGGCCGGAAACAGCAAGACCACGGCGCACGCGGCAGAGAAGCCGGTGGACGTGATGCGGCACCTGATACGGCTGACCACGAACGCAGGCGACACGGTTTTGGATTGCTTCATGGGGAGCGGGACAACTGGCGAGGCCGCGCACTTGGAAGGGCGGCGGTTTATCGGGATTGAACGCGAGCACGAGTATTTCCACGGGATCGCGGTTCCGAGGGTGACGGGCGCTCAGGCGCAAGAGCAAATGTTCGCCGCGCCAAAAGTCGGCGCTGGCGAGACGGCGGTGCAGGGCGACATGCTTTTGCCTGCCAACGCTGTTGCTCAGCGGGAGCCGTAGGCGATCCGATGCAGCAACCTGTTAGACAGCGAACCAAACAACGGAGGATTGAAATGGAACGAGAAGTGAAGATGGCCGCGAAGCTGTACGAAATGCGCGATACGGCAAAGCGGCTGCTTGGTGACAAGTACACCGGACACATGGCGATGAACGGGAAGATTTTGCAGGACACAGCCACAAGAGACAAGACAACGCCTCTTGCGGTTGCGATTGCTGTTTGCAAGAAACCCGGCATCACAGCGATGGAAACCATTTTCATCATGTCGGCTGCTGTTGAGCTTGCAGAGCCGTCTAACGCCGCGATAAGCGGTGCGAAGCATCCGATTGATTGACCAGTTATGCCGGTGACGGCGAAGGAGATAGCGATGGCCAGAGTGATTGAAATTGTGAAAGCGCACCTTGAAGCCAATGGGTTCGACGGCCTTGTGCAGACCGATGCCGAATGCGGTTGCCTGTGCGATGACTTAGCCCCGTGTGGCGGCGAATTTGGACAGTGTGAACCAGCCTATCGAGGTGCCGATCTATCGGGAGAGCACGGAGACTGGGCAATGTACACATCAAAGGAGGATGCGCGTAACTCCTGCGCGGAAGCACTGCTAAGGCATAACGCGCGATAGACCGCAAAACCTGCAATTAGAGATATTTTGATTCGCACAACAATGCACAACTCAAAATCACTTGGTTGGCGCAGAATTGGCAAGCAAATCCGTCTTTGCCTTGCTGCCTGACGTGGTGCCGAACCAAAACGCACAAGCTCCAGTCCAAGCGGTGCCCAGTGAGCCAAGCATGATCAGCAGCGGCGGGTTGTC
>OFQV01000070.1_pt1 | contig 33909 bp, 57 predicted proteins | sample 1542971 | NCBI WGS metagenome assembly OFQV01 (sample SAMN07774229, study PRJEB24372) | wastewater metagenome | isolation source: WWTP Cannobio (Effluent) | place: Italy: Cannobio | collected 2016-01
TTGCTACGGGAATTCTGCGGAATCTATGCGGATTTCTGGCTACGGCAGAGCGTAGGAATGTACGAGCGTTGCTGTGATGAATTAAGTCGATTGATGAAGGATGTGAAATGAATAGCGAAAAACCCATCGCATGGATGCGCCGCTGGTACTTTGACGGCGAAACCCCGAAGAAGGAGCGGAACGAAAATGGAAGGATGGCTTGGCCGTACAAATTTAAATTGTTGCCTGTAACCGTGTCGCAGTGCATTCCAGATGATGTGCCGCTTTACGCCAATGAGAAGAAATGAACAACGAATGGCGTGACCTGCCGACAATGGCAGACGTGGCTGCGGCACAAGCAGTAGAGGAGGAAATGACCACCCGCGAACAATACGAAGAATGGTTCATCAAGACGTTTGATTCACGCCCGTTTCCACCAGCATCTGCACCGGCATTCGACTTCTGTTTGGCAGGCTATCAAGCCGGTGCCGCCAGCCGGGATGCCGAGGTTCAGCGGCTGCAAATGGCCCTTGCTGATGCAGAAGCACTTGAGCTTGGAACCGCTGAGAAGTGTGACCAACTTCGCGCCGAACTCGTTAAGGCACTCGCAGCGTGCAAGGTGAAGGACGAGGCGCTTAATGCAATGCTTAAACGTTTCGGAATAATGAGCGACAGTTGTATAAAGCAAGCGAGCGTTGCCCTCGCCATTCAGCCCGACGACGCTGCGCTCAAGGCGTGGCTCGGGGCGCCTGTATCTTACCTATACAAGCACTATTATGCTTTTGGTGACGACGTTTTCTGGAGCCACAGACCGAACCATCAAGGAGTCGCTGCACTTGAAACCAAGGCGCTCTACTCCCCGAAGGAACTGAAATGACAATGCCGAAATTCGAGCCGGTTGCTTGGCTACGAGACACGTTAGACGGTGGGCTTTCCACAATGACGGACTGCTGCACCAATGTCGTCAAGGAGATATGGCTGAAAGCCAATCCTAAGAACGTGGAACGCTACACAGCACCACTCTACACACTCGACCAACTCACCAAAGCCTACGAGGCCGGGAAGCGGGATGCGATACCGGAAGCTGATCGTCTTAGTGACGAGAACGACCAACTCCGCGCACAGATCAACGCGCTGCTGGAGGCGCTTGAACTGATAGCACTAGATGATTGCTGTACAAATTTCGCAGCAGTAGCAGCCACGGCACTCTCCCCCACCCCCGAGCAGTCACTTGACGAGTACCGGAACAAGGTGATCGAAGATTGCGCTATCACAATAGAAAACTGCGAACCAGACGAACACGGTCGCCTATCAATTCAAGAAATTGCCGAGGCTGTAAGCGCCATGAAGGAGCAACCATGAACATCAATGAACTAGAGGCAATTCATAATGAGTATTTGAGATTTAATGGTGGAGAGATAGAAACTGCTGTAATTGAACTTATCTCCGCGTATCGGGAAGCGGTTTATGCACTTAAAGCAATGGTTAATTACGCACATGCGGATGAATGCGGCTTGAAAATTGCGGATGACGCACTCGCTACCGCAAAGCGTCTAGGAGTTGAATGATGAAATTATCTGATGCGCTGAAATGGGCAGACGTAAATTCACAACCTGAAGTTGTTGAACGGTTGCGAAGCCGCAATGTAGCAAAGACGCTTGCTGCTGCCGTCAGGTCTTACGCAGACTGGATACGAGAGGAAGGTGTGCGTACAAATGTGTGCACGCGCAACATCCTTGGAGAGATTTGCCAACAGTGCGAATGCGGAAAAAAATGATCGCATGATGTTCATAACCCATGAAGAACTCGCGGAACTGACCGGCTATCGGCGCAACGCAGATCAACGGCGCTGGCTTAAGTCTCACGGGTGGAAGTTTGAAGTGTTTTGTAGAAGTATTTTCAGGTCAAATCTTGACGCATTTCATCACCTTAACGCCTGCCGCCAAGTTGGCAGCGCCGCCCGTGCTGGCTAGTGAAACGCTTCCAGGACCAATCGCCGACCCGCCGACAGTTGTATAATCATTTGCTGCACCTGCGGTACTAGAACGCTGACTGGCCGTGTGCGTATGAGAAATCACTTGTCCGGCTGTTGCAGTGGCGACGTTTGCATTCGCCTGTACCGTTGCATAGCCTTCAGGGAAATACGGCATCCCGAACGTTGTAGAGCCATCGCCAGCGCCCCAAGTAGTTCCGATAGCCGCGAACAGCGCGGCATAAGTCGTGCGGGAAATGTTCGTTGCCACCAACGGACACGACAAGTATCCAGTAGGCGCAGTCGTTCCAGAGAAGTCGATGATCGTTCCAGCAGGAACGCCATCATTAGAAGTCAGTGCGGTGTTTGCACTAAGTGCGGTGTTTGCACTAAGTGCGGTGTTTGCACTAAGCGCGGTATGAACATCTACTGTGCCATCAAGCAAATCGGCGTATAGTTTCTTGATGATTGCGGCGTGTGATCTAAGATAATCATCCAGGGATGTGCCGATTGAATCAGAGCCAGCCGGTGAATTGTTGGCTGCTACAACGTCCAAATCTGCAATGGTATTAGGTACGGGCATTTGTTTCTCCGGTATCTTTCGACATTAAGAGGTATTAGTGAATTCTCAAGTGTTTCTAGGAATGGCGATTGCACCGTTTATTGCGGTCATATACATATGGATTTTTCGTAAGTTGAAACGCTTGGCAATATGGCTATGGTCAGTCATTAAGGAGTCCTACCGATCCCGCCGCACCAGCAACGGGAAGCGTATTCGCAATTCTTGACGGAAGTTGTGGAATGAATCCAACCGGATATTTTTTTGGCGTTTGCAGTATCTTTGACAACGCCAAAGCCCTTGCCGGATGACCCAGTAAAGGAACCGTCGCAGCTAACAAACCAAGCGGGCTTCCGGTTGCAGCAGCGCCGCCAGCACCAAGAATTGTTCCAAGAATCGCCTCGGATTTGCTGACGCCAGCCGCCGGAGTGTTTGCACCTGCTCCGGTGAATTTAGGAAATGCGGAATTGAATTTCCCGACCGTTTCCATGCCACCTGATAGCGGCTTGTTTTTATCGTACAGGCGACCGAGAACCGGCGCAGATACGTCGCCAGTCGATTTGTTCAACGCCCGTTCAACGGTATAAGTCTGCGCAATCGTCTTGCGTGCCTCACGCAATGCAGGAATCAATTCATCCTTGCCAGCACTAGCCGCGTGTTGCTCCAACGACTGTTCCAGCATCTTGGAAATGTCGTCATACTCTTTTGCCTTGGCAAGCTGGCTTGGGTCAGCCGAACGGTTATAGGCGTTGAACCATGCTTTAGCATCGCTTCGCGCCTGCTTGAGTGCTTCCAGATCAGATGCAGCAACCGGCGACAGGTTGCCGACTTCCTGATAAACCTTTCCCTTATCCGCCCGGATTGCTTCGAGCGACTTCAAAGATATTGGCTGATCGTCGGCAATGCCGAGCGTTTCACGAACCAGCTTATTGGTTACATCCTGATTGCGGTGTGTCGCTTCCTGCTTGATCGCCGCTTTTCCGCCGATGCTTTCCAGTCGATTACTTAGGAATGCCGGATCATACTCGGAGCGCGGAATCACATAGCCCGCCTGACGCCCTTCGGCCAGCGTAGCGTCACGCATGGAATTACGGGAAGCTTCAGCCGCAGCCTTCTGCTGCGCTGCCGTCAGGAATCCGCCGGTTGCCTTGTTAAGCAGGCTTCCAAGACCATAACCAACGCCAGAACCCGCCAAACCGCTGGCCGTATTCAATCCGCGCTCTTTCCAGTTCTCTGCCGGATAGGTCAGGCCATACAATCCACCTAAGGCAATTTGAGCGCCCGGGCCTTGCATTCCTGGGATTGCCATCAATGGCGCAGTTACCGCGCCGCCGCCTATCACCTGACCGCCAAAACCGCCCGGCTTCTGCGAGTTGTCGCTGATTTCCTGCTTGAACTGCTTAACCCGTTCGTCAGTAACCGCGCCAATTAGATTGCCGCCGCCGATGAACGGCGCAGACGCGGAAAGTTTGGCGCCTTCGTACAGGTTGCCAAGGCGCGAACCGATGTTTTCAGCGGGCGACATAGGAGGTTCAACAGTCTGCTTTGGCGGTTCTTCATAGAAATTACTCTGAACGTACTTTATCGCATCGTCTTCCGTCGCCCCATCTGGCGCGTTGACGCTGTAGGTTTTTCCATCCGGTGAAGTTACCTTAAACGTCGCCATATGGCCCCCTTACTTGACTACCGTTGCCGACCATCCGCCACCGCCAATAGATGATTTTTTTTCAGAATAAACAGAGCCAACCTTTTCGCTACCTTTTCCAGCGGCAATGCTCATATCATTAGCGGCCTGTTGCCGCATCCTTTCCTTTTGCCTGACAACTTCCGGCTTGTCTCCAAACTGAGGAAAGAACGTAGAATTGTTCAGCTTTACTTCGTCCGGAGTTGCTGCTGCACCTGTCTTGAATCGCAAGAATGCTTCAGACCATTGATTTTGAGCCTGTCCAATCTGTTGAGCTTTTGGGCTTGCAAGAGGATTAAGAATGCTTCCTGCCATTCTTACATCTGCTTGTTCGCCCATCTTGCTTTGGTCTTTTGAAATACTAGACAGCAAATCTTCAGCGGCTTTCATTTGACCAAGATATGCAGATGCTTTTGCCTGTGGTTCAGTCAATGGCTTTTCAGCATCTCCGGGAGGCTTTACGCCAGGAATAATTGCAGGCTCTCCGCCTGTTTTGCTTGGCTGGAAGAAAATAGGGTTTCCATTTTTATCGACACCTGAAACGGGAGCGCCATAACTAACACTTACGTCAGACTTGCCTGCATTTGCGCGTTTCAACTGGAACGCCTGAATTCTCGGATCAAGCAGTTCCGGCATTTGACCAGTTCCCGCCACCGTTCCCTGTGTTTCACCTGGGCGCATCCAAACCTTCTGAGTTCGTAGCGGTTCGCTAGGATCTGCAATTTCAACAAGCTGCGGTTTCTGGAATTGCGGCATTGTCTTGACGTACTCTTCTGGCGCCACATCAAACAACTGGCGATCCTGTTCAGGAAGCGTACCCCTGAACTGTGCCAGCATTTCCGCCTTCTTGCGCTGCTGCATCATCTTTTCGAGCGATCCAGCCAGTTGCATTTGCCGCGCCTGCTGCTGCTGTGCGTCCTCAATCGAACTGTTATAGGTGTGCATACCTGCCATGCCACCAGCACCGAGCGCACGCCCTAGCGATTGATTGCGCGTTGCTCCGAGTCCGTTGGATGCCAGCATCGCAAACCCGGCATTCATCAGGGCGTTGTTCTTCGCCTGATTCTTGGCTTGGGGCGAAACGCCATATTCACCCATTGCGGAAACAACTTCCGGGTCGTAATAATCGAGCAGTCCCATGATTTACTCCAACAGTCCGGATTTACGAACATTCGCCCCGTATTTGCGCGGATTGAATCCGCCTTGCAGTGAGGCATATGGTGAAAGCGACTGGAAAGACTGCGCATGACGCTGCGGCGTACCGGCATCCGCTTGCATCATCGGTGCACGTCCGCGTTGTTGCGGTTGCTGATTCAGCATCTTCTGACCCTGATTAGCGAACCGCAATGCGTCATTGGTCGATAACAGACCGCCCGATGACGAAGCGCCGGGACCGACTGCGCTGGCTATGGTCGATTCCAGACCTGGACCAACACCACCAACACCCGCCGCAGAACTGAACTGCGAGGCTGGCAAGGTCATGAACTGCGCGCTGCCGGGCGCGCCGCTGATCGAACTCAGCCCTTGCAAGCCGAGTTCATTAGCGCCCATCGTTGCCGGTCCAAATCCACCAGCCCCAAGCAATCCGCCGGTCGCCGCGGTATCGGCGGCCATTCCCGAGGCAAGGCCAGCACCCGCTGCATCAGCACCGGCGAATAGTGCCGGTGTAAGCGCCGCTTCGGTTGCTGCGGTTCCGGCCAGGCCTGCGCCAGTTGCCGCTGCGGTTCCGGCTGCGGTGCCCGCGGTTGCCGCGGCTGCGGCTGGAATCGCGGCGGACGCGGCTTCTGTTACAAGGGGAGCCAGTACAGCAGCGGTTTCAACTCCGGTCATATCAAATCCTTTTCATAGATGGTCATTGCAGGATGGAAGCCGAGCCTTTCGGCCCGTTTGTCCCATGCCTTGCGCGGCGACCAGAAAGTGATCCGGGAACATTGAAAGCGCTTCCCGAGTTCGTCAATCTGGCGCATGTTGTCGTCAATCAATGGGCCAAATTCCGGCTCAACATACAGCGTCCATATGTGTAGGCAATGACCGTAATTTGTCGACTTCTTTTGCAGGATGATATGACCGGCGATACGGTCGGAAACCATCCACAAATAGAGCGATGCCTGATTGGCCTTGATTGAATGATAGGCATCTTCAGGTATCCACTGATCTTGTGAATAACTGGCGGATTTAAGCAAACCATCCCTGACCGACTCCCATACAACATGAAGGTCGGCAGGATTGATTAATTCGAGATCAACCGCCAAAGTATCCAAGCAAACCACCTGCTGCTGCGCCCAATCCGCTATAGGTCGAATCTCCGCCGCCCAAGGCATTCCCCAAGCCATAGCCAGCCAGTCCGCCACCAATGGCGTTTGCGTAAGGGTTGGATGTATAGGGAGAATACTGGTATCCCTGACTGGATACAGAGCCAGCGCCATTGACCGAAGAACTCAGTGCACTGCCAAGCACGTCAAGCTGACGATAAGGCTGATTCTGCTGGCTTACCCAATCGCTGTACTGATTATTGAGTACATCCTGCGATTCCTGGCGCTTGATGTCGCCAACGCCCATCAGTTGTTGCGCGTTGTTATAGTCGATATTCCCGTATTGGCCGACCAGCAATGAGTCTTTCATCTGGTTATTACGTTCATTGACGTAATTCTGACCATAGGCTTGATTTGCCGCATCCGACAAATTGCGCGTCAAGGTTTCCTGATGTGCCGTAGTTCCGTAGTTGTTGCCACCGAACTGCGAATTGACCCGCGACTGGACATCACCAAGCGCCTGATTGACCGTGGCCTTGAGCCACGGATTCGAGTCTGGGCTTAGATATTTTCCGGACATGGTGTCAGTGTAATTCTGACGAGCTGCGTTTTCTTCAGGCGATCCGTACGTGGCGCGCTTGGCAATTGAGTTAAGCCCGGAAACCTGTTCGCTGGTCGTGTCGGCAATGCGTTTATTTGGATATGGGGTGAACGGCTGATACGATAAATCTACTCCGCGTTGCAACAGGCTTTGCGCAGCCGGTTGCGCCCATGCAGGAATTTCCTTTGTTGTCGTCTGAGTCGTATTCTCAGGAACCGATGATCCACCACCACCGCTCATTTTGTTCTCCTGCGCCTCACGGCGTTAAAGGCATTTCTACAATCCGGTAACGCTCATTCATTCCGATGCGTTGCCTTAACATCCTTGCGACCGATTCACGGCAGGCTGCTTGAATCTTGGTGCAGCCTTGCGCTTTAGCCCAATCTGATAACTTTGAAAACATTTCTTTTCCAGTTACCATTTTCCCACCAATTGCAGTAATAAAACAAATTCTATCGTTAGGATATTGAATAAAAGATACTGTTCCTGCCCCGACGATTGAATTATCAGTTTCCGCTACCAATAAAACCTGATCGCCACGAATCAATAATACTTTCAACTGGTCGGCGGTATATTCTCCGCCGCAGTATTGTATTGACGATTCGATCATTCCTGAAACCTGTGGCCACACTTGGCATATATATTGTGGCCCGACAATTTTCAGATTCATCAGTTACCCGTCAGCACACGCATCGGCAACCATGTTCCAGGCGTTCCGCTGGCCGTGCAAATCCAGCCAATCACCACGTATTTACTCGCCGCAGTTCCCGCTTCGACTGGTTCGGTATTCTTGCACTTATCACCTTGCGCCCATGTGCCGGTCGTCGGAATAGAGGTTCCTGACGTTTCCCACATGTATGAATCATTATGTGAAATTGAATACTGCCTGAACAGCGTATAGAGCCGATTAACCAAGTCACGGATGTATTGCTTGTCATCATTGACCGTGGGCAATCTCGGGTCAGCCGGAAATTTGTTCATTCAACACCATCCGGCGACAGAATCGGATCGAAACCGGAAATTGCCATCGCCCCGTTATAGGTAAATTCCATCTTGTGCCAGCGCGCCGACCAAACGAGGTCATACCAGTTATTCGCATAGGTTGAACTAAGGTTTGTGACAAAAGAACTGGCATCCGTATTTGAATGTGAATAACTCAAACTTGAATTAGTAGGCGATTGAATAAAACGCGGCCTGATTCTATTAATCGTCGAGAATTGCATATTATCGCCATAATGCCCTGTCGTGATTTTCGACTCACCGGCAACGCCGCTCATTTGATAGGCTTTATGGTCCGTCTTGAAATAAGCAATAACAGAAGAACCGCTGGTCCAGAATGGCGAGTTATAACTGATTCCGGTCGGCAAATCGTTATAAGTCGCATAGGCAGAACCAATAGTCGTGTAAGTCAAACCGGACGAGACATAATCTGCGACGTATTCAATATCGCAATCCATGCGTCCCCATTGATTTGATTTGACGTTATAGACGATACATTTATCGAGTTTTCCGCCTGCCGAACTATTGGAAACAAACCACCAATAGATTCTCTGGTTTATATAATCGAATGTCCCGCAGGTCTTATACAGATAAGCCTGATTGACGTTATTGAAAAACCAGTTACGACACGGAGAATTCAAAGGCTCTGGCCTTGAGCCGTCAAAGACGTAGAAATCATCGGAGCCAATGAAGAAATGCGCGGTCCCGGTCTTGATGACAGCTTCGTTGCACGGCGCCCCAATATCACCAGGCACCCGGCGCACGTTCCAGACTTGCGGCGCTCCAACGTATTCGGCCACGTACATTGCCTTGGCCTTGTACATGACCATGATGTCGCCCAATCGCTTGCCGGCAGTGATCGGTCCAGGAGAATCGAGCAACTGACCCGATACGCATTGCGTTGAAACGGATGGCGTCCAGTCGGTATAGGAACCCAAAGCAGAACACGCCCAGCGCGTTACGTCATCGCCGAAGCCCATGCCGTTAATGTCGCAGACAAAGACCTGATTGTTGATTGTCTCAACGATTGCTGCTTTAGGTGCAGAAACAGAGCAATCAAGGAAGGTTGCGCCACCGTCAATGTATTGAAGCGTCGCCCCCTTGGCGGCAGCAATCGAGATATTGCCGAACTGTGCGAATCTCCAACTGTCGTCAGGCCCGAGCGTGTAGTTTCCTGATTTCGACTTGTCAGACCACGAACCACCCGACTGCTCATAGAGCTTCGTATCAGAGCCGCAGAACACCCGCGCCGAACTATCGAGCTTTCGAGTGACTGCAAAGCCGCGTGCAGCGCCGGAGATAGCACCTAGTCCGCAGTCAATCGGCGTCGGAGCGGCGACGAACATCCCGACCGAAGGAATGATGTTTTTGCAGTCCGTGAAAATACCCGGAGTTTCTGGCGGAACATCTGGGGCAAATCCGACGAACTGAATCATGCCGCCACCACATACAGAGGACCAGCCAGCGCCACCTTGTTTTTCTGGTTCGCCGTCGCCAGGAAGGTATCAAGTGATCCTTGAGCAAGCTGCGCCTTTGGCGTGTCTCGGACATACGAGAACGCGAACTTGAGCGCCCCTTCAAGATAGGCGGTGTAATAGTTGTCCAGGATGGTATTGGTTGCCGTAGTCGCCAATGGGTCAGGCATGGCGTAATAGACTAACTTCAGATCATTGCTTACGCCAGTCGGCAGCCTGATCTCATTGCCGACGATGGTGAAATATCCACTGGACGAAGGTTTCCAGCGTTCAGGCGGGAAGTAATAAAGCGTATCTCGGGTTGAGTTATCCAGTTTGACATACCGCGCATCAAGGAAGTTGGCAGGAAGTGCAGCGGCAAGACTGGTAACTGTCAATGTCGCCTCAGTCTCCATTTCACGCACCCGCAACGGTGTCACATGCGCCCGGAAAATCTCTTCCTCTGCCAGTGCGATGAAAGACGGAATAACCGAGGTCAAATCACTGCGCCGCGCCCACGTCGCAATGTCAGTCTGCAAACTCGTGTAAGTCGCCATTTAGAGCGTTCCTTTCTTTGCTACCAGCACCATGAAGCCTAGCGCCATGCGTTCAAACCGGATCAGGTCGAAGCGTTCGATAATCTTGGGGAGCCACCATTCCGCAGGTTGCTGGATGATGTGCGCGTTCCGGCCATCGGGTAGATGGTGCAGCGCAGCACCCGTGTGGACCACGTGAAAGCCAATCTTGCGTGTCACACGTTTCAGGTCATCTAAAACAGCATCAAGACATTCCGGTTCGAGATGTTCAAGTACATCGGAAGTCATCACCATGTCAGCCGGTCCAGGCGGTGCAGAGATTTCAGGAATCGCCGGATCATAGGGAATGTATGGAATGGTGATATAGGGCTTCAGAGCCTGTTTGCCACTGCCGTAATCCACGAACTGCTTTGGCCGGTACTCGGCTATCAACTTGCCGATGATCGGCGCGTACATGATGGAGGACGTACCGAAGTCAGGCCGGTCCGTGTGGAGTTGCGAGAGTTGGGCGCGGTAGGAGTCGGAGATTAGAGTCATTTTCCGAGAAGCCCTTCCCACTCGCCTTTGGCCCACGGCTGCAATCCGGTCGGCTTGCCGTTGGTTTCAAGGATGCGCGGTAGCTTGTCATCGAACAGTACGTAGTTAGATGTGCCTGCGCCAGCGCCACGCGATCCGCCGTCTAGGTAGCGGATACCGGGGATTCCTAGCGCACGCAATTTGTCTGCGGCAACATCCGGGCCGCCGAGCTTTCTATAAACAGATTCGCCGGCAGGGTTAATCGGATGCCTTGGCAAGGTAGTTGATCCAGTTCCTTCCAGTGCGGAAAGTAGAGCATCATCAAACTGCCCTAGCGCCTGCTTATCAACACTAATACCAGCTTTCTGCAATGCCGCTTGAACTTCCTTGCTTTGCTGACTCAGCGGCTTGTCCCAATCAAGGAACTTGGCAACGGCTTCGTCGGGGATGTCGACTTTGTAGAGATTGCCCGGTGGCGAATCCTTGAGCAACCCGCCAGCAGCCAAGCGCCGCAGTTCTCCCTCAACCGATGGCATATCGTTCATGCGGGCCATGCGTGCAGCTTCATCAATGGAACTGAAGTCACGCGCGAAGGCTAGAGATTGCTGTGTAACCTTGGGCATCGCAGCCACTTTGTCACGGTTGCCAAGCGCCCAATTCATAATGCCTTCTCCGTTAAACTGAATCGGCGCCGCCGTCTCGCCAGCGCGCATGTAGCCCTTTGAGACGGCCTCGTTTTCAGCCAGATACAGCCCATGCCCATAAGCCTGCGCACCCTCACCCGTCCCAATCTTGCTGGAGTCGAACTTGTCGAACTTGTGCGGCGATCCGTGCCATGCCGTTACCGCGCCTAGAGACTCGTTGATTGCTGCATTGCGCAAAGCATCATTCGCTGCGGTCAGTGCCTTTGGATCATAGGGCTGCTTGGTCAGGTATTGCTTCATGGCCTGCGCGTTCTCTGCACCGCCGTAGCGGTCCTCCTGAATTCGATTGGCCTGCATGCCTGCCCACTGTGACGGGTTGTCGAGCATATCCATCAGGCCGCGCTTAACTGACCGTTTCTTGGCGTCAATGGTCGATAGGACGTTATCAAGTAATCCCATGTTTCACCTCTTCCACAATCCCGGCAATCACATCTTTCCAGCTTCGTTCGCCCTGCATGACGAAGTGCTGGTTTTCCATCAATGGTATGGAACCGGCAAAGCGCCAGTTGTGTTTTTCCGGTACGAGTGTCCAAGTTGGAACGCCCAAGGCATCGGCGCAATGCAATGCGGTCGTGCAGATACCTACTACTGCATTCAGTTCGCTAATCAGTGCGGCGGTGTCATCGTAATCACTTGAACGGGTGGCGAAGGGGAAGGACTTCAGTTCTTCCGGATCATCGTCTTTGTATTCCAGCGAGACATAGACGGCATCAATCGCACTCATCAATGGATAGAACTCGCCGATGTCGATTTCCCGGCCAGCGGCGTTGTTCTTCTTCGTTCCAGACTTCAGGGCGATCCCGATAACCGGCTTTTGATACGAGTCAAACAGTGCGCGCCACATGCGACGACGTTCAGGATCAGCCACAAGGTAAGGATGACGAGCAAAGTCAGCATCATCAGCACGGAATAGGTGGAAAAGACTGCCAGCCGCACAACGATAGTCAGGCTTAACCTGATTGAGCCAGTCAGGATGTTCTTCTCTCCGCGTTCCATAAACCTGTGCCAGCGGGAAAGAACGCCTAAACAGGTTTTGTAGCTTCGGGTCGCAATCGATAACAACATTTGCTCTAGCCGTTGCGTCAGTGATTGCCTGAGCGTAGAAAATTTCATCGCCTAGCCCCTGTTCGCCATAGATAACGACTGTTCCCGGTTCTCCGGCCCACCGTCCTTTGTCGTCATAGGTCCATTCGCGGCGGAATTTTCCACCTAGTCCGAGTTCAAAGTTACGGAAGCCATCCACCCATTCACCCGTCGCCAGTTGTGAATGACCGAGATTGACCATTGCATTGACGTTGCTCGGATCGCAATCAAGCGCCATCTTTGCCATTTCCTTGGCGTCTTCCCACCGGCTCATTTGAACCAGCGTTGCGCTGGCATTTGCATATGGTAAAGCGTGGTCAGGCTGGCACTCCGCCGCTTTCAGAAAGCACGCGATAGCTTCGGAGTGCTTGCCCATCTCGTCCAGGACCTTGCCGAGATTGGTCAGGTTGCCGCAATTGGGCGACAGATCAACAGAGCGTTTTAGAAACTGGTAGGCGGTTGCTTCGTCTTCAAGTAGAAGATGCGCGTAACCACGGAAATTCAGTGCGACTGGATCATTAACGTCGTCTTCCATCATGCCAATAATCAGCGGCAAGGCTTCATCAAGCCGTTCGGCTTCTAGCAGGTCCTTGACCAGCAATTGACTCTCAAGCATGGTTCTTATGATCGACTGTTTTCAGATACGGAAAGTTTGCGTTTATCTCTGCAAGCAGTTTCTTTTCATCGTCAGGATTGAAAATATCAATTCCTTTGTTTTTCAATTCCATGATGACCACAGAAGGAATCGAGGCATAGTGCAACCAAGACTCTTTGACGCCTTTATTCCACCGCTCGGAAGAATCACGGCGCATTTGTTTCATTCGCTCAAGGAATCCAGTCAAATCCTGTTCAGTCGTGATCTGAATGGTTCCGGTCAATTCATCCATACCGAAATAGGTTTTGGTATCGCCGCTTTGGTCTAGGAGTCGCATGATTTAGATTTGAATTGGATTGAAAGCATTATATTCTTTTTGCAAAGATAATAAAAAAGGGAATCCGAAGATTCCCCTTTAATTGCGCTAGTTACAATACGTCAGCAACTCACGCGCCCACCCCGCTGCACTTCGCGTGAGCATCAAGGTTGTTTACCACCAAGCAGAATTCAGCAAGAAGCTGGCGTTTCTCGCTATCACCCGTCTTCGCCAGTTCTTCCTGCTGAATCGGGCGCAGGGTAGCGACCGATACATAATCAGGATCGATACACAGCACGGCGTTGTCGCGCTGGTAGCGGTTGAGAACGACCTTATGGTTGCCAAAGCTAGAAACGTACACGTCAGCCGCGGCGATGATGTCGGCCTGGGTGGAGGATTTCACTTCGTTGTACTTGGTGGCGATACCGGAGAAGGCGTCAAAACGATTCTTATTGGTGACGCTCATCATGATAACGGACGGGTCGCCGCCATCAGCCCAGGCAGCTGCCAGCGCAAGTTTCAGGTTAGCTTCGGTAAAGGTCTTGGCGGTGCCATCGGTCGGAGCAGTGACGATACCGGAAGAGAAGCCCGGAGTCGTCTGGCCCGTATTCGACTTGATGTTGTTACCCTTGATCCACGATTCGAAACCAGCCGAAGCGCGGGCGGTGCCAGCCGAACCATCGTCCGATGCCTGATTGCGCACCAGTGCGTATTCCATATCACGGCGCAGTTCCTTACCGCGCTTGGTCAGTTGGTAGGCCAGTTCGGACTTGCGACCGTACTTCTTGACGGCATCGTAGGTCCCGGAGATTTGAACCGTCTTGCGGGCGATCTGGCAGTAGTTTCCGAGAACGGTCGTTGCGGCAGCCGTCGCAAAGGTGGCGTCGTCGCCTTCAAGCTGCTTGTTGGCAGCAGCAGCGGCCAGTGCGTCGGTTTGCCACTGGTGATATTTGCCAGTCGCCTTGACCTTCTTCGCCATCGAGTACAGCGGCGTGTCGGACGGAGACACGTTGTTGATAATGTCTTCGAAGTCTTCGGCCAGACCAGCGCCGGTATAAGTGTTGGTTGCGGAAACAGCCATGATTGTTGCTCCTTAAAGCAGTCGTTCGATAGCGGATTGGGCATACTCAGCGCGGCCAGTCTTCTTGAGTTGGTCGCGGGTTTTCTGGTACGCATCACCCTTTGGATTGCGTTGCTGAGTCGCGCCAGGCTTGACCGGCTTCGGGGCTTCAGTAACGCGCTTTTGGACTTCCGGCTTCTTGCTCATAAGCTGGTCGTAAAGCATGGCCTTGCGGGCAATGACGACGGATCGGTGATCTGATAGACCACTGATTTCAGCTTCGGTAAATCCAGCCTTTTGCAGCGATGCCTTGATTTCAGTGCGCTCCGCAGTCGCTTTGGCCGTGTCGCGCCATTCAGGTAGTGCTTCGAGCAAAGATTGTTTCTCGCGGGCGAGAAGTTCCTGCGTGAAGACCTGCTGACGTTCCGTAACCTGCTGCTGCGTTGCGCCGATCTGGGCGACCTTCTGCGAGTATTCGTTTTGCAATTCACGATACTGACGGTCAAGCTTCATTGCCTGAATCGGGTCAGAATCGACCAACGCATTCCAGTCGATACCTTGATACTGCTTTAGCTGAGTTTCGATACTCTTGGCTTCAGCAACGGTTTCGATGACTGCTTCGCGCAGGCGAAATTCTTCAGACTTGGCATTGATTTCAGCCTGAGCCTGACGGCGCTGCTCTGCGAGTTGTTGGGTTTTCTGGGTGTAGTCAATACCCTTCTGCGCCAGTTCGAACACTTCGGCTTTCGTCTTCTTGACTTGCTCGCCATTTACAACGAGGTCAATGAACTCGGCTTCCGGCTCTTCCGGAGCGACTTCTTCGGATTCGGCTTCTGCCTCTTCCGGTTCTTCAATCGGCTGCTCTTCTTCCTCTTCACCGCCAAGGAATTCAAGCATGCGATCATTCGATTCGACTTCCGTTGCGGATTGGTCGATTTCTTCCATTTAGGAATACTCCAGTCTTAACTTTCCCCCACTCCGTCAGGGAGAGTTTCGGGATACCTTCACAGGCATTGCCCAATTAACCAGACGGCTGGTTATTTAAAACTATTTGAATCTTGAGAATAAACCTTGTTTCTCGATTTGCATTTTAACCATTTTCCCGGTTTCCGCAACTTCCTTGATATTCTTTTCTATTTTATTCAGTAACTGAAGTGCAATTACCAGACGATTATGGGTCGATTCATCTCCCAATGCCGATTGCTCCATGCTGGAAACAATGCCGTCCTTTACCTTTTGAATTGATTCCTTGAATATAGGATTATTCAAAATCATATTGGCATCTTCGCCGCGAATCATTTCTTCATGCTCAGTCATTTTTAAATATTTTCCCTGCGCAGCCAGTAAAGGTTATTCGCCAGTAGCGCGGCGAAGGGAACGACCAGCGCGACCATTGCCCACTCTTCCAGCCCGCCAGTTATTGCAAAGTAGGAAACCATCGCAATGATTGGCAGGCGGATGACGGCCTGCCCGACATACAGCCCAAGTCGGCCAATCAGCCAGCGCATGACGGGATTGGCTTCCTTCAGGCCGTTGCGGATGCCGTAGGTTGTAGTGGCTGCGTCGGCGGCTTGCAGGGCGAGGAAGAGGATCAGAAGGGCGGTCATATCTTCACCCATCCCCACACACCCGGTTCATATACGTTCGCATCTGAACCAGTATTGTTCCAATTGAACCCCTTGTGGGAAACCTTCGCGTTGAGCTTGTAGGCATCATGCGCTCCGAGCGGCTGCACCCATGCCGGGTAACTCGGCGGAACAACGACGGGTGACTTGTCAGCCCATCCGTATGTTCCTGGTTCCCACGTGTTGTTACCCGAGCCGTCGGCCTGCGTAACCTCCCAAGGCTTGCCAGTATGTGTGCAACCATCCGGCTTTCCGGTGAATGGATTCACCAGCTTGTAGGCGTCGAACGAATCAAGCGGCTGCACCCACGGCAATACTTCGCCCGGAATCTTGGCTCGCCGAATCAGTGCCGGAATAACAGCCGGGTCAGGATAGGTCACCGTGTTGTAGGACTGGATTACCCACCATAGGACGTTCTGACTGTCCTTGTACAGACCTGGCGTTACAGTACCTGTCAGCTGCTTGGCATCGCTTCCCCACGTCGATGACTTGGCAGTTGCTGCGGCTTTGGTGGAGGCGGTTGGGTCGGTGCCTTGGGTGATTGTCACGCCGGTAATCGCTGCCACTGCTGCCTCAAACTCGGGATCTCCCCAGCTATGGAGCAGTGCGACCGATGGCGACGGACCAGCGTAGGCCGGGACACTGAAGTTGCCTGGGCCGTAGGACTTCTTGCCGGGTGTCTGTGCGGTGTTGTTTAACGAGTCATTAGCGGATTGCATGTTGGCAGCAGGGATTGATGCTGAGAAATTACTCATAATGTGACTCCTGTCTTAGCTGCGACCCATGTTTCAGTGTCGGTGATTTCCTGTGTGGTGGCGAGGCGACCGAGGACGATCAAGGAGTAGATATTACCGTTAAGCGTAAATCCATCTGAGCGACGTCCAATATATAAATTGGCGCTAGGAAAATTACCTACCCCCGCTGGACCGGCCGAATTGACAGTCAGTGTTGGTATTTGCCCATCAACGCGTGGTTTAATTTCATCGCTAATAGTTGTACCAGCATAGTCAAATAAGCAGGACACCACGGAAGTAATCGGCGCAGAAAAGGGTTCTACTTTACAGCTTGCAAGTGCTGTTTGATAAAGACTAAATCCATACGAGTCGTCAGATAAATCCTTTGGGGCCATTATGTTAAAACCGGGATTGCTGTACGAGTTTGCCCCAAGGTCAACAACATACCCTAGCGAAGCATCGCTAGTTTTGCGAATGCCACTAAACACGCTCGTCTTGTCCGTGCTGGTGAAGTCGATACTCGCAGTTGCCAGCGCATCATCCACCCCATCGAACTGCAACCAGTGTAGCCCGCCAGAGGTCTTGTAGAGCGGGCGCTTGGCGGCAGTTGCTTGGGAGGCGTGGTTGCCGCGACCGGACTTATCGAGAATTTTTCCAACCGGCTGCCCATCCGCAGTGACTGGCGTGGTCCCTGCGGCATCCTGAAACATCGTGGAGAGATCGGACGGGTCATACCATACGCCGACTTCAGATGCTGCGAAGAGCGACAGCGGCGAGAAAGTCGCATTGTCGTAAAAGTAACCAAAAATCCGACCTTTCGCAGAAAGGCGGGATGGATTTACTCCGGGATTGGCTAATGACCACGTGACATATTCAGCATACATCGCGTGTATATATCCTGACGCAGCAATCCTGCTTGGATTAACCGACGCGGTTGCGGTATTTGCTGCTGCGTATTGCAACGCGCCTAATTCTGCTAGACGATCAACCATATTCTGCCTTTGTGATTGAGTGTTTCTGCTGTATCAGCGGAAATATGCGGGAAGCCGGAGGTTCGGAACGTGGTCATTTCGCCGACTTTTTATCAAAGCTGCGCATTGCACCAAGCCCAAGGATTCCTAGCAATATCTGCATGGTCAGGGTCGTATCAATGAATGGAAATTCTCCGTTATAGCCAAACCATACCTTTGCGCCGAAGCGTAGCAGCGGCTCAAAGATTGCCGCGTAGGCGAATGCAAGCCCGCATATCCAGCCGATGAATGGACGCCATCCGGCAATAAAGTTACTGGCGCTGGCCGCTTCAACCTTGTTGATTTCTACCTGCCCATTCATCCGGCTGGTTTCGGCTGCATAGGCGTCAAGTTCGGCCTTCATGCGCTCTTCGTCGGACGTGAATAGATCATCAGCAACCTTGCCGACCGTCCCGATGATTCCGCCCACTACCGCGTCAAGTATTGGGTTCATACTGCCTCGCGCAAGGTGCGATTGATCCAGCCGAGCAGAAACTTGGATTGGCTGCGATCCTTGGTCACAATGTCCCGATAACGCGTGATCTTCGCCAGCGCGTAATAGGCAACGAACATTGATCGGTCGATACTGTTCAGTGCGTTCAGAGTTCTATTGCCGATTACTCCGTCAGGCGTCACACCAACAACGATCTGCGCCAGCTTGATGGCCGTCTTTGGACCAGCATTTACCGCGAAGTCGAACAGGTTGGAAGCGATGGCCTGTGCATCGATATGGTCGCCATGAATGGGGAACCAAAAGTTTTGTTTGTAGAATGACCTGACCAATTCACTGGCAGGCGTCAGCCCTTGGTCAATGTCTTTCCAGCCAGCCCAGTCCGGCCAGCGGTTGCGGGAAATACCGGCATAGGTTTGCCCGCCGCGATCATTCGCCACGTTGGTCAGCTTGTAGCCGCCCTCGTTTGAAATCATGCGCTCGTAAGCAATAGCGAAGTTGCTCATTGGTCAATCACCAGGGTTGCGGATTGGCCGTCTTGTTCGGCGCGTTCAAGTTGGTGGAGAAGGCCGCTCGTACAAGTTTGTGATGGCAGGAGAGCATTCCGCCCGCGTACACTGCCCAGAACGAGGTCGCAACCCGGAAAATGTCCAAGCCAACCGAGGCCATCTGCATAGGGAAGTACGGGATTGCCGTCAAGGTGGAACGCGGTCCCAATCGTGACCTGAAACTTTCCATTTGGTAAATCGTCGCGTCCATTTCCAGCCTCACATCGGCAAAAATGCCGTTGATTGATAAACAGTGTTCCGTCGTCGGCTTCAATCTTCATTCTTCATCAACAATCAGATTGGGGAACGGCATCCTATTTACCTTTTCCTCAATCAGCTTTAGATGCTTATGCTTGTAATACCAGTTGATACAGAAGGTGACGAAGGCGAAGAACAAACCGGACAGCACCGCGAAGTCATTGGCGGTCAGGCCGAACAGGATCAAGGAACCACTTGCCGTGTAGCTGGCGATGGATGTTTTTGGGTCGGTCATTGCGCACTCTGCAAGCCAATTGCCCGCCCGTCTGCATCGCGGACAATGTATTTAGGCGCTGATAGGGCAGACGCCACCCCCTGAATGCCTTGCATGATCTGACGTAGCGTGTCCATATTCGGATCAATGGCGCCCGCCTGATCGACCTTGGTCGTATCGTCGGAATTTGGCGCACCCGAGACATGAGAAGAAAGAATCCCAGCCGCCAGTTCCATCAGCTTGATTTCCTTATCTGCTTCGATTTCTGCGGCCTTTATTCTTTCCGCGCTGATAATCTGCATCTGTTCAAGTTCGCGCTTCTGCTGATACTCGATTGCCGATTTCTGCTTTTCCAGTTCGGTTTCGGCCATAAACTTTTGCTGATCCGCTTGCAGTTCGATCTGCTTGGCCTGAATCTGGCCTTGTTGCTTGGCCTGTTCGACCTCAAGCAATGGATTGGCCTGCTGCTGCTTTGGAGGTTGTTCGCTCGGGTCAGTGAAGAACTCGTTACCATCCGAGAAACCTGCGTTCTCTGCCAGTCTCTTGGCGGCAGAGTAGATGTTCTTCGGCGTCGATACGCCGATTTGCATCGCTTCGCGCTGCACCTGCAAGATAGACATGAGGTGCTGCAACTGCATATCCTTGTTGCCAGTCCCGAGACCGACCGCAATCGTCATGTCGGTACGGGTTTGCCACTGACGCGGATCGACAGGAACCCACTTGTTGTTCAGGCGGAAGATGGTCGCTTTGTCGGCGTGCTTCTTCAGCAGTTCGTGGGTAAGTTGGAACAGACGCTTGACGCCAGACTCGGCGAAGATTCGCGCCACCAGTTCCATGCGCTGCTGTGCCGCAGACATGATCTGATTGATGCCCGAGGCCGTCTTGTTCAGCGAATTGGCATCAAGCCCTTGATTGTACTTGGTAATTCCGGTGCGGTTTTCTTTCTGAGTATCGAGATAGCTCAAACCCTCGATCGCAGAAGCGCCGGTATTCGGATGGACCAGCGGCATGATGGCGCTCATCGGGTCGCCCTGCACCCGAACGATTCCACCAGGACGCGACACCAGCATGTCGTCGAGATTCACGCGGTCGGAAATGGCATACCGTCCGTTGTTCGCCAGATACAGACTGTCAAGATACTGGCGCATGACCGTCGAACGGATCAGTTGCACATCCTGCACAAGATCCGCCAGCGACAGCCCTACGTGCCTATGTGGCATCGGCAAAGGACAAAGCGCGGCGTAATAGACGTTTTCAGCCTTGCCTGAGTAAATGATTTCCGAGCCGACGATGTAATAGCGCATCAGTTCGGCAATGCCGTCACCATCGGCATCAATCCGCATCGTTACATCTCGGAACCAGACGAGGCGCGTAGAAGGATCGGCGCCTTCGTAACCTTGATCGTCTTCGTCGTACTGGTTGCGGGCAGATGAAATGCCGTCATCATTGGACGTTTCGTCCCAATCGCCGATTTCGTCCGATACATTGAAACCCATCAGGCGGATTTCTGAAATCGTCTTGCGCGTGCGATGCTCTACATAGTTCGCATCGGACAGATCGACCTTGCGACAGGCCATGTCGACCAGGAACTCTTCCGGTGGAACTGGCTCGATACAGACGCGGCCAGTCTTTGTGACCCGCTTGACGGTGACGTTGTAGCCGAGTTCGGTTTGTTCGGCGGATGCAATCTCAACGCCTTGGTCTTGCGCCAGCATCGTCAGTTCTTCCACTGACAGATTGCTGTATGAATCTTCGGTCACATCCTCAGATGTGTCCCAATAGACTTTGACGTACCCTGTTTTCATCATAAGGGCGTCTTTGAACCATGCGTACATGGTCATGAACGAGTCATTTTGCTGCATGACTACGTGATTGACGTAGGAAGTCTCTTGTTCAGCAGCTTCTACATCTTCAGCGCCCTTGGGCGTGAACTCAACCGCCTTGTCGCCAGCGGTGAATATCTTCAGCAGGCTTGGCAACATCCATTCAATGGTTTCCAGCGTGTCTCGGGTGACAACCTGGGAGCGTCCTTCTACCTCGTTTCCATATGGCTTGCCGAGATAGTAATCAAGCGCCTGTTCGCGCTCTGCATTCAGCGTTCCGGACAGATAGCCGTAAGACTCTTTGGCCTTGGCTTCGATTGCTGCAAGAATCTCGGAGTCAGACAAGCCACGCGAATCGCGCTTATTGTCGGTTGATTCTTGGCCGTCCTCTAGGTCTAGACTCATTCGCCGCCTTCGTCAGAACCGTTTCCGGTTTCGGGATGCCCTCACGAACATTGCCCATTACATTTTCCAATTCAGAAACTCGCCGTTGCAAATCCCTGATTAACTCTAATACCTGATGCCCGTTCATATTATACCGTTTTATTTGAATGAGATTATAAGTCAAACGATTCCGTTGTTAGCGTAGTTAATCGGTTTCCATTGTTCATTACTCATTGAATCAGCAGCGACGCACATATAACGAAACACATCTGCGCCGTGCGAATATTCATCATGCAGCGGCGGCCCCGGCTCATTGGTTTGCGCGTTGATCTGGCGCCTATAACGTTTCAGGCAATCGATTAACCGTGTCGTGCCTGGCTTGTGGAAATAAACCTGATTGAACGACATGCGCGCCGCTTTAATCCCATTCTCCAAACCGATCTGCGGAATGATCTCAACCGACCAGCCCATCTTCTGCATGATCTCCTGAGAACTCTTTCCTGTCTTGAAGTCTCGCGTTGCGCCATCGTGTGGCAGAAACAGTTTCCCATAGTTAAGATTCTTGTTTCTCAGCATGGACGAATAGAAATCGAGCGTCTTGTGATCGTCCTCGATATATTCAATCACCCGCAACTCTGACCGGACTTTCTGACAGAGAATGATGGCCATTGAGTCATTCCACCCAAGGTCAAATACCGCATGGACCTTTAGCAAAGGATCATATGGAACGTTGCAGATGTTCCCGGATGCCTGGGCCTTGCCAATTTCATCAGCGTAGATAGCGCCATCCACAGCGGCCTTGCACTTGCCTTCCCAAATCCATTGATAATCCTCTGGATTTGTTTCCTGGCAATGGATGCGCTCTTTCTCCAACACATCGGGAAACCACGGATTGTCGGAGTAATTGACCGATACCGAATAACAATCAGGCGGTGCGTTCTCAACGTAACGCTTCCATACTTCGTCCGTGTCTAGTTCAGGGTTGAACGATACCCATATCTCTGAATCAGGCTTGCGGATGGTCGGCACGAGAATATCCAGCGACTTCTTGGAGACAGTCTGCGCCTCCTCGATCCATACGCGGTCAATGCCTTCATAGCTCTTGATACTTGCGGCAGTCTGATTTGATAGACCGTTGAACAAGAACTCACTACCGTTTTTCCCCTTTATTGCAATGTCAGTAGATGAAAAGAAATGCTCTAATCCAAGCGCAAGAATCTGGTCGTCAAGCAGCCTTTTTACAGAGTCTCGGATGGATTTCTGAACTTCTCTTGTGCATAACACACGAAGCGGTTTGCTTGCTGCCTGAATTATTAGCGACCGCGCAAACGCCCATGACTTTCCAGACCCTCGGCCGCCATATGCAACCTTGTAACGATTAGGATTGAAAAGGAACTCAGCCCACTCAGGAAACGGAGCATCCACTCGCTTCGTTCCTTTCTCTTTCCCTTCGTAACGCTTGCGCTACGCGCAATTTATGCTTTATTTCTTCGCTTGGCTTTTTTCCTTTCCTAGATTCTGACATTTGCTTAATTTGCTCTGCCGTCCTCTTCCTTCCTCTGTTGCCATCGCCAATTTTCCGCTTTGCTTCTTCGCTCATTGTCTTTCCGCGATTTCCAGAAGCGATAGCGTTACGATGCTCTTCAGACAGTTTCATTCCCTTCCGTCCGGCTGACATTGCTGCTCTTATTTCTGGAGTCCTGACCCATAGCTTATTTGCGTCGGAAAGTTTTTTGCATGTTTCTGCGCTTCTCTTAAGTCCGAGTGCGCTTCCTGCTTTTTTACACATGTTATATCTTGGATTCAGAGCATCAATGAGCAACTGCTCATAGAAAATAAGATCATCTATTTTGCACACCAATAGAATCTCAAATTCTAACGCGCCAATTCCATATTTATTTGTAGCTGCCTGCAACGGCTTGCAATGATGTATAGACTTTTTAAGCTCATGCCTATGCTTTGCAAACCGTCGATTGAAGCTTTTTGCGCTTCCTATGTATTCTTTTCCGCTTGGTGAAACAATACGATATATACCAGAATTCATTTTGATGGCTTGACAAACGTAACAGCAACATTCAAATCAACGTTGCCGCTCATGTTCATATCGGTTTCTGTTAGTACCGGAGCGTTGCTCATGACCTTGTTCAACAGGAACTTGGCGGCATCTATGCGGGAATTTGAAACATCGTTGTCATCAAGTGCATGATCTTGCAACATTTTAATAAGCAAGGTCGTCTTGATTTTCTCCTTCATGTTTTCAATCTTTACAGGATGGAGAGGTTTCTTTCTTGCTGCCATGTTGCGAATTCCTCACGGATTGTTCGCGTCATTTAATTAACGCTGCTGCTGCTTTCAATTCCTGGCGTGCGGATTGCACGATAGGCAATGCCATATCAATCTGGATATTCAGGTCGGCAATATGCGCTTGGTAATCAGCCTTCTTGTCCTTGAGCGATTGAAGTTTATTCTACAATTCACTGAGGTTGGTAGCAAGCCGAATTACTTCCTTGATCTCTGCGCTGATTGCCATTTTGAATATCCAGTGTTTTGTTTATTCTAACCCATCATTTGAATCAATGGTATTTGGAATAAATCACTTGTTTCTATTTCGTTGTGACTGATTCCGTTAATCCACAGCCCCATAGATTTCAGGTATTCGCTATCCGTGGTCCGTGGGCATCCGTCGCAGCGCCGGTCGATGCCACGGCGGTCGAATCGGCATAGGCGTGTTATTGTGTATTGCTGGCATCCGTAGGTCATACAGTTCCGTGAAACCCCTTATCACCGCACATCCACGCATCCTGAAAATCAGGCGGTGGAGCTTCTTTGATCTTGATCTGGTGTCCGTAAAAATCTGACCAGTTCATGTTATTGACGGCCCAATCTTGAATCTCGTAATCGTCAGACTCGAACAGCGGCAACGTATCTTCTTCAAGGCTTGCTCGAATATCTCCGTCAAACTCTTGCGCGTAGTGCTTGGCGCGGTTGTGGGCGATCATCTCTACAGGCACACCGTAGATTGATCCGTCAGGCATTGTTACAGTCATGTATTTGTGCATTTCAATCTCCTATGGTGCGTAATATTTCGCAAATTTGTCGCGGCAAGGAGCGCAGGTTTCATCCACCAGACGCATTGACCATTCACCGCAGGATGAACACTCGCCAGCCGTTCCTTTCGGAATCTCAGCAGCTTTCCGCATAGCCTCCTTTACGTGGTCATCGACGACAGACTCGATGAAATAATCGGCGCGGTCTATTGGGTCGCTTGGAACATCACGGTCAATTTCCATTGCTGGCCTCGTTTTGTTTTGCGCGTCCGATTTCGGCAGCGGATCGAACTATGGCGCGACGGGTTGCTGCGCAAGAATCGTCACCATAAACCTCTATAACTTCTGTTTGGTTTGCTTCACGCATCATGTCAGTACGGCGTCGTTGCTTGGCAATGACTGAGTGACGCTCAGTTTCGTTGTATATTGGATAAGGCAACGTGCTGATACCAAGCTTCACAGCCAGCCGCAGCGCATCGCCGTCGTCGGTAAGCGGGTTCCAGTTTCCTGGTATTCCATCGACTACGATGTACCCGCCAAATTTTGCATATTCATAACCAGCCGCATTGGCAGCAAGACGCAATAGTTCGCGGTCAGTTTCCATTCTTTAGATCCTTTTTGTCATGCCAAACCTGCGGCAATTCGCCCTTGCGCTGAATCAGCCACGATGACGATCCGGCGATCTTCGACGCCAGCATCCACGGAAGTCTGCGGATGCTGCCCTGTTCCATTGCTTGCTTCTTGTGCGCGGCAAGAATGCCGACGCAGTTCTTAACCTCGACTGCCCATGTCACCCCATCGGTGTCCGTTGCGATCAGATCGGCAGAGGCAATTCCTGCCGTAATGTGATCGGCAACCCAATCTCGGTCGGCAAGCATTTCCTTAAACTCGCGCTGGCCTTTGGCGCCCTTGTTCCGTGACTTTGATCCGCTCATTTAATTTCAACCCTGCCGGCCTTTACCAACGCCTCTAGCGTCATCACAATTGCCGCATTCATGGTCGCCCGGCGATCTTCTCTTGTCATGTGCTTGCCTTGGTCGATTTCGCTGTGGCACTCAGGACATAACGCCGCAGTCAGGCAATCGGATGTTTTCATGCCAGCGCCCTTGCCTTCATTGCGGTGCGAAGCCTGAACGCCATAGGCGCCACAAAGAACGCAGTATTCAAGTTCGCGGACAGCCTGTAGCCATTTAGGCGAACGGACTGGATTGTTTTTATGGATTGCCATTACGCTGCAATCCTTTCAGCATTATCTGGAAACTCAAGCCGAACATGCTTGCGCGAGAAATCAGCCTTCATCGCTTCAAGATATTTTGATAACTGTAGTTTCGTCATCAGCGAAGTTACAGGAAGCATCCGCATGGCAATTAGCTTTTGTTCGTAACTCATCCATTTGATCGTGGCGTCGTATGCCTCTCGGAATTCGTCGTCTTCTGATCGCAGAATCGGGATGCCGTGATGCAGCTTGCAATAGCATTTCCACCCGAGAGCATCGTCTTCACGCAACTCGCGGGCCAGTTGTTCATACCAGGCATGGCTGATCGAGTTCTGGTCGATGCTTCTAACTTTTCCGGTCTTAGTTGTGGCCTTGATATATCGATGCTGGCGGTACATTTCTCGCACTTCGCCAATGAACGATTGCAGAGAGGTATCGCTGTTGATTACGTGCGTAGTCACTTCGCCACCTTGCAGTTATCGACCTGCTCACGATGCTGGCGGTAGGTTTCAACCTCGGCTTTGGCAAGTGCTTCTGCTTTCTCCCGCGGCAATCCGCCAAGGTATTCAAGAATGCCAGCGCGCTCCTCGTAATACTCTTTCATGTCATCTGTCATCGCCACACCTTAAATTCTTCATCAATCCAATTTATCCAGCATTCCTTTAGATGCGGGATGTTCCATGCCTCACGGATCATTTGCTTTGCCTCATCAATATCGTACTGACTGAATCCCTTGGCAGCGAATACCGCCAGTGCCTTTTCAGCGAATGTCATGGTCAGCCCAATCTGTCCCAGCTAATTCTGGGATTTGCACATCAACATCAATTCCCTTTAATCTCAGCTTTTTTGCCAGCGCGAATGCTGATGCTTGCCCGGTATAGCTCGCATCGTTGTCGCCAAAGACAATCACTTTCTTGGCTACGGACGGTGGCAACCACTGCTCCATCAAATTGGCCGAGATTGCCGCCCAAACCGGAACAGAGAATTTGCGCGAAGCTGCCAATGCGGTTTCAATTCCCTCAGCAATTCCAAGCACTTCGCCAGCAGCGCCCAACTTGATCGAGGCTCCGTTCATCGGCTTTCCGGCCATCAACTTCTTGGCCTTATCGACAGGAGCTTTTTTACCGTCTGCTGTCAGATAAATACGATGCACACCAATGCCTTGGTTTTCATGCGATGACACCGCAGCTACCAATGCCGGGTAATAATCGATGCTTTCCCCGTCGACGTAAGGCAGTGCCGGGTGATAGCGTAGGCATGCAGGGATCAGCTCAATGCCGATTCGGCGATTCAGGTACAGCCAAACCGGGTCTCCCTTGCAGACTGGCTCAGATTCGCTCCAGATGCGACGGACTGCTGCCATCTTTTTGGCGTCGTCGCTTTCACGTTTTGTTTCAACCGACTGAACGAATCCGACAATCTGCTCTACTTGATAGGCTGCTTCCTTGAACGTCCATCCCTTGAATTTTTCCAGCAGAGCGAATCCATCACCAGCACCGCACTGATTGCAAATCCACGATCCACGGCCTAGTTTGTCGTCAAATCGATAACGGTCTTTCCCGCCACAAATCGGGCATTCGCCATGCTTGTTTTTCAGGAACCGTTCTTCGATGCCGAAGTGCATCAGGATTGCCGGCCAACGCCCTGTGGCGATCTCGGAAACCTTACGATTAGGCAGCACGTTTGGCCTCCTGAGATTTGGCGAAACGAATATTCTGGCTAACGATCCATGACTTGATTTCCGGCGACGGTTCAATCGCGTAGTCCTGCATGCCACGCGGCCACACGCCGAAATATGCTTTGTACTTGTGGTTTATCCAGCCATCGGAATACCCCTTGGCCAGCTTGATTGCCAACAGCTCGGAATAGATTTTCTGCTTGTCGTTCTGGCTGAATTTCTTCTGCCCCTTCTTGAGCAGTTGCAATTCGCCTTCTACTTCCTCGATCTCGCTCTGAGCGCGCGATGCCTTGAATCCGCATTTCGGACACACAGAAACTTTCGGCGGCTTCATGTGGTGGCACTCCGGGCATTTCTTCGGCAACGCGGCTTCCGGTTTTTGCTTCTCTGCGACCTTTGGCTTTCCGTCGTCCAGTTCAAGCGGGAAATCATCAGTCGGGAATCCAAGGCGTTGCACCGTGCCGGAATGGTCAAGCACCAATGCCTTTTCCTTCGTCGCATGCGGGCGCAGCACTCGGCCAATCATCTGGATATACCGAATCAACGAACGAGTAGGCCGGGCCAGTATCATCGTTCGACACGCCGGGAAGTCCCAACCTTCAGTCAAGATTCCGACGTTTGAAATAATCGTCGTTTCGCCAATCTCAACCCGGTTCAGGATAGCCGCGCGCTCATCCTCACTTGTGTAGCAATCGATGTGTTCCGCCGCTACACCAACCGCACGGAACGATTCAACGATGTGCTTGCTATGAGCGATGTTTGACGCAAAACAGACGGTCGGCAGGCCATGCGACAACTTCAGCCAATGCTCTACTATGTCACCAATCAACTGCGGCTTATCTACCGCACGACCTATATCGGCATCCGACCAGTCCAGTTCGCCGAATGCGTTTTTGCTGGTCTTGATCCCGGTCATGTCCGGCTCGGACGGCGCATATATTTCGCAATCAACCAGGAATCCGTCATCGATCAATTCCTGAATCGACGTTGCAACCGTCATTGCTTCAAAAAGCGCCCCGCCCAATTCTGCATAGTGCTTGCCAAGCCCTTTGCTGAATGGCGTTGCCGACAAGCCAATGACTGGAACAGCGGACCGCTCAATGATGACTTGGCGAAAGTCTTTCGAGCCGGCCACGCCATGCGCTTCATCGATCACGATCAGATCGCAGTCTGGCATGCCGCGTCGCGCTACGGTCTGGATGCTGGCTACAATCACCGGCTTGTCGATGTTGCGCGTGTTGTCGCCCTGGATAACCCCATGGTCGATGCCGGCGCTGTAGAACCGCTTCGAAGCCTGGCCAACAAGATTTATCCGGTTGCACAGGAACACAACGCGCCGTCCTTTGGCAATCGCTCCCTTGATGATCGACATGCCGATTTCGGTCTTTCCGGACCCCGTTGGGCTGTAGAGCATTTGGCGATAAACCCCACCAGCCAATGAAATTCTGAGCGACTGAATCGCAGCCGCTTGATACGGCCTAAGGGTTAGGCTGCCCATGACAGCACCTCGCCAGTTTCGGAATCAATCGCAGCCGGGGTTTTTGCAGCGTCGCCCGGTATACCAACTGAATTACCACCATCCGCCTTCATGGCTGGGTATGGTGGTTTACTTACTGCTAACTGCTTACTGCTTACTGTATTCGGATACTCTTTGGCAAAGGCTTCGTGAAAGGCTTTCTGAAAGCCTTCGCGCATGCCTTCGCAATAGGCTACGAGCAAGGCTATCGCTTCATCTTTGAGATAGCTTTCAGGAACAAAAGCCAGTTGCTTAACCCAATTCTTGATGACATTTGGCGACTCGGCAGATTGATATTTAAGAAAGTTCGGAAGCAGGACGCAGGAGGAATTTTCATCAAATTTCGCCATGCCTTTGGCGATTACTTCTGAAAAGTCTTTGACGCTAATGCCAAGCTCGGCAGCAAGTCCAGGCAATGAAGCGCGCATCGCGCCGACGCTTGTCATTCCAGGGTGCGTAATCAGGAAAACAAATGCGAGTTTGGCTGCCGGCTTAAGTGAAATAAAGCTGGCGTCGTTCCACATTTGAACATCTATTTTTCGATAGTGAGCCATTATTTATTTACCCTATTCGCATGACACGAAGCACAACGAAACCCGGCCTTGTGGCCGCGCGACTTTCGGCCACGGATTGACTTAGACTGACCGCAATCCGGGCACCGCCAGGTGATGTACATTGATCCGCGCATCTTTTCGTGGTTGTCGGTTGCGTCGCGGAATGACTCGACGTGTCCTGGTTCGGCTGAGTAGCTCATGCTGCGATTTCCATTTGAACAGGCTGAGAATTCCAAAACGTAATCGCTTGATTTGATTCAATACGCTCACGCATGACCAATGCCCTGCATTCCTTGCTTGGTGGCGTGTAAGTTCCGCGCCAGGCGGAATCAATGCCGATGTTTTGGGCGATGTTTGTGCTGTCTGCGCTACTGAGTGGAAGGCGTGAAAAGACCTCTGGATTCAGCATGCGCAATCCATGCAGCTTGCAGATTGGATTTCCGTTTTTGTCGCATACTGCATTCATTGCTTCGGCCATTCGGCCCCACCATTTAGCGTCGCCAACGAACGCGAATTTGCCGCTGCTTCCGATACAGATGCGCGGCCATTCAGTCGCAATACGCTGGAGCCGATCAATAGATTCGTGCATGTGCCACACAGGGGCGCCGATGCTCCCGCCCTTTGCCGTTCCCCGCCAAGGCCATTCAGCCAGCAGTGCATCATTGGCTTGTTCATCGCCATCAATCACGTCCGGTATCACCGCGAAATCGAATGAAGGGTAACGATGCAACTCCGCTACCCACTCGTAGTACCTGACCCAATCGGTAACTGGCTCTCCGCTCTTCCATGCTGAGAAAGCGCCGTTATCAACAGCGAACGACTGGCAGCACTCAAGCACGAGGCCGAGTTGATCTGGATACCGGAACGAAACAAAGGCATGCCCGCCACCAACCGCAGCAATGGCCGCTGAGGCTGGGGTAATTGGCAGTCCGTGGTAATGGATCATTTCATCTTCCCCACACGAATTTCCGCATAGCCATAAACATGGCGCCGCGCATCTTTTCGTGATTGCCCGTGGCATCGCGGAATGACTCGACGTGTCCAGGTTCTGCTGAGTAGGTCATAGACCGTCTTCCATAAACACAAGCCCGAGAAACACCAGCGCACCGATGCAAAGCATTAGATCGCCTGCATAGATGACGACTGATTGCAGGATGGTGATTGCCTCGGTCATTCGTCATCCTGTTTTGGCAGAGTGACGCCAAGGAGCTTTGCTGCCGCCTCAATGTCGCTGATGCTGACGCCTTTACGGGCATCGCCGTAACGCAAGGAATCTAGGAGCGCCCTCCATGTTTTTTCAAGCACAACCTTGTCTCTCCACACCTGTTCGTTCGGGTAGCAGTAGCCAGGAGTCGTGTAGCCTTTGCCGTCCAGCACCCAGTTGGTTATGCACATTCGGTCGGTGTAGCCTCCGGCGCTGCCTACACGCTTGACTTCGGCCCACTTGCGCCCGACCTTGACGACTTCGGCAAGGTACGGCGAACCGTGGCGGTTATTCGGGACAATGAAGATGTTCATCCCGACCGTAATTTTCAGCGGGTCTTTTATGGTCATTCGTCATCCTTCGGCGTGAACTGGAACAGGCGCGGGCATAGCCATAGCGTTACTTTAATGCTGATTGCAGCCCATAGCATTGCGAGAAGAAGCCAGTAGATAGCGGTCATTCCCTATCACTCCCTGTCTTTAGCTTTCAATCCCAAGCGCGTCATGCGCTCATGGGCAATACTGAATTCGTAGAAAGCGGCAACGATGCCGCGAGCCAGAATCCTGGCCGCTTCCTCGGCAATGTCTTTGTCCAGAAAGTCAGCCATGATCGAAAGCTGGTCGTGCAATTCGGGAGGAACACGAACATGAATCGACTTCTTATCAATGCTCATGCACTCACCGGCGGAATAAAAAAGCCACGGATGCCGAAGCATCTACGTGGCGAAACCCGGCATTTCGTCCGGGGGAGGGAGACACGGTTAGCACTTGGCAGACCTGAAGTAGTCGGCAAGCGCCTGAATGCTTTGGACGCCAGGATTAGGAGTGACGCCTTGGTAAATCTTCGCCAGCGTTGAATACGGGACGCCTGTTGCGGTGGCGATTTCTACGTGCCGCCCCTTGTTTTGCTCAAGGTTGCGCAGCACATAGTCAAGTAGGGTTTCTGATTTCATGGGCACATGATAATCCAAATTTGGACGACAAACAATAGCCACAAAAGGATTTTGCAATTCCAGAAAATATCTACATGAGCAAACAGACTAAACAGACGATGGCCGCACGCCAGAATCCTGCTTACTTAGATACATCGGCCAAAGGCTCCCCCTACCCCATAGGGTAAGTAAGCTAGGCTATCGGCCCGCGCAACGCGGAGCTACATGAACAGCAGTGGCAAGCTGCTGTTCCCCCTGGCATGTAACTTAGGCGAGCCAGTCGGATTTTTACGGATTTGCACCGGAAGCCTTGCGGCTTCTTACCGATACCCTGTCATTCCACGCAGCCGGGATTCGCTCTTACTAACGGATGGAGTCCGAGTAAGCACGACCAAGAAAAAGCCCCTAGAGGCTTGTGGCTTCCAGGGGCTCCGGTATTTGTCTGTAGCACCTAGCAGCTTGGTCACGCTGAAGTCCCATAGCGACTAAAGCGCGGATTGGGCCGAACCCAATCTTCTGCTATGGAACTACACCGCTTACCAGGCGGTATGGCCAGAATTTTACACACTTGAACAAAATTATCCAAATATGTATTGACGCAGTTAGCCAAATCTGGATAATAGGAACTGTCGAAACACAACAACGAGCGGAGAACGAAATGACCGAACAACGCCTAGCCGAGATTGAAGCCTTGGCAATCGCTAATGATCGCGCCGAACAAGCCATGAAGATGGAACAGGCCATGAAGGCGGTCGATTTTGTGTCGCAACTGAAGCTGCCGCATCCGGCGACCTACCAGCTTCGCCAACAGCGCCGCAAGTAAATCAAAGCCCGCTTTATCGGTATCTGGCCGGAGTCAATGCAGCCGCAAACAGGCGGTGCGCAACTCAACACAGAGGGCTTTGATGAACTCGCAGCAAACAACCAATAATGGAGGCCGACATGACCAAGCAACAAGTAGCAAAGGCAACGCCAGCGTTCTTTGGAGCTGGACATGAATACGTCTTCCAGGTGGGCGAAAAGCAGGAAGTTGTGGTCGCAGGAAACCAGACCGATGCAACGACTGCGCTGTACGCCTATTTGAAGGCCAGCGGGAATTGCAGCAAGGCCGAGTGCATTGACGAACGTAACGCCGAATAACGAGGGAATGACCATGAACAACGAACCGAAATTTGGCGCAGCAATCCCTAAGGAAGAATGGATTCAGCGCACCGCAACAACCGATCCGAATCCGCGCATCCCGTTCTATGGAATCTACTACCAGGACGAAATCAAGATGCCGTTCTTTGAGCACTTGATTGCTGGAACGGTATTCGGGTTTGCCATTGGCGCGATTATTTTTTCTTAACAAAAGCAGCAAACGGAACCCAAGGCGAAAGCCGAACGCTTGAGTTCGCCGGAAAGCGCGTAACCGGCCAGATAAACGAGCATAACCCGGCGGCAGTTCGGAGTCACAGGAACAGTCCAAAGTGCGAGTACTGGAGTATGCCTTCAGGGCCGCCGGTGTTTTTGGGAGCAAACAATGAGTTCAAGAGACAAAGAAATACTTATCGACGCATGGCGCAAGGAAACTGATTCGATAGAAGGCGTTATTCAAGATTCAATCATGCGTATCCAGGACCATGCCTACGAACTAGGAATCGAGCGCGGAAAGTTGGACATCAACAAGACGCTGCTTGTTCTAGAAAAGATGATTCTCGCCATCGACGATTTTATGATCGGCAAAGGCACCGAGTTGGACCGACTAAACGGAATTGAACAAGCATACGAAGAGGTTAATAACCTACACAAAGAACTGTCGTGCTGAACATTCACATAAATGGTGAAATTATGGAAACGCAAATGCACTCACTACGCGAACAGACGGAAGAACTGCGCCGCAAGCATTTTTCTGATGACGCAGAGCAGATCAGCCTGACTGGAGCAATCGGATGGGCAGTGCTTTGTGTTGCCTTCTTCGGAACCATGTTTGCATTCCTTGGGGCCTGAAATGACATTCATACGCGATGAAATGCCGCGCTCTGATATGGATTGTGACTATTACTGGTTCTGCATGAACCGTGCTGTCACTGCCGATGGTGTTGAACTTTGGCTATTTGGAGCCTGACATGGCAACTCACAACTTTACCGACAATCTCGGCGCCTATACATCAATCGCCGCACAAACAACCAGTGACGGAGACCTTCTTTTGTCATTGACCTGCTACCCCATGTCAGCTCTGTATGCGATGCCAATGTCAGTTGCAGTTAAGCTGGCTACGGACATTCTTGAGCAGGCGCGGGAAAGCATGAATGAGGCAGCATGACATCTCCTAACACGATCATTGCTGACATGCAGGCAGAGATTGATGCGCTGAAAGAAAAAAACAACTTACTGGTTTATGCGCTTACGTCGATTGATTATTG
>OFQV01000071.1_pt1 | contig 33724 bp, 47 predicted proteins | sample 1542971 | NCBI WGS metagenome assembly OFQV01 (sample SAMN07774229, study PRJEB24372) | wastewater metagenome | isolation source: WWTP Cannobio (Effluent) | place: Italy: Cannobio | collected 2016-01
CCCCACCCCCCCGCTTGCGGGAGCCCGCGCGCTTCGGCTCAGACTCATCTGAAGGGGGAAGGGTTTCGTCTGCCATCCAGTCGGGCTCAGGCGGTACTTCGGTGTGCACACATCCAACGTCGATGCCGTCGTCGGGCTTACGTGTCGGGACAACCGTGAACTTGCGAGATGGCTCACGCGCCGGGATTGCTCGCGGCTTTGCCAATCCAGCACGGATGCCACTGTCCATCGTCCCGTTGATCTCAGCGTCAGCCAGTCCAACAGCTCGGGCGGCATCAGCAAGAGCCCCCCTGATCGTTGACTCGCTGATGCCGCCTGTGTGCACCAACTGCGCAAGGCCAAAAGCCTCTTCGTTGAGCACATTGTTGCGACCGCCTGAGGTCGTCATCCGCATCCGCTGCACGCCTTGCTCAAGTGCTGCAAGGCAATAGCGTGAGGCCTGCTTGGATGCATCGTAGTTGCGGGCCACTTCAGGATTGTGGCCATTGGCCACACGGGGCAATTGCTCGCGCCCCTTGACCAACACACGCAGCCAGGACAATGTTTCTTGGCTGATTTCAGCCAAATCCCCACCGCCACCAAACTCACGACCGGTGACCGTAAAGAACTGACGCCCGCAAAAGACCTCAACGCCAACCTTATTGCATTTGAAGGTTTCAGTTTCGCCACGCACGATGACGTGGATGCCTTTGCCTGATGGGCTCAACTCCGTATAACTTTGGCAACGATCGATGATCTCTTGACAGTGGTCCGCCACATCACCAGCATCGGGATCAATGGCCCCGTCGACGTCGATGCCGATCAGCCCATCGCCTGGAAGAAATGCAAAACCAATCCCGTCCCATCGTCCGGAGTTGAGAGCCGCCACGGCCTGAGCCATTGTCCCCAGTGCCTGACGATCCAGCTCATGCCCTTGATCTACCTGTGGCTGCTCTTGCGTCCCTACAGCTTTGACACCCTTCTTGTGTGGGGGCATGCCATTGGGCCAACCACGCAGGTTCCCGTTCAGGTAGTACGGCATCTTGGATGGCTTGTCCTGGCCATCCTTGCGCACAAAGCGCCACACCAACCACTGTGGAATGTCCTGCAAGGATTGCGGGACATTCCCCAAGCGTTCGATCAAAGTTTTCAAGTCCTCACGCATGAGGGAATCCTTGTTGATTGAATAGCGGCAAGCACCCCGCCGAACTGAATCGGATCAGTGCAGTCACGTTTGATCAGGCCGAGGCCCAGGAGCGAATCGCCATGTCAAGCGAGATCTGAGGCTCGTTTGACGCGTCCTCAAGCTGATAAACCAGCAAGGGGCGATTGCTATGGGGCATTTTTTGGACGTCTACTTTGACCAAACAACCAGCCCGGACCATGTTCTTGATGGTGATGCGAGCGGCTTCATAGCCAACTTTTGCTGTCACAGCAAAGTCGATATATGTGCCGCGTTGACGCTCTTGAACAGCGCTTTCAATCGCTGCCCTGATCTCACCGCATGGTCTCCCGCCTGGTCGCATGAAAGCCCCCTTAGAGAACCTTCATCACGGCACACAACGCCGTAATGGCCTCAGCAACCTGAGCTGCCACCTTGCGACGCTCGTTTGGCGTCACGCGACCGTCTGCCAGCACGCGCTGAACTTCGCGGAAGACGTCACCCACCTCAGCGCCGACCGTGGTCAGGATGCCTGTTACCTCAGTTTCACCCATCTCAGGCGCTGCCAGGCACACATGCCCCAAGGATTCGGCCATCGCGTACAGGATGTCAAAGCGATTGGCCACGTGCTGCATGTGCACAGCCTCAGCCAAGCTGAGCTTGTGAAACTCATTGGTCAGGCTGACCTTGTGCGACAAGGTATTGGGGCTCATGCCCATACGTTGAGCCAGCGCAGGCACCCCGCCTGGGAATTGATGTGCAACACGGTATGCCGCGTCACCGACATCACCCATCAGGCCCGCTTTGGTAGCCGCCAGCGAAATATCGCCATTGTTTGCGGCTGCAGCGAGGTTCACTATCTTGCTCATGGTTACCGTCTCTCTCTTGGATTACTCAACAAGCACCGCTTGCAGCGGGAATTGGTGCCCGCCCACATTCGTTGGACAATCTGTTTTCCACAACAACACTGCCAACGAAAGGGGCGGACATGGAAATGGATAAATTCTTGGAAACGCGGACATACAAAGAAGCGGACATCGAGCCAGCTCGCCGCGTTTACTACGTGCTAACTCACGAAGCAAAAAGCAACGACCTAATCAGCCACAGAACCGCCAAGATGCTTGGCATGCTCAGCGCCCACCTGATGAGCAAGGGGCTGATCAGCGAAACCGAACTCGACGCCCTGCTGCTGGAGCTGACGAACTAATGCGCCCCATGCATCGGCCATGACCGCTCGGGCCGCAGCCTTATCAAACGGGCGCTCCATCAGGTCATACGGGTCTTGGCCGAGCACAGCCTTGTCTTTCGGGCCAAGGCTGGACCAGCCGCCCTGGAGGTACTTAGCCAACACGAGCAAAACGGACCGCGCCGATTTTTCGACATGGATACTTATGTATGCCTCAACCATGATTCGTCTCTCTCCTTCAATCACTCACTTAATCGCTGGGGAACCCGGCAACCCAATTAGTTCAGGCCATATCTGCGCCCACTCCTCCGGGTTAGACTCCCAACGTCGAACCATTTGGTTCGATTCTTTTTCAATCAGGGCGCTGACTTTGGGATGCGGCCTGAGGCCCCGCTTCGCCCCTCTTGCGAGTTTCCAAAGGTATTTCTCGGTGGTCCCGCACTTGGCGGCCAACTCGGAAACGCTGTTTGGAGGAATACTTTTCAGGTAGGGATGCAGTTCCATTGGCAAATCATAAACCATTTGGTTCGGTTTTGGAAGCGCGAACCGAACCGTTTGATTAGGTCGTGCGAGCCTAATTGGCCGCATGAGCGAAGACCGCATGATCCGAACCGATAACCTCAACCTGGTCATATCCCAGCGGAAGCTGAATTCAGCTTCGCTTGCACGACTACTCGACTGTTCTGACGTTTACGCCGGAAAGCTACTTGCGGGCAAGACGTCATTCGGAGAACGCGCCGCACGCTCCGTTGAGGCAAAACTTAGCCTGCCAAGAGGATGGCTTGATGAGGTACACGATGGCGTTGAGTACTCAGATGACTCACTGAAAGAGATTCAATCTCTAACGAATAACGTCAACCCCCAAATGGGCGCCCCCAATTCAGGTGTCATCCAAACGGGTGAATCTCTGAGTGAAACGCCCCTTCATGTGTCCGAAAACCGGCCCTTTTATTTTGGATTGCCGGGTGTTACAACGTCGGTCCGGTCCCCCGTTGTTGCATGGGACCGACTGGGGATGGACTTGTATAAAGGGATTGAAGATTTCGATTTGGTCGTAGTGGAGCATCGGCCCTACTTCACACACAAGAACACTGGCGGACGCTGTAAGTTCATCCGCCTGGAGTCGGACGCACTGTCACCTCGACTTCTGCCTGGTGACGTCGTTTTGGTGGATCCAGACAACACAGCACCTAAACGCGATGAGATCTGTCTGTTAAAAACACCAGACGGTGAATTTGCGCTCATGCGCTTCAGGCCAACTGTTGGCGGGTTTGAGGCCTACGATGAACGCGGCCGAGTCTTGGACAATGTTCGTCACGAACTGACCATTGTTGCCACAGCAGTTTTGTTTCAACGAGACAATATATGAGAGTTGCTGTCGTATTGCTTTCACTGCTTATCAGCGGGTGCGCGACGACGCCGCCTCCAGCTTGGAGGGTAAAAACCGCCAAACAGGATCAGTACCTTGCGATGCAAAGTTGTGCGCATTGCGCAACTTTACAAATTGCGAGAGACGAAGGCCACATTGGCGCACTCAACTCTGTGTACATCAGCATTGACGACACCGAACTGGCTTTTGTCAACGTTTCAGAAGTCGCCACGCTAACGATCGAAGCAGGCAAACGCGAGGTTTGTTTGCAGCCTGGCCCCAAGAGTCTGACCTTTCCAGAATGCAAGGAAATGATCTTTGAAGAAGGAACATCGTCAAAGATAAGAGTCAGTTTCGATGCTGCAGCGAACTTGCACTTCAAGAGACTCAAGCCAGGCGCATCAAATTAGCAACTGAACAGCCCGCCTCGAGCGGGCTTTTTAACCACCTAGTTCGGGGGTAACCAAACAAACCGAACCATTTTGTTTGACATCATCCGAACTAAATGGTTCAATTACTCCATCACAACGCGGGAGCGCAAGATGGAGCAAGCAAGTATTCAAGGATTTGCATACCGAAGCGGACACGCACCGGAGTTGCCACTGGATCTGATTGGATTTGAGTCCAACTTCGTTTCGGCATCAGCGCCTGCAAATGACTCTCGCCTTGACGAGATCGTCAGCGCTGAAGACGAGCAACTGAGCGCCGCTATCAACCGCGGCTATTCACTGGGACTGAAGACTGGCGCCGAGAATCTGCGCAGCTGGTGCGCCGCCTCCATGATCGGTGGAGCTATTGCCATGTTCTTGTTTGCGGGCGCATTTCCTGATGCAGCCATGATGGTGCTGCGACATCAGCCTGCACCCCTGCTTCCCGCTGCGCAGGCGAGCCTCAACGCAACTTCTCGTTGAGGTGGTCATGTGCTATCAAAAATGCGACGACTTCGTGCGAGTCACGGGGCACCTTGGGTCCGACGCTGAGGTGCTGTACGCACCAGGCGGCAAAAGCGCTGTCCTCAAGCTCGAAATCGAGCCGGCCAAAGGCCTGCCCTATTTGGTTGTGCAGAACCTGGGTGAAGACCCGGGCGCACACCTGGCGGCCAAGTCCAAAGCCCGCCAATTGCTGCGCCGTGGCGCCATCGTGACGGTCTATGCCATTCACTACGAGTTGCACAAGGCTCAGTCCCGCACGTTTCTGCGCCTGCAAGGCATCCAGAACGTGATCACGCACAACGAAGAAGTTCGGGAGGCCGCATGACCTGGATGCTGACAAACAACGGCCATGTGATCGATATCCGCTACATCAACAATGAGCGCATCGATCTGCGCGACATCGCCAAGTCGCTGTCGTTGACCTATCGGTACAACGGTATGACCAGCCGCCCTATCTCGGTTGCCGAGCACTCGCTGGTGGTGGCCGACATCATGGAGCGCGAGATGGGCATCACCAGCCCGGTGGTGGTCTTGGCCGCGCTGATGCACGATGCCCACGAGTACATCACTGGCGACCTGTCGTCACCCATGAAGGCATGCATCGGCCCCGCATGGCAGGCTGAGGAAACGCGCATTCAAAAGCATGTCCTGCGCCGCTTCGGCCTGTGGTCCGCCTTCATGACGCACCACGCCCAGATCCACCACGCCGACATGTACGCACTGTCCACCGAGCGTGTGCAGCTGATGCCTGAGCACGACAAGGAATGGCCTTGCGTCAGCAGCCACCCGCCTCTGGCCTGGGTTGATTTCAGCCTGTTCGACAACTGGACGCCCGCCACCTGGGAGGCGGCTTTCATTGAGCGCTTTGAGCAGTTGCACGCCGCAGTGCAAGAGGCCAATGCGCGCATCCCGGCCATGACAGCGGGGATGGTGGCGTAATGCAAACCCGAGTCATCAAGGTGGAGCACGTGCAGCTGGCCATGTGGGCGCGCAAAGTGACCCCACAGACCATCTGGGCGGCTGTCAGCAATGGCTTCCACACATACAGCTGCGGCCATCACAAGCCACTTGAGCCGTATTGCCACCCACATCAGCCACTGATGGTGCCAATCCTGCCCTGCACACGCGATGAGCGCTTTGTGGACAACGTGCGCTTCAGCCGTGGCGCCCCTGAAGTCAAGCGCATTTGGGGCCTGGGCTACCGCCAGATCATGGCCGAGAACAAGGCCCGGCGCCTTTAACCACCACCACAACCGAAGGAAAAACGATGGCCGCAAGACCCATCACGGACACCCTACGCCTACTCGAAGGCGGAACGTTCCTGGACAAGTGCAGCGACGAGATGGTCAACCTGGTCAAACAGGTTGAAAACACCGGCAAAAGCGGTGAGCTGGTCATCCGCCTCAAGGTCAAGCGCGTGACTGCTGCGACCGTTGGCGTGATCCCCACATGCGAGGCGAAGGTGCCCAAAGAGAAGCCCGACGAGATGCTGTTTTACCCAACGGTGGAAGGCAATTTGTCGATTGATAACCCCAAGCAACAAAAGCTGGATCTCAAGCCCGTTGAGTCGGGCAAGCCCAGCGAATTCAAGCAAGCCTGAAAGGGACAGCAATGTCAGAGAAATTCCCAAAGTTCATTCTCGGCCAACCCGCCGTCATCGCATGCAGCGGCGAGTCTGGCACCGTCATTGGTCGCGCCGAATACCTGTACGACGAGTGCCAGTACCAAATCCGTTACAGCGATGCTCGCGGTGTTGCTGTCACCCAGTGGTGGGCTGAAAGCGCCCTGACAAATCCAGTCTGAGGCCACCATGAACACATCAAATCTTCAAGAGAACATCGCCCAGACGCTGGCCCGCGAACTGCCAAAGCCATCGGTGTTGCAAACACTGAGCACAGCCGATGAAGATGGCGCAATCATCTACGTGGCAGTGCCCAAGCACTCCCAGTTGGAGAAGATCGACGGTGAAAACCTGCTGCGCGCACCGCGGCGCACCAAGGCCATCACCACGCTGACTGATCACCCGTCGTTCCTTCATTACGTGAACGAGCACAAGGAACTGGCCACAGCCGTCTGGTGTCAGTTTGACCCGGTCACGTACAAGCTGGGCTTCACTGGTGTGATCGACGAAATCGGCCCGGCCATGCCAGCGTGGCGTAGCCACAAGGCCAGCTTCACGCCCACCATGTCCAACGAATGGTCGACATGGACTGAGAACAACCGCAAGGTGATGACTCAGCTTGAGTTCGCGTACTTCATTGAGGAGCACGAGGACGATATCTCCGCAGTGGACGGCTTCCCAAGCAGCCTGGACATGATGAAGATGGCCACCGAGTTTGAGGCCCGCCAGGACCAAGCAATCAAAAGCACAGTCCGACTGCAAAACGGCGGCGTTGAGTTGGCTTACGTGTCCAACGATGACGCTCAAACCATCGAGAAGATGCGCCTGTTTGAGAAGTTCAAGATCGGCATCCCGGTCTTCCGTGGCGCCACAGAAGGCTGCTTGCTGGAAGCGCGCTTGCGCTATCGCACAAACCAGGGCAAGGCCTCGTTCTGGTACGAACTGGTGCGCCCGGATCGCGCACACGAGATGGCCGCCAAGACCATGATCGAAACCATCAAAGCCGGGCTGAATGAAGTGCCCGTGTTGATGGGCAGCTGTGTGAGCGCCTGATGTACCGCCCCACAAGAAAGCAGATGTCAGCCACGCCACGATGGTTGCGCCCCAAGTTGTCACAAGACCAGATCCGAGACATCGGCCTTGCTCATGTGACCAATGTGGACCTGATCGTCAAAGCCCAAGCCGATGAAGGCATCTTGTGGGATCTGGTGCACTGCGTCTACCTCTGGACCGTCGCGGCCTCCGAAATCGGCCTTGGCGTGCCAGAGATGGCAACGCAACTGGATTTGGTGACGCGCCTGATCAAGCGCTATGGCGAGACCGGCGCCATCCAGTTCGTGGGCAATGACTACGAAATCGCCAAGACGGGCATCTGCGTCATGGATGCCATCGCGGAACAAGCCGACCAATACACGGCGGAGCTTGCCAACCAGGCCGCGCTGAAAGCAGTGAACGACCTATCGGCCCAGTGCCGCCGTTGACCCCAGTTTCGAGCCGTCCTGCCACACATGGGGTGTGGGTTAGCAAAGGCGGGACGGCTCACCTTATCCAAACCGCTCAACGAAGGAGCATCATGAAATCATCAACAGCAGAAATCACGCCCATCCTGGGCACCGCAATGGATGGCGGCTTCTATGCCGGCCGCATCAAGATTGGCGATCAAGCCTTTGCTCTGATCGTGGCGCCTAAAGCTCAAGGCGAGCACGAAGACACCAAATGGATTGGTGATTACAAAGATGTGCCAAACGCGCTGTCTTGGAATGACGGCCAAGCCAACACGATGGCAATGGCTGAAGTAGGCAGCGAACTGGCTAAGTGGGCAACGGGCCTGTCGATCGATGGCTACACAGACTGGTACCTGCCAAGCCAGGACGAACTGGAAATCATCTACCGCAACCTGAAGCCAACATCTAACGAGAACTCACGTTGGGCGCGCTCAGGGATCAACCTGTCGGCCATTGAACCGACGCGGCCCTATACGGCCACAGCCCCCGCCAAAACCCAGGCTGAGGCGTTCCAAGAAGGTGGCGAGCAAGCCTTCGACACGACTTGGTACTGGACATCAACGCAGCACGCGTCCTACACAGACTATGCCTGGTCTCAGGACTTCGGCTACGGCACCCAGGGCTACGACGGCAAGGGCTCTGAGTTGCGCGCCCGTGCCGTCCGCAGATTGCCCATTTAACCCTTTACCAATTTCAAAGGCCAATGATGACCACCACCATTGAACAGGTCGAAGAGCAACAAAAGAAGCTCAACCAGATGATCGCCGACCTCAAGGCATCCATCCCAAGCACCTACGGCATCCCCGAAGCCCTGATCGAACTGAAGTCAGGCGAGCACTACGCAGGCATTGCCTTGGATGCAGAAGGCGAGCCAAGCCATCACCTGCTCTTGCTGCCTGGTGACGTTGACATGACCTGGAGCAAGGCCAGCGAATGGGCGGCATCTATCGGCGGCGAACTGCCAACGCGCCAAGAACAGGCACTTCTTTTTGCCAACCTCAAGGGCAAATTTGAACCGGCCTATTACTGGTCAAACGAGCAGCACGCGTCCTACACAGGCTATGCCTGGTGTCAGAACTTCAGCTACGGCAGCCAGGACTACGGCGACAAGGGCTCTGAGTTGCGCGCCCGTGCCGTCCGCAGATTGCCCATTCAGTAATTTAGTCATTTTTCAGCATGGCCCTGCACACCAACCTGCCCATCTATCGGGATGCTTACAGCCTCTTCGATGTGATCGTTGATCTCGCCAAAAACATGCCAAGAGACTTCAAGGCATCCATCGGCGGAAAGCTACGCGACGAGTGCATTGAGATCATGACATTGGTGTTCCGCGCCAACACAGCGCGGGACAAAAGCGAACACCTCAACAGCCTGATCGAGCGACTACAAGTCGCCGAACTACTGCTGAGGCTGTCGCGCGACAAACGCCTGATCTCAACAGCGCAATACGCCAAAGCCATCACGTTCACCAATGACATAGGCAGGCAGGCCACAGGGTGGCGCAACTCCGCATCATCGCCCGCTTCATCGCGGTCAAGGCCGCAATGACTGTGCGATTTATCAATCTGGTCGAGCCGCTGGCTCATAAGGCCACCGCCATGCGCACCACAGACACCGACGGCCAAGGCCGGTACCGGTCTGGCGCAGTTTCCACGCTGATCGGCTCAAGCCTTCGGCGAGGCGACGTAGATAGCACGACAGAACGCAGCACGCGTCCAACACAGACTATGCCTGGTATCAGAACTTCAACAACGGCAACCAGAACAACAACAACAAGGGCTCTGAGTTGCGCGCCCGTGCCGTCCGCAGATCGATACGAGCGCCACCCCCATGCTGACTTCACATTTGAAGAACTGGTTCAAGCCTACTTTGATTGCCGCAAGAACAAGCGCAACACAGCCACCGCTCTGGCATTTGAGCAAAGGCTTGAGCGCAACCTTTGCCGCCTTCGTGATGACTTGATTCACGGTACCTATCAACCCGGCCAGTCCATTTGCTTTGTGGTCACGAGACCTAAGGCCCGCGAAGTTTGGGCGGCTGACTTCCGTGATCGCATCGTCCACCACCTACTCTACAACCGCGTTGCACCGCGCTTTTACGCCAGCTTCGTTGCAGACAGCTGCGCATGCATTCCAGGCCGTGGCACGCTCTATGGCGCCAAGCGCCTTGAGGCACAAGTCCGCAGCATCACTCAAAACTGGCAAAAGCCTGCGCACTACCTGAAGCTGGATCTTGCCAACTTCTTTGTCACCATCAACAAGGATGTCTTGCGCGACCAGCTCGCGGCGCGCATCACCGAGCCATGGTGGCTAAATCTGGCGGGGCAAATCCTGTTTCACGATCCGCGCCAAAACTTTGAACTACGCGGGGCATCCCATTTGATTGATCGAGTCCCAGAGCACAAGCGCTTGGGCAATCAACCCGCGCACTTGGGACTGCCAATTGGGAATCTGTCTTCACAGTTTTTCGCCAATGTGTACTTGGACGCATTGGATCAGTTCGTCAAGCACAAGATCCACGCCAAGCACTACATCCGGTATGTGGACGACTTCGTCTTGCTGCACGAATCACCTCAGTGGCTCAATCAGGCCAAAGCTGAGATCGAAGCCTTTTTGCCCGCACGACTTGGTGTGCAGATCAATCCCAGCAAAACGATCCTTCAGCCAGTGGATCGCGGCATTGACTTCGTTGGTCACGTCATCAAGCCATGGCGCCGTACCACCAGGCCGCGCACCCTGCGCACCGCGCTCAAGCGCATCGAGGCCATGCCAGCCGATCAAGTCTTTGAGGCCGGCAACAGCTACCTTGGCCTGATTCGCCAAGCGTCCCATGGACACACAGATCAAGCCCGAGTCGCCAAAGCTTTGCTGGCTCGCGGCCACTGCGTGAAAGCAGATCTGACCAAGATTTATAGGAAAGCAGCATGAACCAACTGGCTTTCGATTTTGATTCACTACCGCAGCATGAAGGGTTCTGCGGACCGTGGGGATTCTTCAGATCAGCAAGCGGCGAGTTCGTCCGCCTGTGCCGTACTGCGATCAATCCCGCCTCCTTCAACAGTCTGGCGCCCGCATCCTGGTCCGGCTTCTATTCCAGCTAAACCCATGACATCACACATGAGCAACAAGCAGCAATCCACCCCAATCATTGGTGGGCACACGCCCGCACCATGGTGCGTAGATTTCGGTGACAACCAATGCTCGAGCGAGATCTGGGCCGGCGAGATGATCATCGCTGACGTGCACTCCCATGTCACCGGCGCAGCCAGCCACGCCGATGCCACCCTAATTGCCGCAGCCCCTGACTTACTGAACGCCTGCCAGTTGGCGCTGGCGGCCCATGAGAACGGCGCAAATATCGATTGGCGCACGCTGAATCGAGCCATTGCAAAAGCTACAGGAACAAAGTCATGACAACAACCGACCGAAATCTGCGTGAGGCCTTGCAGGCGGCGCTTGTGTTCATTGATGAGCCTGCGGGCGCAGACATTGACACGCTCACCGACCATGATTTGTCAGTCGAGTTCTTTGCAAAGATTGATCAGCAAAAGCGGGATCTTGTTTCGCAGATCAAACAAACCCTCGCCATTCCGACAGAGCCAGAAATGCCGCTGTCCATGAATCAGTTTGGCCGATTAGTAGACCTAACTCGTGAGCACCTGACAGACAAAACGTTTGTCTATAAGGCCACATCAAAGACAGGCGACACCTGCCACTTTGGCGTTGAGTCTGCTGCGAAGGCTTGGGCCAAAGGCGGCACAGTCGAGGCTACCAAGGTGCGCGAGTTCAAGCTGCACACAGGCGTTCCGGCTGCCGACCATTTTCCTGACGCCGGGAACATGATCGAGCCATCGCAGCAGCATCATCGTGATAGCAAAGAACTGCGCTCACTCTGTCAAGCGCGGGACGAAGCGCGCAAGCAACGAGACTTATGCCAGGCAGAAATTGCTGGGCTGAACTCTGCAGTTGGGCACTTGTCCGCCATGGTTGATGAGCAGACACGCTTGGTCCAAAAAGCTGTTCAGGCAATGAAAGCTCTGCATGAGACAGCAAAGCCAGATGATGGGCCGGACATGAATGCCATCATTCCAGCTGCTGCATTCCATGTATTTGTTGATGTTCAAGCAGAACTAATGTTTGCCCTGAAACAGGGCCCGCAAATCACCACGCAATCGAAGCCGAGAGATCCGTCAGAGAACCGAAGCAAGCAGGAGCAGTAAACATGCAAGCAACCCTTGAGCAACAGCCAATCAAGCAACCTCGCACGCGCCGCACCCCTGGTATCGCTCAGAACGCGGCTCCAGCACTGCCCCGCACGTATACAAAGGAATACGTGCTCGGGCTTCTTGGCGTCACAAAGAGAACCATTCAACGCTGGAGGCTTACGCTTGGTTTTCCTTCAACTAAGAAAATCGGCCCCGGAACGGATCTATATCTTGCCGATGAGGTTGATACTTGGCTTTTGAAACGACTCGGAAGCCCTTCAAAGTGACTCAGGCCCCAGACGGGGCCTTTTCTTTTGGCATCACGTAATCGGCCCAATCCTGCATGAGGGGGCGTCGCTTTTCGAGCATATCGCCGCGCCGGTACGCTGCCTCGGCCTTGTTTGGGATCGTGTGTGCCAACGCCATCTCGCACAACTCGTGTGCGTAGTCGGTTGACTCAGCAGCCCAATCGCGGAACGTCGATCGCCAACCGTGCGTGGTAGCGTCGATGCCGTTCTTCTTCATGACTTGACCAAGCGCGGTATCGGTCAACTCCAACCCAGACCGATCCTTTTGAGACGATCCAAACACGAGCTCGCCAGGATCGCCCCGATCCGCCCCAACCGACTTGAGCAATTCAATGGCCTGGTCAGACAACGGAACATAGTGATCCCGTTCAACCTTCATCCGAACGGCTGAAATGATCCAAATCCGTTCATCCCAGACGATTTCACCCTTGACCATGCCCGTTACCTCACCAGATCGCGCAGCGGTCAGCATGACGGCTTGCAGGGCCTTGGCGGCCACACCTCGGCGAGCCATGATGATGTCACCTGCATTCTTGGCATCCTTCCAAGGTACAGCCTTGTGATGCTCGACCTTGTGCACTTTGGATTTCTTGGGTAAGAGCTTATCAAGGTGCCCTTTCCACCGCGCAGGGTTGGGGATCTGGGTATGGTTGATCGCCGCGTAATAGTCAATGACAGACTCAATCCGCCCACGAACGCGACCCGCCGTCTCGGCTTTGGTGTACCAAATTGGATTGAGGATCTCAAGGACTTGCGCGGTAGCGATCTCAGGGATCGGCAAATCACCTATTTTCGGAAACGCGTAGGTTTCTAAGGTATTGGTCCACTGGCTGGCGTGCTTTGGGTTTTTCCAGCCCGGCCGCATTGACTCGATCATGGCCTTGGCCGCAACGCGGAACGTCATGACCTTGGCCCGATCCGCTGCCGCCTGACGCTTCACCGCTCGAGCGGTCAACCCCTCAAGATCTCCCGACCGGATTTGTGCATGCTTTTGCCGAGCGGCATCCCTTGCTTGGGCAAGGCCAATCGTCGGGAATGGACCGAGCCCGATATTTGGTCGCTTGCCATTGATTCGGACACGGAGCACCCAGACACGCGAGGCGCCTTTGATGCGCAGAAACAAGCCATCAACGCCGCCAACGTGGTGATCCCCGTCCGTCGTCAATCTTGCAACCTGCAACGCTGATAGCTCTGTCGCCTTCTTTGGCACACAACCCCCGAAACAATATGGGCCCACCTATGGGCCAACAAACCGTCTTTACTCGTCTTACCTTGTCGCATTGTGTCGCATATATTCGCTACACCTTTTCTGATTCCCTGGGAAGAAGACCCGTTTAGACATAAAAAAAGCCCCCGAAGGGGCTTTCTTTTTCTTCAATTGGCGGAGACGGAGGGATGCAAACGTGATTGCAAATCAACAACTTACAACACACAACAAGCAATATGGGCCCACCTATGGGGCCACATGATGGCTTTAAATTGCACGGAATGTCTCAATTTGTCGCATTTTTTGCGCCTCTTTCAAGTACCCACAAAAAAATCGCCCCGCCCCAAATGCAAAAAGACCCCGCCCAGGCCAATAGGCTGGGCGGGTAATCTGGAGAATTTACTCAGGCAACAGGAGAAGCAACCCACTCACCTGGATCGAGAGTCGGTCAGTTTCTTCTGCCACCTCTGAGCGTCTTCGGCTGCACTCGCTGAAAACGTCGGTGAGGGTGGCAACTTCCGCAGCGAGGCGGGCACGGGTTGTGGCTTCGGACATGGCGTCGGCACGTACTCGGTCGAGGTCGTCGCGCAGCCCTGCAACAGCAACACGAGAACGGTCCCGATCAGCAACAGCCCGAGCAAGTTGGTTTTGAGTTTCACGGTCTACCTTTGCGGCCTTGTCATCCATGGCCTGGTTGGATTCAATGACGCCGGCAGTCCGCTCAATGACAACAGACTGTCGAGCGATGGTCTTGCCAGCTTCTTCAGACGCACGGACGCCATAGCCTTCCTCATAGCCCAAGTAGTGAGCAATGGAGATCGCAATCAGCAGCGAGCCAATGCCACCAAGCCACAAGGCGATGCGCGGCTGGATCATGGCTTCACCCCAAAAACGAACAGGCGTGCACGCTTGTGGTTGCCATCCCAGCGCTCTGGGTGCGGCTTACCAGGGCGCCAGGTTCGCAATGCGTACAGCCGCCAGCCTGCGTCGGCATTCTTTTGATCTGGCAGGACGAGCGGATCGCTGTAGATCAGCAGCCGGGCAAATGCAGCGGCAAGCACGTCGTCAAATTCAAGTGCCTCCCAAACCGAGCGTGAATCAGGCTGGACGCCACGAGCCTTGCACACGGCCTGTGCGTGGAACTTCGTTTTGGGGTGCTGCAATACGCCGAGCACACCACCTGCGCGCTCAAACTGCCACAGGCCGCGAGCTGGGCCGCGCCCACCACCGTCGACAATCTGGCACCGTGCGCAAAGCCCAGACTCTTGCAGCCCAATGGCGAGCATCAGCAGACGTGCCTGTGGTGTGTCCATGGCCGATGGCAACAATGCCAATGCAGGATCAATCGCAGATCGCGTCACATCACTGAGTAATGCGTCCATGGTCACACCTTGATTCGGCCAAAGACCGACAGATTCAGCTTGACGCCAAAGGCGCCGGAAGGACGCCAGCCGATGTAGGCCTTGGCGTACGGACTCAGATACGAGACGAACGGAAGCGCCAACCAAAATCGCTCAAACACGACGCATCCAGACCAGCAAGTGAGCCAGCCACCGCCAGGTCGATGTGTGCTCGGCGCGAATGGGCCCGTGATCACGCGGTCACGATCAGCTATGCCGAGCCCGTACCACGTCAAGTTGTGCGCTGGGTTTCTGAGCCACCAGAGCACCGCCGTCACCAGCGACTTTGGCCGACCTCGCCCCCAATCAGATGTTTCGCCAAACCACCCATCGTCCTCATTGGCAAACAGCAGCCAAATCGGGTTGATCTTCTTGATGGCCTGGACTTGCTGGCGCTTGGGTGGCAGGTGGACCGTCCAGCAAACGCGCCGGATCAACTTGGCATTGGGCGGCCACCACATTACCCCGTCCAAAATGGCAATGATGTGGCGCCCATGCCTGACCAGGACGTAAGCGACCAAGGCAGACATGGCGATGGCCGGAAGGCTGTCATGCGATCGACCAGTCAAAGGCACGACCGCAAGCCACGCACCCCAGCACACCAGACCAATTACCCCCCAACGAGGGATTGGGTGGCTCTTTTTGTCCATGCCGAACACGGCAATGCCGAGCCCCGCCACAGCAATGATTGATCCAATGCCAATCTGGACCAAGGCGACGATTTCACTGATCGTGAAGTGGCTCATGATGCAGCCCCTTCTGTCTTGGAGCGGAGCACCTTCAGGGCGATCCGCAAGATCTCACGCTGACCAATGGCCGCGACCAGGAAGGTCACAACCGGAGTGGCCACGCCGTCGGGCAAGACTTCTTTTTCAAGCCACTTGTTGATGAACGCCACCAGCACAGGCCCCACAACCTGGCCAACCCAAAAGCCAAGCCCCAACGACCCCGCAAAAGAGGCCATGGACGAGAACAGATTGCGCCAGTTCAAATCCATCTTTTCAGACAGACTGACGGAAATGGTCGCCCCCAGGATGCCTGCCAGCACGACCGGGACGGGCACGCCCATCACGGTGGCCAGGACGCCCAGGCTAGATGTGACCGCCGCGGCAAAGCCAATGGCGGTCGAAGTTGGTTCAGGCATTACGGCTCCCAAAAAGAAAACCCGCCTCTGTGGGCGGGTCCGTTGAATTCGACGCTTAGGTGCAACCCACCAGATTGCGCCCCAGGAGAGCGTGGCAGGTAGCTCAATCTGAATCGATCTATCTTTACGCTCGGGATCAACATAGGCAGCAATGGCTTGAACCGGTACCCGGCTACGACACCGACTGTGACAGAAAGAATCCCTGATGACCTTGTGTAGCCGCCCCACGCACCAAGTCGACACTCGCTATTCCGGACGACGCCAGCGGCTAGACCGCCATCGGCCAAAACATAAATACCAGGATTTGCACTGCACAGACCCGTCGGGTGGTCGTGAAGCGTGCCTATATCAATCCCAATCATGAGAATTCATAAATGATCACAACGCCATCTGAACCAGGCTTTCCTGCACTAGCCGCATAGCCATAGTTTTGGTAGCGAGATGGAGCGCCGGCCCCATAACCAGTCGAGACCGTATCGTGGGAACCCCACGAACCAAGGGCAGTCGCACCGCCATTCAACGGCATAACAAAACTATTCAAAATAAAGAAATCTCCACCAGGTTCACCACGGTGCATCACGATATTCCCACCAGTTGGTGCCGGTGTTGGGGCTTGATAAGATATTGAAGCGTTCGTTGAATTAGTTGGGGTTAAATAAAGCCCCCTCGCCCCACCGGGACATGAGATAAGCGATCCAAATGATGTGGTCCCACCATCTGATCCACTTCCCCCAGTTGACGCCCCCCCTGCTCCACCGGCACCGACCGTGACAGTCACACCGGAAAATCCACTGGTATAGCGACTTTTCGCATAGGAGCCACCCCAGCCGCCGCTACCACCGGATTTGTAGCCTGACGCAACGGACGGAACACCAACACCACCACCACCACCACCAACACACTCAACCAAAACTGACTGGGTTCCGGCTGTCGGCGTGTAGACAGATGCGCCTGGAGTTGAAAAGACCTGCACGCCAATCAATCGACCAACAGGCTCAACACCAATCATTTCATTGACCTTCTGCTGGAGGGCCAAAATATCAGCTCGTGCTGTTGCTGGGCTATCTGATGGTGAGTCAGTATTAGCCGTGCTAACAGTTCCAATAGGCCACGTCATGAAGCAATCCCTTCGACAGCGAAGTCAATCAATGGCGGATCCGCGAGGACTCCGCTTGAGTTGTAAAACTGGACGCGTGGCCCAGTGGTTGTCTTGTCCAACAGCGTCCACGACCAGTTGCCCGTCACGCTCTGAATCGTCACCGAGACCCGGCTGATCGAGGCGTAAGATCGGCCCAGCGGCAAACGGATGTCACCGGTGCCAATACGGTTTCCGCCCGTCAACCCAGCAGGGCTGATGTCGTTGACCGTTTCGCTGGTGACCTTGCCGGTGTAGATCACAGACATAGCTGACATCATGGTGACTTGCGTCACGCCAGCGCCTGTTGGGCCCGTTGCGGTGACCGTCACACGGACCCGGGCATACCTGGCGTTGAATGGCGACGCGATGGCCGCCCACGATGTCCACGTCACGTTGTCTGCGCTGTGCTGCTCTTCGACCACGTAGGAGCCAACGCATTCCACATTGACAACGGGCAACACAGACACCAGCGCCCCGAAGTCTGCCGCCGGCGGCGTGTATGACCACGATGTGTAGGGGTTCCATACCCAGCGCGTCCAAGCTGCCCAGGTGCTTGGCAAGGTAGCCCAGGTGGCCTGGTCTGAAGCCCGCACAACTGAGACGCCAGCATCGACGTCAATCACACCCTGACTCAGCGACCCAGGCCAGCCAAGCGCCTCATAGGCGTAGTACTGCAAGGCGTTCCCAAGTCGAGGATTAGGCAGCGTGGACGAGATCATCAACGGCGTGGCTGACTCGTTGCCCGTTGTGTCCACCCCGACAATGGCCAGCGTATAGGTGCCGGCCAGAATCTGGTTCGTCTCGATCGGCAGCGCGGTGAAAAACCCCGTGTCGTTTTGAAACGGGGTCATGGCGTCCCACGTGAATGGGCCCGCGCCTTGACGGTAGCGAATACGGTATCCAGCCAGATCAATTGGCTTGTTGGCCGCCGTGTAGCCACCGGACAGTATCCGGGTGCCGTCAGGCTGAGTCGCAATGGTGAATGCGTCGACCGTGGGCGGCTTCTCGGTCTTGCCGATGACCGTGTGGGTGATGTGGCTGCACCAATCGCCCGAGGCCAGCTTGTTTCGGCAACGTGCCTTGATCAGGTACAGGTTGCCATCCTGCACATCGGTCAGGTAGATCGCTGATGAATCACCAGGGTACTGTCGAGAAACCCATTCTGATCCGTTATTCCAGGCAACCTCGATTGTTCCGCCAACCAGCACTGACTGGTTGTTGATCGGATCAAAGGTCAGTTTGACGCGCGACAAAATCGAGCCGTCATTGCCAACCACCAATTGATCGGTACCGCTGGAAGCTGACAAGCCAGAAATGACCGGCAAATCCCATGGCTTTGGTAGCGCGGTGTTGGGGATCTGGTCGCCGGCGGCAAACACTGCATCTGGCGTAAAGATCGATGGCCCGGTTTCTTTCAGCGTCAGGCGGATGCCAGACATGGGCGAGTGCGCCCAGGTGATCACTTCAAATGCCTTGTTGACCCATCCATAACGCGATGAGTTCAGGTAGACAACGTCGAACACCTCCAGCGACCAGGCCTTCATGTTGCACGGCCATGTGATGGTCAAACCATCACGCTGGTCGCGCAGCAAGATGCCGCCGATGTGCAGCGCCTGCGGACCGAACTGCACAGCGCCCATTTCGATTTCAGCGGGCAGTTCGTAGCCGTCTTCCGCTAGGTAGGCAGATGGAGCCAATGGAGCCAGCTGTGTGCTGTTGTAGCTTTGCTGGCTGTCAGAAATGGTGATGCGGTAGCTGTTGACCAGCTCGTGCACCCCAACCTCCGGAATGATCTGGCGGCTACCGGTTGTTTCAGACAACCACGACTCATCAATGGTTGCCACAGGCGTTGTGTAGACGCCCGCTCTGACGCGCAACCGGCCGCCAGCCCAGGCCCAGCGCCCGCCCATTGATTCGATCAGTTCGCCAAAATGAGCCTCTGGGCTAATGTCCAGCTTGCAAACATAACCACAGCGGAACATCGGGCGCGTGGTCGAAACGCTGTTGCTGTCGACGTAGGTGTGCGAGACGTCACAGGCATTTGCCGCAGCGATGAAGGATGCGTCATCAATCTCATCCGCATCACAGCCGCCGCCGTACTCGTAAAGGGCCCAGTCACGCGAACACAACGCTGGGTTATCGGTCCAACCAGTCAGGCCAGAACGCGGATCGTAGATGTCCTTTGCGCCTTTGATCAGCGCAGTGATCTGCGGGATACCGCCGGTGAAGGCGTTTTCGTCATATTCCAGATCGACCAAAAGACAGGCGATACCTGCAAACTTATGCGCGGAAGTGATCAGACCTGGGAAGCGATATGACAACTCTGACGACAGATCCTGGCCAGGCGCCCCAGTGTATTTTTTGACTGTCGCTTTTGAATAAGGCGTGTGCTGCTGCCAGTCGATTTGACTCGCCTCCGTGTCCACCCATGAAATAACTGTCCCGCTTATCGTGTAATCAACAGAAACTCTACTGCCACGGCTATTGTTCGCATACGTATGCCAAACACGCACCGAACTTAAATCGGCAAATGGCCCAACGTCATAAGACAACACGCCCGGCACGCTGGCTGTTTTTGACTCTCGACGCGTGTATCCGTATGGCGCAGATGAAACTTGGCCAGCACCATCAATGGTTACTGCCTGGTCATTGAAATACACCGCTTCAATGTCTGCCACCTCATGGCCAGCGACAGCAATAACCAGCGTGTAGATCTCGCTTTTTGATCCCCGCGTACCCTTGAACACAATGCCATCAACATTGCGAGCACGGCCATAAACACGAGACCGCACGCCCGCATAAGTCGCCGTCATGACCGTGCGGTCAGTCAGCGATGCGTTGTACATCGCCCGCATCTTTTGCTTTTGGTAGGCAGATTGCTGCACTGCCGAAGCCATAGCCAGAGCAAACGCAACCTTTGCAGCCGCAGGATTGCCGCCCGATGCGACGAACGCCACCACAGCAGCGGCTACCGCTAGGATGTTCCCAATGTCGCGAGACTTACTCATGGCAGCGCCAAACTTTCACAGGTTCGTTTGTGGTGACTAGGCCGTGATCGCCGGGGCCCTTCCAGTGGCCACCGCCGCAAAACACGAGTCGCCCGTCATCGCCCAGGCCGATGTCGCCGGCTTGGGCCATGGCCAAGGGCACGACAGGCCCAAGGCGGGTTGTCAGCGCATGGTCCAGCCCACCCAAGCGCTTGATCAGGCGCACGGCGCCCAACTCACCCTCGTAGCTGCCGCGTAGGTCCGCCATGGCGTCAACGCCGGTGCAAGCCTGCACAACGCCAGCGGCCACGGTGCAACAGTCGTTTTGGCCCCACTCAAACGGGGTCGACCACACCGACCGGACGAACGCATCCAGCCGGCTCATCCAGTCCGGCAGTCGTTTGGTTGGCTTGGTCATTTGCGGAAGAATGCGGCCGACGGCCAGATGTCAACGTGGTTGGCTTGGCTCACCACAAACTGCATGGATTTGTCGCCAGGGTGCAAGCGCTGTTGGTCGCCGTCGGTGTAGCGCAATGGCTTGACACGGGCGAAAGTGGCGCCACGATGCTCAGCCGAGATCGTGATCTGCCCAGATGCCGCGCCCTCCTCAATCAGCGGCTGATTGAGAGAGCCAGACCAGACAAGCGGGGCATCCAAGATGCCCGCATCACCGATGATGGCCTCATAGATTCGGACCTTTTTGCCACGGTACCCAGCCGTCATTGCCAGAGCCAGATATTCGGTTGGCACCGACGACATAGAGAACTTCAGCCCTCGCCGCTCGCCCGTGCTGTCCTGCACCTCGTCCACGCTACCGATGACGCCAGCGCCCATCCATGTGTGGCCACCCCAGACGACATCATGCGTGGCGGTGCACAGGTAGACCGAGTCAGCCAGATCCATGCGGATCAGCCAAACGATCATGGCGCTTTGACCACTCAAGGTTGCCAATGCTGATGAATCACCAGTCCTCATAGGGCCTCAACAAAGCTGAATGACGAACCGGCCATGCCTGATGGCCCGTGGACGAACGCAGACCCACCTTCAGCCATCACAAAGTTGGCTGTTGGGCGATACCAAGTCACAGCGGCCCCAGATGACAACGCAGCACGCACGCGGTTGACTGTTGAGATCGTCAAGACGCCAGCCACGGGATCAGCATCGGCTGCAACCTGGATCAGTTGGCCAGCCACGCCGATCATGTCGCCAGCCAACAGCGTGCCGGTGGTGTTGATCTTGATGGTGCGAGAAAACTGCGCCGCAGCGGCATTCAGCGTTGGCGCACCACGCATCGTGCCCTTGGGCTCTTGCCGCCCAAAGTGCCACAGGCTCACAGGCTGAGCCCCACCAACCAACTGGTTGAAAAAAGCTTCGTCGCGGCCTGATGCTGCCCGAAGGCGCGGCGATGTCGTCAGGTTGATCGTCCAGTACTCAACGCCCAGGTCGATGGCCTGAAACGTGCCCGTGATGCCCGAGCGGTGCTGCACAACCTGACGCTGCAGCCCAACCTCGCACGATGCGGGGTCGAACCACGACGGCACGGTCAATGGTGTTGTCATGCAAATGCTCCGCGATTGCGCTGAGACTCAGCGATGGTCGCCAAGGTCGATTGCCGGGCCTGCTCCATGGCAGCCACCACATCAGCCCTGGACACGTTTGACCCGATGGTGTTGTTTTGGATGACCGTGATGCCACCGCCTGCCGAGTAGGACGCGTTTTCTTTCGCTGTCAGCACGCGCTCGCCCTTGTGCAGGCGGGCCACGTAGTCGTCACGCGGCACATAAGCCAGCCCGTCTTTGTGGCCGGGCAGCTTCAGCCCCATACCTGAACCACTGCCAGTCGTGAGGGCGTACTGGCCTGGGTTTGATGATCCAGTGCTGCCGCCAAAGAAGCTGCCAGCGAAGGAGAACAGCGACTGAAACCCCATCTCCAAAGACTTGGCCATGGGATCGAACAGGAGCTTTTTCTTGATGATGGTTTCCAGGGCCTTGCCCAGGTCATCACCGCGCTCGGCCGCCCGCGTGAAGATGTCGGCCAGCTCACGCGCTGAGTCGTTGAGCTGGTCTGTTTCGTCCTTCGCGGCGCTGATCGCACGGGCCTGCTTTTCGATCGCGTCTGCGCTACCGACAGCGCCGAAAGCCCCGGCGCTGTACAGCTCATTGATCCGCGCAAGGTTCTGCTCCAGCCTTTCGGCCGGCGTCAAACTGGCTTCAAAGTACCGTGCGGCCTCTTCGGCATTCTTGCTGGCCAGCTTTTGCTGCTCATCCAGCGTCTGGAAAACCTGATTCCATGCGTCATCAAGCTGTTTGACTTGGTCAATCTGTCCAGCCAGATCAAACGCCTTGCCAAGGTCTTGGACTGATGCCCCCTTGTAGCGGCCACGCTCGATGTCAGCAAGCAGTTTTTCAGACTCCGTCAAATCCTTCGTGGTTTGAACCTTGCGAGTCAGGGCCTCGATTTCGCGCTCGATTTCGGAGACACGCGGCGCCGATGGCTTTTTGTCTTTTGGCTCTGAGCCAGAGAAGTCCAGCACTCTTGGCTTGACCTGCTCAGGGTTGACGTAGCCCCGACCGCCGCCAGCGTTCAGCAGCCCAGCCGCACCTTTGGCCTCTTGCGAGATCGCAGCGTAGGCTACACGCAGCTCATCCAGCCGCGCTTTGTAGGCGGCGTTGTACGGCTCTTTCTTCAGCGCATCCTCAAATTCTTTGATTTGGGACGCGACTGTGCTGGCGTCTTTGTCTTGGAACACCGCAAACATGCGGTTGATCGCTGGCAGCCAGTCAGCAACAACAGTGCGCGCCGCGCTGCTGATGTTCGACTGAAGTTCAAACATCTGCTTGTTGAACTTCTCAGCCTCAGCCGCCTGCTCGGCAGTAACCTTGACGTTGAGGCGGCCTTGCTCAGCCAGGTCCTTTAGGAACGGCGCGGCCTCTTTGACAGACTTCCCAAACAGCACCTGCACCAAGCGGGCCTTGTTGCCATCATCAGCATACCCAGCCAGTGCCTCGGCAGTCTTTTGCAGGGCCTCAGCAGGGTCAACCTTGCGCAACTCGTTGGCATCCAGGCCAATGGCCTTGAGCGCTTGGCTGACACCGTTCTTGCCGTCCGCTTCTTTCAGCACGCCATTGAACTTGACCAGGATGCTGGTCACGTCCTCAAGGCTTCCGCCTGTGCGCTTGGCAACGTCTTCCAGGCCGCTGATGTTCTCGATGCTGGAGCCGGTGGCATCTGCAGCATCATTGAGCGCATCCAACTGGTCAACAATGCCCCGAAAAGCCGTTGCCACCGTGCCGATGGATAGCCCCACAAAGATGCCCGCTACTGCAGGGCCGACCTTTGAGAATGCGGCCTCCATGCGGGCAGCTTGCTGCTCGGCGATATGGGCCACGCGCCCCATATCTTTTTCGATGGACGCCATGCGGGCGTTGATATCCACCGTCAATGTGGCCAGTGCCATATCAGTCCTCAGCCAGGTTGCGATCGCGGATCGTCAACAGGTCAGCAATCAAGGCCTCGATGTCTTGGATACCAAGCACTTCGGCGACCAATTCCAGGCCCGCCCAATCAACCTTGGCGCCCAGCATGTTCCAGGCGCGGATCGATAGGCGGGACACATCAGGTGGCGGCCCAGGCTCGAAGGGCTGGTCATGCGCTTCGAGCCAGGCCGTCAGTTTTTTGCGGCTTCGCCCCGCGCTGCGGCATGTTGCTCATAGCCATCGATGACGGCTTGGATGACTTGCCCCATCAACTGCGGGTCATCCTCCAACCACGCCTTGGCGACATCGAGGTCAAACGGAACCGGGTGAGGGTCACCACCATTGATGATGTGCCCCTCTGTCACCTTGTCCCAGCCGTCCACGAAGTCGAGCAACTGGCGCGGGTTGATTCGGCCCTTGATCTCAAACCACTCCAGATCCGTTGGGCGCCGCACAATGACCGTGAAATCACGCACGGGCACAGCAATCTGGCGAGCCTTCTTGATTTTTTCAATCAGGCTCATGATCAGGATGCGTAGTAGGTTGGCGAGCCGAACATCGTGATCACGATGGACGTGGTAACCAAGCCTTGGGCTTGGCCGCCAGGCATCAGCGATGCGCCAACGTAACCAGCGAAGTACATCTTTTTGCCGCCAGTGCCGAAGGTAAAGGAGAACACGCGCAGGGCTTGAGCGTCGGATGCGGCCTTGCAGGCAGCTTGACCGGCGTCTGTGATGTCCCAGATGTTGTCCATCGTGTAGGTTGCCGGGTTGGGCAACTTGGGGACCTGGGTGCGCTGGTTCGCGTGGATGGTGGTGGTGTCCTCAAAGTCGAAGTCGCCACCGGACCCATTGATGCTGGTTGCCGTGGTGATGGATGTGCCCATCGTGACCTTGGCCGATGCGCCAGACGAGAAGGTGTCAAACAGCGTGGTGTCGACGCCTTCCAGTTGGTATGAGTCAGTTGTGACGCCTGCAACACGCACAGCACGACCATTGACCTGGTGCATGCCCTGCACATCCAGGTAGATGACGTCGCCGTTGGCATAGCCGTGAGCGGTGGACGAGACAACACCAGGGTTTGCGTTGGTGATGGCTGTGATCGTCTTGGTAGCGGCGATGGCCGACTGCATGGCAATAGCCACGTTCTTCCAGAGGGTTGCGGTTGCCATGTTGGCCCTTTCAGCGAAAAAGGCCCCGTAGGGCCCACAAATGAAAAAGCCCGCACGTGGCGGGCTTGCTTTGAATCTTTGCGGTCAGGCTAGCAGCACTGCCACCGTGACGGTGATGGTTGTTGCAACCAGACCAGTGTCGGGGTCAAACCCCGCTTCTCGGTTGGTGATCTCGTGGCCCGCTACTCGCAACGCCACTTCCATGGCCGAGGCCACGGTATCGACCTGGGATCGGGTCTTGCCCCAGACGGACACGCCGAAATCGACAAAGTCCGCAAAGTGCTGCGAGCCGATCGACACGACCGGCGCGGTGTTCGCCCTGGCGAACACGATGGCGGGGTATGCGCAGTCTTCCGGCAGCGCATCCGGATAGATGCGGTCAGACACAAGCGACGTCACGCCGACCACATTCAGGGCCGAATAGAGTTCGGTTTCAGCGGACACGGTTGTTCAACTTTTCGATCTGAGGGATGACCGTCTTCATGAAGACGCCAATGGCCTGATTGCCGTGCGATTCAGCCGCGGGCCTCAAGAATGGGCGAGCGCCCATCTTCTTGGTACCGAACTCAAGGAACCGCCAATAGAACGGGTCGTTCTTGTTCTTGGCGCCAGCGCGGCCATACTTCTTGACCTGGGCCTTGCCAGCGATTGGGCGCACGTTGATGTAGACGCCCTCATTGCCAGCCTGGCGCGAGAACTTCGATGCACGCACCGTGATCCGCTTCTTGACGGTACCCGTTGCGCGGTACGGCGTTGGGATCACAAGCACCGGCGCATTGGCGCGCGCTGCCTGTTGGATGACCTTACCCGCAGCCCTCAGCGCACTGCGCACCGCCTTGGTCCGGATGGACTTGGTCGCATTGGCCAGCGCACGCTTGAGATCATCGATCCCTTCCAGCTTGACGACAAAGTCAGATGGCATTGCGCACCCCGGTTGAACACATCAACTCAAACTCATCGTTGTGCTCGATGCACTCGATGATGTCCATGGTCTTCCCCTTGGCGACGATCCGCATGTCACGGGTCAAAGCCAAAGGCTTGAGCAACCTGACGCGGTAATCGACGCTGGACTGGCTTTGTGCGGCAGCGAAGAACTCGCGGCCACGAATAGGCTGGACAGACCCAAGGCGCGTTTTGAACTCCACCCAGGACACAACCTCTTCGCCAATGCCGTTTCGCGTGACTGACTTTTGCTCGATGCGCACGGGCGTGTCGCGCTTGCCTGCCGGGGTCATAGGTACAGCCTCACAGGATCGAGCAAGCCGGCCAGCATTGGGGAGATCTCTTGCTTGGAACCGGATGCCTCAGGCGACCGGAACCACGCACCAACCTGGGCGATGATCCAGCGCTTGACGCAGGCCGGCACCAGCTCGGCCGTCTGATACCCAGCCTGAAACGTCACCTTGACCCGTGGGCCTGCACCATCACCAAGGACAGGCCAGTATGCGGTCGGCTCAACCTTCCACAGCAACCCGTCTTGGTACAGCGAATAGCCAGTGTTGGAGAACGTCTGCCAGGCAGCGCCGTCCCAGAACTGAATCGAAGTGATCGATTGAACTGGTGCGCAACGGATTTCGATGACGTCAGACCAGTCCTCCAGCTCCAGACGGACCGTCTGGATCATCAAGCTGCGACCCGTCTCATGCTCAGCCAGCTCGCGAGCCGACTGAATCAGCAGGTTAAGGTCTGAGTCAAAGGCCGTGATGTCTGCGTCGATCCGAAGGCCTGCCTTTACCTCAGCCAACGTGACTGGCTCGGCTACAGGTGGAGTTGCGATGATGTAGGTCATAGATCCTTGACTCAGTTACAGCAAAGAGATCGTTCCAGCACCTGTGATCTGGTCATCGCCAACGCAATCGATTTTGTAGATGTCCGCCCCAAAAACAGAGTGGAATCCAACCCCAGGCTGAACCACACCGCCACTACGCTCGATATCACCGTAGCTGCCAGTTGCATGGGTGCAGATTGCAACTGCCATGGTCCCTGTGTTTGCGTTGGCAAAATCACCACCATGGTTTTTGAAGTACCGCCCATTAATATCGATCAGCAATCCGGCATCATGAATAGTTACGCCATTGTTGCTTGTCGAGGCAACAACCGTCCCATTTTCATAACCTTTGCAGTCAAGCAGCACTGCATTGGGAATTACCGAGTTAGCCGCGTGAAAGTTAAAACCATCCTTTTGCCCATATGCGGAGGCGCACCGAATCAATACAACCAGCGCACAGTCAAGACTAGTTACGTTGTCAACATAAGTCGAGTTGGTTGACCAGTTGAAATTGCAATCCACCGCAAGCACCTTGCCGGCGCCATTGTTTGCAAGCTGGAACGCACCGTTTGTACCGCCAATCTGGCTGATGCCAAACAAGTGCATGTTCGATCCGCTGTTGGGGCTCTTGATTCCTTCAACGGTGGTCAACAGTACTGCTGTGTTTGCCCCTGTAACAGTAGCCCCGTCAGTTCGGTTGATGTAAACCGTTGTACCGTCCGTGTACCAAGAGCCTGGAGTGACCCTGCAATCTGCTTGCGTGGCAACCTTTGTAAATTCGATGTAATCGCCGTAGCTGTTTACGTTGAGCCAATCAAGCACTCGCGTTACGTTTGAGCGGGTCGCCTTCCATGTGGTCCCTACATCAAGTGTGAAATTAACAACCCCGTTTGCGTCGCCAACATGACATTCAACACGTCCACCGACAGCCTCAAATACACAGGGCTGCGTTGGAATGACTGCAGGACCGTTGGTGAAAGCATTGGCTCTTGAGTAGCGACCGGCGGCCACCTTTGTCCAATACGGCACAGCCGCAGCATTACCAGCCGTAGTAGCTTTCCAAATGGACTTAAATGCTAGGGCCCAGCTAGATCCATTGTTTGCATCATTTCCATTGATTACATCGACGTAATAGACCGTAGACGCTGCACGAGGGTCCATTGGAACCAATGCACGCAAAATTGCTTCTTCGATTGAAGCTCTACCAGCGGAAATCCAAATTGGGGATCGCAAAAGTGATAGCGCTCTAGAAGGCAATGGAGCAAGCCGCGTCGATTGCACCGCAACTCGACCCAAATCACTGACCCCTGTTCTGCCATCAATTTTTTTATCTGCGACAACAGCAATACCGCCTGAGCGAGTATCCGTCGCATCTGTGTAGACACGTGCAATCCCGGCAGAGACCAGACGAGATTCTTCGGCCGCAGCCAAAGTCTTGATCGACATGGCCTCATTGCCATTCCACTGAGCCAAAAACTGGATGGTCATTTCTTTCCGCCTTTCTTGGCTGGGGCTGCAGATTTCTGCTCGGCCTTAGGTGGTTGCTGCACTGGGGCGGCTGCTTGGCCTTCGTCGTACTGGGCGCAGCGCGCCTCTTCGACAAAGTGCTTGGCCAGGTCATCTGACAAGCGTGCGGTGTCGCCGGCGGCGAAGTTGCCAACAATCACGTTGTGGCCTGTGTGGGTGAAGATGATTTGTCGCATTGATTACCTCGTCACAGGCTCATCCCGTGAGCCTCTGACAAGGCCCCGTGAAGGGCCTTGCTTCAAACCGGTTAAGCCGGTGTCAGGTCGCCGTAGCGAACTGCAGCTGGCTTTTCAACAGCCAACATGCAGCGACGTTCGGCGCGGATGGTCACCAAGTTCTTGGTGAAGTTGTCCGAGTCGGATTCGGACATTTCGACCACGATGCCGTCGCGGCTGTAGAAGGTGGCAGCCTGATCCAGGTTCAGCACCAGGACGTTGTCTGCGGTGATCGCGTTGGACTCGACCACAGCGGTGCGCCACAAGCGCGGGGCGGAGCCATCGTTGGGGTTGCCAACCAGGTAACGGCCTTGGCTGTCTTTCAGCGTTTCGATGGTTGCCCAATCGGCTGGGTTCAGCAGGATCGCGTTGGCTGGGTACTCGTTGGCCGCCGCATCGCCCAAGATCGCGCGGATCAGGTCGATACGGGTGTAGCCAGCACCGAAGCGACTGGTCAAGCTCGCATTGGTATAGCCGTGGGCGGTGAAGTTGCCAGACTTAATGAAGCCGGACATGTTCGGTGCTGTACCGTTACCAGCAATGATCTGGTTTTCAACACGCAGGTTGACGCCGTAGACCATGCGGGCGTTGATGTACGCGGTCAAAGCTGCGTTGTCTTGTGCCAGCTGACGCGAGATCTTGATCCAATGGCCAACGGTTGCGACTGGCTCGGTCACCAACTGAGTGGTCACTGCCGATTCGCCCATTGCGCTGCCTTCAGCAGTTTCAGCGGCTGAGTTGGTGAAGGTGGCTTCACGCACGTAGTCCACTGCATTCGATGCGGTGGGCAGCGAGGCCAACAACGATTCCAGCGTCAGGTTACGGAAGGCACCGCCAACCACATCGGGGCGGCGATTGCTGAAGGTATTGCCCACTGTGTTGGTGACAGTGTTCTTCAGTTCAGCGCGGGCCTTTTGGGCGCCACCAGCCTTGAAGGCTTCAAACTGGGCGGTCTTGACGAACTGGGCGCCAATGGAGTCTTCACCCTTGGCGCCTTCGTTGCCTTCTTGGCCACGCAGGGCGCCTTTTTGCTCCAGACCCAACAGGCGGTCAGCAAATTCGCGTTGCTGGTTGCCCAGGGTTTCCAGGGCCGACTTGGTGTCTGCTGACACTTTGCCCAGTGTGGAGATTTCGCCAGCGGCCTTTTCGTCCATGCTCTTCAGCTTGGACTCGATGCCCTCCAGGGCCTTCAAAATGATGTCTTGGCTCATGATTGCCTTTCAGAAATGAAAAAGCCACCCGAAGGTGGCTGCTTGTTTGCGGAATGAGCGCTTAGCCCGAGATTCGCTGGATGCGATCAAGGATGGCTTTGGTCGCCTCGTCTGCGTCATGTGCATCCCGCACACCCGGCAACAACTTGGCGCGGGCCGTGAACGCTTGCGCGGCCCCTTTGCTGAGACCGGCTGCATCCCGCAACAGGCACTCAAGATCTCGAACGGATTGACAGCCCTCGATGGCTTCGATGAAGTCAGCGCCCTTGACGCTGGTGGTGTCGATGCGGGCTGCCCCATCAGCGGGGAAGACCACGGGCGACACCTCAACCAGGTTGGACCACTTGCGGATCACGCGGCCAGTTTCGGTGGTGTCGTAGTCGCCCAACTTGACGAACCCGCCAATCGACAAGCCGTCCAGCGTGCCGTGTTTGAGCGCCGCGTGCACGTCGTTGGCCTTGGAATGCCCAGGTGTCAATTCGCCTTTGACGAACAGACCGTGGTCGTCCTCTTTGGCGCTGGTCCACTTGCCAACCGGCATCGACCAGTCGTGCCCATAGAACATCTTGGGCAGGCCGTTCTTGGTCAGGGTGTAGGAGAAGGCGCCCTTGACGATGGTGTCCCCATAGGAGTCAACGCCACCGAACACCGATGCATAGCCCTCGAAGGTGCCCGCATCGCCTGTCATTTTCAGAGCAACATCACTGAGCGACAGTGTTTTGCGAAGAAGCTGCATTACCGGCTCCAGGTTGCCTGCCCAGCATCCCGATGGGCAGAAGGTTTGATTGAACTGTCAGCACGTCGCCACCAGGCAAGGGCTCGTCGTTTTCCAGTTGTCGGACTTGGTTGCGCGTCTTCAGGCCGTTTTGAACCTGCTTGGCATAGATCTCGACGCGGTCTTTCAGGCTGGCACGCAACAGAGCGTCGTGGTTCAACTCGGCAGTCAGGCGGGCACGCTGCTTGGGGGTCATCACCCGCTTGCGCACCGCCTGATTGATGGAAACCAGCAAGGGCCCAACTGACACCTTGTGCCAGCCATCCACAATTTGCTCGATGGCCGAACCCCAGGTTGTCACGTTGCTGTGGTGAACCAGAACTGGCGGCACGTCAAACCAGCGGCAAATCTCTTCGGTGCTGAATCGGCGCGTATCCATCAGTTGGATGTCCTCAGGCGACATCGTCAACTGTTGGTACTTGAACTGGGCCTCCAGAACAAACAACCGGGCCATTGGGCCGTTTGCCATTTCAGCGAACCGCTCACGCACCTTCTCGCGCTGATCAGGCTTGAGGACACTGTCGGTCATCAAGACGCCGCTTGGCTTGCCGCCGTTGGCGAAAGTCTTGGTGGCGTGCGCCTGGGCCCGTGCGGCTTCCGTGGTGGTCGCACGCATGTATTCAAGGCGCGGCAGGCCAACGGTGCCGTTGCCAAGGTCTTTGAGGTGCAAGACATTGGCCTCAGCCAGCACCGCCACATCGTTACCGATGCGGTACTCGTAGACCATGGCGCCGTCTTCCAGCAAAACAGGCTTGACCTGATCGGCTGGCATCGGCCACAGCGCAATGGCCTCGCCCAACAACTCACCACCCATTGGATCAGCCCGCTCGATCCGAGCGTAGGCGTTGCCACGTAGGTCGTGGTTGAGGATCATGGCGACCCAGAACTCATAGGGCGTCATGCGTGCGTTGGGCGACTCATGCAACAACTGGTACAGCCTGTCATCGCGGGCCAGCGTTCGCTGACCTGCCGAGTCGGTGCGGTACACAAAGAACGGCAGGGACGCGATCACCTTTGCGCGGCGATCAACGCAAGCCCACACCGTCGCCAGTTGCATGGCCGTGTCGACATTCAGCGTGCTGGTGTCTTCGACCAGCGATCCGACCGGCGCCGCATTCTGGGCGCCTACGGAATGGCCCAATGCGCGGCCACCCCATCCGAACCAGCTAGTGACAATGGAGCGAATCGAGGCCATCAAGAAACCAAGGGTGAATTAAGGAAATCGTCAACTGACCCAGCGTTGGGATCATTCACAACCGCACGGCTCATTGCCATCACAGTTGCCACAATCCCGTCGATGCGACCGTTGAGCTTTGACCGCTTTTTGTCGGGGCGGAAGTTCCCGTTGCTGTCAAACAGCAGCGCCACGTTCTGGGCGCAGTAGCGCAAAACCGGGTTGCCGCCGTGCTGGATTCGCTGGCTGTAGACCAACTCCTCCAGCCTCTTTGAGCCGGGGTACATGCCGCCTGTGTTTTGCGGCACCTCGACCAATGGCACATCCAGGTCGATCAACTCGTTTGCCAGCTGCTGTGCGTTCCACCGGTCAAAGCCAAGCTCGACCAGGTCAAACTCACGCATCACCTCAAGGATCTTTTCCTTGACCGGCTTGTAGTCCGTCACGTTGCCGTCAGTCGCGCTTAGCCATCCGTCTGCGGCCCAGCGCTTGTAGGGCGCCGCGTCGTCAGCCTCTTGGGCGTCGATCTTTGACTGTGGGCACCAGTGCCACACCAAAACAACCCACGGCTCGTCGTCAGACTCAGGCGGGAACACCAAAGACAGCGCGGTCAGATCTCGCGTGCTAGCCAAGTCAAGCCCGCCGAAGCAGCGCCGCCCCTTGAGCATGTCGGGCGTGAACTTCTTGCGGCCACCCTTGTCCCAAACAGCGATGTCAAACCAGCCTTCGGCTGAGTTGCACCAGATGTTCAAGTCCTTGGTCTTGAAGTTGGCCAAGGCCGATGGCAGCGCGGCAGCCTTGCGGGCCTGCGTGCGCATGTAGTTCAGCGTCTTGGACAGCCCCAACCCAGGGTTGGACTTGACCCAAACTCGCTCATCTAGCGGGTCGTCATCTGCGTCCAGGGTGTAGACGTACCCAAAGAAGCTGTCGTCCTCACGGCTACCTTCGAGCACGCTGATGAGGTAGTTGCGCACCTCCATGCAGATGCCGTCCAGGATGAACCCGGCCGTCGTGATGGCTGACATCAATGGCTGCGAGCGGGCACCCAGAGCGGATTCCATCACGTCCCAAACGTCACGCGACTTTTGCGCGTGCAGCTCGTCAAACATGATGGCCGACGGGTTCAGGCCGTCCAGGTTGTCAGCATTGGCCGGAATAGGCGCGAACACCGAAGTGTCCATCGTGACCTTTTCCTGGTTCAGGCCTTCGTAGACCTTGAACGACCGCTGCGCCCCAGGTGAGCGACGGCACCAGCGCTTGATGTTGTCAAACGCAGGCTTGAACACCGTCATGGCCTGGGCACGTGTCGTCGCAACCGCGTAGACCTCCGCACCGATTTCGCCATCCATCATCCACAGGTAGGCGCCTTGCGGCCCCTTCCACGTGGACTTGCCATTCTTGCGGGCCACTTCTTCGTAGGCCCGCGTGAACCGCCTCAGGCCGGTATCAGCCCAGCGCCATCCGAACAGCACCGCCGTCCAGAACTTCTGCCAAGGGTCCAGATTCAGCGGCTGGCCTGCCAACGGGCCCTTGCTGTGAACGAAGAATCGTTCGATGTACTGGATGACATGCCAGCCGTGCTCAGGCACGAACTTCAAGCCGCGCAGGTGGCCAACTTCCAAATCCTCGTAGTGCCGAAGCACCGCCAGGTAAACAAGCCGGCCGACAACGATCTGACCGCGCAGAACGGGAAGCCCGTAGGCCGTATCCCACTCCTGCGGGTCAGCAGGCGTCAGTGCTGCAAGCCTGGCTTTGGAGAGCTTTGGCCGTGACCGACCAGGTCTGCGAAGAGATCGTCCTGGCCGCCTTGGGCGCCGGTGTCCTTTCTCACCCTCACGAATGACGGGATCGTCAAGCACGCTTTCGGCAGCCATTGGCCCAACTCCATCTTGAGGCGCTTTTCGTCATCCGCCCAAGGCAGTGGAGATTCCCATCCTGACTTGGCGGTTTGCGTCCGCCCCTTTTCTTCACAGAGCCGTGAGGCTTCAAGCCACTGGCTGTAGGTTCTAACGATCACGGCGATGGGCATGCCCGCCGTCATGTGCTCGATGCCAGACGCCCGCAGCGTCTGACAGATGTAGTCGTAGATCTGAACTTCCGCGTCGGTGAAATTCATCCCGGGCGGCACAGAAGGCGATTGCACATCGAGCCCAGCTCGTTGTTGCGCGCCAGGCGCGACGCCAAATGGATTCGCGTCGTCGGCCATATCAATTTCAGGTCTCAACCCCCAGGGGGGTAGTTTTTGCCTGCCATAAAACTCAAGTA
>OFQV01000072.1_pt1 | contig 33448 bp, 29 predicted proteins | sample 1542971 | NCBI WGS metagenome assembly OFQV01 (sample SAMN07774229, study PRJEB24372) | wastewater metagenome | isolation source: WWTP Cannobio (Effluent) | place: Italy: Cannobio | collected 2016-01
GCATCTGTCACAGCAGTGTTGAACTGCGCCAGAGTGCCACTGATTGTGTTGCTACCAAGGGCTAGGGTTTTGTTGGTAAGAGTTGCCGCGGCGGAGCGCTCTGTTGCGTTGCTTGTATTGTCTACGTTACCTAAGCCTACATCACCTTTGACGATACCTGTGGGGGTGTTGATTACGGGTGAGGTTAGAGTTTTGTTGGTAAGAGTTGCCGTGGCGGCGCGCTCTGTTGCATTGCTTGTATTGTCTACGTTACCCAAGCCTACATCGCCTTTAACAATACCTGTTGGGGCGTTGATAACAGGAGTGGTCAGGGTCTTGTTGGTCAGTGTTTCAGTGCCTGCAAGGGTGGCAAAGTCGCCGTCCGTCAACGCTGTGTTGAACTGCGCCGTGGTGCCGCTGACTGTGTTGCTGCCGAGGGCTAATGTTTTGTTTGTGAGAGTGACCGTGGCTGCGCGCTCTGTTGCATTGCTTGTATTGTCTACGTTACCCAAACCTACATCACCTTTAACAATACCTGTCGGGGTGTTGATAACTGGACTTGTTAGAGTTTTGTTGGTAAGAGTTGCCGTGGCGGCACGCTCTGTTGCATTGCTTGTATTGTCTACGTTACCTAGGCCTACATCGCTCTTAACGATACCTGTTGGAGTGTTGATTACGGGTGAGGTTAGAGTTTTATTGGTTAGAGTTGCCGTGGCGGCACGCTCTGTTGCATTGCTTGTATTGTCTACGTTACCCAAGCCTACATCACCTTTAACAATACCTGTTGGGGCGTTGATAACTGGGCTTGTTAGGGTTTTGTTGGTGAGTGTTTGTACACTTGTAAGAGTAGCTACACCTGTAACTGTACCAGTCATTCCATTAACGCTGGCCACAGGTCCGGCCGCAATGCTGGCGGCGCTAGCCGCTGCCGCGACAGCACTAGCATTAGCTTCTGATGCTTTGGTGGTAGCGGTAGACGCTCCAGTACTGGCCGTAGATGCGCTAGTGCTAGCAGCGGATGCACTACCTGCTGCTGCGGTACGGTCTAACCCAGTTTGAACACGGTCAGCCGCTGTGGCTGTGGCATCCGCGTCCGTAAGAATTTCTTTCGCAGTCGCCGTTGCTGCTGCGGCACTGGCCGTAACCTGCTTTGCGCTGAGGTCAGTTTCTAATAGGTTTACTTCGGTTACCAGTCTTGGTAACCCTACAGAGAAGAAATCATCTACCTCTGTAACGAAGGTGGGGCTAGTGCGAACTAGCGAAGGAAGCGCAGTTAATGTCATATTAGTCCCTCTATCTCAATGTTAAGTAAATGGTAGTCCGGGTATTCGACTACTATATCAAATGATTTGTACCACCCATACACTAGGAATGGTTCGAAGCCTGCGTCAGCTACCCCTATATAAATGGCGGGTGTAGCTCTAATGCTAGCAAGTTTAGTGAATATCTTATTAAAATCAATTCTAGCAGTAAATACCTTTAAAGTATTACGCTTTGAATACGCGCGTTCTGTAACATCATAGTTACCAAAGTCGTCTACAACTTTACGGCTATAGTCAAATATACCTGCACTAGCTCCAGCCTGTGTATACCCTATTTCTGTAGCATTGCCTACTAAACATACCCCACAGGAAGCTGCACCTGTTAGAGAAGATATCACAATGGTTACTTCAGGGGACAGATAATGGGCTGGAAGCCCAGTAATTGCCCAGTCTGATAATTGTTGATACTCTGAGAAGAACCACTCATATACACTAGTAATGATTGTACCATCTAGTGTCTTTGTTAAGTATCTAATAACATTTCCACCAGGTGAATCTTTAATAGTAATACTAGCTAAAGCACCTTCCATACCTAATAAGGCTACTCCGGATATTCTACCGGGGTTAAGTACTACAGTTAAGTTGCCCGAGGTTACCCTAGTTGAGGTACCTAATTTTCTATCAAACATCCCCCACGTATTAGTAGGCCCTATATCTACCCATCCTAGAGTATTAGTCTCAGGGGGTACTGCTGAGATACCTGCTGTAGTGCATATGTAATTTTTATTAGTAGTAGCCCTTTTTACCTTTGCATCTAGAGCATAGCTGGTAGCAGGATTCCACTCTGCAAACTCATCGGTAGCACTGCTACTCGCTAATATAGCGGGAGTAATTGTAGTCGGGGATATAATACTCATTGTCATATTTTGACTCCTATATATTGGTATTATCATATAATACTACTTATTATATGATAATACCACAGAGTACCGGAGTTACCCGGTACTCTAGGTTATTAAACTGTAATTATTGTTACAGCTAGTGAATCGCCGTCAGGCATTGCACGATCTAGTAGTCTGGCAGACTTTGCAGTATGTCCGGCTACAGCTTGTGTTTCAGCTCTTAAGCTCTTCACTTCTTCGCGTAGTTTTTGTATTTCTCTAATTAGTTCTTGATTGTTGTTTGTAAATAAGGTAACTGGAGAGTTAGTAGCATGCATAGGCATTTCGGCTCGAACCCCTAAGTTACCATCTTTGTCACGCTTAAGCGGCATAATGGCTTCAGGTCCTGCTTCTCCCATTAGCCCCATATTAAAGGCTGTTGGTTTATTGACTATACTATTAGTAAACGTACCACCTTGTGCAAAAGCTTGAGTACCTTGTTCAAATGCCCCACCTTTAGCCCATATCCCTGAGGAGTACGCGGTTCTCTCAAATCTAACTTTAACCCCTCCGTTCACACACCACCATAGTATATCGTTTAATGTAGAGCTCATAGTGCCCGTAGTCAGCCACACATAGTAGGTCCATTTTGTGCCTCCATTGATAGCATCGAATACATCTGTTAGAGTTTTTTCTGCTACCCAAGTTACACTACCGGATATAGTAACAGCTGTGCTTGCAGTTGCTGCTTTAAGTATAGCGTCCTGAGAGGGCGATAAACTACCACCAGCAACACTTAAAGTCTTAGTAATAGTTTCACTGGCCTCATCTACTAATACTTGCTGAGAGGGGGTTAAGTACCCTGACCCAGCTGCAGTAAATGTACGGTATATAGTATCTGAAGCGTAAGATAGTAATAAAGATTGTTGATATGTTAAATTTGCGGAACCTGCTGCCTGCAGTGTTTTTGTTATGTACTCACTAGCTTGATCAACTAGTACTTGCTGTGCTGGGGATAAGTACCCTGACCCAGCTGCAGTAAACGTCTTAATTATAGTGTCACTAGCTTGGTTAATTAGAATGCTTTGTGCAGTAGTTAATGAGCCTCCTGCAGCGGCAATAGTTTTAGTAATAATCTCACTCTGCTCAGCTGCTAGGGCTAGAGCCGCTGCGGCTGAGGGTCCACTAGTATCTAAAGCAATAGCAATATTTTTGGTAGCTGCGGCAATGGCATTTGCAATAGTTTGGTTATCTACAGAGCTAAAACCAACTGCGGATAGTTGTACTGATTTATTTAAGTTATCTGCTATTGCAGTAGCTGTAGCTACTTGCGCAGATGTTAAACTTGTTAGACCTAATCCCACAGTTCTGCTAATTCCATTAAGTACTACTAAAGCAGAGTCTGCCTGAGCTAATGTAAGGGCTCTAGCGTCTAACCCAACTGTTTTAACTATGTTATCTAAAGCGGTTAGAGCAGCATCTCGCTGTACACCTGTTAAAGCAGTAACTGCAGTATTTACCGTCTTAGTTATACCATCCATAGCAGCTAGAGCGATATCACGCTGTTCGCTTGTTAAAGCTATAGCTGTAACAGATACTCTTTTAGTTATATTGTCCATAATGCTTAAAGCATTATCCCTCTGTACCCCTGTTAAAGACGTAATAGCAATATTTACTGTTTTTGTAACACCATCCATAACAGCTAAAGCAGTATCACGCTGTGCACCTGTTAAAGATACAACGGTAGTATTGACTGTTTTGCTTATACCATCCATAACACTTATAGCATTATCGCGCTGTACACCTGTTAAAGCAGTAACTGCAGTACCAACTGTTTTTGTAACACCATCCATAATACTTAAAGCAGTATCACGCTGTGCACCTGTTAGAGACACAACTGAAGTATTGACTGTTTTATTTATACCATCCATAACACTTAAAGCAGCATCACGCTGTGCACCTGTTAAAGTAGCGACGGCAATACCGATTGTTTTTGTAACACCGTCCATAATGCTTAAAGCATTATCCCGCTGTATACCTGTTAAAGATGTAATCGCTGTGCTTACTGTTTTGGTTATACCATCCATAACACTTAAAGCAGCATCACGCTGTGCACCTGTTAAAGCTGTAATCGCTGTACTTACTTTCTTTGTTATGCCATCCATAATACTTAAAGCAGTATCACGCTGTGTACCTGTTAAAGCAGTAACGGAAGTATTGACTGTTTTGGTTATACCATCCATAATACCTAAAGCAGTATCACGCTGTGCACCTGTTAAAGAGGTAATAGCTGTGCTTACTGTTTTGGTTATGCCATCCATGATACTTAAAGCAGTGTCCCGCTGAACACCTGTTAAAGATGTAATCGCTGTGCTTACTGTTTTTGTAACACCATCCATAATACTTAAAGCATTATCACGCTGTGTACCTGTTAAAGATGTAATCGCTGTGCTTACTGTTTTGGTTATACCATCCATGATACTTAAAGCAGTATCCCGCTGAACACCTGTAACAGCTCTTACTAAAGTATCTACAGTTTTAGTAATGTTATTCATTACAGATACTGCATTATCTCTTTGGACTCCAGTTAGTGCAGTAACTTGTGTACTAATTATCTTAGTTATGTTATCCATAACAGATAAAGCGGCATCTCTTTGTGCTATAGTGAGTGCAGTGGCTTCAATAGTTAAATAGTCTGTTACATGAGTAGCGGCAGATAGAGCTAGTTCTATACTAAACTTATCTTTCAAGCTATCAACACTATCTTTAGTATTACCTGTATTAGTTTTTATACTGTTTAAAACATTCTGCGCAGCTAGAAGTTCTGACGTAGCCTCGACTAGTTTGGTATTGGCGGAATTATAATCTGTAATTAAATCTTCAATAGTAGTAGAGGTCTTAGCACCTATAGTAGTAACTACTGCTAAGGCGCGCACTATCTCTGAATTTGCAGTAGTTAAGTTTGCTACGGCTTCCACCATAGGATCTTTTTCTGCTGATTTAGCTGGTAAAGCTGTAGATTCTAACTTATTAGCTACGGCCATTACTTGACTAAGTATGCTATACTTAGCAATATTAGCCTCTTCTGCAGTGCTTGCTTTCTGTAAAGCCTTTTCAATAGCACCTGTTGCTACATTAGGTAGGTCTGATATAGCTTGTTCATCTCCTGCCATAGCGTCCCGTAGTACTTTATTAAAGTCCTTCGTATCAGGTCCATTGACAAAGTCACTTAAGCTCTTACCTAGGTCACGTAACTTCTGGGCAGCTTCGTATGCCTTATTAGCATTATCTTCTGTAATGTTTGCTATTGTTTTCTCTGCTTCGGTTTTAGCAGCTAAAGCGGCTTCGTACTTAGAGGTTGCATTATTTCTAATAGCCTCTACAGCGTTTAACGCAGTAGTTTGAGCAGAGGTCTTACTCTCTACATCCGCTAAAGCTTTAGTATAATCCTCTAGATGCCAAATTTGCTTCTGTATAGCCGCATCTGTTGCAGATAGGGCAAGCAGTTCTTTACTTCTAGATAGATTAAGGGCTTCTTGAGGAAGTTTCTGTGCGTTTAGTAGCTGAATAGTTAAGTTTTCAGTCTTATTTAAATCTTCTTGCTCGTGTATGCGTACTTGTATTGCTCTTGCCATAGGTGACAAACCAGCTAGTTCCTTGTCTCTAGCGGCTAGTAATACTTCGTACCCTTTGCCTTGTGCAGTTAGTAGTTTTGTAGACAGGACGTCTAGTGCATTTCTATCTTCTTGCGCATGTATAACCATCTTAATAGCTTTGTCTGTATCAGATAGTGCTAATAGTTCCTTACCTCTGTTGGCTAGTAGCACCTGGTGACCTCTTCCTTGAGCGGCTAGTAGTGCGATTTCTAGGTCTTTAGTTTTATTTAAATCTTCTTGTGTATTTATATCTTGTTTTATTGCTTTATCTCTAGCAGATAATCCAAGCAACTCCTTAGCTCTGCTATCTAGTAGTACTTGGTAGGAATTGCCTTGAGCAGTTAGTAACCTAGTTTCAAGGTCTTTAGTTTTATTTAAATCTTCTTGTGCGTATATTGCTAACTGGACCTGAAGAGCGTGCCCTGTAAGTTCCTTAACTTCATTAGCTCTAACTAAAGCTAGTGCTTCGTGTGCCCTACCCTGTAACTCTAGTAGTTTAATATCTAACGCGTTATTAGCTTTTGTACTGGCAGCTATTGTATTGAAAGCGTCCGATACCTCCATTAATGCAACATATGCTGCTTGACTTTCTGGAGTAATGGTACCCAGCCCCTCTACAACGCCTCTGAACTGGTCCTTTGTTGCGTTTAGAATTTCGTCTGGTGAGTAGTTTAACCCTACTCCAGCCAACTTAGCAGAAATCGCTTTAGCACTATCTAGATTACGTTCAGCTTCTGAGTAGAAATTGCTATAGTAGTCAGAGACTTCGCCGCTAATCTTATCTAATCCGCCACCTAAGTTTAGGAATTGGCTAGTTAAAATATTGGTTGAAACGCCTGTATTTTCGAAAATAGTACGTAGGTTTGTTAAGTCTGTATAGAAGCTAGAGATTTCTGCGGATGAGCCTGAGAAGAGTTTAATTAGTTCACCTACCCCAGTAACGCCTTCCTTAAGGACAATACTTTGTCTAACTATTTCGCTAGACACATCTCCTTGTGTACGTAGAATATCTGTGTACTTTATACTAGTAACGCCTAGTTGGTTTAGATAGAAGTTAGCTTCTTCGATACCACTACTTACTCTTGCAGCAGTAGTTAGTAAAGTTTCACCGCCTTTTCTAAACTCAGAAAGTGCTTTAGGAAGTGTTTGCTGTATTATGTCGTCGATAACTCCACCGATTTTAGCATTAAGTATCTCGCTTTTCTCTGCAAGAGTCTTAGCCCCAAATAGGTCGATATCTCCCATATTAATAATGAAGTTATTTAAAGTATTATCTACTTCCTGACTAGATGCGCCGAAAGACATAGCTACTTCTTTAGCCATAATAGTAGCCTCTTTTAGAGTTCTACCCATTGCTGCGTTAAAGTCAGTATTAACTTCTGTTCCTCTGCCACCATATTCGTCAGGGTTTCTAACAGCCTGTATTCCTCCGTCACTCGCTATCTTATTAGTAAGTACGAACCCTTTTGAGATAAAGTTATCTACTGCATCCGTTAACTTCTGAACTGCTACTTCAAACCCGCCACCAGTAACTTCAAAGTAAGAGCTTGCAGACCCCCCAAAATTGCCTAGTAGTTTACCTACCAGGTTACCTACTAGAGGTATACCCATATTCCCTATTCCGCTTTCTTTAGTTCTTCCTAAAGAAGCATATGAAGCTGGATCAATCTTAAACCCTGAGGCGGTTAAAGAATTGGCTGCTCCAGATAGGCTATTATCAATATTAGCAAGCAACATTACCATTTTACTAGTATAGGCTAGTTCAGGTTTAGCTGTATCTACAAGTAAGTCTAGGCTTTCTTTGATACCGTTATTTACCGCAGTAGGGTCACCAAATACGCCTTTACCTGTATCTACTAAGGTACCTGCGGAGTTATAAGACTGTCCCGTTCCTTGAACTGCTCTCATTTCTTCCTGGCTAGGTCCAGTACTAACAGAGCCTCCACTACTACCTCCGAAAGCAGAACCAATAAATGCGGCTATCGCAAGCGCTGCAGCTGGGGGTCCGAAGGGGCCTAACATGCTCATGAAGCTAGCGTATGTACCGGCTATCTTGGCTGGCATAGTTGCTGCCTGTCCTGCTAGCTCGATACCGGTTTTGGCAGCAGTGGCTGCTGCTACTGCAGGTACTTCTGCCTGTACGAAGAACATGCTCTTAGCAAAAGCTATTGCATCAGTAGCCATTTCTTGGAATTGCATGGCCAGTTTGACGGTATGAGCCGCTTTTTCTATTCCACCAAGAACTTTATATGCTACAGTATGTTCAGCAAACATTTTCTTATTAGCACCTGCTACAGAGGCAATATTTACTAATTTATCTTTAGCTGCTTTTTTCTCTAGCTTATCCAAACCTAGTATAGCAGCTTCTTTAGCTTCTGCACTAGATACGCCATCATCACGAGTTTTTTCTAGTTCTGCTCTATTTTTAGCGTATTTTTCGTCATCTTGGGCCATCTTTAGTAAAGCTTCTCCGGCTTTACCAATAGATTCACCTAAGGTTCCGAATACTGTTGACAAACTTTCAGTGATAGATACCATCTTAGATAGCTCTTCAGTTTGCTTTGCCTGAAGAGCTGACATAGCCCCCTGCACCCGAATCGTAGACTGTTTGGCGGCTGTTAGTCCAGTTTCACCAGCAATTGCTTGAGTGTAGAATAACGCATTAGCTGCCATTTTATCTTCAATAGCTTTACGTTCAGGGTTGTCACCCGCAGGCAATACAGCCAGTTTTTCGCCTAAAGATGTTTGCTCAGAGGCTATATTCAAAGCTAGAATTGCCTGAGCTTCCTTACTTCTCTGAATTTCTTTCTCTAAGGCTATTTTAGTATTTAGTTTAGATATATCTTCATCTGTGTAAGCTCCAAGGGCGGTAAATCTAGCTTGTGTTTCTTCAGCAATACTTATTTGTGTATGTCTTTCCAGATTAGCGGCATCTTCTCTTTGTTTAATCATACCAATTTCGAAAGCAATCTCAGCTTGTTTTGCAGCTAATAATGCTTGTTGGTAACCTATTTGACGTATTAGTGAGTCTTCTTTATCTCTGGAATTTTTATTAGCTAACTTAGTACCTATTTGATCTAGGGATAGTTGGGCCTCTGCATAACCTTTACTGCCCTTCGCATATTTACTAAGAACTTCTAGAGCTTTTTTCTTTTCTAGTAGTATATCTTTATTAACTAGTTCCACTGTATTTAATGCTTGCTGTTCAGTAACTGCATTTTTTCTCATTGCAGTTTCTTGACTTAGGTATAGTGCATTAGAAGATATAGCATCTAATTCAGCTTTAGTTACGTTTAGAGAGTACTGTTTGGTGACTAGATTATCTTTATCTATATTATTAAGTTCAGTCATAGTCTTGAACTTCTTATCTATAGCAATAGCTTCTTTTTGTGCATTTAGTGCAGCTAACTGTGCTCGAGAGGCCTCAGTTTGTTGAACCGCCCCCAAGGATCCTTGGGCTGCTGTTTTTACCATTTCTGAATTTACTATCTTACCAGAGTTTAGACTATTTATCTTATCAACTACACTAAGGGGGGCGGTTTTTACTATTTCGCCCTTGAGACCTGCAATAGCCTCCTTAAGACTTGATATAGGGTTCTCTCTACCATATATTTTTGCAAGTATTTTATTACCTAAATCAGTAATCTTTCCTCTATCTTCGTTAGTTAAGTTACCTTTATTTAATATGTCTGCTTGCTGCATTCTTAAAGAGGTTTCTTCTTGTAAAGATATTAACTTTTCATTACTCTTAATTAAATCTATAGTAGTATTAATTTGGCTAATTTGTAAATCTATAGATTCAGTATCTAATCTGGCTTTTTGGTCAATAGCTCCAAGAGTATTACCCAAACCTTCGGATAATGCCTTAGATATGACTATACCTGACTTAGCAAATTCAATACCTATAGAGTTTGCTACAAATGTGGCACCTCTTACAAATGAAGCATCAACACCTTTCGCTAAAAGATCCGTTAATGGTTTCATTTTTGCTTGTAAGGAGCTTACTACTTCGTATAACGACTCTCTCTGTGCACCTATTTGCTCTTTCTTTTGTTCTTTAGCAAAAGTTTTATGGTACTCCAAGGGGTTATTTTTAGCTCTATCTTTAGCTATACTGATATTTAGTTGCTCTTCTTCGGTTTTGAGATCACTTAATAGTTTAGAGTATACCACTAAAGCGTTTGAGGTTTCTTTAATATCGGAGGATTCTTTAATAAACCGAGAAGCTGTTTTCTCATCAAAGAAACGTAATTTAGAAACATCATCCGATATAGCAGCTAACTGAGACAGCGCTACTACAGGGGAACTAAATGCTTCTGACATCTTGGTTCCTAGGTCAATCATGGAGAAACCTAGTTTAGCTAAGTTATCACTAGGAGATAGGCTTGCTGTTACTGTGTCGTAGGCTTTACTAGATATTGCAAAAGCATCATCTACTGCCTTAGCTTTAGAACCAAGCTTAACCATTTCATTAGAAATTTCTTGTATAGCTTTTACAACTAAAGGGCCTTTATCTTCTATATTACCTAAAGTTAGAGCTTTATCGAGTGCTTCCGTATCATTAGGATCGATCTTAAGTATCTGACTTAGCTTTGCCCTGAATTTATCAACTTCGGGTCCGGGCTGGGCCATCTGCAAAATCTTATTAATAGAATCAGTAATGTTCTTAGCCACCTTATCTGGTATAGAAATACCAAACATTATTTTCCAGCCTTCTAGAACAGAATCAAATAAGCCTATTTTTGATCTATAGGCTAAGGCTGCTTTTAGGCCTCTATCAAGATTATCACTTAAATCACTTACTGCATTGGCTGAAGCCTGTAGATTTGCTGAAGATATAATCTCTATTGAACCATAGCCATTAATATTAGTTATCACTCTGTCAATGTTAGTTAAAGAATCACCTAGTATAGCTAACGCATTATTGGCGGCTATCATTTCTTTTTCAGTTTTGGATAACCAGCTATCAAGTAAGGATACTCCGGCTACTACAGCACCAATTACAAATGACCATACCCCAAAAGCATTCATAAAAGTACCAATAGCACTAGTTGCTGCAGAGATTCTTGTCTTCATCAAAGTCCACTGACCTTGCATTCTACCCATTGCTGGCGTAGTAACCTCCTCCAGCTTAGCTATTGTCTTTCCAGCAGCGTCTAACTCTGTATTACCTAAATCCATTAACTTAGTAGAAGGACCTGATCTAGCTTTTGCCACTGCTTCTTTGGCCTCTTTTACGGCTTCTGAGTATCCTTTTACAGCCGCAGTTTGTGCAGCTTGACTAACAATATTCTGACTAGCAGACTTTAGTAAAGCCCTATCTGCAATAATTTGGGTCTGTCTATCTGTATCGAATAAACTGCGATTTGCTAACTTAGCTTTTGCTGCGGCTTCTTCGGTTATATTGACTTTCTTTAGAGCCTCGTCTCTTTCTAATATAGCTTGTCTTTCTTTCGCAAAGTAATCGGCTTCTGTTTTCTGAGAGTGTCTAATGGCCTCGGCATACCCTCTCTGAGCTTCTGCAGATTTCACTAAGGATTCCGCTTTTTCGGCGTTTCCAGCTAGTGCTTGTTTCAGTGCTTTTGATTCTAGTTGGGCAGCATTAGCGTCTAGTCTCGCTATATCTTTTGCTGAAATTTCATGTAAATCTTTACTAAGTAACTCTTGAGCAACAGATCCCTTTTTACTTTTCTCTCTTAGGCTTTTTATTTTTGCTTCTGCGTCATCTAATATGTCTCCTTTAGCTATAGCTATAGCCTCGGCATTAGCGACGGCTATATTATAGTCGGATTTAGCTTTTGCTACTGCTGCAGTTTTAGACGCAACAAATTCTGCTTTATACCCTTTTTGAGCTTCAACTGCTCGTGCTAATGCCAGGTTTCTGGCTTGATCTGCAGCTACCTGCATATTTTCTTTAAACATGCCGAGAGCAGGTAGTGCTTGCTTTAGTAGTGCTGCGGCAATAAGTCCCATGGCGCCGGCTAGTGCAACAGGGCTGCTAGATAACAATGAAACTATTGGTTTAAATACTGTATTTATCAGCTCTAATCCAGTTTGCGCAATATTGGCCATGCTTGCACTGATTTTTGCATAAGGGTTAGCATCTAGCTTTAAGGCACCAAACTTCTTTTCACCTTGCTCAAGTACAGCATTAGCAAAACCTTGACGCTTCTCAAAATCTGTTAATGAGGAGGCAGTCTTGCCTAAAGTACGCGCATAGTTCTGGCTAGCAGTATCAACTCTAACCATAATGCCTATTTCGTCTAATAGCTCTGGCTCTATTTTGGTGATACCCCTACTAAGTCTGCTAAGAGCGTCGGGCATTGCTACACCTAGTGCCTGAGAGGCTTGTTTAGCCACCATACCCATGCGTAAAATAGTAGCATTAGTCATGCCACCTGCACTAGCTTGTGCTGTAGCCGTCATAGCATCGCGAAGACTAATAGCACCCTGTGTTACCATAGATAGCTGTTTTGCTACACTTCCAAGAGCTTTGCCACTATAAGACCCCAACTGATCTAAGCCTTTAACCAGGTTGGTAGTATCAGCTGCTTTACTAAGTGCAGTAAATGCAGCACTAACGGCGAACAGATTGGCAGCAAAAGTTGCATATACGTGAACTAGCCCACCAAGCCCTTGGGCTTGTTTGGCGAAATCTCTACCCTCTGCCCCTGTTTGGCCCCCTAAGCCACGAGCTAATCCGCTTCCAAAGTTCCCCGGAGGGTTACCAGAACCCCCACCACTACTAGGAGCTCTGGCAGCATTAGAATTTGTTACGCCTTGTTGGGCTGCTATTGTTGCGCTACCTACGCGACCTGCTGCCGCAGCTGCGGCTTGTAGACTAGCAGCTAACTTGGCTGCTTGAGCATTAGCTGCCTGCATGCCCTGAGTATTTACATTAATACCTACATTAACATTTGTTGCCATATATTTATCCTCTAACTAGTACGCGTAATTTTTTCGCACTATTATTTATCACCTAATTATACCACCGTATGAAGTATTTGTCAAAGGGTAATTTTTTTATCCTAACAAAAAAGCCCTCTATACTTCTATAGAGGGCTTCAAAACTTATTTGGTTTTTGGTTTACTATCTGCTATTGCCTTAGCTCTATGATTATCAATCATACCTATAAGGCTATACATAGTTTTATGATCTTCGACCGGCACTTCAAGTATAGTAAATATATCTAGCATTCCTGCGTAGTTTTTACCGAGGTATGTCCCATTCATTGTATCCCACTCATCTCTGAGTTTGTTATAAATACCTAGTGCTTCTTGTACATCTAAACAGAAGTCGCTCTGATCAATAGGTATTTCATCTTGAATTGGTTCGCTACCAAGTGCTTCACACATCTCAAAATAAGCGTCCTTGGTCATGCCAAGGGCGCTATTAGAAAAGTAAGAGCCTAGTTGTCTATTTAACTCAATGTATTGTTCTTCGTGAAATTACTTAACTCAGTTACTGTCTCAGAAATAAACGCATCAAAATTAGCCGATGCTTGCATTAGGAACAAAGCATTATCTTGGTCATATGCTAGTTCAGATTGTGGGTCTTGACCAGTTAAATCCACTGGAGCAAGTTGCTCAAGGTAGCTAAGCTTTAAGCCTGACCAGCCTTTAATACATGCATTAACGTATAGTTGCAGAAATAGTTTATCATCAAGTTCTTCGACTGGTTGACGGTTCTTGAAAGTCGTTTTAGTGGCTTTCTTACGCATATTGACTAAAGTCTCGCGTGACAGAAATACTACGTCAATACTGAACCCGTTAAAACCTGGGTAATCGACGGAAGTTGCCTTGCTAGGAACTAACAGGGTTTTTAAACTAAGAGCTACGTTTGGTGTTGTCATTGTGACATCCTTTTGATTTGTTATAAAGAGAGAGAAAAAGAGGTACCGGAGATCAACCCGGTACCAAGAAACTATTAAACCGTTGCTGCTGACAAATAACGAACTCTAAGTTCGTTTGTGTTTTCGATATCGTAACCAGAGGTTGACGAAGGTACATATGCAGAAGCTTGAGCTGTGAAGCTAATAGCTGTTGACATAACCGCCTGCGCATCAATAGTAGGAATCTGCAACATTGCGCTATCCATTAACAACTCTACGCGAGTAGCATTGCTAATACCTCCAACTTCGATCTGTAGCTTAAACTTAGGGTCAACTGAAGTTGAAGCAGCAGCCAACATATCTGCAAGCAATTTAGCAGTACTATTAGGTACTGCAGCACTACCTGTACGTAAGTAAGCATTCATCGAACCTGTAATAGCTCTAGCGCCAGTGAAGTATCCAATAGGCTGGTTAACTACACCCAGGTTAGCTGGAGTTACAAACGTAATGTTATTAGCAATCGTTAAGTTACCCCCAGTAAGTGCTAAGGTATATGTTGTACCGCCACTTCCAGCTACATTAGAGATCAGTGTAACGGTGGACAGTTTGTTGGTGATATAACCAGCGGTTGTGCTCTTAGGAGCAGCAGTACCCGTTGCATTACCAGTACCACTGAATACAGCAGGGTTTGTTGCAGAGATCACTGCGGTAGTGGCAAGAGGGCGAATGGCTGTAGCTTTACCAGTCCAAGCGATAGTAGCAATACCATCTAACCCGAAGTCTAAAGAGGCTTGATCCATAACGCAGTTATCAATAGCATACATAGTGCTATCGATATTAAAGTACATACCGAACTTCTGTAGCTGATTCTTATTAGACAAGGTACTGGTTGCTTGACTGAAAGCTGCAGTATATCCAGTATCAGCACCATCAGCAACGTTCGTAGTCCAAGCAGTCTTCCAGAACTTAACACCAGTAGCAAAACCTGCAGAAGGTACAGATGAAACTGGGGCGGATAGATACTGGAAGGTACTTACAGTAGCAGACAAGGATATTACACGTACTGTATTATTGAACTGGTTAGAGTCTTCACCTGTTACGCCATTAATATTGTAAAGGCTGCCTTCTTCAATACCTGAATAAGTGCATCCAGTACCTGTTAAGGTAAGAATACCTGTACTATTTGAGTAAGTAGCTACAATTGTAGTACCAGCAAACGTGGTTGCTGGTGTAGCAGAGATATTTTGGTCGCACATTAAAGCATTCCACAATACCGATTCTTCGGCAGTAACTGTAGTAGAAGGCTTAGCTGGGCGCATATATGTAGAGAATGAGAACTCTACGTTGTTAAGACTAGTGTTGAACCCACGCTGACCACGGGTAGCATTAGCACCAGCTTCAGAGATAGTGATCGTGTCAGCATTAGTACTTTGTGAGAAGCTAAAACCGTCAAGAACTTGCAGCTCTTGGGTGTTTGTTGGAGTGATGGAAGCGCCGGATGTTGTAACAACACCAGTACTAGCATCAACGTTTGTAGTAAAGAAAACTCGACTATTGCGAATTAGATTAAAGGTTGCCATGTTCTGATCCTTATTTGATGTATCTCAGTATGTGACTAGATATTTATCTGTATTTATACTATCTGATACGGGTTGTACTCTTACATAATTGCATAGCGCACTAGTAAGTTAATTTCCGCTATAGAATAAGGGCTTAATAGCCCCTCGTCTGTAGTGATTGAAACTACATTAATTTCTGTAGTTTCGTAGTGGTTTATAGCGTCATACTCTAATACTCTATTAGAATTAATTACTGACTCTACATCTTCTAGTAGCTGCTCTATCTCATCCTGAGCAGCCTCACCTTTTGCATAAATCTTAATACTTACGCCTAGAAACGCCCAGGTAAAGTTACCCGGAAGGTACTCTCTTGACTCAGAGCCTGCGGACATGTAAATAGCTGGAAAATCGGATACAGTGTCCCAGAACTCTAAACGAGGATAGGAGTTATTAAAGATGTTACTGGTATAATTAATACCATCTAGATCTTTTAATTTCTCGCTTAAGGCTACTAAAATACTTCGACGTTTACTCATACTAATATAGCTCTCATTCTATTACCTACTTTAATTGCAGCTATTTCTTTAATAGACTTAGCTATTAACAGCTTAGGGTCTCTAGTTTTAGGATTAGCCTGTCTACCGCCTTCAGAGAATGTAGAATAGGGTTTCTTCATGTAGTTATAAAAGGCAGTAATCATGCCTTCCTTGGACTGGGTAAGTCTCTCAACGTTTACTGAAGTAGCAAATCTACCTGTTCTATAATTAAGAATCTTTCGCTGACCTCCGGGATATCCTTCATTGCCCATATTAGCAGCAATTACGTGAGGCAGATGTTCATTAATAAGAAGTTGTAGAGAGGCTAAAGAGTAAAACTGGCCTGCAAGATTTCTTAGTGGGGGAGCTTTAGTACGTAATTTACGGGCTAACTCTTTTACTTCTGCGGCTTTTTCTTTAATTAATCTTCTAAGATCGGATAAATCATACTTTGGAAGTTTCTTACTAGCTATACGCACATTTTTATGCGAGTAATTCTGAGCAATAGGCTTTCCGGCTATAGTAGCGGCTACAGTATTGGCCATCATCTCTAGCAAATTTGGGCTACTTTTTAAGTTAACTAAGTCTTGCTGAAACTTAGGGTCGGTTACAGATGCCGATAACTTATCAATAAGGTCTGACATTGCTTTTTCGGACAGACCTGCGGGTGTAAATAGCTTACGGATAGAACCTATAGTGGCCTTAACTTCATCAGCAGACCTCTGGTTCTGCACCTTAGGTTGTAGCTCTACTAAATATTTAGTAACGCCTGTTTTACTAATAGACTTCTGAACAGAGGCGTATAGCTCCACATTTTCGGCTGGTTGAATATTAGCGGAATCATAATCTAAACGTTTATAGTACTCTATAACATTCTCTAATTCTTTTAATAGTAAGGCTTTACCTGTGGTACCTTTAGTATTTATCTCTGCTATTCTATTAGAGGTTACTTGTAGTAATTCAGTATTTAAACCTACTACATGACCTTTCTCAAACCTCTTTGAAAGCTCACTAGTCTCCAAGCTTAGGATGTTATTAACTAGATTAGTTATTGATTTAAAAGATATACTAGGGAAGTAAACTGCAGGTAAACCTTTACCTACTTTTATAACTTCACGGTCTACAACAACACCTACGTCTTTAGTAGCAAAGGAGCTAAAATATATATCGGTTAGCTCGGTTAAGTCCCTGGACCCCGGCTGAAGGCCTTTTAAATCTACTAGTATTTTTGATATAGTATCTTTAGTTATAACAAAACTATTCTTTGAAGCTACTTCCTCAGCAGATCTATAATCACTAGTAGCATTTACTAAGGTATTAATGTTACTTGCACTATATGCTTTACGAGAAGCTTCGCTCGCTGAACCGCCTTGTGCTTTCTCAGTTTTAAACCACTCAGTAATTGCTTTATTCTTTAAAGCTGCACTAAATTCTGCTACTGACATTATACATAATTAGCCGTGTACTGGTCTAATACTCGCTTGATGTGGGCAGGTAGATGAGTGTTGGTTACATACTCAATCTGCACAGTGTTTGTTCCAGGTGCTTTATTAGAGTGGATAGCTGAGTCGTTCTTGATGTAATAAGATACTAAATCCATAATAGCTAACTTTAAATCTTCTGGTAGTATTTCGTACCCTGCAGTATACGTAATTCTATAGCCATTTGGAGAGTAGGTAAATCCGCTACTGTTTAAACAAGTAATAGCTTCTGTGCTTCTAATGTAAGCATATTCGGTGAAGGCAGTAAGTGTAGTATAAGTTTGGCCGTAGTCAGACGAGTAATCTACAGAGCTAATGGTACGTACAGGGCTCTCAGCTAGTAGAATTATATTATGCCCACCGTCACAGTACTCTACTTTGGCATCATCTACATAGTCTACAAATGTTCTGCGACATAGATTTTTTACTAGCTCTGATACCTTAGTGATAAGGCTATCTATCACTGCATCTTGAGTTGTACTTTTAATGCCTGCGTATGTCTTATACTCGGCTTTTGTAATTAGAGGTAATCCCATTTATAGAATCCTTTATCTTTTATATATTCCGACTAGCGAAGTATATAAAAGATGGGACCTAAATCCCATCTTTATGTTAAATTAAGTTGTTATACTTAATTAACTATTACAACCATCTGAATGCGCTAACGCCTTGGCCATTAACAGTAGACAGTTGGGTCATACCTGTACGTAGGGAAGCTACGATAACACGACGTTGGGTTTCCACAAGTTCTTGTGTATCCATACGTAGACCACGTTGTGTACCAGCAATGAAGTTCTGCACATTCAAGCACATTGCACCATAGTTAGTAGTAGCAGTATTAGCAGCACCTGTTTTAGTAGGGAAGCCGTCACTTACTAACACAGGAGTTTGTCCAAGCATACCGATCTGACCAGTAAGGATAGTGGCAGAAGGGCCTACTTTATCCATAGTCTGGAAAGTTGTGTCATCTAATAGGTCGAAGTAGCCATCAGTAGATACCACGAACACTAGGTCACTTTGGGTTAGGCCCCACACACCTAGATCAGCACGTAGTGAACGTAAGTTAGCGATAGTCAACTTGTTAGCGACACTAGAAGTAACTGCTGAAGTTGCGTCGTATGACATGAAGCCCTTAACTGGATCACCCCCAGAACCTGCGCCAAGTAAGAATGCCTTATCGACACCTTTAGCAACACGACGAATCATAGCGTCACGAACGATAGGCATTAGAGCGATAAGAGAATCTTCCTCTTCTTCGTAAGCCAAGTACTCATTTGTAGCAATTTTATATGCATTAAGAGTAATTTCTTTTAATTGATGAGTCTGAGTAGCACCTGGAGACGCAGTAGTACCAAACTGAGCGTTAGTAATCCAAGTAGCAACACCTGCTTCTGGATTAACAGGCATAGTCATCACGTTCGTCTTCATTTGAATTGGCTTGATAAGATCAGCAACAACTAAACGACGGCGAATTTCCGCTTCCATATTCAACGAAACTTCCAGTTCCCAAGGTGTAGCACCTGGTACGTGAGCTCCAGCTTTAGTAATAAGTTCTCTACCGAAGGCAGTACCTTCGATTGAAACACCTTTGACTTTAGCTAGTAAAACGGCCTTTTCACGTTCAGCGTACGCAACGCCTTTAGGATCGCTGAAGCTCATTTTGCTGCGTTGCATAGCAGTGATTTCAGCAGCCTTTTCATTCAAAACACCTTGCAAATCTGCAATCATTTTAGTAGAGTTAGCGGTTTGGTCTTCGAAACGTTTTTCGATATCTTTCATCAAACGCTCAGCGCCACTTTCGCCAACGCTAATTTGAGCAGCTACAGCAGCTTTGACTTTAGCGTCAAGTTCTGCAGCTTCTTTTGCCGCTAAAGCAGCTTGTTCTTTTTCAGCGGCTTGAGCAGCTAGAAGAGATTTGGTGGCTTGAGTAGCAGCGTCTTGAGCGGCTTTAGCAAGCATAATTTCTAATTCTTTTGGATCCATTTTCCATTCCTTTTGTGATGTGCTCTTATTCCCGGAGGGAGACTCTAGCCCTTTAGCTGATTCGCCTTTAGGTGCAAACTGAGCTTTAAAATTATTATAGTCTACTTCATTATCAAACGACTTAGACAGATTGAAAAGAGTATTTTGATTGCAGGGTACCGATACTACCGAAATCTCGATAAGTTCTAGTTCCTTAATTACAAACAGCTCTGCAGCTGCGTTATACTCAGCATCAAGTACTCTAAACCCGATGCTAAATGCTGTTAAGACTTCATCCTTAATAAGGCTGAAGACTTCGGCAGCTGCCGAAATTCTTGCTTTAATCCAAAGACCTTTAGTGTCTAGCTTATGTTCTACCATTCGACCTATAGGGTCATCATGATCGTGTTGGGCTAAAATAATAGGATTATTCAGGTAGTTTTTCATACCTGCTTCCCATACACTTACTGGAACTACATCGCCGCTTCTGTCTACATCATTAGTACTTGCGTAACCTTCGATGAATATGGAATCGATTTTATCTGCTACAGTAGGCATTTCTTTAGTAAAAGCACTAGTTAAATATAGTACTTTATTCTTATTCATGTAACTCCTTACTTGGGTTCTTGTGGTGGTTTTTTAGGCGCACCACCTACGCTAGGATTAGCTGCTGAACCTGCAATGTTAGCTGGAATTCTAAGCTCATCCGATTTAGGGTCGGTATCTTTATCGTAACGTAGTTCTGTTCTAGCTTCGTTAGGAGATATAATACCTCCGTTAACTAACGTAGTATAGTAACCAGCAACATCCTTCATTTCGGGCTGTAATGCAGATACTGTGGAAGTAATAGGTGCAATATCATACCCAAAGAAACGTTCCATAGCTGATACGTACTTAGTAACAATAGGCATTACTGTTTCTAAATAGAATAGACGAAGATTTGGAGATATATTAGCGTTGTTACCACCATCTAAAAGGATGGGTGGAACACCTAGTGCTTTTAATATTTTTGTATCATGTGTTTTAATACTAACATCAAAATCCATTTCCTGGAAAGTTGCTTGTACTAAAGGGGCTACCTTCATGCCACTATCAATAATAAGAGGTTTTCTGGCACCATTTTTAGGACTATATCTTTGTGCCCACATAGCTAAAGTCTTATCCTTAGCTATTTGACTTAAAGTATTTTCTGAAGTGATTACTAGACCTGGGACAGCTCCATTATCAAAAAACTGTTCTTGAAATACTTGCATCTTATACAAGATTTTAACGTTTCTATCTGCTGATACTAACCTACTTGAGCCTCTATATATACTAGTGCTATTAAGATCTTTAATATGAACTATTTCATCTGGCATCATCTTTGTTATGCCATTATATAGATAGTGGGAGACAAACGTCTTATCGTCAGTAACTATCTCTACATTTATCGCCGGTAGATGATAGAAATGTACCCCATCGAAGTATATAAACATATTACCTTCTAGGATAAAATCTGTAAATATATTGCTTCTGAAGTCTTGTGCTGACTGGTATGGGTTAGGTTTAAAGTTAAGCAAAGTATTTAGAGTCTTTACTCTAGTACCTACTGCGATGCCTTCATGAACTTTATCTTTAATATCGTAGTCAAGACTGGAGCATGCGCTAACAATCATACTTACACCACGATTAACTGTTTCTAGTTTATCAAAGGCTTGGGCATATGTAATAGAAGCATCTGAGTGTACGTTAATACCTTCGCTTCTACTAATAATGGCTTGGGCCGGATTTGCTTTTTGAGTAAACCAGGTATTTGGATTATACCAAGACATGTACTTCCTTTAATAAAAGCGTCTAAAGGAGTAGGCTATCTGAGGACCTAGATCAGGTACGTCTCCACCTTCAACTTTAGCTTTTTGTATTTCGATCCACCTATGCTGTTTAGCAGCAGACTCTGCTGTAGGTGCTTTCCCGTACACGCTATGTAATTTAACGTGGTGGGTGTTACAAAGAGTATATACATCGTCGTATATCTCTTTGCGGTATTCTTCTATGAACTCATCTCTAACTGCTAAAATTCCTTCATCAGTAGATATATCGTACTCTTTGCGCTTAGCCCATGCATTTAGTAACAGTGTAATACTGTGCGTATGGTGTAGCTCTAGATCGGAGGTTGTTCCGCATATGAAACAAGAGTCCTTTTTCTCGTAAGCAGCTTTAGCTTTATCACGTACCCATTTCACGGGAATTCTATTATTGTTAGTATTTTTCGCCATTAAAATTTCGTATCTTAGATGTACTTTCATAATTATATCACTATAGATGAATTAAGTCAAGCACTATTTTTATCTAGGTAGTATTAAAAATATAGTCTTGAAAATGTTGAATAATAGTAATATAATTATATTTTGAGACGGAGAAAAATAATACTATGAAAGACGGAAAAAACCAAGAATATATATCTAAATTCTTGAGTAAGTGTGAAGAAGGCACTACTCTAGAAACTGCATATGTAAATGCGCACACAAAAATAACTCTGAAATGTACAGAAGGGCATCTAAGGCAGACTACTTCTAATGAAATTATGTCTAGAAATGGGGGTATGTGTAAGGAGTGTAAAGGGTTAACGGCAACAGGTAAGAAGACAGATGAGTTAGTACGTAAGGAGTTTCTTAGTGAGGGGTTTATACCTATAGAGGAATATAAAGGTGCTTTAATACCTATTAAAGTTAGGCGAATAGATTGTGGCCATGAATTTATGCTAGCACCCTCTAGAATATTTAGAAGAAGTAATATTATATGTTCTATATGTACGGGGAAACGAAATAATTATACTACTGAAGCTATGGTAGTTGAACTAGCTAGCATGGGGCTCAGTACTAGTACTGAGTATATGGGGATGAAAAGTAATATTGAGGTGGTGAATACCTCTTGTGGGCACTCTTATATTATTAACTTAGGACATTTACTGTATGATGGTATAGGGAAAGCTTGTAGTGTTTGCTCCGGCGTAGGGTCTACTAAAGCTAGATTCTTATCTATTCTTATTGATAGTAACCTTGAGTTATTGGAGGAATATACAACTACCCAGAATAGTATTAATATTAGAAATAATAAGTGCCAACATACCTATAAAGTTATACCTAATAATATGGTTAATGCTAGCGCAGGTATTATATGTAGAACATGTTACCCTACGGATCAAGTTTCTCGCCCAGAAAAAGAGATAGCAGAGTTTATTCGCTCCATCTATAGTGGGTGGCTTGAAACATCTGATAGAACTATTCTGGGAGGTAAAGAGTTGGATATAGTATTACCTGATTTAGGTATAGCTATAGAATATAACGGGAGTAGGTGGCATAATGAGAGTAGGATGGGTGAGTTAGGTCATTTACAAAAAACTAAAGCTGTTAGTGATTTTGGGTATAGACTTATTCACATAACGGACCAGGAATGGCTGGCTAAACCAGATATAGTTAAATCTAGATTAAAGAGTATATTAGGTTTCTCTAATAGAATATTTGCTAGAAAGACAGAGGTTAGACATATAGATTATCCCTATCAATTTCTTATGGATAATCATATACAAGGGGCGGGAAGTATATCTAAGTATAATTTAGGCTTATTTTGTGAAGGGGTTTTATCAGCCGTAATGACCTTTAGTAAACCTAGATTTACTAGTGGATACGACTATGAGTTAGTTAGATATTGTAGTAAAACAGGAACTACTATAGTTGGAGGTGCTAGCAAACTATTAAAAGCTTTTAAGGGCGAAAATATTGGTAGTATTATATCATATTCCGATAAAAGGTGGAGTGAAGGTAACTTGTATAAAACTATAGGGTTTACATTTAGCCATTCAAGTAAACCTAGTTATAGGTATATAAAGTATAAATACTCCTTAAGTAGGTATCAGTGTCAGAAACACTTACTTCAACAGCTTGTTCCAGAACACTATGACATAAACAAATCAGAGTCAGAAATTATGGCCGCAGCCGGTTACGATAAAGTATTTGACTGTGGCACGGATGTCTGGACCCTAAGATGAAAAAGCCCGGTAACTTGTTAAAGTTACCGGGCTTTTTTAATTAAATAACCTTTTCCACCAAGGCATTTTATAGTGCTCTATTATTTTAGTTAGACAATGAATGCGTGCTTGACTTTCTTTTCGTTCTATATCTAGAGCTAGCTCTAGAAGACGTATCCTGCCAGATATATCTTTTTCTAGCTCCTGTACTGACCTAACACGCTCAAGTTTAACGATGTACTCTTCTGAGTCGTTTAATTCCCTACGAAGGCCATCGTATAGCTCTAAAGCTTCATTACAGGTTTTGTCTAGTGAAATGATTTGCTCTACATGCTGTACTGTAGACATATCTAACATGCTTAGTAGTTCATCTACATCACTAACCCCTATAAAAGGGTCAGGAGGTCTAGTAGTATTAAGTTCTGGTCTATTTCTACTTATTAGCCAGGACTCTACTATATCTACATGGTCTGGATGGCATAGTACTAAAACATTAATGTCTGGAGGGCCGTAGCAGTCATACTCGTTCTGCATAGCCTTAGCTGCAGTACCTTTACGGAATTTATCCATATGCTGTTTAAAGCGCTCAGTAATATTAACGGACTTACCTATATAGGTTCTGCCGCTAGCAAATGTTAATTGGTATACGCCTGATGTGTTCATAATGTATAAGTATATAAAGCATAGCGTACTGCGTCAGCTATGTGTGAGTTAATATCATGTTCGGGTTTTTCGATCCCGCTCTTTTCGTCTAGCTTCCACCTATACTGATCTATCATTTTAAGTGTGTGTAAACAGTTAGGGGATACGCGTAATCGTCCCTGTTGTATCAGATTCTGTACATATGCAATACCTTCGTTAACAGCCTTCTTACCCTTAATTGTAGCGATGTTATACGTATAGGCTAAGTCACTAGCCATTTGGGCAGCGGCAGCGTCGATAAATATCGTTTCTAGTCCGTACTTGGCACTACGTTCAGTAATCCACTCAGCGTGTTTACTAGTTACAACCTGAGCTTCTAAGTATTCATCGATGATGTGGAATAGATTCAGTTTAGGGTCGTACGCGATTACTACAAACCCTGTAGGGTCTCTATACCCGGGGTCTAAACCGGCGAAGTATTCGCAACCGTCGCTATGTTCAAACTCTTGAATATACTCGTCTAAGAAGCCGCTATAGATTTGTCCCTCAAATGTAGTGAATGAGGCAAGATACTCTTGCTCAAAGTGGGCACGAGACATAGTACGCCTTGCTTCCTGTACGTCTGACTCTTTCATTCTAGAGTTTTCAGTGTAGTCGGCAGTTAAAGAACACCACTCAGGATAATCAGAGCTAAACCCGCGCTGATAATACACAGAAAACCAGTTATTCTTACCTCGGGGTGTACTAATAAAGATTGCTTTACTATTAGGCGTATCTAATGTTGGGCGTAATGATACTTCAAAGGCTTCTTTAGCATCTTTACCAAGAGCGGCTTCATCAAAGATAATAAGCATATATGAACGGCCTACACAGCTGTCTACCGTGCTTAACGAACCCATACGGATAGTAGACCCGTTAGATAATTCAATCACACGGTCTTTCAGATTATCCTTAATTACTTCCAGATCAAACGATTTAATCAGCTTACGTTGGATTTCAAAGCTGATGCTAGATAGGTTATAGTTGGGTGACATAATAAGGATATTACACCCAGGTACTAATGATACAAGTTGCCCCACAATATTAGCTATGTACGTCTTGCCTAGACGACGGGCTAACGCAGCACAGATAAACCTGTACTTAGGGTTATTGACTGCATTGATTAAGGCAACTTGTGGCCTATTAGTTTGGTCCCAAGCTGTAGTCTTTTCGTATGTAGAAGGATCTACTGCAGGCAATAGTTTTAAGTAATTAACGATAGGTAGTTTAATGAAGCGACTACCTTTTGGGAACTCTGTGATCGCTTCACTATCTACATCAGGTCTACTAATGGTTAGCATGAGATATCCTCCACCATAGCCTTGAACAGTTTAGGGTCGGGTACCTCTCTTGTCCAAGTTAGCTTATAGTAGTTACAGTATAGTTCCTCCCAAGCTAGTCCACCACGTTCTGCTAACCTCGCTAGTGTCTGACTATGTAATTTCTGAGCCCACTTCTCGTCTAGTTTATCCCATTTGACGTACTTAACAGAGCCTGTTCTTCCTAATACAGGAAATTTATTAGTTAGCATTTGGTTTACAAATCAGGTTAAATGATGCATAATTATGCTTCCACACATTCCGCTTCAAGCCGAAGTAGTTATCTTCGTCGTATAGAGGTGGTTGATGTTCTTCGATGCTATACCCTAAAGACTCAATTTTAGCACGTAATGCACGGGACTTCTCTGTTCGGTCATCTTCAATATACAGTATAGGTCTACAGCGAGCGATTGTCTCAGAGGCTCCACATAGCACTTCGTACTCGTACCCCTCAACATCGATCTTAATAAAACCTACGTCGTCATAGTTATAAGAGTCGATGGTTACCACTGGTACGTCATAGTAACCGTAAAGGCTTGTAGACCCAATACCTAATCCACCAAAGTTACCTTTAGCAGAGTAGTGTACTTTTGGCATTTTAGCGATTCCCGTCTCTGAACCAACAGCAACATTATGCGTTAGAAAGTATGGTTCACCCCCACGAATACGTTTAGCCGAAAGGCAGTTTTGCTGTAGTAACGTATGTAGCTCCGGCTGAGGTTCGAATGCCTCAACGCTACGTCCATGAGCTAGTAAAGCTTGTGATATAACACCAATATTAGCTCCTATGTCTAAGCATAAACCATGCGCCAAAGATAGGATCATTGCTGTTTCAGCAGGGTTGTATTCACCATAGTAGAACATTGAACGACCAACGTATTCATCACTACCTAAGAAGACACATTCGCCGTATCGGCCAGAAACTTGTTTGTACATATTTTGTGCACTGAAGCGAACGCTTCATCCCAATTATTATTATTTTCTACAATTTGCAAGGAAGGATACCATGGAGTGGAGCTCCCGGTACCCCAACGAAAGTCGGCCTCTTTTAGAGGTTGTACCATTATACAAGGTACGCCAAGTGACCCACAAAGATGTACAATAGACGTATCTACTGACACTACGTAATCCAACCCTAAGATGTTGTTGGCCGTATCTGACCAGGACTTAGGTAATAAAGCAGTAACATTCTTTGCTGGTTTAGCGTCAGGCGTTAAACTATATAATTTACCGTACTTACTAAGAGAGCTAAAGTAACTACTAGGGCAGCTTCTATTACGATTATTAACGTGAGTAGTACTGCCTGACCAGCACACACCAATACTTGGCGAGCTAAAAGAGGTAGCAACGCCAGAGTAATCTAGGTGAGGTCCAATAACTCCGAATATCCTAGCTAAAGAACATATAGGGATTGAAACGGAACCATGAGCCACAGGGGAAGGGTTATAAGAAGGAAATAAGCAGTTCAAAGAAGGATGGCATTGTATGTTTACTTCACTAAAGTATGCGCGTAATAACGGCAAATACCTGCCGAACATAATCTTGTCACCTAACCCTTGTTCTGATAGTACGCAAATGCTAGTGCCAGAACTAACACCATCCCATGTAGGTATAGTTCTATCAATACCTACAGGATTGTTTCGTTTAAATCTATACTCATACATGTCCCAGCCGAGTTGACTATTAATGTCTGAACAAAGTAATGCGCTAGAGTAGTTCCAGATAGCGTCATAGTATAATGGGTCTATGGTTAGAGCCTTATTATAAAACTGCATAGCGGACTCATTATCTCTAGCATAGTATAACATCAGACCAATATTATTTAATGCTAGAGGATAGTTTTCGGAGTAGGTACCATCAGCATAAGGAGTTTTAGGGTCATTTGCTTTTAGATAGCATTTAAGTGCTAAGGAATCATTGCCTAATTCCCTATAACATATACCCATGTTACTATACTTCTCTTTGAAGTCTAGCGGTTCACGCTTGTAGAACTGAAGTGCTTTAGTATAGTTACAAGCGTATAAATACTTTGTTGCTTTATTATACATCTATAAACTCGGGTTCTAGTAGTTGCTGGATTAAAGTAGAGTACCTAGACACTGTTTGATCTCCGTTGTTTTGGATATTAACTTGAGTTCTAATCTGCTGGGCTGATCTTAATTTCTCAATAGCTAGATCATGAGCTTGCTGCTCCATGGTAATTTTATGGCTAAGGGCTAGGATCTCTGTAATATCTTTAGTACTTCCGATATCGGCTTCGTCCATTTGCTGTAGCTTTTTCTGGATAATGGTGTCTAATAAGTCGCGTACTTTAAACTTGTTGTTGAATCCCATCGAAGCAAATACGTGGTCTACGTAGGCTTTTACTTCACGGCGATTTAACATCTGGGAAACTAGATCGATAGATATGTCTAGTTCTGCTGCTGTTTTTCCTAAATCTTGGGTTTGTAGAAAACAGTTAGCTACCTCTAAAGCTTCCGGGCTGATAGCTAGTGCTTCAGCTGGCGTATTTACAGGAAGGCTTGAAATTTCGGTTGATGACAATTGATACTCCTTTGGTAACCTACGACGATTATAACACTAAGAGCAGCTGAGGGTCAAGCGTTAAATTTTTTATGTTCAGGAACTCGCGGAAGTTACGGAAGTTATTACAGTTTAGCGTCAACTATTGTGGGTTTGTACAGTTTAGGGTCAGAGTAATCGCTATGACTAATGGCACCGAAAGTTGTGGTGATTTAAATTTCAAAATTAGGCCGTGAGAGTGGGTCCACCAGCTATAGAAATGATAGCAGTCAAATATCCCCCCTAGCATATCACACAGTCAAGCCCCGTGTCAAGTGCCTATTTTAGACTGTAGACCCTAAAATAAAGGAACTATTTTAGTTATCCACAGGTTATCCACTGTTTTGCCGATATAATTAATCCGTGCCCTACTATTTCACCTCCTCCACTCTCTAAGGACTAACATGCTACATGAAAATAAATCATTCCCATTCTTGCTTGAAAATGGGACTATATCAGTTAAGAGTGTGGAACTGCGTGAAGGCGTACAGGAACGGGGTGTACCTGTATACATTGTAGTTACACATATAGGTGTATATGGTGAACCGTCATATATTGGCAAAACTTATAATGAAGAACGGTTTACAGAATACACAGAAGCCCTTAAATGGTATGAAGGTATTAATTGACGCTGTGACGCTGTGACGCTGTGACGCTGTGACGCTGTGACGCTGTGACGCTGTGACGCGCTTATATAAGCGAAGGCGAATATAGTACTTAATAGACCATAGTAGTTAAGCGAACATAGTACATAGTAGACTGTAGACCCTAGAAAATACGCTTGATTCTCGCAGCTTTATTGACTATAATATATTCATATTAAGGGGAATGAAACATGGAAAGATTCTTGACATTCGTTTATGAGGGTTCACGCGGTACAGTTACAGCGTCAGGTTTTGTACATTGGAAAACCCTTAGCTGTGATCGTTCTTGCCTTGTTGGTTCACTTCGTGATATGGTTGAAGCTACACTCTACAGGATTAATATATGACATACTTTACATTTATGTTAATGTTGGTTATTGCATTCTTGCCAATGTTTCTTATTATCTACATGCAACGCATCAATGGGGACATACTATGATTTTAACATTTAAAGAGCTAGGCATTAATAAAGAAGAGTTTATGATGCAACCATACTACTTGTGTCATTCTCGCATCGTGAATATAGCTTGCGATTATGTAATGCATCACTTCTTTAAGGGTATGAAAGAAGAGGAATGCATTTTTAACCCTAGAGATGCATTTGTTAACTTTATAACCCAAAAGGTTGAATTGGAAACCGTTAAACCTTTAACACATTAGGGGTATGAAATGGAATATTTAGATTTAGTTGATGAAATGGCATGGGAGGATAACGATAAGGTTGAATTTATAACCTTGGAAGAAGCAGGATTAGAAGATAAGACTTTTGATACTATACCAGCTTGCCGAGTTATAGACTATTTTGATAATGAAAGGTAATTAAAAATAATACTATTAAGCCGCTATGATTTTCATAGCGGCTTTTTTACGTCTCACACGCTATCATTTTGATAGCGTTGGGTGCGCCAAAATTATACCACATAATTTTGGCCTGCGTCAATAGATTTCCTGTAAAAACCACAAAATAAATAAAAATAAATATTTATTTATGTATTGACGCAGGGCGGCGGCGTATGATATACTGGTACTGTGGGCCTATTGTTTTTGCCTTTAATTTTTCTAACACAGATACGGCTTAGGGTCAAGTGATTTTTTAGACTGTAGACTCTAAAAATATATTGGAGTTTTGAGGTTCTATCGACTATAATAGACTCAAGGAAACAGAAAAGGGGAAACAAAATGATACTGGCCTGTATCACCTAGCAGGTAGTTTAGGTGACGTTTAACCCGGATTCATACGATAATTGAATCCACTTAATTAAATAAAATGTTGAAAATATTTAATTAAGTATGTTATAATACTTACTTGCAGGCAGTATAGGGAAACTGTTAAAAATCCCTTATTCTCTTGATAGGAAAATTGAAAATGACTGACACCACAAAAACCGTTAAAGCCGTCAACTATACACCTGAACAAACAGCAACCCTTGTTTCTCGTTACGTTGACGACAAGGCAAGCGTCGAAACTATCGCGCAAGAATTTGGCAAGTCGGTACGCTCTATCGTCGCAAAACTGAGCCGTGAAAAGGTGTACATTGCAAAAACCTATACCACAAAAACGGGTGAAAAGGTTGTGAAAAAGGATGCCTTGGCCGATGAGCTTACTACGCTTGCAGGGTTGAGTGAATCCGAAGCAGACAGCCTTACAAAAGCCAACAAAACAGCATTAATGAAAATAATCGCTGCTATCAAAAACAGAGCAGTTGATACTACTGAGGCGGAAACTGGGGCTGAAACTGAGGCTGAAACTGAGGCTGAAACTGAAGAATTCTAAGGTGCTATCCTTTTAATAGCAAGCCCGATAGGCAAAACTTATCGACTTCAACGCTATCATTTTGATAGCGTTGGGTGCGCCAAAATTATACCATAGAATTGTGCGATTGTAAATAGGTTGGACGAAAAAACCACAAAATAAATAAAAATAAATATTTATTTAGGTATTGACGCAGGCCAAAGTTTCGTGTTAAAATGGTACTGTGGGCCTATTGTTTTTGCTATGGTTTTGATAGCGCATTTTCTTAACACAGATACGGTTTAGGGTCAAGTGATTTTTTAGGCTGCAAACTCTAAAAAACAGCGGCTTTTTTCTATATAATAGAATCCATGGAAACCCAAACAATTCAAAACTACGCTGAAAAGCTATGGGATAGCTATATAGAACTATTCCCAAAACTGGCAAAATTTGACTGCCCTAAAATTGTGCTTTGCAATAGGCTTACCCGAACGGCGGGTAAAAATTATCAACCTAACAATAAAATACACCTTGGCAATAAATTTTTTATCAAGCATAAAAAAGAAATGTTGACGGTAATTTTACCCCATGAAATGGCACATCAAATAGACTGGAATTTATTTGGCTTTTCTGAAAAAAATTGTGGCCATGGTAAGAAATGGCAAGAAATTATGTTAAAATTAGGTTTACCGCCTAATAAATACCACAGCATGGAATTATGAAAATCATTGCATGGATCGGAACTATCGCAAGCATAGCAGGCAGTTTTTTAATTGCCTTTGGCATGATGCTGGCGGGTTATTCTTTTTTTCTCGTTGGTTCCTTGGCATGGCTCACAATCGGGGCAAAAAATAAGGATTACCCACTGATAACTTTAAACGGTACTTTTTTTATAGCTAACATTATTGGCTTTTTTCGTGCTATAATGTAATTTTAGGGGTTTAGAAAATGGCAATTAAACGAGTTTCAATTTATGATATGGATGGTACTATCGTTTGTTCGATGCACCGCTATAAAACCGATAGCACTGGCAAAATTGACTTGCAATTTTGGCGTGATAATCAACACTTGGCAATGAGTGATAAATTACTCCCCTTGGCAGAACAATATAAAAAAGAATTGGCAGATCCTGAAATATACGTCATTATTGCCACTGCTAGGGTAATGAATGAGCCTGATTATCATTTTGTCAATACTGTGCTTGGTAAGCCCGATTTTTTGATTAGCAGAAAAGAGGGCGATTCTATTTCAGGCGGTAAACTCAAAATTAATGGGTTAACTAAATTCTTTAATTTGAAAAATTTTGTGAATGCAGAATTTATATTTTATGAGGATAATGCGACGTATTTAAAAACAGTTTGCGATCATTTCAATATTCGCGGTATTTATATTCCATCAAATCAGGGGCATTAAATGAAATATATTATGACAATTAATGCGTACAATAAAATGATTAAACAATACACCGATACAAAAAAGGTATTTGATAGTTTAATTGATGCAGTACAATTTTTGGCTATTGTTAAGCCTAAAATGAAAGAGTATGATTCTATAACTATTGTGGCGGAAAAACAACACTAAAATAAATTTTAGGGGTAAGCAAAAACCCCTAAAAATGATGTATAATTACTGCATTGCACAGTTTAATGCAATCCGTGATTATCCGGCGGTTCCGGTATATTTTGAAAGATAGAAAATGGCAAAAAAACAATACTTTGCAATTTTGGATACTGAAACCACAATGCAAAATACCGTTGCAGATTTTGCAATTATTATCTGCGATCGTGAAGGCAAAATTTACAATCAATGCGCTGTTTTGGTTTCTGACCATTATGGCAAGTTTGAACTGTTTCACGATAAAAACGCTAATGATATTTGGGGTTATGGTGGTTTGATTAAACGAAAAGAAAATTATGTCCAAATGCTAAATACCGGAGCCAGAATGCTAGCTTCAGTTAATGCCATTAATAAATGGATTACTCAAGCCATTGCAAAATATAACCCTGAATTAACGGCATATAATTTGGCATTTGATTTGGACAAATGCAAAAAGACAGAAATTGATTTAACTGGGTTTTCAAATAGTTTTTGCCTTTGGCAAGCTGCAGTAGGGAATATTTGCGATACTAAAAAATTCAAACAGTTTGTATTGGAAAATCACGGGTTTAATAAGCCTACAGAATTCGGCAATATGACAATGCAAACTAACGCTGAAATTGTCGCAGGGTTTATTAATGGTGAATTTAAAAAAGAACCGCACACTTCATTGGAGGACTGTCGCGACTTCGAAAAACCGATATTATGCGAGATACTTAAAAAGCGCAATTGGAGAGAAAAGATTACCCCTTATAATTGGCGAGCTTTTCAAGTTAAGGATCATTTTGCAGTAAAATAATATTATGTATAACACAATTATTCTGATAATGAATATCGGAATAATTGCCGTTATGTTTTGGCAATTATTCTTTTTCAATTTGTTCTATAGGTTTTTGACTAAATACTTTTAGGAATTAATATCATGAAAATCAAAACACTTATTAAAGCACTTTATTATAGTAACCCTGAATTATTCGGGTTTGATGAAAAGTCTAGTCAATCTATTGATTATATTTACTCACATGTTGTCAAAAATGTGGAGGTTGATAATACTACACATATTAATAATATTACTATACGTTATTTTATTAATACGTATATTGAAGAAATAAAAGATAATGTATTAGACTTTTATGAAGAAAATTATTATATTTAAGGATAATATATTATGAAACAGCTTAAATACACTACTGCACTTGGCAATATTATTTCAACCGTTAAATTGCCTTATGGGAAACAATATGAAACTATGGTATTTGATACTAAAGGGCGGGAGGTATTTCGTCGCAGACATAATACTAAAAATGACGCAATTAAATGTCATAATATAACAATCAAATATACCCCTTAGCTATCTATTTGATAGCAGCCGCTATGAAAATCATAGCGGCTTTTTTTCGCCTCGCCCGCTATCATATTCATAGCAGCTTATATAAGCTGCTATGAATATGATAGCGCCAAAATTATAGCATAATTTTGGCCGCCGTGGCAATAGGTTGGGCGAAAAAACAACGAAAATAAACTTAAATTTTGGCGCGTTTAAACATTGACTATGGGCGAAAACCGTGGTATAATTAATTACGGGCGCCAAAATTTTGCTATCGAAATGATAGCATATAACATAGATACGGTTTAGGGTCAAGTGATTTTTTAGACTGTAGGCTCTAAAAATATATTGGAATTTTGAGGTTCTATCGACTATAATAATCACATGACGCTAAACCGTATCTATGTTATATGCTATCATTTCGATAGCAAAA
>OFQV01000075.1_pt1 | contig 32377 bp, 54 predicted proteins | sample 1542971 | NCBI WGS metagenome assembly OFQV01 (sample SAMN07774229, study PRJEB24372) | wastewater metagenome | isolation source: WWTP Cannobio (Effluent) | place: Italy: Cannobio | collected 2016-01
ATAATGAATCAACAAGATAACCAAGGAAGGAGAATTTATGGCAAAAAAAGCAGCATCTAAAAAACTAGCTAAAAAAGTTACTAAAACAGCAAAAAAGAAATAATTAAACAGAATTATCTTATACTACGAGGGCCCTGCGGTTAAGTGGGCTAAACCAAATGAATATGCTACAGATGACAGAAAAAGAAATCCAATTTAAGGTAGAGCTAGTTAAAAAATATCTTAATGAACAATGGTCTTTGCACGTAGCATTTAGAAAAGCAGGGATTACAAAAAAGGCCGAAAGATTTGTCAGGCCATATCTAGAACCTGAGATTAAAAAATACAGATCAAAATACTGGGCTTAGGCTCGCATCTAAACAAGCTCCGTTAAACCAGACTCCCTTAATTTAATAAGCTTACATGATAACATGACCAAATGAAACAAAAGCTTTCTAGTGTTATGTTTTTAATAAGTGAGTTCTGGGCGGTTATAACATCAATCATTTTTGTCATATTTATCGCTAGTTCTGCGCTAACGCGTCAAGAATTAATGGCGCAAAGGATTGATAAGCTCGAAGGAATCAGAGACGATATTAGCACAATAAAAATCAAGGTGGAGCGCATAGACGCAACACTAGAACAAATAAACAAAGGAAAATAGCATGAGTGTTTTAGAAGGAAATGAATTAGAGCAAAAAATTGGTCAAGTTGGAACTGTAATCGTAGACGTGACTCCAGAATTGAAACTTAAAGTTTCTGCTGTTGTTGAAATTGATTTATTATCTGAAATTAAAAAGCTTGCTGCTAAAACTGCAACGCCTATTGATGATGCAGCTATCGCTTGGATTGAAAAGCTTGTAGCTACTCCAGTTCCGGTTTAGTTTATGACTTGGACGAAACTCGTAGAATCTTTTTCAGCGTTGTTTAACACCTATGTTAAGAAATACGCAGTTTCGTTCGTTTTAAAAACTATTGGCGTAACAGGCGGCATCTGGACCAAGGTCGTGTCGTTTGTTTTAACTAAGGTATTTATTTTCTACAAATCAAAAGCTGATGAAGCCGCAAGACTGGCAGATCAAGCGAAAAAAGATAAAGAGATTTTAGACAAGTACAAAGAGGCCATTAAAAACAATGCGCCAGAACAAGAATTAATTGATTTGGAAGAACAGCTTTTAAATGGCGGACGCAAATGATCAAGGTAGATACATTTTTAATCTGGTTTTTCATGCCGATCTTTGTCGGTTGCGCTACTTATAAGATTGAAACAAACACGCCGACATTCTTAGATCCTTCACGCGGTTATGGTCGCATCTACAAGGCTGAAAAGATTGAACCTAAAGCCTGTGGGGAACCAGAAATAGCCTTCAAATACTCAGGAACAAACATTCCAATCAGCGAAATGGCTGGTTTTATTTGCATCCCTCCCGATCAATTTCAATATAACAAAAGATACTTTGATGAGTACATGAAGCAAAAGGCAAATTGTCAGTGACCGATGATGTGTTATTTCACGTCACTATTCCTATGCCTGCGCACGTATCCAAGAAAAACGGCAAAGAAATATCATTCAACAGATCAACTGGCCGCCGCTTTGTAAGATCAAACGACAGAGTTTTATTAGCCCAAAAATGGCTCATTCAAAAACTCACGACCGAAAGACTCAAGCAAAAAATAGACACGATCACCGAGGATATTATTGCTGAGTTTGTCTTTTGGTTTCCCGAGTCGATCTATTATACGAAAAAAGGTGAACGCTCTTTAAAGATTAATGACCTATCAAACCTCATCGAATTGCCACAGGATTGCCTACAGACAGCAAAGATAATTGAAAACGATGCGAAGGTCGTAAGCCTTGGCAATAGTCACCGCAGGCCTATTAAGGGCAATCAATACTACCTAGAAATTAAGCTATCTAGACCAAAAGAATCTTATTTCAGCAAATTAGTTGTATAGTATATAAAAAATAATCTTGATTAGTACAAATAATCATCATTCAATTTAATGAATGGGATTTCAGCAGAACTTACTTGCAACAAAAGAAGAAAATGAAAAAGCCTTACAGGCTCACAATGAGCAATTCTCATTTCTTCCGGTGCCTAATCTGCAGGAACGATTCGAAGGAACCCCACAACTATCAAATCTAGAGCTTGAAATCATGCATCTAACCTTATCAGGTGTTGAGATAATAGAAATAGCTAAGAAAATATTTAGGACAATAGCCTGTGTGAAATGGCGGTTGTCTCATGTTTATTGGAAGTTTAACGTGGAAAATAGATTACAGCTTATTAACAAAGCATCAAAGGAAGGGCTACATTTCATTACTGAAAATGGTATCAAGCAATCGTTTTCGATTAATGTAGACATGATGGCGCATTTAAGGAAAGAAACTAAGAATGAATAATCTAACAGCAAGAGAAAAAGAAATAATGCCGCTAATATTAGAGGGCAAGTCAGCAAGAGAAATTGCAAAAGAGTGCTATAGAACCGAAGCAGCAATTAAAGCGCGCAAATCAAAGATATTTAAAAAATACAAAGTTAAAAACTCAATTGAATTGCTGGCGTTATTTACGGAGATGAAATGATAATGAACCCGATATTTTTAAAGTCAGGCGAGAGAGAAGTCCTTTACGGCATCATGGATGGATTTACTGGCAAAACCATAGCTAAGAAATTAAATGTTTCCTATGCCTGCGTAGCAGATCGCAAGCGTCGTTTATTTGACCGATTTGGGGTGAGAAATACTAAGGAATTAATCGTAGCTTACAATAATTATTTGATTAAAATTAAAGAGATTGAAGAAATTAGACAGAAATTGTCAGGTGGAATAAATGCAGGACTCTAAAGCTAAAGTAGTTAAAAGTAGCCCAACGCGTCAGAAAGCTGGAGGTAGAGTCAAAGGCACACCTAACAAGTCTACAGAATACATCCAAAGAGTAATTGAAGAAAAAGGATTTTGCCCTATTTTAACAATGGTCATGATTGCACAGAACGATTGGGAAGGCTTAGGTTATGAATCACCTGAATATGAACGACAAGGATTTCAAGGCGTAACATTTTCAGAGCCAGTCATAACCTTAGATCATCGAATTGTAGCAACTAAAACATTGATTTCTTATTTGTATCCTAAGCGCAAAGCGATTGAACATTCTGTAGCGGAAGGCTCAAGCAAAATCGTTCTAGCTTATTCAGAGGAGTCGCTGAAAAAAGCTGCGCAGACAGATGAAAAAGGTTAATGATCTAATAGCTATTTACAGACAGATGAGCGCAGAGCAATTGCAAGATGAGATCGATTCCCTGTTTGATATGTGCTTTGCTTTGTTGGAATCGCAAGAGTGTGATAGTATCGAAAACTATATAAACACAAATGTTAAACTCACAATTTCTTGCGAAGTGATTAAGGATCAAAATGGAAAATACTACTGTTGAAATATGGAAAGATATTAAAGGTTATGAGGGAAAATATCAGGTGTCGAATCTTGGTAGGGTTAAGTCGTGCGCAAGAATTTTGTCCAAGGGAAAAAGAGGACAGAGATTTCAAAAAGAAAGAATTTTAGTTAATTGTTACAACGAATATGGATATCTTCAGGTGTTAATTTATAACAATCAAAAAAAAACTAGGTCTGTAAGAGTTCATAGGCTAGTAGCTGAAGCCTTTCTTGAGGCGGCTCACACGACGGATGCGGTTGATCACATTGATAACAACAAGACAAACAACAAAGCCTCAAATCTTCAATGGATGACCATAAGTGAAAACACGAAAAAAGCAATTAAAGACAAACTCCATTCGTTCGGCGAAAAAAGCTTTTTTGCAAAGCTTACTGAGAAAGACGTTAAGCATATTCGCGATGAATACTTTAAAACAGACGATAGAATTAGAGGGAACAAAGAAAAAACTCTAAGAGCAATAATGCGCGGATACCAAATTAGTAGGTATGGAGCAAAAGCAGTTATTTATAAATGGAGTTGGAAGCATCTTGACTGATAGATCAACTCCGACTTATTCGGAATATGATCCAAGTGTTATTCCTTGGCAACTTAAGGTTGTTGCCGATATTAAGTTTAAATACGATTACTCAATTGGTACGCATGAAGTATTGCTATCGGGCGCAATCGGAAGTGGGAAGTCGGTTCTTGCTGCGCACTTAGTAATAGATCACGCGCTAAGGTTTCCAAATTCTAGAATAGGAATAGGCCGCAGGTCTCTTTCAGATTTAAAAGTCACTATATTTCGAACGATAACAGAACATCTAGAGGATGATTTACTTAAGCCATATGTTGAAAAGATTTTAGAAAACACAGCGCAAATTCACTTTAATAATGGATCAATAGTCGAGGGCGTAAGTTGGGCCGACAAACGCTGGCAGAAACTAAGATCACGCGTCTACTCTTTTTTTGTATTTGAGGAGGCTATTGAAAATGAGCATGATTCTTTGCAGGCATTTATTGAAGTTAGGCAGCGCGTTGGCCGCGTAAGGCACGTTAAAGAAAACATTATTCTTTACTGCACAAATCCGGGTTCTCCAGCATCTCATCTTTATAAATATTTTTTTACAGAAAAACAGCCAACAAAACACATTTACTTTTCTTTAACAGAACAAAATCCTTTTTTGCCAAAGTCGTATGTTGAACAATTAAAAAGAGACTTGCCACCGAAGGAAGCCCAAAGGCAATTATATGGCAACTGGATTGAAGTTGATAAAGAAAGAATTTATTATGCTTATAGCGACAATGTTAATAAATTAAAAAAACTTTACGAAATAAATCTCATGCTACCTATTTCAATTTCGTTTGATTTTAATCTAGCATTAGGCAAGCCAATGAGCGCGGTTTTAAGTCAGTATGACAGAGCCAAGGACACATTTTATTTCTTTGATGAGATAATCCTGCACGGATCAAGGACACTTGACGTAATGGAGGAGCTTCACGCCAAAGGGTATTTAGAATTGAATGTTGTTTGGGAGGTTCACGGCGATGCGACTGGCGGGGCAAGAACAACCAATTCAAAGCTATCAAACTATGAAATCATTAAAGAATACTTAGCAAACTATAAAACTAAGACTGGACTCAAGATTAATTTCAGAATGTTAGTACCTTCGAGCAATCCTCCAATAAGAGAACGGCATAACATAGTAAATGCTTACTGTCAGAATGCTTTAGGTCAGAACAGGTTATTTATTTATGAGAAATGCAAAATGCTTCATGAAGGCATGATGCTCACATCATTAAAAAAAGGCGCTGACTTTGTAGAGGATGACAGTAAGGAATGGCAGCACTCGACAACAGCGTTGGGCTATCGCGTAGTTTACACATCACAAAACAAAGTAATTATCAAAGGTGGTAATTTTTAAATGGCAAACATAGACTTATTAAATCCAATCAACAGAAAAATGCTTATTGATGACATTCGTTCAAACGAGAATGTTGAGCGTAAACGCAAGTCATTAAAAGACTATGAGATCTACAATGATAATGCTTATCCGTATGTTTATGAAAAGCTTGCTAGTCAATTAAGTGAGCAAACTGCTGCGCAAATGCCGATTGTTTCAAATCTAAATATCGCAAAAGCTGTAGTTCAAAAAGAGGCCAACATCTACACAGATGAGCCAGAAAGAAATTACTCAAACATAACAGAAGCCGATGAAGAAGCGATTGAGCAAATCTACGCTGACGGCGGTTTCAATTCAATCTTGGGCAAAGCTAACAAGTATTACAAATTAAGAAATCAATCGTTCATTCAAGTCGTTCCAAAATACGGAAAGTTAAAACTCAGAGTTTTACATGGTCACAACATTGACGTGATCCCTGATTCAGATGATCAAGAAATGGCTTATGCTTTTATTATTTCAAGCTTTGATAAGTCGGCTTACTTACAAGCAGGACAAGACGGCACTAATCAAATGACGGCTGATGCTGATGATTACAAAGCAAAGTCTGAACGCTATCAAGTCTGGACTAGCGAAATAGTTTTCACTATGGATGGCAAAGGAAACATCTTAACAGAGGTTGTTCCAAATCCTATCGGCTCACTTCCATTTATTGATATTGCAAAAGATAAAGACTTTGAGTTTTTTGTTCGCATCGGTCAGGCATTGACTGATTTCACGGTTGATTTCAATGTGTCATGGTCTGATCTTTTATATATCGCACGACTTCAAGGCTATTCTGTTGGCGTTGTCAGTGGTGATCCAGAGTTAAAGCCTGAATCAATGACTGTAGGACCAAATAGGTTCTTGTTCTTGCCGCAAAATCCTGCAAATGAAAATTCAAATCTGACATTAGAATTTAAAAATCCGACTCCAAATCTAGAGGCAACATTAAAAGCAATTGATTCATTGATTGCTACTTTCTTAACAACTAGAGGCGTGGACGCTAAGGCAGTTTCAACAAACAATTCTGGTAACACTTCATACTCATCAGCACTTGAAAGATTGCTTGCGATGATTGATCAATTTAGAGCTTCAAAAGAAGACTTCGATTTGTTTTCTGTTGTTGAAAAGCAATTGCATCAAATTGTTGTTAAGTATTTAAGCCTATTATCAGGCACAGAGTTTTTAGACAAAAAGTATTCTGTTAATGCTGGCATTGTTACCTCTGAAATGAGCATACAATTTAAAAAGCCTGAGATGATCGAGACAAAATCAGAGCAATTAGACAACGCTAAAAAGAAAATTGATCTTGGCATTGCTGATGCAGTTAGTATTTTAGAAGAAATTGACGGCATTTCAGAGGATGAAGCAATCGAAGAAATTGCAGAGATCAATCAAAGAAAATTAGAAAGCAGACAATTATTAATCGATTCGAATAATACAGAGGATCAAGTTGGCGCTCCAGAAACCAACACTTAAAAAAGAAGAAGTAAGCACAGAGATTAATCTTAAGTCTCTGTTGGGCGAGTCTTCAAAGAATGAGTCAATCAGACAAGTTTTCTTTGAGGCGGCATTTGATAAGATGCTTGCTAGACTAGATCAAGGTCGTGGCGTAGACGGCAAGCTTCATGCTTATTCGAAATCATATAAAGACTCACTAGCATTCGCAGCTTTTGGAAAATCGAACACAGTCAATATGCAGCTTACAGGTGACATGGTTCAATCGGTGACTGTTCTAGATAGCTCAGAAAATAAATTAAAGATCGGCATTGATGACAGTGAGCAGGCCGCAAAAGCTTACGGACACATGACTGGTATGAAGGGACATCCGACATTAGCTGGTAAAGTAGATGCTAGAAATTGGTTTGGTTGGAAAGACTCTGAGCTTATTAAAATTGCAAATGCAATCAAGCCTGAGATTAATAAGAAAAACCTAATCAGCGACGCTGCAGTGTTGAGATTATTAGATAAGCTGGTTGGTTAATATGGCTAAGAAAGCAACAGTTAAGATCACGGGACTTAAGCAAGCAAAGGACAATGCTCTAAAGTTTTTAAATGAGTCTAAAAAAGATAGTAAGATTTTAGAAACAGAGGGCCAATTTGCTGCTGACCAGATTAGAAATCGAACACGCGCAAGGCTTGAGGAATATAAACAAGATCCAATAACCAAGGGTACTATCAAGCGCAGGGAGTCTTTAATCAGATCCGGAAACTTCCTTGATGAAAGATTAACTAGACCAAAACAATCTAACCTTACGTTGTCTGGCCAGCTATTAAAGGCAATCACCTACAAGGTGAATAGTGCTTTTTCTGAGATCATTCTTTTTCTTAACCCAACTCGTAGGGCCTACAAGGGCGCTCGCGGCTTTGATCTTGAGAACTTAAAAGACAATAACGAGATCAGAAAAGACCTAGAATCTAGAGGAAGAAAGTTCTTTTTCATATCAGAAAGATTACGCACTAACCTTGAGAATAGATTGGTTAAAGAATTGCGACGTAGACTAGCAATATATAACAAGATTAAGCGAAAATTATCTCTGTAACAGGAGATACAAATGTCAGAACAAATTCCCAGTGGGAAAACTGAGCAAGTCAGTGACGTGCCAGAGAAAAAAGAATCAGTCGCTTATGAAACATTTTCAAAACTATTAGGCGAAAAAAAGAAACTACAATCCGAAATGTCTGAAATGAAAGCTTACAAGGATCAACTTGAAGCTGAGAAACTACAGGCCGAAGGAAAGTGGAAAGAACTTGCGGAAAATAACAAGAAATTGGCAGACGATTTTAAGTCTAAGAATTTAAACATTGTTAAGAACGTAAGTGAGAAAGCAATCCGAAGTCAGTTCATGCGTGAAGCTGAAAAACTAGGTTGTGTTGACGCCGAAATAGCAATGAAAGCTTGTTCGTTTGATGACCTAGAAGTCACTGAAGACTTTGAATTTGACAATCAAAAGCTGGTTGGAAAGATTCAAGAGTTAACCAAAACAAAGCCTTATCTTTTTAAGAAAGACTTTAAAATGGTTCAGGACATCAATCCATCAAATAATTCTATATCGACTAAATCGCTGACTGATCTCTCTGAAAATGAATTAAAAGAGTTATTAAAAACAGCAAAATAAACAAACTTTAAAGGAGTTTAAAATGGCAGTTACAGGCAACACACAATTAGGTGCTACAAAGCAAGAACTAATTGCAGCATTAGTACAAAAAGAATTAAAGTTCCAAGCTAAATTAGTTGGAACAGTTACAGACGTTTCTCCATTCGCAGTAAAAGGATCGAAGTCAGTTTCTTTCCCTAACACAGGATCTTTCACTGTTGAGAACCGTGCAACAGCTACAGCAGGAACTTTACAAGATTTAACATTCACAGCAGAAAAATTAGACCTTGATCAGCGTTTATATGTTGGTTGGTTAGTTGATTCTTTTGATGAGTATCAATCAAACGTAAATGTTCAAGCTGAGTACGTTAAGCGCGCTGCTACTGCACACGCTCGTAAGATTGACGAATTGATCTTAGCAACTATCGATGCAGCTTCTGGCTACAATCAAGTTGGTGGTATCGATTTAACTAAAATCTTAAACGCTCGTAAATGGTTACAAAAGAACCAAGCTGTAATCTCTGATTGCTCTTTGGTTGTATCTGCTGAGGGCGAAGCTGACTTGTTAGCAATCCCTGAGTTCGTACGCGCTGACGCTTACGGCTCAAGCAACCTTCCATCAGGTGTAATCGGTAAGGTTTTAGGATTGAACGTAATCGTTCACACAAATCCTTCTTTAGCTAAATCATTCATCTACGAAAAAGCTGCTGTTGCATTAGCTTTCCAAAAAGCTCCGATGTACGCAGAACAAAAAGCAGTTGAGTACGGAACTGAAGCAATGAAAGCTGCGATTGACCAATTAGTTGGTATCAAAGCACTTCAAATTGCTAACGGTTTAGATTCAATCGGTGGTGCGTTGGTTGCTCCAGCTTCTCCATTAATTGCAGAAATCGCGGATTAATTAAAATGAATGTAGGGACACAAACAGACATGGGTGTGTTTCCTCATTTTATCAAGGCGACGTCTCCTGAGAAACTTCAGGAGGCGCTGTTGATGAATAATCTTAGACTAAAATCTGAGGTTAAATATTTCGATATTCAATTTGCAAACGGATATTGGTTTGCATGGTACTATGACAGGGTTGATCTTTATTCTAAAATAAAACCAAAAGGCAAGTAATGACAGGGCCGATCAGGGAAACAACAGGCGAGAGAATACAAGACTCTTTTGTAGAATCACCTACTCGCGCCAATAAAACTGCTGTTGAAGTCTTTGTAGGGAACGCAAGTTCTATTGGCGGTGGTTCTGATAGTTCACTAGAAATTGTCAACGCAGGCGCAATCCTTAGCGCATTAAAATGTGTTACAGTTACTTCACCTAACACAGTAATTTATGCAAATAACAATATTGATCTTTCAAGCTCGACTGTTTTTGGAATCACCATTGTTGCAGCTCAAACCAATGAATCAACTCAAGTCAAAACATACGGCATTTTAAGAGACTCATCTTTTAACTGGCCAGTAAATACGCAATTATATTTAGACATTAACGGATCACTCACAGACACAGCTCCTACAATAGGTTTTAGAACCTTAGTTGCTACGTCTCAAGGAGTTGGTGCGATTTTTATTAATATTCAAGAACCAATAACACTTTAAAAAGGAATTAAAAGATGGCACACAAACCCTTACAATTAGTAAATGGAAAATTAACACAAGTCGAAGCAACTGTAATATCTGCAGGCGCAGGAGATGCTGGCGAAGTCGTAGCATTAGACTCTAACGGTTTGTTAGACGTTTCTGTTATGCCTGTTGGCGTTGGTCCAAATGTAAAGGTAGTTTTAGCTTCTGAGAATATCGGTGCTGGAAAATACGTTAACATTTACGACAACACAGGAACTCCAAATGTTCGCTTGGCTGACAACTCAAATTCACGCGAAGCTCACGGCTTTTTGTTAGACGCTGTTACTTCTGGTAACAACGCAACTGTTTACTTTGAAGGTACTAACAACGACCTTTCTGGTTTAACATCAGGTGCTCGTCAGTTCTTAGGAACTGCTGGCGGCGTTACATCAACTCCTCCAACTTTCGCAGGTGGCGCGACAATTTCTCAACTTGTTGGAACTGCAATTTCAGCAACTGAGATCGACACTGACATCGACGATATCGTTGTATTGGCTTAATGAATGGCTGAGCAAATCGCACTTGCACTTATTGACGGTAAAATTTCGCAGATTCCTGCGAGCGATACCATTCGTAGTGCAGGTGCTGGCTCTAATTATCAAAAATATTACATCCCAGTTTCTGAAACTTACACAATACCTCAAGGCATTTCGTCAGTAATAACAGGGCCGCTTGATCTTGAAGGCATCTTGGTTCTTGAAGGTAGATTAGAGGTTTTATGAGTAGCTACGCATCACTTTCAGCAGTTACGGCAGCAAGCGTTCCAAACGCAGCAGCAGGAAAACTGAATATCTTTGTGGATATTGCAGACGGTTTAGCTAAGTCAAAAGACTCGGCTGGCATTGTTGTAATACTTAGCGGTGCTGCGGCTGTAGCGGCTCACGAAGCAGCTCTTGATCCGCACCCACAGTATTTAACACTAGCAGAAGGAAACGCTGCATATACTACATTAGCTCACGTAGGAACAGGTGGTACAGCTCACGCAAATGCTACAACTATTGTTGCAGGATTTATGAGTGCTGCAGATAAAACAAAGATAGATGGCATTGGCGGATCTAGAATAATTAAATCAGGAGTGATTACGGCTGCATCTTTTACAGGTAATCCAAAAAAATCTACTCTGACATTTGGTACAGCTTTTTCTAGCGCAAACTATTCTGTAGTTGTCTTGGGTGGAAACTCTAGATCGTGGTCATTTGAATCAAAAGTAGCAGCAAGCGTTGTCATAAATGCAAACGCTAATGCGGCTTTATCTCAAGATGTTTTATGGATTGCCATAGATCATGGCGAGAGTGTGGAGTAATTTATGGCTTTAACAGTTGACTCACTAACCGTAGAAACATCAATCACTGGTACTGGTGTTGAGGACGCAGCAGACGCAAGAATCACAGCGCAAAAAGGTGCTGCAAATGGTCTATGTGAATTAGACTCTTCACAATTGGTTCCAGCAAATAGACTGCCGTCTTTTGTTGACGATGTTATAGAGTTTGCAAATTTAGCAGCGTTTCCCGTAACTGGTGCAACTGGTAAAATCTATGTTGCTCTTGATACAAACAAAACTTATCGCTGGTCTGGATCTGTTTACATAGAAATATCGCCAAGCGCGGTCAATTCTGTATTTGGCAGAACCGGAGTTGTAACGGCACAAACAGGAGATTACACACCGGCGCAAGTTGGTGCCGATCCTTCTGGTAGTGCTGCAAGTGCGCAAGCATTCGCAATTCAAAGATCTAATCATACAGGTACGCAAACAGCTAGCACGATTTCAGATTTTGAAACTGCAACAAGAGCAACAGTTTTAACAGGCGTTGACACGACAACAACAGAATTAGCAGTTGTTTCAACAGACACAGTTTTAGAATCTATTGGAAAGCTTCAAGGCCAAATAAATCTTTGGAATGAATTAATCCAAACGACTCAATTAACAAACAATTCAAATACTACCTTAACAAATATTTCTGATTTAGCTTTTAACGTATTTGCAGGAAATAGATACAGAATTGAAGCAATGATTTTATATCGTTCAACTCAAGCCAATACTGGTATGGCTTTAACTTGCGCATTAAGTGGCGGCGCTACTGGCACGTTGGCTTTAATCGCTTCAATCCCTTCTGGTGTTGACGGTATAGATCACATTCATCAAGGATCTATTACGTCATCGGGTGACTTAGTAACAGCGCCAAAAACTCCGACTTCCGACTTAGATTTCTGTTCATCTATTGAAGGAATTTTTGCTTGCACAACAAGTGGAACCCTAACGCCGCAATTTAGATCTGAAGTAAATGGTCAAACGATCACTGTTCAAATCGGTTCAAACTTAATTGTGAGGGAGTTTTAATGATCGCTTTTAAACCATTTAGTTTAGCACCGACTCAAGAAAAACCAGAAGGAATACCTGAAGCATGGCCTTGGAATGAACTTCACTGTGAGGAGTTTCAGATTGTTCAGTTTGAGCAATTAGGTTTTACAGTTGTAAGCGAAGAACAATATGCAGCTTATAAAGCTACACACCAACCAGCTTTTGATACTTGGAACACAAACTATTTAAACTCAATTCAGTATTGGAAAATATTTGATTTTGTTTCTAACAAAAGTAGATACAACACTTCAGAGGTTCCACTTGATTTAGATTTTAGAACATCGCTCACAAAGATGCTTCACAGAAAGTCTATTCTTATTAAAGGCGAGTGCGTTTCAGAGGAATACTATGAGAATTGCTCTGTCGATGCTCAAGGGAATTTAACTTATACAAATAAAATTGTGAGTGAACATCATTCATTTATTAGAGATCCATTAGGATTTCCAGTTATGCGAAATTCTCATTTACATTTCTATGATAAAAATGGAGCTGAATCAGCAGAATCAAAACATTGGACAAAATTTTATTCTAATTTGGAAAAAATCCAAGAAGGAAAAACCCGCCGTGGAAACCTTGTAGACAATCTACAAATGCCATGTGTTGGATTGATTTCAATCGCAATGACTGGTTCACCACTTCCTAGCTCAGCAGTAATTCTAGAAGGTCGCAGATTCTTATTTGATTATAAAAAAGAATTTGATGCTTTTGTTGACGAATCAAACCGTGACATTGTAGCTTGTTTTTCGGACACAAATCATTCTAGGTATGCAAGCGTTTCGAAATATCCTTGGATCAATTCAATGACTCCTTATGGAATTACAATCAGACAATTTTTAATATCGGAGCTAACAATATGACGATCAGATTCTTGTTTGCAAATCCTTTGGTTTGGTACAAAAAAGCAGGAAACTTTCTTTTGCAAATTGGCGAGCAAGTTCCATTTGGTCACTTTGCAATTGAGCTTGAAACATACGGCGAGCCTAAAGTTTATGAATCAATATTTCCAAGATCACAAAAACAAACTCGGTCAGAGTGGAATAACCATTACAAAGTAGTAAAAGAATACCAATGGCAAGTTCCTGAGCACTTACAATCTTATGTATACGAGTATTTGGAAAAACAAGTTGGAGTTAGATACGCAATCGAGCAAATAGTTTTTATTGGTTTAACAATAATCTTTGGCTGGTTGAATCTGATTTTCAATAAGTTAGTTTTGAATGGGAATAAAGCGATGGTTTGCACAGAGCTAGGATCACGTTTTGCAGAGAGGTTTTGGGGATTTGTTCCTACAGAATCGCACGACAAGATCGGCCTGCAGGACATGGAAGTCCTATCTTTAAGATATGAGAACAATGTTAAGTGGCAACTTCGAGATGAGGTAAAATAATGTCAATATTTGGAGTGATCAAATCAGATGATCAAGTGTTTACAGGCGATAAATTAAGGATTGATGTTAGCGGATCATTCTTAGCGCCTGACTTAACATTTGCTACAATTTCACATGAGATTTCTGTCGATGCCGGTGTCACTTGGTACAATATATCAGCAAAGAAAAACATTGATTGGCTTTTCACAACTGCAGGAACCAAAACAATTTCAGTCAGGATTTCTACAACAGAGCCAGCATCTCAAGTATTTACAAAAGATATTACAGTTTTAAATCTAGCAACAGCTAGCTTGTTTTCTACTGATTCAGACTTATATATTCATGAACCAGAAATTGATCAATATCGACCAAAGAAGTGGTCATCTTGGAACATGATTCACTTGATGGCGCAGACTTGGATTATTGATTTCTTAGATGAAAAAGGGATCTTTGCAGAGGATGGCTCAAAATACACTGTTGCTGACATCATGGATAAAGAACAGGTCAAACAATTATCAACTTATAAAGCGTTGCAGTTTATCTTTGAAGGCAATTCAAATGTAGGCGGTGATTTGTTTAGCATTAAAGCTGCTGAATACAACAAGCTAGCAAATGCAAAAGCATCTAGATCACAATTATCTTTAGACTTTAACAAAGACACTGTGTCGACAGTTTCAGAAAGAACCAATCTGCAAACGATTTTGGTTAAACGCGCATGAGTTTCAAACCAATCAGAACATATTTGACAGACAGACTGACAGAAATAGATTCTGATTTCACTGTATTTGACAATGGTTTTAATTCAGATCAATTAGGTGACAACAATTTCAATAAGCGATTTCATATATTTTATGGCAACGTAGCCACAACAACGGCAAATCAAAACACTACAACGGACGTGGTTACTGCAGTTGTGAATCTGTTTTTCAGTGGTTCAAGAAACTCAACAGATGAACTAGATGAGGCCATGGACTTTGCAAATCAGTATCGAATTAATTGCTTACGACGCACTAAATACGCAGGACAGACTTTTATTAAGAACGTAGTTTGTCAATTGATAGAGGCCGAGCCATTAGATACAAACGACAGCGCTATTCGCATTAGGCTTACGTTTAATATTTCAATCATCTTTGGGTTAAATGTCGATTTAAACTGTTAGCATATTATCATTCTACTTGATCGGTTATTTAACCATTTTCAAGGGGAAAATCCAATGATTCAAAATGTAGCTCTACGACCACAAAGAGTTTTTATCGGCGACGCCGTTGCACAAGTCCAGTCAATCATCTGCGTTGCTGATGTTGCTGGTTCATTAGGTGCAAAATATTTCTTATTTCATGATTCAGCAGGCGCAAAACATTACGCATGGTTTGACACTGGCTCATCTGTAGATCCTGCACCTGCTGGCGGTTGGGTTGGTCACGCTGTTGTTATCACTTCGGGCGCTACTGCATCGGCTGTTGCTACTGCATTAACGGCGGTCTTAACCGCTATTACTGGTTTTGATGCTGCTGTTTCAGGATACACTGTTACGCTTACACACACGGCTACTGGATACGCACAGCCAGCAATCGATTCAACTGCTGCGCCAACAACTTTTGCATTCAGCGTTGTTACTTTAGGACAAATCGAAAAAGAATACACTTGCTTAAAGGGTGATATCGAAATGTCTGGCTACGCACTTCAAAAGTACGAGGTCACTTGTCACGCTTCGGGAACAACTGTTCAAAAAGAAATTATCACTGGATACGATAAGCCGCAATTAAGCTTAGTTTTCCAAGAAACTGATAAGGCATCTTTACAAGAAATTATGGTTATGTATGGAATGCCAGTTTTCACGCCTGTTGGAACTGACAAAGACGCAGTTTTCGGATTTGGCCCTGCAAATGTTGGTGGAACAAACCCAAAAATTAAAATCAGACTTCACGAAGCTGCGCTTGATTTGTCAAACAAGTCTTCTGACATTGTGATTTGGAATGCAGAATTAGGATTGGATACGTTTAACTTTTCTGGCGAAACGGCTTCTGAGATTCCTGCAACATTCACAATCTACCCAGACACAACAAAACCGAAAGCTATTCAGTTTTACATGATCGGTGATGCTGCAAAGGCTGGTTACTAATTAACACAGATGGGCCGATTTGCGGATCGGCTCAACACTAAGGATTTATGAAATTAGTTCGAACAGTTTTTGAAATTGAATTAGACGACAAAAAGTTTTCTTTGAGAAAACCGACTTTTAAAGAGTCTCAACAATATAGAGAAGACCTTTTAAAGATGGGCGAAAACGGTGATGCCGCACAAGTAATGATGTCTTTTTTAGAAAATCTAGGACTTCCAAAAGAAGTTTTTGAAACTCTAGAGTTCGATCACATTACTCAAATAATGGATGCGGTGACTGGCTCAAAAAAAAACTAAGCGTTAGTGATTATGTTCTAGCTAAGATTTGTTATTTTTACGGTCTTAGCATTTATGAAATAGAAAACACCGACGCTGAAAAAATAGAGTCTTTGTGGCAGGCAATTACGGTTATCGAAGCTCAAGAACAGTTAAAGCAGATGAGCGTTGCAGACTGGCCTAACATGAAGAAGCAACAAAGGACTAAGGTTCACAAGGAACTGTTTTCAAAAGCATATCCGAGTGAAGTAAGAAAAAAGAACTACATCACTCCTGAGCAACTTCAAAAGGTGTTAGGTAGATAATGGCTGATGAATTAAGAATAAAAATTATACTCGATGACGGTTCTGTCAAAGAAGGATTTGTTTCGGCTGAAAAACAAGCCGAGAAATCTGCACAAAAAATAGGTAAATCATTTGATAAAAAAGGATCTGGACTTCAAAGCGTAGCTGATGGCGCGGAGGCTGCTGCTGGCGGTTTCTCGTCAATGGCTCAAGCTGCGGTTAGGGCTGCAGGTCCAATAGGCGCTCTTGCTGCTGGAGTTGCTGCGGTTGCTGTTGCTGGTTTTAAAATGGCATTAGCAGGCGAGCAAGTAAACGCTGTTAATTTACAATTTGCAAATATCGCATCAAGCGCAGGCCTCGCGGCCGATAGCTTTAAAGAATCAATCATTGGAGCAACTCAAGGCTTAATTGACGATGAGGACGCTTTACAAATTGCCACAAAAGGCATCGTGGCTTTAGGTGATCAAGCCTCAAAGTTGCCTGCAATCCTGGACGCCTCTCGTGGCGTTTCACGCGCCCTAGGTAAAGACTTTAAATCAACATTTGAGGATCTATCTAGCTTTGTAGAAAACGGCAACGCTAGGGTTTTACGACAGTTTGGTATCGTCTTAGATTTAGATAAGGCTTACGCCAATGCTGCAAAATCAATCGGTGTTGCATCGAGTGCATTAACTGAGCAACAAAAACAACAAGTCAGAGCAAATTTAATTCTAGACGAGGTTCCAAAGAAGTTTGATGCCGCCTCTCAGTCTGTCACTCCTTTAAAGGACGCATTTGATCGGCTTAAGGTTTCATCAAGCAATGCACTTGAGTCAATTCAATCTGGACTAGCTAACCTAATCACCAAGACATTTATTGATGAGCAAAATCTTTCAAATGTTGCAACAGCTAGACTAAACAACACGCTATCTGAAAACAAAAAAAGACTTGAAGAAGTTAATGCAGAAATCGAAAAGCTTACTTCGCTTGAGGGGCGTAGTTCATTACAAGCTATTCAATTAAACAAACTTTTAAGTGAGCGCGTAAAGCTAACAAAAGAATCATCAACTGCACTTGTTGAGGCGGCTGGCAGATCAGATCAAGAATTGTTTGCAGCACTTGAAGCTTCTCGTGGTCCTGCTGCGCCTAAAGAAGAAATAAAGGCCACAAAAGAACAATCAGCACTTGCAAGACAAGAGCAATTAAAACGATTAAATGATTTACAAGCTTATGTTTCAGCACAAGATAAGTTAGTTGTCGATTCTGAAATCAAAAGACTTCAGACAATTACAAACATAGATCAAAAACTAACTGCGCAAAAGTCACTGGCTTTACAGCAGTCTATTTCATTAGAACAACAAAAAAATGCTGCCTTATCGCAAGTTAATGAACAGTTTTCAGTTCAAAAAGGCTTCTCTGAAGAACAAAGATTGGCTGCAGAAAACGCAACAAGAGCAAGCTTCTATCAACAAGAACAGGCTTTGGCACAAGAAAACGCTGATAAGATTAAAGCGATTGAAGAAAATAAAAACTTTTCTATTGGATCAGGATTTCAAAACTTTACATCTGGATATTCTGCTGCAGCTTTAGAGTTTCAAAATAATGTTTCTGCAAACTTCAAAGAAGTCGGTAAGCAAGCATTTAACACTTTAGGGCGCGGAGTTGGTCAAGCTTTCGCGGCTTTCGGTCAAGCTCTAGCAAGTGGCGAGGATGCAGGAAAAGCTTTTCTTCAATCTTTGATTGGAATATTTGCTGATATCGCAATTCAATTAGGAACAAGTTATATTTTGCAAGGTATCGCAGCGAGCGCAAATCCTTTCACTCCAGGAATAGGCGCAGGAATGATAACGGCCGGTGCGGCGCTTGCTACTTTTGGCGGTGTACTAAAAGGATTATCAGGCGGTAAATCTCAAACATCAGCGCAGTCAGATGGCGGCGGTATCGCATCAACTCCTTCAACATCTACAGACTTAACACAGCCTCAAGACTTGCAACGTGCCGAAGCTACAACAGGTGTTTCAGTTGTAATTCAAGGAGACGTTCTAGACTCAGACGAATCAGGCTCAAGAATTGTAAACCTAATCAACTCAGCATTTGACAAAAAAGGCGTAGTAATTAATCAGGGGGTCATGGCGTGAGTGCTTTAGAAAATCATTCTAAATTTTATTACGGCTGGCAGATTACTACTGCAAATAGATACATCGATTTCAATGATGGCGCTGGCGTAAAGACCTCAACTTTAAAAGTCGGATATTATTCATCTAATGATTTGATGATTGAGATTAAAAAGAAAATGGACGCTTTAAGTTCATTGGATTTTACAATTACATTTAATCGAACGACTCGGAAGTTTACTATCTCATCAACATCAAATTTTAGCTTATTGTTTTTTACTGGTCCAAATGCAGCACAAAGCACGGCAATTCTTTTGGGATATTCAGCAACAGACAAGACAGGTTCATCAAGCTATTTAGCTGAAAATGTGTCTGGCTTTGAATACAAAACGCAATTTTATATCCAGTCATACAAAGACACTTCAACCAATCGCAAAGCAATCGATGGAACTGTGAACAAGTCTGCGAGTGGAGCAATTGAAGTAATTAAATTCGGCAATGAACGATTTATGGAAGGTGAATTTTTATTCATCACCAATATCATTCAAGAATCAATTTCAATTATCAGAACAAATAATCAAGGTCGTGAGGATTTTATTCAGTTCATTGAATGGTGTACAGAAAAAGCTCCAATCGAATTTATTAAGAACGAGAACGATCCAAGCACATTTCAAACATTGGTTTTAGAGTCAACTCCTTCAGATAGTAAGGGCTTAGACTATGATCTGATAGAAATGTACGACAGGGGATTAGCTCAATATTACAGATCAGGCGTTTTAAAATTTAGACTAATTTCTTAAAGGATTATGAATGGCAAATATTAACGGACTTCCAGTAAATAGCGCAGTCACTCATGCAGAGTTTATGTCGAGAACTGAAGACACATCAACCACTGGCAGTGTCAATTTTCAAAATACTACTGATTCAAGCGATCCAACTACCGGAGCAATTAAAACAGCAGGTGGTCTAGGCGTTGCCAAATCTTTAAATGTTGGACAAAACACATCTATCGGCGGTGAGCTTATCGTTTCAGGTGAGACAACCTTAAACGATACTTTAAACGCAAGCGCTATTCTTTCGGACGGAAATATTAACACAACTGCCAACATGAACGCAGTTGATGTAAATGCAACAGGAGCTGTAACAGCTTTAATCGAAGTTATCACGCCATTGATTACAGCAACTACAGCAGATATTGATACGTTAAATTTAACAAATGCCTTAACGGTTCCAAGCCTTAACGTAACAGCCGATACAGTAATTGGTGGAAACTTAACGGTTAATGGAACGACAACAACTTTAAATACAGCAACAGTAGATTCAGAAGATCCAAATATTACAGTTAATAAAAACGGCAATGATTTAAGCTCAGAGGGCTCAGGATTTACTGTTGATCGCACAGGTACAAAAGGTTCTCTTCAATACGCAAATGCCTTGGCTTCAAAATTTAAAATTGGAGATCTTGCAAGCGAGGCGGAAATTGCGACTGTTTCACACGCTCAAACTTTAACAAATAAAACAATATCAGGATCATCAAACACAATTACAAATGTTTCTCTTTCAGCAGGAGTAACAGGAACGCTTCCAATTGCAAACGGCGGAACTGGACAAACAACACAGACTGCGGCGTTTGATGCCCTATCACCACTTACCACAAAAGGTGATTTAATTGTTAACGACGGCACTAATGACATTCGTTTGGCAGTTGGAACAGATGCGTTTGTATTAACAGCAGACTCGACTCAAGCAAGCGGCATTAAGTGGGCGGCTGCAAGTGGTGGATCAGGAAGCCCTGTTGTAGTTTCTGCCGTTAATAACTCAGCACAGGTTTTGCCAGCCGCAACTGTCACTGTTTTGACTGGTTGGACTGAATCAGTAGATTCAGACAGCATATTCAATGCATCAACAGGAGTATGCACAATACCAACAGGCGGCGGAACTTTTTATTTTCGCGCTGACGTTACTCAAACGTCTCCAACGTCGGGAGATTGTCTTCTTGGAATATACAAGAACGGCACAAAGGCGCGCGAATCTATTTCTCCATTTAACACGGCGGGATCTGGACAAACGACAAGACACGTTTCTTATTTAGATTCGTTTACCGCAGGAGACACTGTTGACTTAAGGGCGTTCTCGACAACATCAACAACAATATTAAATTCAAACAGAACTAATTTAATAATCATGAAAATTAAATAAGGATCAAAATGTTTAAAATAGAAATCAAAGCAAATGATATTTTAACAAACTACGCAGAATTTGAAACAGAGGGGCTTTGTAGCGAATGGTATGAAGAGCATAAAGATCTGTTTGCGGAAGGTCACACAAAACACATCTACAGCTTATTTGAAATTAAACAGGAAGAAAAGCGCCAACAAGAATCATACGAGGCAATCGATTTGGGGATGCGCTTAATCATTCAGATTAGAGCAATCAATCGTAGAAAGCTAAAGACAGGTCTTTGGGATCAAACAAAATTCAACTCTCTTTTGGTTAGCTCAACTGCTTCACAAATTGAGCGCGCTTTGTGGAATGGATCGCTTACAACAGCATCATATTTATTAACTGGCATGAGCGCTTTTTATTCTGACTTAGAAATTGAAAAGATTGTTAATCAAATTACTGCGCATGAAACTAAATGGAGTGAGTTGATTTAATGTCACTACCTGTAAATGATTTATTTAAAACTCTTTTAGAGGCTAGCACAAAGTCACCGCAAATCATTCTTGAGATTGATGGCTGGCCAGCGATTAGCTCTATTCCTGCAAAGAAGTATGCAAACTATGGAGACGATATTGTATTTGGTCAAAATGGTTTATTCTTTAATGGACTTATTTTAGATCCTTCGATTTTGCCTTATATCGATTTAAACAAAACCACGAATCAGATCACTCAACAATTGCAAGCTGACAAGGGCGGATCTCAATCTGTCACAAGTTTTGATGTTGGTATCATTGATAAAGACCAGGTGATCACAGAACTAATCACACCAAATAAAGTGATCAGCGATGTTTTGGGCGTTAAGGCCAGGCTCTATTTGTCTTTAGAGGGAGCCGGTCATCCGAAAGATTCTATTCTTTTTTTCAGTGGTATCGTTGCAGGCGCTTCAAGTGGTGCAGGATATGTGAATATCAACCTAGCAAGTCCAGAGAAATTAAAAAATCTTGAGATCTTTCCAAAGGTTTCAACTGAGCTAACTGGCAACATCACAAATGTTGCGACAACAATCAATGTTGTTTCAACTGCTGATTTTAGTTTACCCGCAGATGCAGGAACTCTGCGCACTTATTTATTATTAAATGATGAGATTATAGAATACACCGGAACTACAGCAACGTCATTCACTGGATGCACAAGAGCACAATTTGGCACAATCGCAGTAGCTCACAATATAAACGATAACATTGAATCGGCTTACAGACTTCAAGGCAATCTCAGAGATCTAAGTTTAAAGCTCATGTTGTCAGGTATTAACACACCTTATGCAACAGATATTCCGATCCTAAGCTTTGTGCAGTATGGATCTTATACTTTTTCAAATTCATTCTTTGTTTCTCGTTTTAACTTTGATCAATATTACGGCGCGGTCATCGGTGATACTGTTGTTATCACAGATGCGGTTACACCTGCTAATAACGCCACAGGCTCGGTCACAGCGATAGAAACGACAGATCTAGGCTCTTACATCACAATTGATCAGCCGTTAACCTTGGAAGGCTCAGGCGCTAAGTTTTCAATAAGTTCGAAATACTCAGTGTTGCCTAAATTCTGTGGCCTAGAAATGACTCCTGATCAAGTTGATGTGGCTGAATTTGAGAGAATCTATCAGACTTTTTCAACTCAGTTCTTCGATTACGATTTCTTTATTAAAGATTCAATCAAAGGGTCTGAGTTTATCAATTCTCAAATCTTATATCCAAGCGGTTGTTATGCGCTTCCAAGAAAAGCAAAAACAAGTCTAGGTCTCACAACGCCGCCGCTTGCAGCTTACGAGACAAAGGTCTTGGATGAATCAACTGTAATTTCTGCGAGTAATCTTAAGATCAATCGGAATATTTCAAACAATTTTTATAATGCTGTTGTAATTAAATACGACAAGGATCAAGTCGAAGACAAATACACGCGCGGTAAAATCAGACAATCATCTGATTCAACAAATAGAATTAAAGTAGCAAACAAGCCTTTAACTATTGAAGCGGACGGCGTTCGTTTTGAGTCAAACTTTGATGGCAAGTTTAGCATTATAGCGCGCAGATCTTTAGAGCGTTATCAGTACGCTGCTGAATCAATCGAGGTTCAAGTTAATTACGGAAACGGATTTGATATTGAGATCGGTGATACGGTTGTTTTAAAAGGCTTACAATTATCAGATACAAAAGACGGGTCAGGCGCGCGTGGCCTTAAGCCTCGGATCTTTGAGGTCACAAATAAAACTGTTAACACAAAAGGCACGCCGATCAGATTAACTCTTTTAGATACGGCATACTCTTTAAATGGTCGTTATGGTGTTATCAGTCCAAGCTCTAAAATTGGTCTAGGCTCGACAACTACAGTTTTAAATCTTAAGAAAAGCTTTGGAACATTGTTATCAACACGCTCAGAGAATTACAAATGGCGCAATCTTGTTGGCGCAAGACTTAGAATTAGATCAGTAGATTACACGTTCGATGAGGAGCGCGTTTTAAATTCTCTCAATCCTTTGAGCGATGATTCAATTATTTTAGATACGCCGTTAAGTTTAGCACCTTTGGAAAATTACATTGTAGACATTGTTAGTTACCCACAGAACGCAAATGCTGAGGATCAGGCAATCAGCAAGGCGCTTTATGTATTTTTTAACAATCAACAAATTGTATTAACTGGCATTTCACAGACGCAATTCACAGTAGACATTTCGGCTCTAGTTGATTTGGCGGTTGGCTATCTTGTGAGAATACACAACAAAGATTATTCAAACTACAGTGTAGAAAGAAACATCACTGATATTACAGGCACAACAATTACAGTGAGTGGTGATTTGGGATATGTTCCAAGTGCCGGAGATAAAATAGAGTTGTTAGGATATTTAGACAAAGGTCAGCCATACAGATGGCTATGAGGTATTAAGTGGCGGCAGTTCCTATAAATTCAGAACCTGAGTTAATCCTTGATTTTGATGTTGCTGGCGGTAGTTCGGTCAGTGAATCTTTTGGTGCAAAGGTCGGATCAACTACAAATTTCTTATTAAACAATTTTGTCGTTTTCCCTTTCGGCGTATCGGGTGCCGCGTACTCAAGTTTAAGCGCTTATCCCTACACATTCACAGGCGCATTAGAATCATCACGGCTTAAAGTTAACATCGAAAAAATCACAGTGTTTAATGAGGTGTCTGGCATTTCAGGCACAACATCTTTTAGAATTGAAAAACAATTAGCAGCAGGTGGAGCTTGGACAAATATATTCACAACTGATTGCTCAATTTCAAATACAGCAGCAGATAGTTTATATTTTGAAACAGGCTTAGCGGCTCCAAGTGGGGTCACTCTTCCGGTCTTTCCTGCAACAACTTTAGAAGTAAACGACAAATTAAGATTTGTTTTAATCACGGCAGCAGATCAAGGTCAGAATTTAAAAGTCCGCGTGATCTGTAGACCAATCAACTAGGGGTAAAAATGAGTGACGTTGTAATAGCATCAAACATCAGTGTTAAATATGCACAACCAGTTTCGGCAAATTATAGCGGAGTCAGTGGTGCGCCTGTTACTGTTTGGCAAAACACACTTGCAAACAGCTATGCAATCGTAAACGTTTATGCTGGCGGTGGATACTCTACGTTTTCACTGTATTTAGCAGATTCAGCAGGTCAGGCGGTTAGTGCTGCATCGAGCTTTATTTTATTATCAAACACGACTAGAAATTTTGCAGACAATATTCACATTCCAGCAGGCAAGTATTTACTCCTATATGCAGACACACCAACGGCAGGCTTTGCAAAAGTTGTTGGTGTTCACTTCCAGAACTCACCTTAATCAATAACAATCTTAGGGCTTTTAAATTCTAAGAAAATCAATTCACTGATTTGATCGCTCATCGCTTGAGATAGTATTTTTTTAAACTTAATCACGTCATTTAGATGCTGCGGATTTGTGCCTATTCGCTTTGCAACTTGAAACACGCTCATATTTAGAATCTGCTTAAAAATATAACCTAGTTGATTACGCGCTAGAACGTCTTGCGTGAGGAGTATTTCGCAAATCTGCTTATTGATGTCATGGTTTTCACCAAGATCCGTGAAGGTCTTGTTACACGCCTTACAGTGGTATTCTCGGCATTCGATAATCACGCCTTGAAATGATTTGTGTGAATAGTCATAGTCTACTTTTTTGGATCTTAGTTTCTTGTCGCAATTTAAGCAATTCATGTAGAAATTACATGATGTAAACATGATCAGGTCAACAAGGCAGTAGATGAGCGTTAAAATCGATTGTTTTTTGTTGGATGAATTGGCCAAATTATTTTAATTAAAACCGTACTTAAATATTTTAAAATTAATACGTTAATAAAATCAATGTGTTACACGATTAAACTATAAAAAAGACTCTATTTTTAACAATTCTGAACTGCAATTTAGAATAGGTCTAGGCAGTTAATTTCATTAAATTACAGATTCTTTAAGATATATGCTTACCAAATGATCGGGGGTGATTTTGTCTAAGAAACGCTCGGTAATATTATGCTGGCCAGATACGCATGAGCCTTTTGCGCACAAAGACGCTTTTGAATTTTTGAAGGCGGTAAAAAAGAAATATAGGCCTACTGTCGTTGTCAATCAGGGTGATCTGGAAGACTTTTGCGGAATCAGTATGCACGACCATGATCCTGATGGGTTGAGCGCAGGCCAAGAACTAAAGGCGCTCAGAGAAAGCTTAAAAAAGTATTTTAAATTGTTTCCTGTTGTTAAGGTTTGCACATCAAATCACGGATCATTACCATTCAGACGCGCATTCAAATATGGCCTACCAAAAGATTTAATCAAATCATACAGAGATATTATCGGAGCACCAAAAGGCTGGCAGTGGGCTGACTATTGGGAAGTTGACGGCATTATATTTGAACATGGCGATCCATTTAGTGGTCAGAATGCAGCGATCAAGGCAGCAGAGCAAAACATGCAATCGACAGTCATCGGTCACGTTCATTCTTTTGCTGGCATTCAGTACAGCGCCAACTCAAAACATTTAATATTTGGATTCAACACAGGATGTTTAATAAATTCTGATGCATATGCTTTTGCCTACGCAAAGAAAAACAAAAGAAAGCCAATACTTGGCTGTGGAATTATCATCAATGGCGTTCCAACATTTGTTCCTATGTTGTTAAATTCTAATGGACGATGGAATAAAAAACTGCCATGAAAAAGCACTTAACAATATTCGGCAAGCACGTTCCTATTGTCAGGACTAAAGACCTGTTGAAAACACATGAAGCGTTTGCAATGTTTCACAGAGACAAGTTTTTCATTGAAATAGATTCGTCATTAACTGGCAATATATATTATCAAACTATTTGTCATGAGATCATACACGCAGTGGTTCAAAGATGTGGCATCTATCAAGCAGGTTTATCGCATGAGCTAGAAGAAGTGTTAGCCGAGCAAATCAGCGTTGCGATTGTTGAGAATTTTAAACTCAAATAGCTATTAGTCTTCAATTTCGTTTTTAAGCGCTAGTGCTGAAAGCTCAGTAGTTTTTCTTTTTATCATATTTGTAGATGCTCCAATGCTTGCGTGAAGCGCAGAAGCTTCTGTTGGTTTTACTAGGTTAATATAATTTAGAAGAAAATTAATTATGTTAATCGCCTGACTTCTGTTTATTGTTTGGTTGCCCTTAAATGATCTGTGTCCAAATCCTTGATCAAGTGCCAATGCAACAATCCAGCGGCCTTTATGGTTTACAATATTTAAAGAATCGCAAACATTAATTGCAATGCGCCTTTTTGGAATACCACAAGAATATAAATTTTTACCTATTTTTTTAGATTTATATATTGTGCTCATGTTATCTCATCAAATCATCAATCGCAAGCCTCAATAATTTGCTGATGTTAAGGCTTTGTGATTTCATAAACAAATATTGATCAACTGAGATCTTAACAGATACGATTTTAAGATCTGATTTTAATTTAATTTCTTCTTTGATTTTGGCTTTATTCTTTTTCATGTTTAGCCTCTAATTCTTTTCTGATTAAAGATTCAAGCTGCGCTTTAGTTATTAAAATTTCTTTTTCTAAGTTTAAGATTGTAATTTGCAAATGATAGTTTTCATTTTTAAGCTTTAAAATTAACTCTGATTGTTCAACAAACTTATCCATTATTACTTGATCAATGCTCACGTTAAACCGCCTTCATTGATTCAAGGTATGCTGTAGCCTTTTGACGAAACTCTAAAAATACGCCAGTCAAAGCTTGATTGTTTTTGGCAGATGATTCATCAAGGTATTTTAGAAAGCCTGCAATGTCATCTAGACTAATTTCGTTTAGTTTCTTGCCTAAGTATTTCTTGCCGCATTGAACGACGTACTGGCCTAGATCATCGCCGTTGACTGGACCTTCATTGTCAATCGTTTCGGATTGATTAATTGGAGGCGGTAGCATTTCAGTTTCATAAGTTTGACCAACATTTTTAAACTGATTCTGAATTTGTGGATTTGATGCAGGCGTCACATTTTCAATTGTTTCAATTTCTGATTCGTCTAACATACCAAGGCCACAGATTGAAAGCGTAACGCGCCTTTTTGATTTTGTGATACCCTTCATCATAGCGTTTGCAAGATCATTGCCGCTTAGTCCTTTGATGACTAGATATGAAATGTCTTCGTCTTCTTTTCCGGTCTTGTCGCGAGCTTTAACGTGAACCTCAAACAGATCGCCCACAACTTGCTTACTAATGATTTGTGTTGATACGCCGTGAATCTTGCGCAATTGCTCGGTGCAGTCTTTAGTCGCGTAAAGAACTTCTTTACCTTGTAGCTTTAGGAAAGCGAAGGGCTTGGTCAAAGGGTTAAGCCCAACAGACTCACAAATTTTATTGTAAAAAGTCATTTTTTCTTGTGTTGTCAGTTTTGAAATATCGTTCCCGACGAGGGCGCTTTCTACTGCTAACATATTTTTTTCTTGCACTGTTATATTACTCATCTGAACCGCCTTTTGTTATTTGTTTAGTTTTCTTTTCTGGTAAATTTGCATAAGCCCTGACTGACTGAGTTGGTTCGATATGAGCGCCAACAACTGGACCTTTTTTCAAAGCTTCTTTTAGCTCAGAATTTTTGATTTCAGTAGTTATTTTTTCAAACTTAAATTCGACTGGTATCATTTCTTCATCATCAACAACAAGCTTGCCAGCGCCTTGTGACAACTTAAATCTCATGTCATGGCCTTTTATCTCATCAACGCCTAATTCAAGCATAGCAAATTTAATGTTTTCTTTGAGGCGTTTTGAAGCACTGTCGCATTGACCAGAAATTATTTTAAAAAATTCAGCTTTTTCAGCGTAATACTTTTTCAAAGAATCAAATCGGTCAATGATCATGTGGTAACCGTCTACCTTAGTCGCTAGCTCTGTCGAGTTTACAGCTAAAAAGTTTTGGATCTCATCGGTTAATTCGCCGCCGGACTCTATTAGCATGGCCTCAATTGATGCTGATTCATTGACGATTGTAACCAGTGATTTGTTATTCATTGCAAGACTCCTTAATTAATTGTTCAATTTCTTCAATTTGTGAATCAACGAGCATTTCAGTTATGTCTTGCATGTCGCACATGACAGAATGAATTTCGTATTGATCAGGTTGCTTTTCAGTTCCAAATTCATGATCGAATGAATTGTTGCAGACATTATATTCAACGTGCAGATCAACGCCTTTATAAACAATATCAATTTTTTTAACGCTTCTTTTCTTAAACATTATCATCCTCAATCTGTAAATATAAGCGCAAGAAATCTGGATAAGTTATTAAGCCAAACTTTAAAGACATGACTAAATTTTTTATCATCATTTCTTTATGCATCTTATTTAACTCCAAACAAACTTAAAAAGCTTGCAGTTATGTCGTTCTTTTTTTCATCAATTATTGTGATTTGGTAAGAAGGATTTTTCATGCAAAACTGAACAAAAGATAATGGTGAATGACATTTGTGTTTAACATCCCAAAGCTGTTGAGTTTGGATTCTGTTAGCTTGCACTTGATATGTTCTTTTCATTTTCATCTTAACCGCCTTTGTTTGTAAATCTAGAATAACACCATCAATTGCATTTGTATATACAATTGTAAATATTTCACTAGTCTGCAATATGCTTGATTTGGCGCTGAAATTAGTGTCAGATTGAGACATGACATGGCAAGATTTTAACATAACTCTACAGCCTCTAATCAAAAAATTTGGTTCATTCAAATATACAACACAATATATTTCATCAAATTATTTCTATTGGAAAGATAAGCCACAAAGTGAATTGCTTGAATTAGTGAATGAATGTATTTCATTTAATCAACAGCTTGATCTTAAGCCTGCAACTAACAAAGAGATTCATTTAAACTCAACTCAGCAGCACATTAAGCACATGGATAATCTAACAATAACTGAAGGCTATTTAGATCAGCTACTCAAAGACAATGATTGTTCGAGTGTTAAGGAGTTAGTGCTTAGATCCATTAATAAGTGACTAGCTACTTGTTTGAAACCTAGATCAAGGCAAGATTCTGAGTAAAGAGGGCCATTAGCATTAAGCTTTATTTGCTTAATGCTTTAGCCCTATTCATCATTTGAAACCTGAGTCGCAGCATTTCATCTGAGGCTTATGTTTTTTAAAACTCATAAGCTTATCAAGCATTGTCCAGACGTTTTAATCCGGCAGTAAATGGTGCTTAAACCACTTTAAAACAACTTGCCCATGTCTCTAAGCCTGAGTGCCCTGCTAACTCTTACGATAGCTCCAGGCGCGTTTTAAAATGTAGAGGTCCAGTTGTGCGCTTACTAGTCAGATTTATTTGCACGGTAGTTGTTTTATGAAAATCTCGTCTTGTTCCCGAAAACATAAAACCAACTAAAAAAAGGTATTGACATTTGTATGTCAATCAAACGAATATCAAGATAACTACTTTTGGTATTCGTTTGATTAAGGTCATAAGATTTGTTTCTTATGGCCTTTTTCTTTTTTAAGCTGTTCAAATACAATGTAATACTTACAGAGTAGTTTCAATCAAATAATTACACATTAAAAAATTTTAATCTCGTTTTAATTCTGTTTTAATCTCATGAAGCAATGCGCATTTTATTTTGTTGAAACTCTAATAAATCTAGTGATAGATTGTCGCAATGCAAAACTCTAAGATTAAATTGAAAGATATTCCAGAGGATCAATTGAGGCCAATTATCGAAGCTATTAAGAAAACTGTAGCTCATTACATGGAACAAGGATTTTCATATGGATATTCGTGCGCAACGGCTGCTAGTCAGGCGCAAATACAAAAGGGCGATGTTATGAAAGCCCTAGCAAAAGAACGTGACCTTAACGATTTAAGGACCAAATACAACGCTGCTAAAAGATTCGACAAACGCAAGTTTCTTTTTGGTGCCGAGGCCAGCAAAGACATTTTAAAAATGCTTGAAGAATTAGAGGCTAAAAAATGAGCAAGCTACTAGCTTATTGTTCAAGTCGTAAATGTGCGCAGATCCGTTACGAGAATATGTCAAACTATGCAGTTAAGGATGTAAAGATCACAGCGACCTCATGCCCAGATTGTAATTCGGTCTTGCTGTGGAAGAAAGAAAATTCAAGGAACCGAGTCAAAGATATTGTTTTTAAAAGAAATAAACCTAAAGCGTTGAGAGGTGATTTATGAAACAGCTACCAATCCCACCTATTCTATTTTTTGCGGCTTTAGTAATCTGCTGGTTCTTTTATGGAGTGATTGCATGACCAATTTTATTTTAACACTATTATTCATCGGAGCATTACCTTTGATTTTAATTATTTTATTAGCTGAAAAAATATGGAGCATGAAAATATGAGTGAAAGAGAAAATGCAAAAAAGAATTTAGAAATGGCAGGACTTTTAGACAAAGACTCTGACTATGGTGGGATGATTGGTAAGGCTGTATTAAAATTAATAGATACACATTTTGACGAAGGTCATTCTGGAATGTCGCACGAATATTCTTTATTTATTTTTAATAAAGTTGTGCGAGGTCAGGCATTAACGGGTAAATACTGGGATATGAGAAAAGAAGAACTAGATAAATTTGCACAAGAAAACATGGGTGAGCCTTGGAAAGATTCCTTAGTTGAGGAAATGATAGGAAAAAGACCAAATGACTAAATCAATTATTTGTTTTTTAACAGGTCACAAGTATTTTGAAATTAACCGTCATTGTGGATTCAATACTGTTAATACTTGGGTGTGTTGTGAGAGATGTTCTAAAACTATTTTTATTAAAACACCGAGAATCAGACAAGGTGACAACAAACCAATTCAAAGGCACAGAAAATGATTAAATCAATTGAAGCACAAGCGGAAGAATATGCAGGAAAACGATACGACAAGTATTTAGGAACACACATTAGTGAATCTTGGAGTATTACAAAAGCAAATTATTTAGCAGGAGCCAAAGTCCGCGACGTTCAATGGCTAGAAGTTGTGAGCGAGTTGAGAGAAGCTTTGAAGCACACTAATGAATTTTGTTTATGCAAACGAAACACATACGGCTTTGATTATCATGAGGATCACCCAGTCATGGGAAAGCCAAAATCAGGCAGCAGATGGTTAACGCCTAGAGATTATAATAAAGATGCAATAACCAAAGCCGATCAACTGTTAAAAGAGATGGGAATAAATTTATGAAATACAGAAAAAAGCCAGTTGTGATTGAAGCTATTCAGTGGAACGGAACATGGGAACAAGCGCAAGAAATTAAAGATTTTGCAGGTGACTCATATTTTGAAACTACAGATGTTGATTTTAAAAGAACATATATGAATTTAAAAACTCTTGAGGGGTCACATTTGGTTTCGCCAAAAGATTATATTATCAAAGGTGTAAAAGGCGAATTTTATCCATGTAAACCAGATATTTTTGAAATGACCTACGAGGCTGTAAATGAATAAAACAGATTTCGCAGAGTTGAAAGAGAAGTTGATGAAGCTTGATGATAAAGACTTTCAAATCATTTATTCATCAATAATCATGGCAAATAATTTAACTGAATATTCTGCATGTTACAGGGCTGCATATCATCAACACACAAAATCCGCAGCGATCATCGGATCTTTACCGATCATATTAATTATTTTATTTGCTGAGTGGGTTTGGAGCTTAACGTGATTCAAAAAATTAAATGTTGGTTTGGTTTTCACCGAATGAATGATGTAGAGGCTTTGCTTTTAATTATATCTGGTGACGTAACCGAGCATCATAGCAGATGTAAATTCTGTAATAAATATGTGAGGTTTGTATGACTAAATCAATCGAAGAACAGGCAGAAGAAGCATATCCAGACATTATGGGAATAAGCCAAGGATCATATAGGTCGGCTTACGTCAATGGAGCCAAAGCCCGAGACGTTCAATGGTTAAAAGTTGTGAAAGGACTAGAAACACTTTACTACAATAATCCAAATGTGCGACAAGATGCATACAATCAGGGTGTTCGTGACTGTGTTGCTCGTTTAACCAAAGCCGATGAAATGCTGAAAGAGATGGGGATAAAATGAAAACTAAAGTAGTAATTTATGACAAGATCTGTATCAAACTTGAACTTCCTCGTATTTCTAAA
>OFQV01000078.1_pt1 | contig 32074 bp, 45 predicted proteins | sample 1542971 | NCBI WGS metagenome assembly OFQV01 (sample SAMN07774229, study PRJEB24372) | wastewater metagenome | isolation source: WWTP Cannobio (Effluent) | place: Italy: Cannobio | collected 2016-01
CGCCACCTTGCAGCCTGCGGATTGTTACAATCTAACGGCTGCAATAGGCGGAACTTTCCGCAGTGTAGTGAGTCGAACGGGTGTCAGTCAGTCAACATCATAGGGGTCTAGAATGGATTACATGCTGCAATTCGAAGTGAGGGTAACTTGGGATAATGTCCGATACTTATATGCCTATGGCGCAGGCGGCGAATGGTGGCTAGTGCGTAGACTCTGCGATTAGTTCATTGTCCTATGGGCTTTTGCTGGCCCATATCCAATGCGCTAGCAGCTTGCTAGAATGCAGAATCGTGCAAAGCACGGGAGTCTATCATGTCCAATGTATCCAATCATCACGCCGTTGTCCCGTTCGTCGCGGGCACCAGTAAGCCCCTTTCGGATCAACGCCTTGCCCGCGCAGGCTTCAAGCTGACGGAGAAAATGAAAGCGGCAGGTAAGACTGCGCTTCCGAGTGTCTGTGCCAGTGTGCCGATGATCGATACTGGCGCGGTTTCCGTCTTCGTCGCGGATCTCATGCCACACATTGTCGCCATGCTTGAGAAAGCGCAGGATGAGATTCTGCGCGCGAAGTGTGAAGCGAGCGCCGGACAAGTTACGGAACTGACGGACGAGGAAATCAGTATTCCGCAGTGCATCGCATTCTTGAATGCGGAAAGTGCTGGTAGTCGGCTGAGTGGTGAATTGATCGGTGCATGGTTCGATTCCGCGTTGACAGATTCGCTGACAGTTCTCATCGCGGACAAACTCGGCTTTGATCTGAGCACCCCGGAGCAGGAAACCACGGTTGCGAAACACGTGAAGAATCACCGTGACGTACTCGCCATGCTGGCCGGGAAGAATGTGATTCTGGCGCCGCGTCAGATTTCCGCCATCACGAACATGCTGGAGCTGGCGGAGGAGGATGCCATGCATGCGCGATTGAGCGCACGTCTTGCTGCACTCACGGCGCGGAAAGAGGAGGAATTCTTGATCTAGTAGCTTGTTCGATGGTATCGAGTGATCGGTGCCATCTATACAGTCGATTAGATTCGAAAATCACGTAACTAGACCGGTAGACCACCAGACTACGGACCCCGCCTCGGGGCACCCTGCGGGCTATGCTCGAATCTACCGCATGTGTGTATGTATATTAGGAGATAAGTTAGTACGGGGTATCATGTTATGTGAATAATTTTGAATGGGGGGCTATATAGGGGGGACCGTAATTCTCCCCTCCTACATTACCGGCATATATCTAACTCGGGATATGAGTTAGATTCCGAACAGGCTTAGATTCTCAGGGGCAGGGGTTGACAGCCCGAGGGGGTCGGCGTAGTCTAGCAGTCTAGCAGTCTAGTTCGCGGTTTTTTGTTTTCATTCGTGCATCTCGCACACTCACCCGTAGGAGCTGATTCTATGTATACGATTTATTTTGGTAACGCAAACACTTTCGATGCTATTCGTGATCGTTTTTGTATCGTCTACTGCGAAGCATCCATGTTCGCGTGTTTCGATGCGCTGTGCATGAAGTTTCTACACGTTACCGTATGGAATAGTAAAGGTGACACTGTACGCGATTACAATAACACCCTGACAATGGGTGTGTGAGTTTCTGGTGCACCCTGAAATATGGGTGCAGAGTCTTTTCTTATGCACTGATAATTGTGTCAGTGCATAAACCAAGGATTCACCGAGACTATCATGGCAACCGAAACATCAATTCCAATCAATCATCTGCGCCTTGCAGCTGCAAATGATCTTCCACTCATGACGCAGGAACAACTAACAAACACAGTTGTTATGCTGACTGAGCAACTTATCACAATGCAAGAACAAATGATTGTGATGGCTCAAGAACAGCAACAAGTTCTTGAGTGGGTTAAATCACTCAAGCAGTAAGGAGAGTCTATATCATGGCCGGAAAAATAGGCGGACTACTCGGTAGTTCTATTCGTGCATCTAATGTCACGAATAGAATCCAATCATCCAAAGGGGGAAGCAATCATAAGCCTAGAGTTAAAAAGCTAGACCGCGCTGTTCCTCCGGCTGAATTGTTTTCTGCTTTTGGTATGCCAGTAGCCTCAACCAAAAGTTTTCTCATTGGTTATGAGGATCTTGAAGCTAAGAAGCACAAGAAGTCATAACCAATCCAATCCCAACACTTGCCCGACTAGTTCATTCTAGCGGGCTTTTGTTGTTTCTTCCATTCACTTCAATCATTGGAGCCTATCATCATGATTTTCGATCTTATCCAATCTCCTCATTCTACCAAAAATACTGTTCTCATTCCAACAAACAATTCTCCAATGGATGCAGAGGAAATCTATGAGATGTTGAATGATTCGTTTCCTTACCGTTACGAAACACATCAACTTGATCTCTGGTGTTTCGGTATTATCTGTTGGGGTGGCTATTGTAATGCCATCGAATTTCAGAACTAGCCTCGGGAGCCTATCATGTCCACATCTAAATCTTTCCGTCTTCATCTCATCAACATTCCTGCCGCAGATATTCCTACCGTCTGTGATTCTATCGAAGAGCTGGTAGATATCGCAATGTCCTGTAATGAATCTATCTACGGACAGGAGACAGCGACAATCCGTCGTGATCTTGAACGCGCTTATCAGTTCAGGTTCACGACATTCCGAGAGTATCAAACGGACGGATACATTACCGATATGTCATATGATGAACAGTATCTGTACGCACTGTTCATATCGGAAATGATCCGTTCTGATTGTGGTGAGCGCGCTAAGATTGGTGAGCACGATGACTAAAAAATACCGACCATATTTCACACTGCCAGAATTGCGGCATCTAGTCGCCGTTTTGGTATCTACTGAACCGACTTCCAGCATGTGTAGATATCTGCAACGGTATCTGCTAGATGTAGAATCCGGATTCAGGCAAGCGAATCATATTGGTAGCGGTACAGTCGCAGAGAAGCTAGGATTCTCTGAGGAACCTAGAACTCGCCATGAATCTGAGCAACAGTACCGATATGACAATGATCTTATGTCACCTCAAGAGGAGTATGAATATGAAGTTTCCCAAGGTCTCCATAAGTGATATTCTCGGCCTGCCATCTTGTGTGCGCAGAATGCCGGGATATCAAGTGCTGAAGGAACTGCTGCTGATTCTGGCACTTGTATTGTTGTTCTCACTTCCGGCAATTGTCTGGCCCGGCTCCTGATTCTAACTAACCAGAAAGATACTACATCATGCAGATTCTATGCGCCTATTCATCTCTCACCTTCGAGGTCCAGCATTTTCCTGGCACTTTGTCTAGTCGTGAATCCTACCATCCAGTCTTCGATATGCCACAGAAACGACTACTTTCCAATCTCGGCAAGTGGTCTAGTGGTGGCCTCACACCAACTGATTCTTATCTTCTTTTCCTTGCCGTTCTCCGATCTACTGACCTAGTAGACTTCCGTGTTCCTGCTATCCGTACTCCGGCAACCGATGCAATCATTGCGCAGAACATGGAAGCACTGGCCCGAACCGTAATCAAATTGAACAGTGTCAGTAATCCAGCCGTATGTTTCCCACATTATGTGATATCTACTGACACTCGCACACTAGATAACGTGCGGTACTGGATAGAGAACTGGCAGGATAGCTACAATGATTTCGTAGCCGGACGAATCAGAGATATCGAAGGTCGTGATGAATGGAAGAAGCTTTCCATCCGTGAAGCCGCACTTCAGCGACTGATTAAGAACCCTCATGTTTCCCTATCATCTATTGCTGGCAGAATAGCGGACTGGGCTTCGATAGCAGGTTCTTTCCCTAGCCACGGTACAATTCCATCCCCCTTCAGCGGCCTGCAAATCACCGTATCTGACTACTGGAAGAATCTGATCGAACTGTGCGCAAGCGAAACGAAACTGTTCTCCATTCCTCGTGATGATCTGCAAGAGCTACTAGATCATTGTGAAGAACATATTCCGATTGGTAGTATCTACAGCAATGCGCTATTCAAGATCATTCGCCATGCAATGGACAGGCAGAAATCTTTCCTGGGTCTGGGCGATCTAGATATTTCCCGGTCCACCTATGAGATTCTCACATCCACTGATTCCGTCGAAGATGCGAATCTCCGTGCATCTATTCAAGCTGCACCGACTGAAGAACCAAGGATCGAACAATATGCATCGAAATTTGAATATCTTCGTGCGAAGCTCAGATATCAGATGGCGAAGAAGCATGGCATGAGGAAATCTGATGATGACGCAGAAGATTTATATCAACAAGGATTGAAGCATCTGAAAGCTGCTGGACTCCCCAATCTAGACGAGCGCAAAGCTGCAAAAGATGCAGCTAAGAAAGCAATAGATGACGCCAAATCTGAAGGAGATGCAGAATGATGCCCGAAGCAATTGCTGCAATTGCGCAGGAAAAACAAGTCTCCCTAACTGAGGCGATCACAACTCATTTCCATGTACCGACAGAGTACCTACCAGTCTGTGATAAATACTATGTCCTGTACTGGCAATCTCGGTACGTATACACGTGTCTACTTCGTAGTCCGCGAATTGTCAGAGAATCCATATCATTCGTTCCTGTCCTGCAAGAAAGGCTGACGATGGAATGGATTGGTAGGAATCCGGATGTGCAGCTACGGCTCAGTTTCAGAAGAATTCGTGGCCATCGTACAGGGTATGTAATCATTCGTCAACCCGTGCAAGTAACCGAAAGAGTCTAGGAGATCATCATGTCGCAGATCAAACAAATTCCACGTAATGTGTTAGTTAATTTTATCAAAAATCAGATGGAGACAGATAAACCAGAAGGTACTCGTAATCATTACGGATACCAAGAACTGAGACAGCTTCTCGACCTTCTCTATGGCAGTCCTCCAGAACAGTTGGAGGAGCAATTAGTATCTAAGTATCCTATGACGAAAATACTTCGGTAATCAACATGAACATCTTCGCACTCTATCCATCTCCGCAAGAATCTGCGCGAGCCCACTGCGATGCTCACCTTCACAAGATGATCCTAGAATCCGCACAGATAATCTCCAGTGCATTCTATCTTCGATCCTGGCAGCGTCCGTGGATGTATAAACCTACACATCTGAATCATCCCTGCGTCAAATGGGCCGCCGAATGTAATCATAACATTGTGTGGATTCTAGACCTCGCCCGCGAACTAGAGGATATCCGGCAAGAATTAGGCCATCCATATCATGCGTCCACGGAAGTCATCAAGTACGCATATGATTTCCTTCAGGATGAACTTCCATATGCACGATCTGATCTAGCCTATCCAAGAATTTGTGCGATGCCTCTCGGAATTCGTGCAAGATCCGATATTAGCACAGAAGAAAAATATCAGACTTATTATCGCGAGAAAAACAAGGCCTGGACAGTGCTTGACAAGCGCCCGATGACGTGGAAGAATCGGCCTGTTCCTTCATTCATGGTCACTGAGACTACCAATCATGCCAACACCTAACCTATCACGCATGCAAGAACTTCTTGCAGCATATCGTGCGAAAAAAGCACTGGAAGTTCCAGTAATTCCTGCTGAACCGGTTCTAGAGCCTGAGCCCGACCTGGAATCTACGCTTGCACATAATCAGGTAATCGACCGATACGGTAAGCTAATCACACTGAATGATAAGCAGATCGAATTCGTTCAGAAGTGTGGCCGCGAAGGCGGAAGTGGTGTTCTAATCGGTGCCGCAGGAACCGGAAAAACCACTACTCAATTCGCTGTCACTCAGGAACTAATCCAAGCTGGCCACGCAGGAATCCTGCAAGCTGATGATCATAAACATCTGGTCAGTGGAACTCCTGGAATTGTGATCTGCGCCTACACTCGCCGAGCAGTAGCGAACATCAAGCGGAATCTACCGCATGATCTGCAATCTAATGCCATCACAGTTCATAAGCTGCTGGAATATCAGCCAGTGTACTACGATGTGATGGATGAGAATACAGGTGAGAGCAAAACGAAGATGCAATTCGAGGCTACTCGTCATGCAGGTAATCCACTGCCGAGTTCGATCCGATACATCATCGTCGAAGAATCTTCGATGCTTGGAACATCTCTCTATCAGGAGCTTATAAATGCTTGCCCTCACAACCCCAAATTTATCTTTCTCGGTGACATTCAACAACTTCCGCCCGTATTTGGTCCTGCGATATTGGGATTTAAGTTGCTCGAACTACCTGTGGTCGAACTCACCGAAGTATATCGCCAGGCTTTGGAGTCTCCAATTATCTCTTTGGCGCATAGGATTCTTAGTGGAAATCCAATTAACTCGTCGGAATATCCGCAATGGAAAGTCCCCGGAAAGCTGACAATTCACCCCTGGAAGAAAAAGATCGAAGCACAAGCAGCCCTAAACACGGCTGGAATGTTCTTCAAGGCTGCCTATGATTCCGGCGCATACGATGTGGAAGAAGATATCATCCTCATTCCATTCAACAAGGCATTCGGTACTGACGAACTGAACAAGATCATAGCGGATCACATCGCACATAAGCACGGCCGCACAGTCTACCAAGTGGTAGCAGGATTCAATAAGCATCATTTCAGTGTCGGTGATAAGGTGCTGTATGACAAGGAAGATGCGACAATTATTGCCATCCAGCCTAATGCTGCATACAGTGGTATCATGCCATGTGTTGAATCTCCGACTCTGGATTACTGGGGTTATGATTCAGTGGGACGGCAGCGTGAGGAAGTTTCGGAGGATGCGATGGATTTCCTTCTGGCGCAAGTTGCTGTAAGCGAAGGGAAATCTGAGGAACGAGTCCGCCAGTGTTCTCACATCATCACGCTCCGAATGAATGATTCCGATGTAGAAGTGAAGGTGGATAAAGCTAGCGATGTGAATGCTATGCTGCTGGGTTATTGTCTGACTGTGCATAAGGCGCAAGGAAGTGAATTCAGAAAAGTCTTTTTTGTTGTCCACCAATCGCACGCGACGATGATTCAGAGGGAGCTATTGTATACAGCAGTCACACGTGCCCGCGAAGAGTTGTATGTAATTTGCGAGCCAGAGACATTTACAAAAGGCATACTGTCCCAACGTGTAAAGGGCAATACTCTCCAGGAGAAGGCAGAATACTTTAAAGGGAAACTCGAAGATGGTTTCCAATTAGAGGGCTAATAGCTATCCCTAGAGGAACAGAGTGGAGGAAATGTTATGATAAGTTTCCTTCACTTTGGTAGCTGCTATGTCTAAAGTCTTTGGCGATCTAACTGCTCTGTATCCAATAATGGAAAAGGGCCATCTTGCGTGGCGCTGTAGTTGTCGCTGCGGAAAAACTAAACTTATACGCGCAGAGCATCTAAACTCTGGGCGCTCCACCTCCTGCGGCCACTGCAATTATAACCTAGATCACCCACTTGCCCACAAATCTTGGGATTCAATGAAGCAACGCTGTAATAATCCAAACGCGCCAGACTATCCAAGATATGGCGGCCGCGGAATTACAGTGACGCCTGCTTGGGATAGATTCATAGATTTTCTAGATGACATGGGCGATCCTCCAATCGTAATGGGCGAACGCTATACATTAGGAAGAAAAGATAATGATGGCCCATACTGCAAAGAGAATTGTGAATGGCAATCATTAGCACAACAAGCGAATAATCGTAGCGACAATCTTCATCCGGGCATTGGACAATATTCAAGTGGTAACATAAGGAAACGCATATGAATCCGCCGCCAATCTTCACTCACCTCCTCAATCCGAAACTTCCACCACATCTGGTACAATCAGATGATCTACAACATCTGACATGCCGAAAGTGCAATGTCACAACCAATCTATCCTACGAACCGAACTACCATAAGTTCATCTACGAACACCAACACATTCCAATCTACCCACCGAAAGCACCACCGAAACCTTGGCCATCCTCGAACTAATGGAGAACATCATGATGAGATCAATTCAAGTCGCACGAATCCACGTGGATCATCCGGAAGAGGAAGCTAGATACTCTCCGCTTCAGGTAATGCAATCTGCCGCCGGTTGGTATATCGGTACGAGTTATGATTCACAAGAAGGATTCCTAGAACCGGGCAGTCGTGATTCCGACTATTACCCGACCAAAGAAGAAGCTGACTGGGCATTCCGATACTTAGAAAATCTCTGGCTTCTGTGCAAACACGAACTCTGTCCGGAGGATATCGCAAATAAGTGGGCCGATCAGATGTGGAAACTCGGCCGAGATAAGAGACGAGTCGGCTATAGATTCGAGCCTTGAGTTAGATTCAGCCCTATCCCCGTCCTAAATCTTTCGAGAATCTAAGACCCGGATGGGGCTTGACAAGCATACGGCGACCCCGTATAGTCCGCCTACTGGCTCAGGAATCGCCAGCTCTAAGATTCCGAACTATCCACTTCCCAACCACGTCAGGAAACTGACAGAAAGACTGAATCAAAATGAACGCTCCCGCTACTGTTCCCGCCGTTTCCCTCGTTGAAATGAAGTTCCGTTTCAAGAAGGACAAGATGGGCAATCAGCGTCCGACCGTGGAACTGAAGAATGTTCCCGTGCCGAACGAAAACTACGTCATCACCATTCTGGAAAAGGGTGGTAAGGAACTGAAGCTTCTGCTGGAAGTGATGGCTGGTACTGTTCGCAGTGCTGCCGCCGCGATTGTCAGCGATGATGAGAAGATCACCGCCGAAAACTTCCCGATGGAGAAGGTTTCCTGGGAAGCAATTGCGAACCAAGAACGTGCCGAACGTGCCACGATCAGCCAAGAAACCTGGGAATCCTTTGCCAAGGAATATCTGGAAATCATGCCTGCTCTCACTGGCAAGACTCCGGATCAACTGGGCAATGCCATCCAGGTGTACCTGAAGAAGTTCGCTATCGTCAAGACGAACAAGCCGGTCCTTTCCAAGCTGCGCGATCAGCTCACCATCTTTGTGGAGAACACCAAGAATGGCGAAGATTTCGCGGACATTCTGGAACTGCTGCAAGGCAAGCTGGAACTGTACCTGAACAGCAACGATGTGGAACTGCTGGTTGCGAATCTGTGAGCTTCGCTCTCGGTTGATGCAGTAATGGCGCCCGCCAGAGGTTAACTGCTAGGCAAAGGCGACTAGCACTCAAAACAGGCTGACACCCCGGAAAGACGGGGACTTATAGAGTTCGCGGGCTGACACAGTTATCGGACTAATCCCGCGTCAATATCTAGCTGGAGATTACCCAGCAAGCACCGTGGGAACCGGTGCACTTATAATAGTGTGCATTAGATGGTAACTTCTGCTGAGATTATCACCGATCTCCTTGTCTCCGCGTCAGCAGAATGTCTATGCATAAAAGTTTTCACCGGGTAAACATGCTCAGCTTAGGTGAAGATGCTAGTGCACACTATTATGCGTAGTCCCAAACATGCCATTAGTTCTAGGTCCTAGGCAATATCAGCCGATCTGGAATAAACTTAAAGCCCTGCCAGCTAAACAAGCTGCAACGCAGGGCGTATCTGTAACTGCGCCTCGCGTTCTGCATAAAAGAATACTAAAAGCAGTCGTGAAGGAGAAGTGGTTAGATGTTGGATTCAAACTACAGCTGGAACCGAAATACGCGATCATGTATCATTCGCGTTCCGGTTCCATTCTCACGTTCTATCTAAGAGTGTATTTTCCGAATCATCAAGGGTGTCCGTACACTGAGGATGATTTTTAGCACAACCGCCCGATCGACAAGGAGCACATACGATGGCAACACCAACTGAATTCATCAAACTTACCGGCACGAAGCTTAGAGAGACTGAGAAGGCAGTTCACTTTCAGGTAGATGAAGTAGACGGTACGGTTCTAGAAGATTCCGTCACTCATTGGTTTCCTATCTCCCAGATCAGTAGTCAGACTACAGGCACTGCTGACGGGAAGGACATCATCAAGGTAGCGAAGTGGATCTGTCAGTCGAAGGAACTGGTATGAGCGCACCGCAAGATCAAACAGCGTATCTGCTAGGTGAAAAGGTAGCTGAACTATCCGCTGCACTACTGGCCCGCCATCCGAAAATGCCAACGCTTCTTCGGGAGATTCATCAGACACTTTCCAAATATCCTGAACAAGTTACCCTCATGTCTGAAGATGACATTCGCGCAGTGGTAGAAGGTCTGAAGATTCAAACAGGTGTGGAGTTCGCAGCGACAGTTACGAAACCGAGCGGCACCAAAAGTCTGGCCGCGAAGATCGGGAAACTTGGCGCGGATGCATTCTAGGACGCCAGCATGTGGACAATACACTCACTGCCCGCGAATACATCATCCTCCACTCAATCAATCTACCCTACCAACACTTCAATCGAATCTGGCAGTTCTTCGGATACCAACCAGAAACCTACCGACGACAAGACTTCCGATCCTCGGCCCTACTAATCGAGATATACAAATGTCTACCACCTTCATGGAGTTCGATGAATTTCTCGACGCTACGCCAGTGGGAGAATTCGATACTGCCGAATCTGACGACAGCGGAACAGGAAATCCTAGCACTGAAACTTTCCGCGAGAAAGGATATACAGGCAACACTGACTACCGTATTCGCCAACTATCATACTCATCCCTCCTCACCCTACATTCGTGCCCCAGAAAGTTCCAGCTTAACCGACTCCGTAGTACGCACAGAACAGAAGAAGATCAGCGGTCTTCCATCACCTTTGCCTACGGCCATGTCGTCGGAGAAGCTATCCAACTTGCGCTCACTGGTCTCAGCAAGGAACAGATAATCTGGAAGATGTTCCTGATGTGGCACACTGATCTTCTGGCGCGGGATGAGAAAGGGAATAAGTCCTTCTGGGAAGCGGTCACCGCACTAGATAGATTCACTGCACTGCGAGAACAAGGATTCCTTAATGAATACGAACTGGTTTACTTTCAAGGTCGCCCTGCTTGTGAGCTTTCTTTCTGTATTCAGCTCCCTGATGGGTTCCGTCTACGTGGTTTTGTTGATGCGGTCTTACGTCATCGAATCAGTGGAAAAATCCTTGTGCTTGAATGTAAGACCACCGGATCATCAGCACTCAATCCAGCAACCTATAAGAACTCCGCGCAAGCGATAGGATATTCAATCGTTCTGGATCACCTGTTCCCGGAGATGAGTTCGTATGAAGTGCTATACCTGATCTACACGACGAAAGATCGTGAATACAATCCGATACCATTCACGAAAACATACCTGCAACGTGCACTCTGGATTCGGGAACTACTGCTTGATGTGGAAATGATCAAGCTGTATGAGGATGCCGGTGTGTATCCGATGCACGGTGAGAGTTGTTTCAGCTTCTTCCGGGAATGTGAGTTCTTCCAGACTTGCACCCTGAGCACGGATTACCTGACGAAGCCTTGCACTCCGGAAGAAGAGGATCGGACGGAATATCAGGTAGTCATTGGGCTAGCTGATTTGTTAGATACCCAATTGGAGAAATTGGGATGATCACCGAACTAGCGATTGAGCAACTAGATAAAGTTCTGATCGACTTCCGCAAAGAGTGTCAGTGTCTTCCTGTGACAATAGGAGAAGTACTCAATGGCATGTCCAGACAGGAGCTTATCAAACTTGTTGCAGATCTTATGTTGGCAGCAAATAACGTGGTGCAATCAAGACTATGAAACTATCACACAAAACCGCAAGCAAATCCCATCGAGTTCTACTGTTCGGACCGCCGAAATCCGGTAAAACTCAGCTCGCAGGTGAACTCTCCCGAGCCTTCAATCTCATCTGGGTAGATTTGGAGAACGGAGTTGACACACTTCTCAAGCTACCAAGGGAATGCCAGGAACGAATCGAAGTCATCAGTCTTCCTGACACCCGCTCTTTCCCAGTAGCTATCGAAACCTGTCTGAAAATGATCAAAGGCGGGCGCGGGAAGATTTGTGAACAGCACGGAAAATGGAATTGTCTTACCTGTGCGAAAGATCCAGTCGCTACTCCCTCCGTCGAACTCTGTCTGTCCGAACTACCGCTGGATACTATTGTCGTATTCGACAGCCTCACACAACTGACGAACAGTGCTATCGCACACATAACGAAAGCTCAGCCGGAAGATTACAAGCTAGAATATGATGATTGGGCGAACCTCGGCAAACTGATGGATGTATTCCTCAGCCACGTACAACAAGCTGGTTTCCATGTTGTATGTATCAGTCACGAAACCGAAGTGAAGATGGAAGATGGAAAAGATAAACTCGTACCCACCGCAGGAACTCGCAATTTCAGTAGAAACACTGCAAAGTATTTTGACGAGGTTGTCTACTGTGAAGTCAAGAATAAAAAACATGCAGTTGGAAGCTCGACAACTTACAGCGGAAACATCCTCACTGGAAGCCGATCTGGTACAAGTCTTGAGTCGGCAACGTCAGCTAGTCTTGTCCCTATCTTTACGGGAGAGCGAGTTACAAGTAATCCGGTGACAGATAAAACACCGGCAACTGCCGCCGCTGCCGGACTTTCCGCCCTCCGGGATCGAATGAACGCAGCATCTGCACAGAAGAAGGAGATCCAGAAATGATCACCGCGCACGAAGTAAAAGTTTTAGCAGAAAAATTTGCAAAAGCTGCGGCAGCTAAAGATATTCCAACCGGGAAGCTGTGGAGAAGTATTACCGCAGATCAGTACCTTAAGGCCAAGTTGGAATTGTTCAACGCCATTGATGAACTAGCTACTCAACGGCCAGGAGCCCCAAAATGACACCAATAACTGTGACTTGTAAACTCATCGGAATCTGCGGTCATGCTCGTAGTGGTAAAGATACTGTTGGCGCATATCTACACGGTTCCCGAGATAACACTTGGAAACTGGCCTTTGCAGATCCGCTGAAGCAGGCCGCAGCTACACTGTTCGGTATCCCAGAAGACTCGTTTTACGAGGATGATCTGAAGGAAGTAGCAGATCCGTTCTGGGGTGTGAGCCCTCGGCAGATTGCACAGTTCTTCGGAACTGAGATGGTCCGTCAGAATGTGGGCCGCCTCATTCCAGAACTGGGCGAGAGCTTCTGGATTCGCCGATTGATTCAAACTCTCAACGGCACTGGAGATTCTGTAGCTTACGATGCGGATGACGTTGTAATCATCACTGATGTTCGATTCCAGAACGAGTACGATTGGATCATATCTCAAGGTGGAATCATTATCCACTTGACACGACCTGGCGCCGATGGTACAGTAGGAATTTCTGGCCACGCAAGCGAGGCAGGTTTGTCATTTACTGCCCCTTCACAAACTCACGCTCTTTACAACACTGGCTCATTGGAGGAACTTTATGCGCAAGTAGATACCATCATCGCACAAGCAAACATTTACCCCTTTTCCAATCCTGAACTGTACTAAGTACAAAGGAACTGATATCATGGCACAAGACAATTTCGACATCGACGCAATGCTGGACGGCACCCTTGACGATCTGGCCGATCTTCCTGAGTTCAAGCCGTTCCCGGTTGGTACTCATGCTGTAGTTCTGACGATCGTCGATAAGACCGCGCCGAAGGATCGAGTGAATAATCATCCTGGTTTCGAAGTCAAGATGAAGGCGGTCGAGACTCTGGAACTGGCGAATTCGGACGATACTCCGCTGGTTGCTGGCGCAGAAACCAGTGTTCTGTATCTGTTGGATAATCCGATCGGTCAAGGTAGCTTCAAGAAACTGCTGGCCAGTGCTGCTGAACACTTCGGTGCGAAGAGCAATCGTGAACTGATCGCTGATCTGAATGGTGCCACTGTTGCGGTAGTTACGCGTCAACGGCAGAACAAGGAGAAGACGCAGACGTATACCGATATTGTGGAAATGAAGGTGGCGTGATGGCCTCAGTCAACGCCTGTGATGTAGGAATGGTTCCGAACCCTTGGTCTGATCCTAAACTGACAATGGGAGGAGCCTGCGATATCCGTATCAAGGAAGCGCGGCAAGTAGTTGAGAGGCTTTGCATCCAGAAAGCCAAGATCGAAGCGATGGGCTGGATTGATCTGCCCTATCATGAGACTCGCAAGCTCATCAACATGGAAGGCAATCCGTACTAATCGGTAGTCCTAACATCGTATGCCTGCCCTGAGTTAGTTCTCTTGGCGGGCATATTCGTTAGCGCTTCCATGCTAGGAGAACAAATGACACAACTAATCTGCGCATTCATCGGTACACCAGACGACAAGGAATACATTCCATATCTCAAAGGAATGTTCAATGGTCACACAACCTTCGTCTGTCTGGAACCGATCAGTCTGCTTACACACCTGGAGATGTATTGTGAGAAGAAGCGCATTACGCGTGTGGTCAGTACAAGTGTTCCGATTCTCCAGAAGCTCGTTGAAAGACAAGGTTCCTGTAAACTACCGTCGTCCATATCGGACTATGCCGGCTCCGTTTTCACTTACAAGAATCTCGAAATCGTATTTGTTAATCCACTCCGACAGTTGTTCACTGTTTCCTATGGAAAGTTTCTTGCTGCTCGCTACATATCAAAGGTATGCGCGGAATCTGCATGGTCTGAAGCCACATCGTTTGAGTGGTCCGTACTAGATTCCGCAGCCAAGATCGAAGCCGCCTATCATGATCTATCTGAAGCCTACGCTATTGCAGCGGATATCGAGACATTTCAGAGTCCCCTCTCGATCCGTTGCATTGGCTACTGCGGAGTGTTCATCAGTCTTGACGGAGTACTGGTTACTCGTTCCTATGTCCTGCCGATGGATTCTGTCTACAATCTATACTGGATGCGGAAGATAAATGATCTGCCCGCCCAGAAGATCTTTCAGAACGGAAAGTATGACAACGCCTACCTTCTACGTTATAACGCACCAGTGCGAAACTGGCTCTGGGATACTCAACATTTCTTTCACTGTTGGTATTCCGAGTTACCAAAGGATCTTGCTTTCCTTAATGCCTTCTTTCTACGAAAGGTGGTATATTGGAAGGATCTCGCGGAGACAACAGATCTTTATGAGTACTATAAGTACAATGCAATGGATACCTGGGCCACAGCAAATGTCTGGGTTCAGCAGTTGCTCGGTGCACCAGACTGGGTCAGAAGGAACTATACACTAGAGTTTCCGCTGGTGTTCCCGTGTTTGCTTGCTGAGATGACAGGATTGAAGCGAGACTTTGATGCACTCAAGATTGCTAGAACTCAGGTGCTTGGCGAGGAAGAAGTTGCCCTCACGAGTCTGCGGAAAATGCTTGGTGCGCCGTCCTTCAATCCAGGATCGTCTCAACAAGTTCTTCGCTTGCTCAAACTCCTTGGTTGTGGCGATATCACTTCAACGGAAGAACCGGATTTGGCCAAGGCAAAACTGCGGCATCCGATCAATGCAATTATCCTCGACAAAGTTCTGACTGTTCGTGGACTCCGGAAACTGAAGACTAACTATCTTCGCACGGATGAAGACAGTGAGGGCGGGAAGAAAAAGGGAGCTAAGGAATTCCATGGCCGCATCTTATACAACCTCAATCCTCATGGCACAGACACCGGAAGGCTGGCTAGTAGAGAGCACCACTTCTGGACTGGACTACAAATACAAAACGTCCCTCGTGGTGAACCAGGTGAGCCATCCCATACAAAGACTACAATCTGTGCCGACGATGGATTCTACCTTGGTGAATCTGATCTTGAGCAAGCTGAGTCCCGCGACACAGCATTCATATCAGGCGATACCGCGCTTATTGCTGCGGTCAGTGGATCACGAGACTTTCATAGCCATAACGCAGCCTCATTTTTTGGTCGCCCTTATGAATCTATCTATGATGATTCCACCGGCAAGACTAAAGATAAGCCGATCCGAGATTTGTCCAAGCGCACTAACCACGGTGCTAACTACAACATGGGTCCGGATGTGATGGTAGACACGATGGGATTGGATAAGGTGTGGATGGCGAAGAAGTTGTTGGCGCTTCCATATATTGCAGCCGCAGCAGTCGCAGAACATCTGCTCACGAAATTCCATCTGACCTATCCGAAGCTGCGCGGTCCGATTCATATTCGGAACGAGCAAGTCCGGATGGTTCTCGGCCTACCGAAGTGTGAACATAAACTCTACTCACCAGGAACATACTATGCGTCCGTTGCCTATGAAGTCACAACAACTCGAAGACTTACATCGAGAGCTTATCACCATACAGAGACTAATCGACTCGTATTTGGTGATGGAGAGCAAGCAGTTCATGCATACATCGAGCGAGGAGATTGGACCCGCTACTGCTTTGGAAAACCAGATAGCAGCAAGCCTGATCTCAATGCACTCGTTGCTCACTGCCCTCAATCCCTCAATGCGCGAACACTTAATGAAGCGTGGCTGAGAGTATTCTATGAAGTCGCATTACCAAACCCAGAGACGTTCCGCCTCCACGCTCAGATACATGACAGCATCTTGTTTTCCTACGCACAAAATGCGACGCATCTTCCAGCTAAGGTCAAAGACTGTATGGAAATTCCTGTCACAGTCCGCGATATATCTGGAACTTATCGAACCTTCACAGTCCCGGCAGCCTTGAAAATAGGGAAGCCTGGGAAGCCCGCCCGTTATTGGAGTGAGACCGAATGATTCACTACACCATCATAGCCGCTGGTGATCCTAATGCACCAGAAGATCATTTACTACGAATCTGGGTAATTGGACGAACCGAGCTTCTCAAACTACAAGCACTGCTAGATCGTGCCCTCAACTGCGCACCAGAATTCGGCGCAGATTGGTTCGCTCTGTCAGATAGGTTGGATCAATTCCTGACTGAGCAAGGTATTTCTAGGACAGACAAGGAGAACTAATATGCTGGAACAAAAACAACTCTTCCTCCATCTTCCTGAACAAGGTCAGATTGGAGACTGTTTCCGTACTTGTGTCGCCTGTGTTCTAGATTGTCTTCAAGCTGATGTACCGCACGGCTTTGGAGAATTCTGGGTTGATAAGGATACATGCGTCACTCCACAAGTTCACGCACAGTTGAATAGCTGGTTGCTTCGACAAGGCTATCAATGCATCTTTGTTGAGACACCGCTGCAAGCTACGCGCGAACAACTTGGAACTTATCTTCGCCATTACTACCACGACATGCATGTAGTCATCGGATGCAATTCCAAAAACGGCGGCCATTCCGTTGTTATGCGGAATGATGATTACATGTACGATCCGTCAATAGATGAATCCGGTTGTATCGGTCCGATGGATGACGGATATTACTGGATTGGCCTCCTCATTCGACCAACCTGACGCCATAACACCAACCCGCCCTGAAAGGCGAACCATGAAGGAGGACTTCCTCTCCTGCTATATTGACTATTGCGGACAGACTGAAGTCCCTGCAATATTCAATCGCTGGGCTGCAATCACAGGGCTCGGCGCAATGCTAGGACGACAATATCATTTCGATCACGGACATTTCCATATCTATCCGAATATATATTGTATGCTTATCGGCAGTGCTGGTACTCGTAAGGGAACTGCAATCAAGCTGATGAGGAAGCTAGTAGAGCAGACAGGATATAATAAATTCGCAGCAGAAAGAACAAGCAAAGAAAAATTCCTTCTCGATCTAGCCGGAGAAGGTAGCGAAGGGGAACTACTCACACCGGAACAACTGCTAGATCAGAATCTTTTCGGAGACGCCGCCTCGAAGGCTGACTGCGAGATGTTCGTAGCAATCGACGAGTTCAATGACTTCATCGGGAATGGAAATATAGAGTTCATTTCCATGCTCGGCAACATGTGGGACTACCATGGACTATATAAGAATCGAATCAAGACAGGGAAATCAGTTGAAATTAACAATCCTACAATATCAATCATCGGAGGGAATACACCCACCGGGTTTTCACTTGCATTCCCTACTGATATCCTCGGCCAAGGATTTTTCAGTAGACTTCTCCTTATCTACGCAGACAGAACAGATCGACGAATCACATTCCCTCCACCGCCGCCACCAGAACGAACTGCCGCCATCCTCGAACAGCTCAAGCGAATCAAACAATCCGCAATCGGAAGTGCAAGACTCACAAGCGGAGCAGAGAGACTCCTTGATAAGATCTATCAGCGCGGAATTAGCGTCGATGATGTTAGATTTGAGTCTTATTCAAACCGACGATTTACACACCTCCTTAAACTCTGTATATTATCAAGTGCCGCTAGATCAAGTTCGCGTATGGAGGAGCAAGATATCATCTATGCGAACACAATTCTCAGCGCTGCAGAACATCATATGCCCCGAGCCCTTGGAGAATTCGGAAAAGCAAAACACAGCGATGTGAGTCATAAGATAGTACAGCTAGCTGAGAGTACTCATAGTATTCTGACATTCAAAGAAATCTGGAAGCATGTGTCGAATGATCTGGAGAAGATGTCAGATCTAGGCACCCTACTCCAGAACCTGGTGGCGGCTGAGAAGCTTCAGCTAGTACCGGGTAACAAAGGATTCCTCCCGAAACGGAAGATCATTGAGGACGTAGATAGTTCCATGATCGACTATAGTCTGCTATCCGCAGAAGAAAGAGCGTGCATTAAATGAGTTCCGATCCCCTCCCCACCGCACTTCATATCGTAACTATGACAGGCAAACAAACTAGCCAGCCGGAAGATTTCTCTGGCCATCCCGGTGCAAACTCCTTCATCTGTATCAAGCTCGATGACGCAATCGAAACACTTCGATACGATGCATTCGTAGCGATGTTGTTCAAGCAGCAATCTCTAAACCTCATGTGCCTACATGCTGCCCTCGGCGTAGCTGGAGAAGCCGGTGAACTAGCAGACTGCATCAAGAAGGAAATCATCTACGGTAAGCAACTAGATCGCAAAAATCTGGTAGAAGAACTTGGCGATCTTCGCTTCTATATCCAAGCCACAATGATGCTTTATGGAATCAGCGAACAAGAAGTGCTCCAGACAAATGCAAACAAACTCAGCATCCGATACAAGAGTCTCAGGTACAGCGACGAGGCAGCAATCGGGCGCGCGGATAAGTCAGCCCCATAGTCGACGAGTGAAGATGGCAGTGGAGGCAATCGCCTGGAAACAGATGATTGCTCTCCTCTGCTCTCGGCCAGTCTGTCGCGCTGAGATTCGTGAACACACTGGACTATCACAAACTACAGTGAATAGATGGCTAGCAGTTCTCAGACTGCGCCCTGGCAATCTAATCTACATCTGTGAGTTCCGTCGACCTGTGAATGTAGGCCCATACACGGAATATTATCGTTTCGGTTTCTGTGAATATGATGTTCCCCGCCCGCCTCCGCTAACTAAGGCGGAACGTAACCAACGTGCCGCGCTTAGAATGCGCACCAATCGTTCAACTGAAGGAGTTACCATTCATGAATCTTATTAGTACGCCCTCTCAGGAACCTGTCCACATCATGGTAGATCTAGAGACTTGGGACACTACAGCAAGCGCAGTCATTCTATCAATCGGTGCCTGCATCATCGGCGCTGACCCAAAGCGATTCGATACATTCTATCTCGAACTGAACACGAACACGCAATACATGCGAACGAAGTCTGTCAGTACGACGGAGTGGTGGGAACAGCAGGGCAATTGTCCTTGCAATGGCAGGACTAGCCTTGTTGATGCGCTATATCATCTGCGAGATTATCTGGCCCGAATCACCGTTCGACCAATCATCTGGTGTAAGGGAACAGATTTCGACGTGTCCATTCTCAGTCACGCATATAGGCAAATGGGAGTCGAACCTCCTTGGAAGTACAATGATGTGCGAGATTTCAGGACAGTGAAGAAGATGTTCGGCGAATCTATGGTGACGACGATTCAGAATCCGCAGCCGCACAATGCACTTGAGGACGCAGTGTTTCAAGCACAGCAGTTGTATAGTATTGGATTGGAGTTGAAATGATCACCGGCCCGTTCGACTCAATCTCTGTGCCAACAAGTGATTGGCCGCCGAATGTTATTCCAGCAGGTGCCACACCAGTTAGTCAAACAAGTGAAGATGGCACCTATAGCTTGAAGGGCTTCTACGATCCTGCAACCGGCGAACTGCACATTCAGGAAGAGGTACAAACAAAATGATCACCGGCCCGACAGGTAAGAGACTACACCTCGAGGTATTTCCACAGCAAGTTCTAGATCTGCACACAGAAGTTCGGAAACATCCAGACCTGATGAAGAAGCTACACGATCAGGAGAACAAGGATGTGTATATTCAGATTCTAGAAGTAGCAACACATTGTGAGATTGCAGTAGCCGGCACATTCACACATCAGGATATGCTCGATCTGTGTACGATGCTGACCCGGAAACTATATTCGATGCGCTCAATCATTGTGCTGCCAACTACGCACTAGCTCACGAATCGTACAGACGAAAAAATGCCCCAGTCGGAGAAATCCTTCTGGGGCTTTCTTATGTCCGCTGATTGAGTGAACTACTCAGGGCACTGGGTATTCTTTCGATCCTACCGCCCAATCAGTTCCTCGTCTACGCTGATAATGAATACTAGCTACACCAAGTAAATCGAATACGCTCATATCTCGTACATCGTTACTGGGATTCATTGCCAGCTGATACTGATATGCAGCACTAATTGCTTCCTGAGTTATCTCTACGCGAAGCTTAGTCTGGAGTTGCGGCTGGAAATTCTCTGTCGATTCCATCGCAAAGTTCTCTAGTGAACGTAAGGAATCCTTCTACATCTGTAGCTACCCTACCTTCGACACACGAGCGAAGAACTCGTTCAAATCGTTGCATCTTCGGATCACCTAGAAAAGGCGCACCCGCTTCAAGCTGGATCTGTGCAATCTTAGCCGTAGCTTCTGCATGTATTTCCATTGCTCGAGCTTTACGCTCTTCTACTGTTGCTGTCACCGCAGGCGCCGGAACTGGAATATTTTCAACTGTCATGATAAATCCTTTGTATGGAATTATAGAAAAGTCACAAACCAATCCGCATGCCCATATAGATTCCAGCTTGCCGATTCGGAACTATAGGGGCCCCAGACCAATCGAGTCTGGCATTCTGACCCGTCAGAGAATAACTGCCAGCATCTGCAGTCAGTGAGTATGCGGCTGGTACTCCTATGCTGAATGTAACTTCTTGTCCTGCGAGAGCGAAACTGCCTATTTCTGCATTCATCGAATATGAAGCCAAGGCACCTTGCCCGACTAGGGAGAATAGGCCGACTTCCGCAGTAAGAACATATGAGCCAGCGTCAGTCTTCTGAAAAGCTACATCCTGACCAGAAAGCGAGAAGCTGCCATAATCTGCCGTTAACGAATACGCAGTAGTCTTAGTGAGAGTTGCCTCTTGGCCGGTGTTGGTGAATGTTCCAGAATCTGCAGCAAGAACACGACCGAATAGAAGATTGGCTGTCTGACCTGTATGAGTGAATGTTCCTTGATCTGCAGCGATGGTGGACGATCCGCCGCCGCGGGTAATAGGGTGAGTGGAGCCGGTAGAAACTGACCCGGTGGCGGACAACGTGCGACTCACGGTGCCTGTGTAGTCGCCGGCAGTTTCCAGCTTCCAATGCTCGACAAGATTTGCGCCGCCATTGACTAATTCCGGCTTGTTGTCGCCCTGTAGCGTCGCCCAATGCGAACTCATGTCCGCTGACCACAAGGCGAATTCGGCAATGTCGCCGTTCAGGTAGTAGCTCGCGTCTTCTGACGGGCGCTCGCCGACTATGATCTCGTCCCAATTTGCAAATACCGGCGATGCGCTCGATGTGTCCGTCCCAACGGCCCCGGCCGCGTAATAGATTTTGCGACTCGTTGCACTGGCGAACACCGCAAGGGCCGGCTGCCAAGACGTATCCATTGACGACGCACTTAATGCTTCCTGTCCACCGCCGCTGATCTTGATAATCGCTCTCAACTTCTGATCTATCCCCCCGTACGCGAAGATGGTGCCTTCGCCATCTGCCGTATTCCCGTCTTTGCCTATACCGCCAAGGCATTGGACAGTCGACGTGGTGGCAAACTTGACCCAGCAGAAGATTGAGAATGGATACGCAGAAAGCGGCGCCGTACCTGTCCATTTGAGCTTAGAGCTACCTCCGAGAGTGACTGCCATTACAGCGCCTCCGTTGCAAAGAAGTACAGCGGCGTGGTGTTAGAGCACAGCAAGACGCACCCCTTGAGATTCGGAGAGTATTTGAAGCGCCCGAATGTGCCCGGCCCTTGCCGCGTCCCAGGCGTCACGGTGTTGCCGCCGTCTACACTCATCGTGCTGGCCGTCCATGCGTTTGTCGCCGGGCTGCTGCCAGGCGGCGTCAGAATCGTGATTAGCGTGGTATTGCTGGACTGGTTCCACAGCAGGAGCCGCTGGTTAGCCTCATCCCAATCAATCCCCGCAGCGCTGTCCGTGCCGTCATACCCGGTCGCATACGAGCCGCTGACGGTAGGCGCCGTCCAAGTATCCGACGTGGGGTCGAAAATCTTGAATGTGTTGTCGTAACTCTTGAGCGCCGCCACCAGATCAAGCGCGGGCATGTAAACCAATGAGCCACCGCCATCGTTGATGTGATTGCCGTATGTGCCGTGCGCCGTGGTAACTCGCGTAGATACCAGCGTTTTCAGCATCTTGGCTGTGCCGCCGCCGAGGTGCCAGACGCACGCTCGCGTCGAGTCATAACAGGCCGCGCCCTCATTCGTCGTGCCGACAGGATCAGGGTAACTCAGTGCCGAGTAATCCGCCCATTCCGACGCCTCGCCCGTTGACTCACTTACAAGAAACATCTTGTAAAGCACGCCGCCGCCGCTTGAATAGAACGCCATCGGCCGGGTAATGATGGGGCCGTGTCCTGGCACGTAACACAGATTGCTGTAGCTGTGCGTCGAGCGCAGACGCCCGTCCGAATACAGGCCTGTGGCCTCTTGACCGTCGTTGAGCGTGATGGTGTTGCCAATTGCACCTGAAGGATTTCGCAACATCACCCAATCAGCAGACGCATCGAGCGCGCACGAATACGGCTCGTTGCCGGCGTAGTTTGCGTGGCCGCCCTGCAATGGTAGATGCATGGTATCTGTTGCGTGGTCGTAAGTGCCGCCGTTCCAGGCATAGCCACCAACGCATGTCTGCCCGTCTGTCCCGGCCCACGGTGCGCCGCTGGTGCCGTTGGGATTGATGGCCGCATTCGCCGCAGGATCAATGGCCGACAACGTGTTGCCAGGAATCTCTGCCCACGTCAGTGTCGTCATCGCCGTACGCCACGTCGGCGTGCTCGTCGCCGGCAGCGATGCCGTCGCGTTGATCCGCAGCCCATTAACTGCAATCTTACTTAGATCAGATGAAACTACTGGACTAATATCCCAAGCTACCACTTCTACGCCTCCGGGAATGAAAGCCTTACAGTACCGAACAACATCGTTGACTGCCAGACTTTCATCGGTGAGTGTGTCTAGTGATAGGAAATACGTCGCTTCCGATGTATCTGTATTCCAGCCGGAATAAGTCAGTGTCGTAAGGAGAGTTCCTGCCAGAGAGTATCCACGAATTTCTACGTCACCGGACCACAGCGCAGAAAGTTCTGCAAGCTGCCCAGTTTGTGAAGTGGCTGCCGCCCAAGCTGTTTGAGCGGAGCCATTCGTAATTCTCTGGAGATAGTCTCCAATACGCATACTGTAGGCAGTCATTGCGAATCAGGACAGTTGCAGAACCCCGTTGGCAGCACTGAAGTCCACAGTGAAGGTTTCACCGTTGGCCAGACTGATCGAGGACGCATAGTCCCACCAACCAATCAGCGGATCTGCCGGACTGGTAGGAGTATCATTGTAGAGAACAACATAGCGGAATGGACCGACAGCCCCAGTAGCCGTGAGAACTAGATCAGCCAGAATCAGCTTCAGCGTACCACTGGTCTGTTCACACGAAGTCGTGGTGACATTATACGGAGTGGCGCCAGAAAGATTCGTAGTCGCTAGCGGAGAAGTTAGATCCGCGTACACCGAATTACCTGCGACAGGTGCAGTATTCGTGAGAGCAATCTTCAGCTGATCCGTTGCAAGGTTGTGAACCTTCTTTGCCAGATCTTCAACGAACTGGTCGAACTTGTTAAAAGTAGCCATGGTCAGAATTCCTTAGAGTGAGAGTGGATTGATAGAGAGCTGAGAACTACCAAAGCGCTACGATATCTGTAGCCGCTGTGGCTGCAAGTACTTTTGTAACTCGCACAGGAAGAATACCAACGGGTACATTTGCGAATGTGATAGTGTTCCCACTACCGTACATCTGCACAACTACATCACCAGTCCCACCAATATACAGCCCACGAGTTGGCGTGAGAACTGTTGCATCAGAAGGTGTTACAGCCGTAGCGAAACCGGCCGGGTCAGAAGTATAACTCATTTAGTAGCTCCAGTTGAGAGAGCAGGTGCAGATGCCGGACTATCAATCTTCGCAGCGATGCCAACAGGTCCGTAGAATGAAATGAACCGAAGCTCCTGAGTTCCAGGGACGACAGCTAGTTCATTACGGAATGTACCCGTAGTTGTGCAGCCAGTTAGTACTGCTGCCATACCGACTAGAAGAGACAATCTGATCATTCGTCACCGCCCATAAGTAGTTGGACTTTATACGAGAACGGATTCGAAAGTGAGCCCTGAATCTGTTCCGCCTGAGAAGTGTTAGCGGATCGGTAAAGATCCATCATCCACTTATTGAAACCTTTCTGCTTTCCACCAAGTTCAGCGTACTGCTTAGCGAACATCATAATCTGCTCTTCAGTCGGCTGATTACCTTGGATCAGCGTACCTTTGATTGTCTCTGTCAATCCTGCCATGTCTTTTTTGCGTGCAGCTTCATAAGCTTTCACACGATACATGGAATCATTCACGACTGCTTCATCAATCGGCCGACCACCTGCCATTCTCGTAAGTGTAGCAAGACTCATCAGATCATTCTGATAGAGGATAGTGCCCTTAGAGGATGTGGAATATACTTGTCCGTCTGGGCCAAGTGCTTGTAGAGTTTGTGCGAATCCAGCTAGCGGGCGGCTGATACCATTATGTTCTACACCTTGCAGAAGTGATTCCCAGACTGCACCGCCGCCAGCAATTCGCTTACTAGTCTCGTACATTGAACCGAGAAACTTACCCCAGCCTTGAACTAGCGGAATCTCTTGTAGTGTCGTAGGCAGAATGGTAAGATGGCGAGGATTGATATCACCACGGCTGTAGATATTGGTTTGCAGAATATTCGAGGGCACTCCGTACAGAATCCAGTCGCCAGCAGTGCGCCCAGCGATTCCATACACTGCGTCATAAGTATCCCGATGTTTCGTGTTCCCACTCATCTGCCCAATGATATGGACGTTCATGAACTGGAACGCAGGCATAGATTGCAAGCCGTACATCGTAGATTGCAGGCCGGCTAGCATAGCCAGATCTTTCGCTTTCCCTTCACCGACATATCGGAAGAGTTGTTGCAGCAGGTTGAACTGATAAGATTGAAACAGCGAGATTGCTTGGCCAACCGGACCTTGGAAGATCAGTGGGCGCTGACTGGCAATGATGTTCCCTTCCACACGATTTACGAATGTGCGGATGTAAGTTCTGGCGGTTGCGTCATCCATCAATCCGTGCTTGATGGCAACTGAGGTGATCTGATCCATCACATTCGCACTGATGAACCGGTTGAATTCTTCCGCCAGATCATTACCAGTCAGCTTCTCACCTTTGGTAGCCAGCTTTTTAGCACGTGCAAATGCACCAGTCATCCGTTCGTTTAGTTCACTGACAGTCTCAGTTCCCTTCAGGGTGAAGTCATCCACCAGCATCTTGAGTTGTTCAGCACGACTCTTAATCAGGCCCATCTCTTTGTACTTCGCGAGAGCCGGACCACGATCACTCCAGAAGTTCTGAACAGCTTTCGCCATCAGCTTGCTGGGAGCCGCGACAGTTCCATCTGCGCCCGGTGTGGCTACTTTCATCAGTTCTGCTAGATCACCTGCCAGCGCAGTGTTACCTTCCCGAATCGCACGAGTGATATGCTTCAGTTCGGTACCGCGTAGAATGGTAGAGCCAACCGCATTGTTCAGTGCGTTCAACGGATCAAGGCCGAGAGTAAACTGACTAAGCAGCGCATTCGCACGACGCACGAATTTAGTGAGTTCACCGCGCGGTGCAGTGTGATTAGCTAGCGCCTGGAGACTGGCATCGTAAAATGCCGGCTTCATCCCATAACGATCTAGCTGAGCATTTACCAGTTCTAGATCAGCAGGAGATTTCGCACGCGTGAATGTATCGCGAATCGCACCGACAGCTTTGGACACGCCATCATCCAGCAGCTTATTGAATCCATAGATCAGCGGATGTTCATTGATCTTCGTGATATCCAGAGCAGTCTTGATATCGTTGAAGAATGGATTGTCAGCAGTGCGCTCGATCAGTTCCGAACGAGAAGCGAACCGTGATGTGGCAATCTTAGAATACTGGCGGCCCATGTCCTCTAGCGCGCTAAAGGCAGATTCATTCCGCAGTCGCACAGCTTCACTGACGAGTACGTCAGATTCCCGGAAGTTCTGTTGCAACACATCGTCAATGATTTTCTGCGGATCAGACTTCGGGAAGAAGTTGCTGAACACGCCTGCGTTCGTCAGATCGCTGTTGATGTAGTTCTCATTCAGTGTGCGACTGAACTCATACTCACCGCGCGCCTTGAAGAATTCTTCCGTGTCTGTTTTAGTGACGACTCGATATTGGTTCGGAACCTTATCAATCAGTGCCGCCAGTTCTTTCTCTGAGGCCGCATGAATCATTGTCTTGTGGCCAGCACCAGTCACCTTCTCATCTACTACGAATGCGAAGTGCGGATACTGACGAAGATCTGGACGGATGGGGCGGTAGATATCCGGCAGTTTCGCATCCGTCTTCCCTTGCTGCGCCCGAATATCTCGCAGTGCCTGAGTCCGCTTACCAGTCGTGCCGATGTGCGCATCAATAGCTGCGGCAGTTTCCTTATGATGAATGTTCATCAGGTCTTCTGGGAACGCAGCACTCAGGGAGTCGTAGTCGATTGTGGCAGTAGCTTTGTCGTAGAAGTTATCGAACGAGCGTTTCGTGATCATGTACTCGTAGCCATCATCTGACCAACGCATCCAGAGTTGTCCACTCCGAGTCACGCGCTGATTCACAGCTTCGAATTCAAACGCAGCTTCCTGCTTAGAACCAAGCTTCACTAGCGCATCTTGCAGTGCATCTGCTGTCTGTTTCCTGGCGGCTTGCTTTGCTTCCCGAGTGATGGCACCAGTTGTAGCGAGCTTGGAACCGAGACTGCCGTATCCAGAAGCATCGCTCGTGACCATACCTGCACCCGTACCAACACGAGTGGCGGTAGTAAGATCACGAGTTGTGATATCAGGAATCTGTTCAGCCAGCGGGCCGAGAACTCTGGCAACAACTCGCTTCGCACCTTCCTGGAACATCTTGTTCTGCTCAGCGAAATGTGTCAGCGCATCCAGAATGTGCGGAGTGGTGGCGGCCAGATTCTCATCGACAGCATAGACTACCTTCGCGTACTTAGGAAGGAAGGAAGGATCAATGACTTCGCTAGTTCCAGTGGACAGGCCGCGCGCCTTAAGACTTTCCTGATACCGAGCCAGATCCCCTTGCATCAGGAACAGATTGTCATGTTCGTTACTGCCTGGAACGCCTCCAAGATATCCTTCCCGTACATTCACTACGCGTGCTATAGCCTCATCCCACTGCTCTGCAGTAACCTCCGCAGTTCGCTTAGTGGGCGCGCCAAATCTACCCTTACTTTGCAGTGCTACAGCAGCTTCTTCTTTCGATTCTTTAAGGATATCGAATAGCTGCTTCTTAGAGGTTATCTGCGTGATTTCCAGACCATCATCAGACACGACACGAATACCCAGTCTGGAATCATTATACGCACGTTCCAGAAGAGGAATATCGAACTGACCAATGACGGCGTTCTCTGGAATTTCCTTCAGCACTCTATGCGCCCAGATATAACGAGCTTCGGCCTCCAGATGGCGTTGATCCCCTTTTAGTGCCAGTACCGACCAAGTCTTGCCGTCTTTAGGCGGTTCAAATTCGTACTTCTTAATGCCCTTCAAAACAGCTTCTTTGCCGCCGTAGTAATCGCCAAGAGACAGTACCCGAGGAGTATCAGCAGTTACGCGACCAGCATCCTCGCCGAACAGTTTCACATATCGGGCGGCCACTACTTGGTCAGGAACAGAGCCTGCCAGAATCGCCTTACCCATTCGAATCTCTTGTGCAGATTGTTCGAGGGGGCGGAGAATACGAACAGCGCCACTGTAGTTCTCGAAGATATTCTGTGCGAATCCGCCAACAGGAACGCCGTCCCGCAGAACTGGCATCGACATGTTCGCAACGATGTTCCCTAGATCTGTATCTTTCCCGGCGAGTTCGATAGTAGATTCACGGAAGCCGTTCCAGCCTTTGCGGATACGGTCATTGTACAGATTCTGGCTTACATCGAAATTGTTGATGACTACGCCAGCAGCATTAGTAATACGGACTGGAACTGGCGCCATCTCGATATCTGCAGCGAACTGGATTGCAGCGTCAGATGCTGGAGTGCGTTCGGCCGGCAGGAACCGATTGATAAATGGGAATCGGGCAGCATCTTCTGCCGCGACGGCTTGTTTCAGCGTACCACGAAGCTTGGCTGCACCGAATGCGCCACCGATGACACCACCAACTGCGCCACCGAGTGCCACATTCGAGATGATGTCACTAACATCCTGCTGTTCCAGAATTGGAGAGCGGAACATTGTGGCCTGTACCACAGTTTCGAAGGCGGCCGCTTCCAGAGTGTTCTGCCAGAATCCGGATGCAAGCGCCTTCACACTGTTCGCATTCAGCAGTTTCAGTGCGGTAGTACTAGCGTTGATTTCAGATGCGGCTGCCAGGAGGAAATCATCTGTACGATCTACTAGGAGACCAAGACTGCGAGCAGTTGTGGCGCCCATCTTACCTGTAGCAAGTGCCCCTTTGAGGGCAACTTGGCCGGCATTGAATACTTTCACGCCAGCAATACCTGGGATGATGGAACCAAGTACGAAGCCGCCCAGATCTACAGCCTGCTGGTTCTCCCGGTAATACTTCCCAAGATCATCGTCATACGAACTAATCCAGGCGGCAGTGTCGCGCTCCTGGTTATCTGCGCCGAACCAGTTTCCTACTGCGACGCCAGTATTGTAAAAGCTGTTCGTACCACTGAGAACTGACCCCGCAATAAAGCGGCCTACATTCCCAAGCTTCTCGCCCCAGGAGGCAGGATTCGTCCAGCTGACATTGCCATTGCCGATGTTATGATTATCGGCTGCGAGTAGGTAGTTCGGCAGATCGTATTCGGTCATGGCAGTGCCGGTGAACGGTTTTGTTGACGAACTTGACGACGGAGACGATCTTCTTCACCGATGCCGAAGATTGCTCTATCGCTTTGGCCAGCCAAATCAGTGCGAACTCCAGGAACCATAGGACTCCCACGAGCAGCTTCCCGAAGCATCTGAATATTCATAGCGCGGGCAACGGCAGTGAAGTCCGTGACATCCACAAGCTCGCCATTGATTCGTGCCATGTATCCTTTACCGGCTGCCGGAACTGACACACCAATTGTTTCGAATCCGATAGCTTTCCGATGGATAAGATTGGCACGACGATAGATGTTCGTGATATCTGCGGCAGCCTGAGAACTGGACAGTTCGCCTTTCCGAACTGCAGCTTGCACTAGTCCGACAACAGTGTTGGGATCACTGAGCGAAATGTTCGCAGCGATGGCTGGATTAAGAATCTTCTGGACAGTAGGATAGGTCTGGAATATACTGACACCCGGAGCCGCCGCACTGCCAATGTACGAGGACAGATCACCAATGTGGAATGGGTTGTCGAAATTATTTCCGACGTTCATAGACAGCTCGCCAACTTTCCGGCGAACATAATCATTCACGAACGCAGCAGATTTCGTGCCATCTTTGTCATCGGATAGATCGGAACCCTTAACTCCTCGTGCAACTGCCAGAGCTTGTTGCGCTTCCAGAACGAGCGCCAAAGCTTTCTTCCGCTCAGCCGGAAGCGATTCCAGAATCTGCGGATTAGTGGCCACAACTTTGACCGTATCCGAAGGAGAGTACCCAATGATGGAGATGCCAGTACGCAGAGCAAGTTCGCCCTTCTTGTACAGATCTAGCATGTCAGGATTGTTACTCTTGAACATGCTGATAACTTGTTTCGCCTCCAGTCCGCCAAGAGGCTCTAGACCGCGGGATGCGCGACCCGCATTGATCTTGGCAACAATATCGTTGTCAATGATAAGCTTCTCTTCCCGATCAGCTCGCTGATACGCAGCTTCTTCTTTACGCCATTCGAACTGATCGCGCTGGCGCTGAGCTTCCTGAAGTGCGAGCTGGTAGGATTGCTCACTACGTTCCACATTCTGGGCGCGCATCAGAACTTCCAGCGTCTTATCTTCAGCGCCCGCGATTGCATCCATTGTCGCGCTATTATACTTCAGCGCCTCAAGTCTAGCTTGGGCGGCGCGACCTTGCCATTCGACAGATGCCATTCTAGCAGCAGCGGCCACACTGGCAGTCGTCACAGTTTCAGCGGTGTTCTTAGCAATCGTGCCGGCGGCATTGACGCGTTGTTCGATTTCCTGACCGACCGCTGAAGTAGTTTTGATAGTCTGTACGGAACTCTCAACACGCGCTTGCGTACCATTCCAGTCAAGTTCACGCTTGATCCAGGCTAGTGGAGAAATACCGCTAGCGGCTACATTCTCTTCCCGAAGCTTCTCCAGTTCTGGAGCTAAACGAACTTGTTCGGAGCGCAGTGTAGAAATCGTTTCGTACAATGCATCCATACCGCCAGCAGCGTCTAGCGCTTTTCTGGCGGCTTGTTGTGCTTGCAGATTCCCGATCTGGGCAGTACGAACTACAAGAGCCTGATCCTGTGCAGCTTGTTCGTAGAGTTGTGCTACTTCGCCGACAACTTTCTCGGCCTTCATCGAGTTATCTACGGCGACCGCTCCAGCATTCTGTACCGCCTGAACTACGCGAGGCGATTGCTGACGAATCAGTTCAAGCAAATTCACTTGCTCGGCCATTCTTGCCTCCGCGAGTTAGGATAGCGCCAATGATCCAGCAGACCGGATGACCGACGTAGACAGACAGTCGGCCAAGAGTGTGAACTCCCGGAGCGCCGGTCAGATACAGATATCGGGACTGAACAATCGGCAGAAGTGCACGACTGAGGCGGGCAGATCGCTGCATAACCGGAACAACTTTCTCCGCCCAGCAGATATAGCCGCTCCAAGTGATGAAGGAAACTTGTCGGCTGGGAGGACCGCCAGCTTCGTACAGATCTGGATCTAGCAGACCCTGCCGAGCCAGTTCAGTGCAGATGACAGTAGCCTTCTTCTTCCCTGAACTTGCTTGTGAAGTAGTAGTCTCCTCGGTAAGAGGAGCACTAGCAATGGCTAGTTCGCCAATCAGTTTAGTAAGAAAATCCTGAGTCTGAAGGGTCTTAGAGGAGGAATTGAAACCACCACTAAGATTCTCTCCAGAGGCCAGACTAGCAAGTCCTGCATCAGAACTCAGCGCGTCATAGATTAGTTTATCTATGGCAGATTGATCAAATTTCCGCTGGGATACTTTCGTACCAGATTGCGTTTGAGCCGTAGAAGTGCTCTGAGGAATCAATCCACTAAGGTCAATACCGACATTGAAACCCATATCATTTCTCCTGAGAGTTCTGTGACCCCGAAGCGCCAATAACGCCGCTGCGCTTCAGTGCGAGTGCTACTGTTCGGGCGGCCAGAATCGGTTTGATAATCCGCTCAACAATCAACAACGTGATCTGTAGCAGCGTATATATCAATGTAGCTAGCAGCACCCAATCTCCTAAGCTCATGCCAGCAAAGAAGCCTGCCCAAGCAATGCCAAGTTTTCCCACAACCGTTCCCATCGGTTCAGGAGCAGAAGCTGCAACTGCGTGAAATTGTTCGTGCTTCAAGCTCATTGGTTTATCGTTGTTGATTGGGCTTCCACCCAAGGTTGAAGATTTCGACGACTGCGCAGATGATAGATTATGACTCACAATCAAACGCCCAGGGATAGCCAGAAGAAGTCTCTGGCGCCGACTCCATTTACGATATCGAAATCTGCTGTAGTTATGGCATCTAGATGTGC